>Ga0315275_10005326_pt1 | contig 12179 bp, 17 predicted proteins | sample YL17G03_0_MG_FD_205557 | JGI IMG/M metagenome (GOLD analysis project Ga0315275, IMG submission 205557) | Sediment microbial communities from Yellowstone Lake, YNP, Wyoming, USA - YL17G03_0 | ecosystem: Environmental > Aquatic > Freshwater > Lake > Sediment | place: USA: Wyoming | collected... | reverse complement strand
CGGGCTGTGGCTTGCCTACAGGTGCTGCAAGGTAAAGCACTTGGTTGTTGCAGGGCTCGGATTCTCGACAGGAATAATGCTTGCAATCTCTTTTTTTGGGCTTATTCCTGAGGCAGTTTCATTAGCTGGCTCCAGGGCAGCGAATATTGCGATACTTGTCGGATTTTTTACAATGCTTTTGTTTGATTTCCTGCTTCCGCACATGCACGTTATTGAAGAGAAGCCGAGGAACAGCAAGCTCCGCAATGTCGCGCTCATGGTTGCAATAGGATTGTCAATACATGATTTTCCTGAAGGCTTTGCAATATCGAGCAGCTTTATTCAGCAAAGTGCGCTTGGACTGCTTGTGCTGATTTCTGTTGCAATACACGATGTGCCGGAAAGGTTTGCGACAGCAGTTCCTTTGGTTTTGTCGCAGAAAAAATCTTTTGTTTACAAAATGGCGTTCATGACTGCATTTGCCGAGCCAGTAGGTGCAGTGATTGGTGCAGTTGCAATAGCAATTACTCCTGGGCTGACTCCTTTGTTTTTGGCGTTTGCAGCAGGCGCAATGATTTTTATCTGCCTGGACGAGCTTGTGCCTCTTGCATTAGGCTATAAGAGGCTTCATTATTTTATCGCAGGTGTAGGTGCAAGCCTTGTGGTTTATTTTGGGCTCAGCTTTATTGTATAAAATTATCTTGAATTATATCTTTCAATTGTCTTTTGAATAATCTCGAGTGCCTGCGGGCTCATATGCGGGGCATCTTTAAGAGGTTTTATGGCTGCCCCACTCTCAGTTATAGCCAGAACATAGTTGACAGAAATTATTTTGTGCCTGCTGCCCTCATTAACAATTTCAAACACGCACATGCCAAACTCTTCGTTCTTGTAGCTTTTTGGAATTTGTTTCCTGCTGTGGAAATACAAGAACTCGCCGCTGTCCTTTGTCAGTTCGCAGAATACATACTGCTTTGGCAGGTTTGCAAGCAGGTAATTCATTCCACCATCTGTTTTCCTGTCAACCATCTCAAGGTTCAGTGCAATCGTTGCTTCAAGTTTTGATTCCGGAGTCATTTTTTCCTCAAATTATTTTTTTCAATTAGTTGCTCTAGCTTGGCAGTTTCCATACAGAATTAGGGGCGGTTTTAACTATATAAATCTTTCTATTATTAACTACTAGCTAGTGGCTACTTTTTTTATTCGGATCAGGCAGGAACATCTCAGCTTTCTTTCCAAGCTTTTTTCTGAGCCAGATTATAAGGCTGACATTGCCAACCAAGCCCAAGCCTATTACAATAAGAAGGATACCCTGTATGAACGGAAGAAACAAGCCTGCAACCCCAATTACAATTAAGGTTATTCCCAATGCTTTTTTCCAGGTGGATATCATATGAACAGTGCCACGCCCAAAATCCCGTGGATAATCATCAGAGCAAATGAGATGTACACAAAAAGCGTATGGTATTTGAACTTAGTTTTGCCTTTCAGAACATTATATCCGATTACTGCAGTAATCGTTAAGCTTAAGAATGTAAGCAGCCCAAGATACATAATCAAGGGCTTACCAAAAATTAAAAAAAAAGAGATGTTTTCAAGCGCCATCATTCAACAACTATTGTTCCTTTCATGCTTGTATGTATTGAGCAGTGATAGGAAAATGTGCCTTTTTCATTGAAAAGGAACTTGAAAGACTCTCGCTCTTTAAGGGTTGGCGAGTCAAAATCACCTGCGTCAGATGTGACTGTGTGCGGCACCGTGTCCTTGTTCAAGAATTCAACAGTTGTTCCTACTGGAACAGTAAGTGTCTGTGGATTGAATGCAAATCCCACAATCTCAACTTTTGCAACAGAGCCTCCTGTTTCAGAAGCTGGCTGAGTGCCTACTGTCTCAGTTCCTCCTTTCACCTGAGTCTGCCCAGTCTGATATGTGCAGGCAGCTACAAACAGCAGAGCCATTGCCAAAACCAAAATTTTATTCATTTTTTCTTACCCCCAACTTGTTTATTATTGTTTAGATATTTATCTAATATGAAAAGAGCGCCTGTCAAAATCAACGGGGCTGCAACATAAAGAATTGTGTTCATCTGGAAAACATCCTTAACCATAAGCCAGTATCCGATGCCAAGCAGAATAAAGATTACTGCCCCTGAAATATGGTTGCCCCATGCAATCATTGTTGCGCCGAGAACAACCATCCAGATTGAGCTTTCAACAAATGCAGTTGCTGTGAATCCATGTGTCAAAAACACATAGAAGACCCAGAATGAAACAAGCGCAACTGCAGCAAGCCTCGGAACCAAGTACATTAGTTTGCTTTTCATGCAGACGCTAAACCTCAATTCATATTTAAAGGTTTTCATACCCCAATAATTTATATAGTATTTTGCAATTGACTGTTTTGATGTTCGATAAATATTTTTTTAATAAATCATTGCAGAATCTAAAAAACAGCCTTTTTTCTGAAGGAGGCAGTTTTGTCTTTCTTAGCGATGAGATGAAAGCAAAGTTCACAGGAATCCAGAAATTTTTATCTGAATTAAAAAAATATGAAACGAATTTGGAGCCGGATGCAAAAGCCGATTTCCAGAGTTTATATTCAACTGTGCAAAAAATTCTCCTGTCAAGAGACAGGCACGAGCTTGGCAAAATTCAGCCAAGCGAGCTGAACAAATTAATTGAATCTGTGTATAACGCATTTCATGCAAATGCACTAAAGAAAAAGCAGACGGTTGAAGAAATCAGGCAGAGGCTTGAATTTTACGGAGTTTCCCCTGACATCCGTGTGTCTGCAAGCCACAGGCCCGAAAAAGGGGAGGCGCTGGCAAAAGCTGATTTGGAAAAACTCAGCAAGTCAAAATTGCTTGTATATTTTCATGGAACAGAGCACCCTTCAAAAAGCTGGTACAAGATTGGCGGGTTTTTCAGGACATCGTATAAGGCAGGGATAATAGAAGCTTCAAAATATATGCAAAATGATTCTAAGATTTTTCTTTTGAGGCTTATTGGCGCCTACATAGGCAACAATGTTGTTCTGGGAAATGATGTGCAGTTTGACTATTTTTATCCCGAGCTTATAAGAATAGAAGATAATGTAACAATAGGCAGCAACACCAAATTGTGGACCCACGACTTTAGCCTGAACTCTTTTTCTTTTGCGCCTTTGACAATACACTCTGGCGCAGTCATAGAAGACAACTGCTTTATCGGGCCAGTTGAGATTGGCAGAAATGTGCGGGTTAAATCCCATTCAGTTGTTTTGAGAGACATACCTGAAAGAATAGGAGTCTATGATAATGCAGACCCAAAGTATATTGATTTTCTGGTGAAAGCAGTAAGCGGCTCAAAGTATACCAAATTTGTACATAAGGCAGTGCACGCGGTAATGAGGCTTTGCAAAATCCTGCCTTACGACCCTTTGCCAAAGGACATACCTTTGATTGGGAGATTGCCTTTGATAGAAAAGCTGCCGGCTGTGAGTATTAAAAATAAATTAAATGCAATGTTGGGTGTTAGAATTGGAAGAAATGTCACTTTTGCCCCCCGTGTTTATATTGATGCAGTCCATCCAGAATTAGTTGAAATTGGAGAAGGCACAATGATTGGCGATGGAGTTATTTTCAGACCATATGATTTGAACGGCAGCCCTGGAAAAATCGTTATAGGAAAAAACTGCAAGATAGGCTCTGAGTCAATTATACTCGCTTCTGAAATAGGGGATAACACGCAAATAAACCTTCGTTCTGTTGTTTATGGCAGCATCCCTGCAAATGTTACTGCAGGAGGAGTTTTTGCAAAGGTTATTTCTAAAAAACTATAATTTCTTCATGTGCTCAAAAACAGGCGTTAGAATGTAGCCTTTGTCAAGGTTGCCAAGGACTGAGCATTTTTCACTGCCCCAAATCCAGTAATAGTATCCAATGTACGAGCAGACAATCGAGTCAAGCAAATCTTCATAGCCTTTCAGTGCCTTGCCTTTTAGCCCATTCAGTTTTTGGTTGAGTATATTTTCAGGAATCTCCAAAGCAGGCTTGTATTTTTGTAAAGATGAAAGATGTTTTTGGTATTTCCTGAACTCATTCCACCTGAAAGCATAATCTCTGTTTCCCCTTGGCTTATACTTCAGAGTTTTTTCAAGATTAAATAAAACAACCATGGCAGGGTGAGGATAAACTTCAAACACAGCATTTGACTCAGTTTTTGGCTTGAGATATGGGGTGTGCTTAAAGCCAAGCTCTTCAAACATTGCAGCAAGCTCCTCGCCCCTTAATCCGCCATACTTTTTCAGGTGAGTCCTGTTTGCAGGATGTGTGCCCGCCTCATATTTCCTGAACAAGTCTGTTGTAAGCCTGTCAGCTAAACGATAGCCGTGTAGATTTGGAACTATAAGCGGAGCATCAATTGCAATCCATGCCTTGTCTTTGCCGACAATGTCGAGAACATAATCTGTGATGTCCTTGTTGCTTCTCAAGCCTGACTTGAAAGTTGAAACTGAACCTTTTCTTAAATTGCCGTCAACTACAGAAATAGCAGTGTTATTCTTAGGAGACCAAGCCAGATCAATTCCAACAAACTTCATTTTTTCTGTTGAATTTTCTTTTGGATATCCTTCATGACTGACTCCATTTCCTTTGGGTCAACGTCTGAAGAGCTGTTTGGCTTGACTTCTTCTTTTTTTGCTGCGCTTTCGAGCATGCTTGCAACAAACTTGGTTCTTACTTTTACTGGTTCCATTGCAGCTAAGAACTATTTGTAATATTTAAACCTATTGCAGAAGCGGATTTTTCCTTAAATATACTGCCAGCACATCCTTAATCTCTCTTTCAAGCTCAGTATAAACCATCCACTTAATATTCCTGCTGTTGGCAATCTTTTCAAGGTGCCCTTTTACAAAATCCTCAAGGTTTGAGTACATGTACTGCCAGCTCTTTGGCACTGAATAAAGCCTGTCAGCAAGCTCAGAAATCCTTTTCTTAACACCATTGCATGTCTCAGGCAGGGTTTCTGAAATGACTTCACACACATACCCTAAAGGAAGGTTCTGCCTTTTTTTCAATGCATATTCAACAAGCTGCTCAACATTAAACTTGTGATTAAGAAGCTCGCATGCAAACTCTGAAACTGGCTTTCTTTTAGCCCTGCATTCAATGAACTTGTCAATAAGTGACTTTTCGTCCATAATGCGGACAGAATCCGATGAGTATTTAAAATTTATTGTGGTTCCTGAGGCAAAGCACCTTCTTTTACCCAGATGTAGAATTTGCCTCCAGTCTTGATAAAGATTGCCAGGTGCGTCGTATCATTTTTGTCAACGTAAATCTTAAACCCATTGACTTTGTATCCTGAATCTTCAGCAGTGGATGGATCCATAAGAACTGCGTTTGTTGCAGTGTATGTCGAGTTTTCAAAATTGATTCTTTGCGGAGGCTCGCTTTTTGGAGAACATGCTGCCAAAAACAAAAGCAGAGCGATCAATGAAATCAAAATCAGTTTTCTCATTTTATTTTTTGTATGCAAGATATTTTGCAGCTTTTAGTAATGCAGTGCATCCCTGCCCCGCTGCAATAACATACTGATATTCATGGACTGAGCTGCAGTCTCCTGCTGCAAAAATTCCTGGAATCTTTGTAGATGTTGGGCAGTCAATAATAATGTGCCCGTCTGCGTCAAGCTCAAGGAAGCCTTTTACAAACTCAGTGTTAGGCGCCCTGCCTATGTCTACAAAAATCCCCTGAACCTTTAGTTCCTTTAGCTGCTCGCTCTGCTCGTACTTGAGCCCTTCAACAAAATTGTTTCCAAAAATCTCAACAGTCTTTGCGTTGTTGATTATTTCAACATTCTTGTGCGATTTTGCACGTTCAATCAAATATTCAAAACCAGTAAGATGGGCAGTAAGGTTGATCACGTAGATTTTTTCAACTATATTTACAAGAAACTCAACTGATTCAAGTGCAGAATTTCCTCCCCCAATGACTGCAACAGTTTTGCCCTTGAACAAAGGGCCGTCGCATATTGCGCAGTATGTCACACCCTTGTGCTTGAATTTTTCTTCTCCTGAAACATTCAACTCTCTTGCTCTTGCACCTGTTGCAATTATGATTGTTTTTGTTTCATAATCGCCTTTGTTTGTCTTGATAATGAAATGATTTTCTTTTTTCTCTATATTTTCAGCCTTAACTCCATCATGGACATTTACATTAGTGAACTTGAGCTGGTCCTGAAGAATTGAAGCAAATTGTGCGCCAGATGTGCTTATGACTCCAGGATAGTTTTGTATTTCGTTTGACTCAAGAAACTGCCCGCCGAACTTGTCAGCAATTATTGCATAGTTCATCTTTTTTCTTGCGGCATAGATAGCAGCAGTTGCTCCTGCTATGCCTGAACCGATGATTACAGTTTCATAACTTGCCATTTTTCATCATAATTGCTTTTTTCGCAGCTTTTGCAATATCATTTTCAGTTAATCCATACTTCTTTAATAATTCTTCTGGCTTTCCAGACTCGCCGAATGTGTCTTTTACTCCAACTCTGACAACAGGAACAGGATAGTTTTCAGACAAGAGTTCAGAAACTGCGCTTCCAAGCCCGCCTGTTATCTGGTGGTCTTCAGCTGTGGCAATTGCTTTAACTTCTTTTGCAATCCTTATCAAATTTTTATCAATTGGTTTTATAGTGTGGCAGTTAACAACAGAGGCAGAAATATTTTCTTTTTCAAGCAGTCTTGCAGCAAGCAGAGCCTTGTAAACCATCTCTCCGCAGGCAACGATTGCAACATCTTTTCCTTTTCTCAAAACATTTGCTTTTCCAAGTTCAAATCTTGAATTTTCTTTTGTTATGACTGGAATCTTCAGCCTTCCAACTCTTATGTAAACAGGCCCGTTTATTTTTGCAGCCTCAATTGCAGCTTTTTCTGCTTCAACTGCATCGCAGGGCACAATAACTGTCATGTTTGGCAGGCATCTTGTTATTGCAATGTCTTCAAGAGCCTGATGTGATGCTCCGTCTTCCCCAGTAATTAAGCCTGCGTGCGAGCCTACAATCTTGACATTCAAGTTTGAATAGCAGACACTTATTCTAAGCTGGTCCCAATTTCGTGCAGGCGAGAAGCATGCGAAAGAACTTATGAACGGGATTTTGCCTGCCAATGCAAGCCCTGCTGCAACTCCCATAAGGTTTTGTTCAGCAACTCCAACCTCAACAAATCTTTCAGGATATTTATTTTTGAAATCAACTGTCCTGCAGCTCTCGCTTAAGTCTGCATTTACTGAAACAACATTCTTGTTCGCGCCAGCTTTCAGCAAGCCTCTGCCGAAGCCTTCCCTTGTTGAATCAAGCTTTTGTTTCATTTTTCAAATCCTTTTTCTCTCATCCTCAAGCTGCCTTAATGCTTCTTCTGCCTCAACTTTAGTTGGAGTTTTGCCGTGCCACTCAGAGTTATTCTCCATAAACGAAACTCCTTTGCCTGGCATAGTGTGCGCAATTATGCAGACGGGAGATTTTTTTGATTTTGCAGTTTGTTTTGCTTTCTTCAATGCATCAAGAATCTCTTCGACTTTGTTGCCGTTAATCTCCAGAACGTGCCACCCAAATGCCTTATACTTTTCTTTCAAGCCGTCGAGAGGCATTATCTCTTCAGTGCTTCCAGAAATCTGTATCTTGTTTCTGTCAACTATGTTGATTAAATTATCAAGCTTGTATTTTGCTGCAAACATAACAGCTTCCCAAGTCTGCCCTTCGTCATGCTCTCCGTCTGATGTTAGCAGATAAACCCAGTTATTCTTTTTGTCCATCTTCAAGCCAAGAGCCAAGCCTGCTGCCTGCGAAACTCCCTGCCCAAGAGGGCCTGAGCTTGTCTCCAAGCCCGGCAGTGAACCGCGGTGAGGATGCCCCTGCAGCCTTGAGTTCATCTTTCTGAGAGTCATAAGTTCGCTTAGCGGGAAATAGCCTGCAAAAGCCATTGCAGCATATCTTATCGGGCAGATGTGTCCGTTTGACAGAATAATGTAGTCTCTCTGCGCCCACTCTGGATTTTTTGGATTGTGGTTTGCGATGTTAAAATAAAGGCAGGCAAAAACATCCGCCATTCCCAAAGGGCCGGCTGTGTGCCCCGAGCCTGCTTTTGCGAGCATCTTGATTACAGTCTGCCTAAGAAGGTTTGAAATCTGCTTAAGCTTTCTGATGTTGTTTGTTTTTTTCATTTGAAGCTAGAACATTCTTTTATACTCAGACAAAATCAGTTTTTTATGGTTTGCTTCCTGCCCTGCAAGCCTGCTGAAAAGCAGTTTTACTTTTTTCTGCGCTGAAACTTTCTCAAGCTTTTTGTACTGTTCATAAGCTTTCTGCTCTTTGTCAACTGCATAATTAAGCATTGCCTGAACTCCGCCAAGCTCTGTCAGCGGGGTTGAGACAAGAGTTCTTCCAATAACAACACGAGTCTTTTGCTTTAGCTCAAGCTTTTTCGCATCAAGCGAAAGCAGGGCTTTTTTGTGCCCGAGCTCTTCTTTAGCAAGCCTTCTGCACAAGGTTTTTACAGAAAGAACATCTGTTGTCTTGTACAAGTGCATATACAGCTTGTAGCTGAACTCTTCTCTTTTTACTGCAGTGCTGATTGCTTTCTTAATGTCCATTCTGCATCATTTCTTTTTCTTTTTTTTCTTTGGCTTATGTTCCATGCATCCGCATTTTTCACACATATGAATCACCTTTTGTTTTTTTCAGTTTCTGCATGACTGTAATAAGAAGTGCAAGTATAAGAATGAGCAGTTTTGCCTATTTTTACACTATCACCTCTTTAGCCTTAATAACATAACTCATTTAAAAACCTATCTGTGGGGCTGACACAAAAGATTTATAAATAAAACCAAAATCCTCTCAGCAAATGGCAAAGCCAAGTGCAGCATTAAAGAAGCAGAAGAAGATATGGGTAGCAATTGCTGCGCCAAAAGACTTCGGCTACAGAGTGGTTGGAGAATGCCCTGTTTACGAGCAGGAGCAGATGCTGGGAAGGACTGTGCAGGTTAATCTTGCGCAGGTTACAGGCGACATGAAGAAGCAGAACATGAATGTCACATTCATAGTTACTGATGTAAAGAACAACAAGGCAAACACTGTTGTAAAGAACCTTATTCTTCAGATGGGCTCAATTAGAAGGCTTGTAAGGCCAGGCTCGCAGAGAATTGATGATTCTTTTGCAGCAACAACAAAAGACAGGAAACAAGTAAGGATAAAGCCATTGCTTGTGACAAAGACTAAGATTAAGAGTTCAGTTGCAACTGCGCTAAGGGCAGAGATGATACGTGAAATCAAGAAGATGATTGAGAAAAACACATTTGACGACCTGGTCATAATTATCGCAAACTTCAACATTCAGAAAGAGCTGAGAGACAGGCTTTCAAAGATTTATCCTCTGAAAACTGTTCAGATTAAATGGTTTGGCTTTGAGAGCGAGAAGAAAAAGCGGGGAAAGAAAGAAGAAACTGCTGCTGAACCTGCTCCAGAAGCTGAATCTGTTGAAGAGGCTAAAGCTCAAGTTAAGCTGGAAGTTAAGGAAGAGGCTAAAGAAGAAGAGCCAAAGGCAGAAGAGGCAGTTGAGGAAAAGCCAAAAAATCCAAAGAACGCAAAAGAGCAAAGCTCTTTGCGCCCAAAGAACCCGAAGGTTCTTTCGGGAAAGAAAGCTGAACCTGAAGTTGTAGTCGAAGAAACAAAACAGGAAGAATAGCTAGAATAAAAAGAGTTGATTCTATAAGTTTAAATACAACTTAACGTAGATGCTGTTTTATGGAAATGAAGATTGTTGCGCAGGGCGCAGAAGCTGTAATCAGGACTGACGGGAAGACTGTGCTAAAGGAAAGGCTGCCGAAGGGCTACAGGCATCCTGAAATTGATGCAAGCCTTAGAAAGCTCAGGACAAGGAAAGAGGCAAAAATTATTGAGAAGCTTCAGAACATAGTTCCGTGCCCAAAATTGATTAATGTTGACGAAGATAAAAAAGCAATTGAGATGGAGTTTATTGCAGGCGACAAGCTCAGGGATGTTCTTGAAAAACTTGATTACAAAGAGATTTGCAGGACAATCGGAAAGCAGGTAGGGCTTTTGCACGCAAAAAATATTGTGCACGGAGATTTGACAACTTCGAACATGATTTTGAAGAACGGCAAGATTTATTTTATTGACTTTGGATTGAGCATGGATTCTCAGAAAGTTGAGGACAAGGCAGTTGACTTGTATCTTTTGCAGCAGGCTTTGAACTCAAAGCATTATACTATTCCTGACGCATTCGATTATGTTATCGAGGGCTACAGTTCCGAGAACAAGTCAGAGATTCTAACTCGGCTTAAGCAAGTAGAGCTTAGGCGAAGGAACAAACACAAATAAAAAAGAATTTACTTCTTCTTTTTCTGCATGAACATTCCGCCAACCAAACCGATTAGGAATGTTGCAACTCCGACTCCTACTACTGAGAATTCAGGGACAGGATTTGGTCCTGGACCAGCGGGTCCTGCAAAGAATTCATGGTCAAAATTCAAGTACAGGCCTACATTCTGGCAAGGTCCCCGGTTACAATGACAGTCACCCAAAGGTATTACCGGTATATTACCATTCCTAGTAAAACTAGGGCAGATAACTTCCATCTGTGCAAGGCTCAATAAGACGCATAATCCATCAGATGAAGAAGGCAATGTTCCTACAACATCACAGGTAAAATCACTGTATATAGTAACCCACGACCCCCAGTAACACATTACAGGCTGACCGGGATATTGGTTTAGAAACGCAAAACCCCTAGTACTTCCAGGGAAATAGTCGTTAGCAGAACTAGGAGGCATACAGAGATCATTGCAATTAGTGCAGACGCCTACCATTGGCGGTGGATTATTTGTTATATCACACCCCGCAAATGCGTCAACCATTGCGCTCATAAAAATCAATACAAATCCTAATGTCAGTATTTGTTTCATTCATTTACACCTCATTATTTTTTGGTTTTAAAACTTGAATTTAAAATATAAACCAAGATTCATATTTAAACATTTGCATTCCTTTGTCGTTGGTAAAAACCAAAAAAAAAGAAAAAGTGTGGAAAATTTGTTGTTATCGCTGTGTTTTCTCCACTTGAATTGAATTTGTGTTCTAACGATTGGCTCTTTGCAGACCCAACCACCTTACTGTATTGCTACGTTGTTGCCGGACCCTGGGCATTAACAGCAGGGTTTCCTTCGCATTGCCGAAGCCAAAATGCCTTTCTGTTTTGCCTGGCATTTTGCTTTGTGGGTATTTTGGCAAACACCTTTTTGAAGCGTGAAATTCAAATCGCTATTCGCTGGAATAAAAATGAAAAAGACTCCCCTTTTGGTTGTGAGGGGTTGTGAGAAGTTAGGGGAGTCTCTTCAATAGCGCAATCTTCGTAAATAAAAGACGGAAACCTACTCTCAAAGAACCTTGATTTCGGTTTACGTCTTTTAGCCATAAATCACCTCTTTTGGATTTGCCGTGGCAAGGCATTTCTGTATAGGTCTAATGATGTATACAGCCCGTATACGATTATGTATATTTGTATATGTTATAACGTATTTCCCGTATATAAATATACTCTTTTGTATACTAGGATATGGCACCTCGTCTGGGATTTTGGGCAGTTTTAAGCTCTATTTTTAACAAATGGGGGATAATTAAGGCTTTTTTAGGCGAGAAAACGATTAAATGTTCTCGGATGGTGTTTTATATTTAAATAAACGTAACTATTTTTGAGTGCTAAAGAATTCCTTAATCCATTTGTCATAGACTTCTGTCACGCGTATGTCCCAGTGCTTTGGGAAGACATTATAATAGATGTCCATCGTGAATCTTTTGTCAAGGAAAACAATTACTCCCTTGTCAGTCTCGCTTCTTATGCATCTTCCTGCTCCCTGCAAAACTTTTGTCATCGCAGGCATGGAGTATCCGTAGTCCCAGCCTTTGCCAAACTTCCCGTCATAATATGCAATAAGTTTTTTTGTCTCAAAATCCGGCTTCTTCAGCGGCACTCCAACAATCATTACTCCGTTAAGCAAATCCCCTGGCAAATCAATTCCCTCTCCAAAAGAGCCAGAGACAACCCCCAATAAGACAGCTCCAGTGTCTTTGTATGACTTGAATTTTTCCAAAAGCTCATCTCTTTCTGTTTTCTGCATTCCCTGTGTTTCAACAAAAACTGTTTTCTTA
>Ga0315275_10005324_pt1 | contig 12184 bp, 13 predicted proteins | sample YL17G03_0_MG_FD_205557 | JGI IMG/M metagenome (GOLD analysis project Ga0315275, IMG submission 205557) | Sediment microbial communities from Yellowstone Lake, YNP, Wyoming, USA - YL17G03_0 | ecosystem: Environmental > Aquatic > Freshwater > Lake > Sediment | place: USA: Wyoming | collected... | reverse complement strand
GCTCGAGACGAGGCCCGAAGATCTCGCGTGGGAGAAGGGCCGCTGGTACGTGAAGGGAGACCCCGAGCAGGGGGCGATGATCGAGGAGATCGCCGCGCGGGCATACAGCGGCGAGCCGATGCCCGCCGAGCTGGAGGGCGGGCTCGACGCCCAGGTGATCTACGACCCGCCCAACCTCACCTACCCCTACGGCGCGTACATCGCCGTCGTGGACATCGACCCGGACACCGCTCAGGCCACCGTCAGGCGTTTCATCGCGGTCGACGACTGCGGCGTGCGAATCAACCCGATGATCGTCGACGGCCAGATCCACGGCGGCCTGGCGGAGGGCATCGGCATCGCGCTGATGGAGGTCATCACGTTCGACGAAGAGGGAAACTGCCTCAACTCGTCCTTCATGGACTACCTCATCCCGACCGCGCTCGAGGTTCCCGACTTCGAGCTCGGTGAGACAGTCACGCCGTGCCCCCACCACCCGCTCGGAGCCAAAGGCGTCGGCGAGTCGCCGAACGTCGGGTCACCGCCCGCGATCGTGAACGCGATCATCGACGCACTGCACGACACCCACGGCGTCGACCACATCGACATGCCCTGCACGCCGGCCCGAATCTGGGCGGCGATGCAGGGGCGCGCACAGCCTCCGCAATGACGGCGCCGCCCCGATGATGACCGACGCCGTCTCGCGGCGAGCCGCGGAGCTCGCGGCAGAGGGCACAGCGTTCGTGACAGCGACGGTCGTACGGGCGCAGCGCCCGACGAGCGTCAAGGCGGGAGATGTCGCGCTCGTGCTCGGTGACGGGACGATCGAGGGTTTCGTCGGCGGAGTGTGTGCGCAGCAAAGCGTTCGTGTGTACTCGTTGAAGGCGATCGAGACCGAGGAGGCACTCCTGTTGCGAATCGTCCCCGACGGACCAGTTGGCGAAGACCCGGAGACCGGTCGAGAGGTACCGATCGAGGAAGGATCCGTGACGGCCCAGAACCCGTGCCTGTCCGGCGGCGCGATCGAGATCTTCCTCGAGCCCGTGCTCCCGGCCCCGCGTGTCCTCGTCGTGGGCGACACGCCGATCGCCGCCGCAGTCCTGTCGCTCGGCGCCGGGCTCGGGCTCGAAGTGCTCTCCGTGGACGAAGGCGACCACGATCCGTCACCCGGCGACCTCGCACTCGTGGTCGCGGCACACGGTCGAGACGAGCTTCATACGCTCCGGCGCGGGCTCGAGGAGGGAGTGCCGTACATCGGCCTCGTCGCAAGCCCGAAGCGCGGTGCCGGCGTGCTCGCCGAGCTCCGTGCCGACGGAGTACCCGACGAGCACCTCGAGCTGATCGACGTGCCCGCCGGCATCGACATCGGCGCCCGCACTCCTGCCGAGATCGCGCTGTCGATCCTCGCGAGCATCGTCGCCGTCCGCCGCGGGGAACGCGCGCCGGTGCCCGATCGCGAAGGCCTTCCCGCCGCCACGATCGCGCCCGCCGTCGCTCCGCCGGAGCTCGCGCTCGACCCGATCTGCGGGATGACGGTCGCCGCCGTGGCCGGCACGCCTTCGGTGCAGTTCGAAGGTGAGACGGTCTACTTCTGCTGCGAGGGCTGCAAGACGAAGTTCCAGGCGCAACACGAGCATGCGCTCGCAACGGATTGATGCCTCCGTGACCGGGCTCGTGCTCGGCGCATGAGCCCGCGCGAGGTCACGGGCGAGGCGGCCGGCGAGATCGGCCGGCTCGTGCCCGACATCGAGACGCTTGCGCGGCGTCTCGCCGACGTCGACTACCTCGTCGACGAGGGCCTTGCGACCTCGATCTTCCTCAGCCTGCGCCTGCCGCAGCCTCTGCTCCTCGAGGGCGAGGCGGGCGTCGGCAAGACCGAGGCGGCGAAGGCGCTGGCCGTCGCACTGGACACGCCGCTCGTCCGCCTGCAGTGCTACGAGGGAATCGACGCGGCCGAGGCGCTGTACGAGTGGAACTACCCGCGCCAGCTGCTGAGCATCCGCCTGGCGGAGGCGAGCGGCGCGAAACTCGGCGAGGAGGAGCTGTTCGGGCCCGACTATCTCATTCGCCGCCCGCTCCTGCGCGCGCTCGAGCACCCCGGCCCGCGGCCTGCGGTGCTGCTGATCGACGAGATCGACCGTGCGGACGACGACTTCGAGGCGTTCCTGCTCGAGCTGCTCGCGGACGCCAGCGTGACGATCCCGGAGATCGGCACCATCCGCGCCACGCATCCGCCGATCATCGTTCTGACCTCCAACCGGACGCGCGACCTGCACGACGCGGTCAAGCGCCGCTGCCTCTACCACAGGATCGGCTACCCGACCCCGCAGCGCGAGGTGGAGATCGTGCGCCGTCGCGTCAAGGGCTCGTCGGAGACGCTGGCGGTCCAGGTCGCGAACGCCGTTGCGCGGATGCGGGACAGCGACGTGCAGAAGCCGCCGGGCATCGCCGAGGCGATCGACTGGCTGTCGGCTCTGAGCCTGCTCGGGGTCGAGAGCCTGGACGCCGCAGCCGTGGATCGCACGCTCGGGTCGGTGCTGAAGTACAGCGAGGACCAGGAGGTGATCCGCGCGGCCGGTCTCGAGCAGCTCGTGGGCGGCGGTGACTGACGTGCCCGGGCCGGGCCCGGCTCTGTCCAGGCCGGTGTTCGGGGTCGAGACGATCGTGCTCGACCTCCCGCCTCTCGTCGGGGCATTCAGCCGGCGGTTGCACGACGCCGGCGTGCCGATCACCCCCACCCGCGCGGCCGACTTCGCGCGGGCGCTGACGCTCGTCCGGCCGATCACCCGCCGGCGGCTGTACTGGACCGCGCGCGGCGTGTTCGTGTCCGATCCGGCACAGGTCGGCGCCTTCGACGCCGTGTTCTTCTCGGTCTTCGGCGGCCGGGCGGAGAGCGAGCCGTTCGATCCCGAGGAGGTGCGGACGGTCGCCGCGCCGCCGGACGACCGGCCGAAGCCCGAGCACGAGGTCTCCAGCGGGGGCCCGGAGGGACAGCCTCCGGATTCTCGGGGGCCGGCCTCTCCCACCGGTGAGGGCGAGGAAGCCGAGGCGGAGGTCGAGGTGCCGCTGGCGCTCGCGAGCGACGAGGAGAAGCTCGGGCGCAAGCGCTTCGACACCCTGGAGCCGCACGAGCTCGCGCAGCTCTACCGGCTGATGTCGCGCCTGGAGCTCGCACCACCGCTCCGTCGCACGCGACGCTACGAGAAGGGCCGCCGCGGGGAGAACGTCGACGTGCGCCGCACGCTGCGCGCCAGCCTGCGCACGGGCGGCGATCCCATCCGCCTCAAGCGCCGGCACCGGCGTGTCGTCCGACGCAGGCTCGTGCTGCTGTGCGACATCTCCGGCTCGATGGAGCCGTACGCCCGCGCCTACCTGCAGTTCCTCACCTGCGCTGCCGGCAGCGGCCGGAACGCCGAGGCGTTCGTGTTCGCGACGCAACTGACCCGCTTGACCCGCGCCCTGGCCTCTCGTAACCCCGAGCGCGCGATCCAGCGCGCCGCCGCCGCGGCGCCCGACTGGTCGAGCGGGACCCGGATCGGCGACGCGCTAATGGAGTTCAACGACCGGCACGGTCGTCGCGGCATGGCCCGCGGAGCCGTGATCGTAATCCTCTCCGACGGCTGGGAGCGGGGCGATCCGGCGCTCGTGGGGCGCGAGATGGCGCGCCTGGCGCGCCTGGCCCACAGGATCGTCTGGGTCAATCCACGGGTCAGCGCCCGCGCGTTCTCGGTGCAGTCGGGCGGCATGGTTGCCGCGCTGCCCTACTGTGACGCTCTCGTCAGTGGCCACAGCTTCGAGGCCCTCGGTGAGGTCGCCGAAGCGATCGCAGAGCCGTCACGGGGCAGCCGGGGCTCACCGGGAACGCCGTGGAGGCCGCAGTCGGTCGTGGAGACCGCTGAGGACGAGCCGTGGGCGAGCGCCACTCCCGTCCCCGGGAGCTCGGTCGGGATGCCCAGCGGGCAGGGCCCGAGCAGGGGCAACGTCACTCCGGGGTGGATCACCGACGACACCGACGGCTGATGCGGGGCGCCGTCCGACAAGGAGCAGGTGAGCGATGACCGAGACTTCGACCAAGACGTGCATCTACCCGGGCTGCGAGCGCCCCGCCGTGCCTCCGCACCCGCTGGGCGGGCCGCAGCCGTCGTTCTGCGACCTGGAAGAGCACAATGCCCTTACCGCGCACCAGGAGCGCCGGCGCCTTGCGACCGAGAGCTCACCCGACGCACCCGAAGACGAGTAATGATTGGCTCACCCACCAGGAGGAGATGGAGCGATGGCTAACGAGGCGTACCGGGCAGTCTTTCTCCGCGTGCACCCGACCGGCAAGATGGTGCTCAGCCTGACCACCGAGCCCGACGGGAGGGAAGCCGAGTACGCTCGGCTGACCGCCGACGAGCTCGGCGTCCCGGCGCTCGACGTCAAGGTCGTTCCCGCGGACACCAACCGGTTCGGCAACGGTCACGGCTTCAACACGAGCCCGTCGGAAGGTACGTCGGCGGCGATCGCCAGCGTCGCCGACAAGATCCGGGCCAAGGCGCAGCTGCTCGCGGGCGCGGCGCTGGAGACGCCATCGGAGACGCTCACGTGGAGGAACGGCGCGTGGGTCGGTGCAGACGCAAGCGACCCCACGCAGGTCAAGACGATCGAGGAGCTCGCCTTCTACGCGCACTCGAGCGGAGCCCTGCCGCCCGGAGTCGAGGGAGGGCTGGACGCCCAGACCGTCTACAGCGACTGATCAGTTGCGGCCCGACCCTCGGGCCCTGACGAACAGGTAGACGAACGCCGACGCGACGAGCGCGAAGGTCACCGAAGTGCTCTGCGCCACGCCGACGGCGGCTATGTCGAACCACAGCACGAGGAAGCAGAGCAGCGCCCAGAGGAAGGCCGAGACACGGGGATCGACGAGCGGCGCAGGGACGTACGACCCCGACTCGGAGGAGAGCGGCACATCGGGCGGGGCTCCCTCGAAGGGAGCTGCGTCGATCTCGACCTCGACTTCGTCCACGACCTTTAGCGTCCCGAAGAGCGTCGAGTAGGGCGTGATCCCCCAGTCGGTCTGCTTGACGACCACGGTGCCGCTGAGCCTGCCGTTGTCGCCGACGGCGAGCTCGAGGCCGATCGGGCTGGTGTTGCCGACGATCGTCAGCTCGCCCTGCACGCCGATCCGGGCGCCATCGGCGGAGACCTCCACCGCCGTCGACCTGAACTCGATGCTCTGGCGACTCAGGATCTCGTCGTCGATGGTCTGCTCGATGTTCGCCATGTCGTCTTCGCCGAGCTCTTGCATCCCCCCCGTTCCCTCGCGCACGCGCAGCGATGTCGCATCGACGTCGAGCGCAACGCTGTTCTGCGCGGGGTCGTCGCCGATCACGAGCGTCGCCTGCCAGGCGGTGACCTGGATCAGGAGATTGTGCCCGGCCTTCGCGGCAGCACCGGTGCGCCCGGTTCGCACGAGCAGGTTGGCGTTGTCCGGCCCGAACGTATGGGTTCCCGGCGGGATCGGCATGCGCGGAGCCTAGATGATCGACACCACCGAGCCTCTATCATGACTCGACGTCGCCCGCCCACCGGTTGCAAGGAGAGCATCAGCCATGGCCGTAGAGCTCGACCATTCATTCGCGACCGCAAAGCCCCTCGATGAGAGCTATGCGTCGATCCTCGACCTCGATCGTCTCGTCCCGTGCGTCGAGGGAGGTAGCGTGCTAGAGACGATCGGGCCGGGCTCCGTCAAGGCCGAGATCAAGATCAAGATGGGAGCGATGTCGATGACGTTCACCGGCACCATCGAGATCGTCGAACGGGACGATGCGGCCCATCGCGTCGTGATGAGCGTCAAGTCGAGGGAGGCGGGCGGCCAGGGGTATGCGAATGCCGACGTCGTGTTCGCGCTCACGGACGGTGGCGGGACGGTCCACACGAGCGCCCAGATCACGGGCAAGGCGGCGTCGATGGGTGAGGGAGTCATGGTCGGCGTGCTGGACGCGCTGATCGCGGACTTCGCCGGGAAGGTCGGAGAGATCTGACCTCGATGGCGACCGTCCCCATGCGACAGGTGCTCGAAGGCGAAGTGCCGCCCGACGGCGGCACAGCGATCCAGGAGGATCCCGACAGGCCGGTCTTCCACGGCAACGGGCCGGACGACTACGTCTGCGTCACCTGCGGCAACGTCCTCGCCGTGGCGATGCAGCCGGTGCAGATGACGAAGAAGGTCAGGGTCCGGTGTGGTCGCTGCTCGACGGTCAACGTCTCGGTGATCGACGGGTACGAACCGCCCGCACGCTGAGTCAGGAGCCCAGCAGCTTCAGCAGCAGCGCCCGGTGGCGGCGATAGCCGGCCGCCCCGTCGCCGTCCACGACTGCGATCCGAACGAGCGGCGGATGGCCCATCGCCGGGGCGGCGAGATCGAGAAGCGCGTCATGGTAGGCCCGTTCCCGCTGCACGCCGCCGAAGCCGAACCCCTTCGCAGCGAGGCCCCGCCCGATGCCGTCCGCCTCGGAGCACCAGTCGCGGCACAGCGCCCGATGCTCGTCGAGGTCGAACCCGACGGTCGCGTCGGCCGGGTAGAGGTCGAGAGCGGCCAGGCGGAACGACGTGAAGTGCACGCTCCCGTCGAGCTGGATCAACGTCCCGGTCGGCTCGTGCACGAGGTCGACGGGGAGCAGCAGGTTCTCGCGCGCCGCGTGGAGGACGGAGCTGTCCCCTCTCAGCCGCGCGTAGATCGCGGCAAGCCGCTCGATCGCGGCCGTCACCGGCGCGACGAGCGCGGGATCGCGCCGCGCCTTTGCCACGCGCTCCAGCCCGACGTGGCCCTGCTCGCAGTACCAGTCGAACGTCCGGCTGCCGAGCACGATTCCGTCCGCTGCCGCCGCCGAGGCGAAGGCCAGCTGAGCATTCCCGGCCGCCACGGGTCAGCCGCCGAGCGCCTCGGTCAGCGCGGCGCTCGGCGGGGATGCCTCATCGGGAGAGAGCGGCTCGCGCCGCAGCTCGCCGTCGACGAGCTCGTAGTGCCCGATCGAACGCAGCGGCGGCGAGTAGACGTGCACGGTGACGGCGCCCGCGAGGTGGTCGACGCGATGGATCCGGTCGCCTGCGAACGAGAACGCGTCACCGGCGGCGAACCGGGTCACGCGGCGCTCGCCCTCGACGCGGAGATACTCGCCGACCACCTCGCCTTCGATCACGTGGACCCCGCCGCCGGAGCCGTCGTGGTCGTGGTAGCCGCTGTCGCGCGGCTGCCACCAGGTGTTGAGCCAGGCCTCGGAGCCGGCAGTGCGCCAGAGCAGGACGGCCTCGCCCGGGCCTTCGCGGTCGAGAGCGTCGACGTTGATCAGGGCGGCGACGCGCGTGGCCAGCTCTGCGCAGCCGTCGGGCTGGAGAAGGCCGATGGCGCCGACGGCGACAGGATCGATCTGCAGCTCCACGGGAGGATGGTCGCACGGTGGGCGGCCTCCGTGCGCGAGGATGCGCTCGTGAGCGTCGTCGCCCGGATCGAGGCCTGGCCGGTCAACGTGCCGCTCGAGGCGACCTATCTGATGGCGCCGGGCGTCTACCCGGGCATGAGCCGCACCGTCGTGCGTGTCACGACCGCCGACGGCGTCGTCGGCCTCGGCGAGACGCCCTCGGCGGCCGACGCGGCCCTGCTCGTGGGCGACCTCGGCGAGACCTTCGTCGGCAGCGACACGGGCATGTTGCGCGAGGCGCTCGGGCGCCACGTAGGGCCTGCGGGCGGGGAGCGTGTTGGCGCGGCGGTGATCACGCCGAACGCGGCGGCCGGGGTCGAGATGGCGCTCTGGGACATCGCCGGCCGCGAGGCGGGCCTGCCGCTGCACGCGCTGCTCGGCGAGACGGTGCGCACGGAGATCACATTCACGGAGTACTTCGCGCCGCGGCCCGGCCGTGAGGAGACGCCGGCCGAGATCGCCGCCTACTGCGCGCGGATGGTGGAGGAGCACCGGTCGCCGTCGTTCGAGGGCAAGGTCGGCGTCTGGGCACCGGAGGTGGAGCTCGAGCTCGTGCGGCTCGTGCGCGAGGCGATCGGCCCGGACCGGCCGCTGCGGCTCGATGCGAACATGGGCTGGAGCCTCGAGACCGCACGGACGATGCTCGCGGCGCTTGCCGCCTACGACATCGCGAGCATCGAGGAGCCGGTGGCGACGTTCGCGGAACTGGCCTCGCTGCGTGCAACCACGCCGATCCCTTTCTCGTCCCACACGCCCGACCTCGAGAGCGCGGCGGCACTCGGCGTGCCCGACGCGCTCGTCCTCGGGATCGGCGCCTGCGGTGGTATCGCCGGGACGCTGCGCTTCGTCGAGCGGTGCGCCGCGGCGGGCGTCGGCTTCTGGTTCTACAGCGGCGACCTCGGAATCGGGACGGCGGCGCAGCTCCACGTCACGGCCGTGGCCCCGTCGCTCTCGGCGCCGAGCCAGTCGCTGCTGCGCTGGACGGCGGACGACGTGACGGCCGAGGGGCCGTTCTCGCCGGAGCGGGGGTTGCTCCGGGTGCCTGACGGCCCGGGCCTCGGCGCCACTCTCGACGAGGCCGCGCTCGCCCGCTGCGTGGAGCGCTTCGCGCGCGAGGGCGCGTACGACCTCTACACCGGCCCGCCCCTCCCCCGCTGCTGACCGCCTGGCTGCTCGACCTGTCCGAACTGGCGGCCATGCGCGGAGTGAAGCCTGTTCGCATCCGCGTCGTGCACGCACCCGCGAGGCCACGCTGAAAGCAATCGCCGCGCCTTGTCTGTCAGGGCGCGTTGCGAACGAGAAAGCCTGCCTCGAGCATCCGGCGCGCGATCGGCAGCACGGCCTGCTCGATGCTCTCGCGGCTCGCGCCCTGGACCCTCGCGAGCTCGTCGGCCACCTCGGCGAGGGTGCGACGGCCGTCGAGCCCGGCGAGCAGTCCGGCCGTCGGCGAATCGAGGGTCGCCCGGAAGCCGACGCCCTCCTGGAGGCTGAGCGTGATCTCGTCGACGACCCATTCCCGGTCGCGGAAGACGACGCGCTGCTCGAGCAGATCGCTCTCCGCGAGTGCCAGCCTCTCGCCGAGGAGCTCGCGGTCATCCGCGAGACCGACAAGGAAGTCCTGCGCCGCGAAGATGCGCACGATGTGCGCGCCCGCCGGCCGGAGGCGCTCGCCGGGGAGCTCGTCGACCCGCACCCAGTTCGACCCGCCGGCGCGGCGCCGGAGGACGACCGCCCCGTAGGCGATCGCCTCGATGCCGAGCCGATCGAAATACTCCAGCCAGCGCGTCAGCGCTTCGTCGTAGGCGGCGGAGTCGTGACCGAGCTCGTCGCGCATCCACTTGGCCGCGTGCGTGAGCGGATCGTCCATCCCGTAGTGAAGAAGCCACGCGTCGCAGCCGCTCCCCTCGACCCAGCGCCGCAGCGGCGCCGACCAGTCCTCGCCGGGAGCGTGCACCCAGCTGACGAGAACGGTCGCGAAGGCACCCCCTTCGAGAAAGGCAGGCGCCTGGCGGACGACCCCTTCCGAGACTGCATCGCCCGGGAGGCCGCTATCGCGGAACAGGAAGGCAGACTCGGGCGAGATCACGTACGGCGGATTGCAGACCACGAGGTCGAAGCGGCTTCCCTCGACCGGCTCGAAGAAGCTGCCGGCGCGGAACTCGACGTTGTCCACGCCGTTCAGCCGTGCGTTGAAGGCGGCGAAGTTGAGCGCCCGCCGGTTCAGATCGGTTGCGACCACGCGCTCGCTGTGGTGCGAGGCCAGGATCGCCTGGATTCCGCAGCCGGTCCCGACATCGAGCGTGACTCCACCCGGACGCCGCACGGTGAGGTTGGAGAGCGTGACGGAAGGGCCGTGCACGCCCGCGACATGATCAGGGTCGCGCTCCTCGCCGGCCTGCCAGCGCTGGTCGGAGGCGATCAGCACGTCGTCGTGGGGCACGATACGCACGAGCGGCGTGACCTCCCCACCGGCGGATGCGACCAGGCCGAGCGCCTCGAGGCGCTCGACGGGCAGTGGGGCGAACGCCTTTCGCGCGTCCGCCGCCGTCACCGGCGCGTCGAGGACGAACAGTCTGACGATCGTGCCGAGCGGTTCGAGGTCCGCAAGGCGGCGAACATGCACAGGGGTGTCCGCCCGCCGTGCCAGGACCTCACCTGTCATGTCGAGCGCCACCCGCACCGCCTCGCCCGTGTAGCCGGCCGCGAGCAGGACACCGCGGAGCTCCGCCACCACCCCCGGATCGCCGATCTCGAGCGGGCCGTCAGTTGTCACCGATGGGGTTCCGCTGTCCAGGCGAGGGACTGTATTGGATTCCGCGAGCGGAAGGAGTACAGTCCGTGCACCTGCCGCCGGCCTCGAGTGCGAGGCGCAAGGCGGTCGTCTCCAGAAGGGGAGGTCGAATATGGGAGCAACCGATCGGGTGACGTCCCGACGTGGTGCGCTCGGCCGCGGGCTTGCTCTGCTCGCTGGTGTGATCGGGGTCGGCGCGGCCGGACGGGTCGAAGCCGCGAGTGCCACGCCGCCGGCGCCCGAGCTCAAGCTTCAGGGCCGGCAGACCGAGCTCAAGCTTCACGGCCGGCACTTTCACCTCCAGGCGCCCTCGAGCAAACCCGGTCAGGTGCCGGCGAAAGGAGATCGGCTGAGTGCCTACGGGGAGTTGCTCGACCGTCCGAACGGGCGCAAGGTTGGGCACTTCACGGCCGCGTTCTTCGCGCTCGAGTCGCCGTTCGCAGGCGCAGCGAGCCTCGAGCTCCACACACTGCACCTCGAGGACGGGACGATCCACGGCCTCGGCACGGCGGCGAGAGGAGCCGAAGGGCACTTCGCGATTCTCGGCGGAACGGGGCGCTATTCGGGCGCCCGCGGCAGCTACGTCTCCCACCAGCTGCTCCGCGAGCTGGGCGGGAACGGGACAGCCGTATTCCATCTGACACTCGCAGGATAGGAGACCGCGAATGCCGATCTACATGAAGTACGGCGACGTCAAGGGCGAGTCCACCGACAAGGTGCACAAGGACGAGATCGAGATCCTCTCCTTCAGCTGGGGCGAGACGCAGGTGGTCGGAGGCGGTGGTGGCGGCAGCAGCACCGGCAGGGTTTCGATGGAGGACATGCACTTCACGATGCCGACCAACAGGGCCTCGCCGCAGATCTTCCTCGACTGCGCCTCGGGCAGGCACACCACGAACGTCATGCTCACGGTCAGAGGCGCAGGTGGAGGCAAAGATGGCGGGTTCGAGTACCTGAAATACAAGTTCACGGACGTCTTCATCACGTCCTTCAACGTCGGCTCGAACCTGCTGGACGAGGGTTACAGCTCCCTCGCCGGCAACGCCCCGCGGACGCTGGAGACCTTCAGCCTCAACTTCCGCAAGATCGAGGTGGCGTACACGGTGCAGAGGCCGGACGGGAGGCCCGGCGAGGTGATCAACGCCTCGTGGGATCAGCGCCAGAACGAAGGCGCTCTCGTCGAGACGCCCGCCACCGAGTGAGATCGCGGTGAAACCGGTCGGGGCGCCGCCGAGGCGCCCCGATCCTTTCGCCGCCTGCACAAGCCGTCGTCAGACGATCGTGACCGCGCTGCTCAGGGCGGGCTGACTCCTCCGAGTTAGAGCACACCACGCCGAAGGACGGGGGTCACAGCCCATCGAGGGAAACGCCCTGCGGACGCTGGAGGCGTTCAGCCTCAACTTCGCCACACGCGATCGGCATCGTCAAGAGCTAGGGCTCGTGCCCCGTCCGAAAGCGCGGGCAGGCCTGGACGTGACGACGGACGCATCCGCACCGAGTCAGCACGGGTCATCCTCCCCCGCTGCCCACGACGCGCGTGCGCTAGCCTTAGATCCCTCCCGGGCGCATAGCTCAGCGGGAGAGCGCTCGCTTCACACGCGAGAGGTCCCTGGTTCGATCCCAGGTGCGCCCATCACGACGAACGGCTTGTTTACGCGGTTTCTGGGCTTTCGACACAACGAGATCCCGCACTGATCCCGCATCGGTGTCGGCGATTAGCTCATCCAACCGGTGTTGGGCGCCCTCGAGTGCGTCGGGGAACAGGTGCTGGTAGCGGCTCGAGACAAGGACACCGCCGTCAACGTGACCAAGATGCCGCGCGATCTCGGCGGGCAACGCATTGGCCTTCGCCATCAGTGACACGAACGTGTGACGTAGGTCATGAAAGTGCATCTCTGGCCGGCCCGATCGACGTGCCGCCTTCTCGAATCGTCGGTAGAGCGCCCGCTTCGAC
>Ga0315275_10005323_pt1 | contig 12184 bp, 11 predicted proteins | sample YL17G03_0_MG_FD_205557 | JGI IMG/M metagenome (GOLD analysis project Ga0315275, IMG submission 205557) | Sediment microbial communities from Yellowstone Lake, YNP, Wyoming, USA - YL17G03_0 | ecosystem: Environmental > Aquatic > Freshwater > Lake > Sediment | place: USA: Wyoming | collected... | reverse complement strand
AAGATCAAAGCCTCCGGGGCGACCCGGTCCCGGCATCTCAAGATCTCACCAGGCTCGCCTTCGACGAGGCCCTCGCTGGTCGTGAAGGCGCCGACCAGGATGTTGACGCGCACAAACTCGCAGCCCGTGACGCCCGCGATGGCAAGTGCCGATCGCGCATCGTTCCTCAGGACATTGATCCCCACGGGAATCTTGACCACCTGCTTGATCTCGCTTGCCACAATGGCCATGGCTGCAACCGTCTCGGCTCCGACCCTGCCGCTCAGGAAGGGAAGGTCGCCGTAGTTCTCGACGATGAGGCCGTCAAACCCGCACCCGGCCAAAAGCCTGGCCTCGCTCGCGGCCCCAGCGACCACGCGTCCCAGCTTCCCCTCATAGCCGGGGCTCCCGGGAAGGGGGCCGAGGTGGACGGCGCCGATCAGGACCTTGCCTGGTCCGAAGATGTCTCGAAAGCGCTTCTTCATGCGGATACCTTCATAGCGACGCCACTTTCTTGGCGTCGAGCACGCGGACCACCTCCGTGATCAGTCTCACACAGTTGTCATAGTCCGAGCGATGGATCACCCCGATGTGACTGTGGATGTACCGGGTCGGCACGCCCACGAACAGGGAGGGCACCCCGATCCGGTTCATATGAATCTTGCCCGCGTCGGTGCCACCCTTGTCCACCGTTGAGAAATGATAAGGAATCTTGGCCTTGGTTGCCACATCGGTCACCAGGTCCAGGAGGTTCCGATTGGGAATCATGCTCCGGTCGTAGACCAGGATCGCGGGCCCGCCGCCTAGGGCCTCGGCCTCCTCAGGGGGAAATCCCGGGGTGTCGTGGGCAATGGAGACATCCAGGGCAAAGGCGACATCGGGATCAACGGCGACCGCGCTGGTGGTCGCTCCCCTCAAGCCAACCTCCTCCTGCACCGTGCCTACGGCGTAAACCGCATTGGGGTGGCGCTGCTTGGCAAGGCGGCGAAGCACATCGATCATCAAGGCGCAACCGATCCGGTTGTCCCACGCCTTGGCAAGGTAGGTCTTGGGATTGCCCATGATCTGGAAGGGGCTCCAAGGCACGATGGGGTCGCCCGGCCTTACGCCCAGGGTCTCGGCAACATCGAAGCCGCGGGCCGCACCGACGTCGATGTGCATGTCCTTGATCTCCACTACCTTCCTGCGCTCTTCATCGTCGAGCTCATGCGGAGGCTTCGAGCCCACCACACCAACAAGGTCGCCCTTGCGAGTCTTAACGGTGACCCGCTGGCCCAGGATCACCTGGCTGAACCAGCCTCCAATGGGGATGAACTTGATGAAGCCCTCCTTGGTAATCTGCTTAACCAGGAAGCCGACTTCATCCATGTGGGCTGCGAGCATCACCCTGGGGACCTTTGCCGAGCCATCCTTCCTGCAAATTATGCTCCCCAGCCGGTCGTAGGAGATCTTGGCAAGAGGCTTCATGTGCTTCTCGATCGCCCTTGCCACGTCCTTCTCGAAACCGGCAATACCCGTGATCTCGGTGAGTTCCTTCAAGAGACTCTCGGTGGAATCCATGGCTTACCCTCCCGTGTTCGGTCTTGAAGCGCTACCACGCCCGAGTCCCAGCGACGCTATGCGGTCAACCAGAGCCTCGAAGGCCAGCCCCCTGGCCCGGGCGGCCATGGGAACCAGGCTGGTCTCGGTCATCCCGGGGATCGTATTTATCTCAAGAAAGTAGGCCGTACCCTTGCCGTCCAGCCTGGAATCGACCCGCCCGAACCCTTCACACCCGCACACCTGGTAGGCCTTGAGCGCGTCGGCCTCAAGCTGCCGCGCGACGGCCGGCTCGATCTTGGCCGGGCACTCGTATTCGGTCATCCCCTTGGTATACTTGCGCTCGTAGTCGTAGAAACCCTGCTTGGGTTTGATCTCGACCGTGGGAAAAACCTCGTCCCCCACGATTGAGGTGCTCAGCTCGCGGCCGTCAATGTACTTTTCGAAGACCACGGCGTCGGAATACCTGAGGGCAAGGTCTATGGCCCGGGCGAGATCGCCCGCACGGCCGACGATCGAGATGCCGATGGTCGAGCCCTGGTCAACTGGCTTCACTACGATCGGCATGCCGAGGCCTGCAATTGAGGCGCTCCCGCGCCACTCGCCGGCCTCTTTCCGCCTGAGGTATGCCCACGGCGGAGTGACGATGCCGTGGTGCTCAAGCATGATCTTGCTTATCATCTTATCCATGCACACGGCGCTCGCGCGCACACCTGAGCCGGTGTAGGGCTTGCCGGCCATCTCCAGCACCGCCTGGATCCGGCCGTCCTCGCCTTCCCCGCCATGAAGGGCGATGAAGACCACGTCCGCCTCTCTCAGGTCCGCCGCCCCGACCAGGTGGTGGATGTCCCGGCCCTCGGCCGGATTGAAATCGTAGAGCGTGACCTTGTGTCCCGCCCGCTCCAGTCCGCGCGCAATCGCGCTTCCGCTGGCAAGGGACACTTCGCGTTCGGATGAAGTCCCTCCCATCAAGACCTGTATGACCACGCCAACCTCCTTCTTCCACCAGGGCCCGGGCCTAAGATTCGAGCGCCCGCTTCAAGTACTGAAGAGCCCTGGCCTTACCCAGCACCTCCACGACGACGGGAATCTCCGGCCCCTTGGTGGCCCCCGTAAGGGCTATCCTGACAGGCATGAAGAGCTCCCCCTTCTTGAGACCCGTCTCGGTAACCAGCCGGGCCAGAAGGTCACTGACGCCGGCCTTCTCAACCTGCTCGAGCCCGGCCAGGGCCTCCCGAAAAGCCCCCAGCGCGCGAATCGCAGCCGGGGTCCTGAGCCTGGGCTCAAGCTCCGCCGGGACGGCCTTGCCGGTCTCGAGAAAGATCGCGGCATCTTCGGCAAGATCGGCGAACTTCTTGCCCGTCTCTTTGAGGGCCCGCGCCGTCCGCCACACAAGGTCGGCATCGGCCGAGGCGTATCCTTTGGCCTCGAGGAAGGGCCACATGCCGGAGACCACCCGGTCCACGTCCATAATCTTCACGTGCTGAAGGGTTACCCAATCCAGCTTGGCCCGGTCGAAGACCGACGCACTCTTGGAGATGCGCTCGAGCGAGAAGCGCACGCTCATCTCCTCGCGCGTCATTATCTCCTTGTCGTCTCCCGGCGACCAGCCCAGGAGCACGAGATGGTTCACGATAGCCTCCGCAGGATACCCCAGGGCCCGCATCTCGCCCACTGAGGTTGCCCCGTGCCGCTTGGAGAGCTTTGTCCGGTCGGGCGCCAGCACCAGCGGCAGGTGGGCGAAGACCGGCAGCGGCGCGCCCAGGTGGCGGTAAATCAAGTACTGCCGCAACGTGTTGGAAAGGTGCTCCTCGCCCCTTATCACGTGACTGATCCCCATCTTCCAGTCGTCGACCACGCACGCGAAGTTGTAGGTGGGCATGCCGTCGGAGCGCAGGATCACGAAATCCCCGACCATGCCGCTCTTGAAGCGCACCTCACCGCGCACCACGTCCTCGAGCACGACCTCATCGTATTCGACGACGAACCTTATCGAAGGCCGACGCCCCTCGGTCTCGAGCCGAGCCGCCTCCGCTTGCCCCAGCTTCCGGCAACGCCCGTCATAGTGCGGCAACTTCCCGGCCGCCAGGGCCGCCTCACGCCGGGCCTCAAGCTCCTGGTCGGAGCAGTAGCACCGGTAGGCCTTGCCCGAGTCCATGATCGCCTGCGCGATCTCTTTGTAGAGGTCCGTGCGCTCCGATTGCCTGTAGGGAGCTGCCGGGCCGCCGACGTCCGGACCCTCATCCCAATCGAGCCCGAGCCAGCGAAGATCGGTCATGAGATCGCGCTCGGCCTCCGCGTAGGAGCGGGCCACGTCGGTGTCTTCTAGCCGGAGGATAAACGTGCCGCCGGTGTGGCGGGCGAAGAGCCAATTGAAGAGCGCCGTCCGCGCCCCGCCGACATGGAGATATCCGGTCGGACTCGGTGCGAATCTCGCTCTCACGGGTGTCAACGTTCTACCGTTCTGCCAAGGCGATTGCGTAAGCCTCGATCGCAAGCCCGTCGCCGACAGGGCCGAGCCCCTCGGCAGTCTTGGCCTTTATCGAGACCTTCTCGGCCGGCACCCTGAGGGCAGCGGCGATCTTTTCGCGCATCGCGTCAATGTGCTCGGCCATCCTGGGAGCCTCCGCCACGATGGTGGAGTCAATGTAGCCGATCTTCCCCAGCGGGGCTATTCGCTCGCGAACGCGCGCCAGGAGATCCACCGAAGAGATGTCTTTGTAAGCCGCGTCGCTGTCGGGGAAGCTGCGGCCGATGTCCCCGAGCATGAAAGCCCCCAGCAGAGCGTCTATGATGGCATGGCTCAGGACATCGGCATCCGAGTGGCCGACCAGCCCCCTGGGAAAGGGGATGTCGACGCCACCGACCACCAGCCTCCTGCCGGGGCCGAGCCTATGAATGTCGTACCCCATCCCGATGGTGTGCAACCTTGGTCTCCTTGGGATGCCTCTGGCGCGGCGTCTCGCCTGCGCGCGCGTGCCCCCCTTCCGGCTTGGGCGCGGGTTGACGACGCGGGCGGCGCCTTCTGTGCCTCGGGCGGCGGCCCCTTGCGCCGTCCCTGGAGCTTTCTCTGGAGCTCTCCCTCGAGCTCTCCCTGGAACCCTGATTGACCGCCGAGTCAAGCCTGGCCTTGACGTCTTGTCCGAGGAAGTACTCGAACATGGGAAGGTCCTCGGGTGAAGTCATCTTGATATTGGAGTAGCTGCCTACAGCTACCGCCACCTTGGTCCCGATCCGCTCCAAGAGGGAAGCGTCATCGGTGCCCTCGACCTTATCAGCGACAGCCTTGGTGTGCGCGTTCATGAGCAGGTCGTATCGGAAACTCTGGGGAGTCTGGGCAAGCCAGAGGAGCCGCCGGTCCATGGTCCCCACGATCTCGCCGCTCTCCACCCTCTTCACGGTGTCCCTGGCCGGCACTGCCGTTATGGCCGCGCCCGTCTTCTGGGCAGCATCGAGCACCCGCCGTATCAGGGTGTCAGACACCAGCGGCCTCACCGCGTCGTGGATCACCACCCGCTGGGTACCCGGCTTCAAGGCCTTGAGCCCATTCATCACCGATTCCTGGCGCGTAGCGCCGCCGTAGACCACCGCATGCACCTTCTTCAGGCCGTAGGTGGCCACCACGTCCTCCTTGACCCAGTCGATCGAGTCCAGGGGAACGACTATCACCATGTGGTCCACCAGTGGTGAGCGCTCAAAGATGTCCAGGGTGTACGCGATAATCGGCTTGCCGGAGATCTTCACAAACTGCTTGCGGCCGGACGCGCCCATCCTCTTGCCTTCTCCCGCACCTACAATCACTGCTCCTACCATATATGTCTCTCCATCCCTCATGCCTCAGCCGCGCGATGCCTACCTGAGTTTCGAGAATATCATCCGCCCCACGCTGGTCTGAAGCACGCTCGTTATGACGACGTCCACCGTCCTGTTGAGCAAGCCGCTCCCGCCCTCGACCACGACCATCGTGCCGTCATCAAGGTATCCCACACCCTGGTCCGCTTCCTTGCCCCGCTTGCTGATGCGTACGCTTATCTCCTCGCTGGGGAGGACCACAGGCTTCAAGGCATTGGCGAGCTCGTTTACGTTGAGCACCCTTATGCCGTGCAACTCGGCGACTTTGTTGAGATTGAAATCGTTGGTCATGATCTTCCCGCCCCGCAGGCGCGCCAGCTTCACCAGACCGGCATCGACGTCATCGGTATCGCCCGGGTTGTATTCGTCGATCACGACCTCCAGGTCCTTCCTGAGCTGCATTCTCCGCAGGATCTCAAGGCCCCGCCTGCCGCGGTTTCGCTTGAGGGCGTCCGCCGAGTCAGCGATCTGCTGCAGCTCGTTCAGTACGAACTTGGGGATTATGAGCTTGCCCTCGATGAAGTGGCTCTCGCAGATGTCGGCGATGCGCCCGTCGATGATGACGCTGGTGTCCAGGATCTTGGGCGATGCTTCCTCCCCGTGGGAGGACCTCGACGCGAGCCTGAGGTCGCCGCGCTTGCGTATGCCCACGACCACCCCAAGATAGCCCAGGATCAGGGCCATGAAGACCATGATATAGAGCTGGTACCACTTGTTGCCGGCAACGGCCGGAATCCTCACCACGATCATGCCGATCAGCAAAGCCACAACCAGCCCGAGGATGAGCCCCAGCACGCCGGCCAGGATCGCCCTGCCCGAGTGCTTCTCAAGCTTGATCTCGCCATAGATTATGCCCGAGCCGAGCGCGAACCCGACTACGAGTCCAAGCCAGTGATGAGAATTGAGAAGGCCGGACAAGAAGTAACCCGCAAGACAAAAGAGTCCCAGGAAGACTATCCGTATCGCTAACAACGCCTCTTCTCCCTCCCGGACCACCCTCCGCGCGGGGCCGCCACAGTGCCCTCACCCAAAGATCCCTGGCTTTAGAAAATCTCCAGCTTTATGTAGCGCTCGGGGTGTTCCTTGAAGTCTTTGATGAGTGTATCCAGGTTCTTGATGGTGGCCTCGAGGTCATCGTGCAGGTCCTTCTCCTTGATGAGCATACCCAGCGTGCCCTCGCCCCTCTGGAGGCTCGCCATGACGGATATGAGGGCCTGACTCAAGGAATCAAGGCTCGCCGAGGCCCGTGAGAACCCGTCGATGCCGTCGATGATCTCTTGCTTGCGACTGCCGAGGATGTCGTTCAAGTTGTCCGAGGCCAGCCGGACACTCCGGGCAGTGCTCCTAAGGTCCTCCTTGTTATCCTGGATCAGCGCGATCATCTCGTCGGTGAGCTCATTGAGTTTGGCCAGGCTCTCCCCCAGGGTGTGGGTGTTCTCCTCGGTGGCGATAATCTTGCGGACCGTCCGCGAGAGCTCCTTTACCTCGGTCATCACGCTTTCCATCACGATGGTCATCTCGGTCAGGCCGGCCTTGTATTCGCCCTGGACGGCAGATCCCGGCGGGATCACCTCGCCGGTCGCCCCGGGGACGATGTAGACGAATTTCTCACCCATCAGCCCGACGCTCCTGATCTCGACGGAGCAGTCCCGTCTCAGGGTGACTCTCTCTTCGAGCAGGAGCTCGGTCTTGACGCGCCCGCCTTCGAAGGTCATCGGCCCGACCTTGCCCATCTCGAGGCCCGCGACCGTCACCGGGTCCCCCGGGTTGAGACCACCCACTTCTGCAAAATAGGCAGTGTAGGCCGTGCGGTGACGGCTCATGCGAAACTGGCCGATCCAGACGATGCCAAATATCAGAATCACCGTGGCTGCAATCACTGTGATCCCAACCTTGACATCTGTTGATCTCGTATTCATCGCCAACTCCTCGCGCACCTCTAATGAACCGATATTGGGCCCTCGGCCCTGCCCTCGATGAACTGCCTTATCGTCTCATCACGAGTGCGCATGATCTCCTCAGGGGTACCGTGGAAGATGATCTTTCCTCCGTAGAGCATGGCCAGCCTGTCGCCGATCTTGTAAGCGCTCTTCATATCGTGGGTGACCGCGATCGACGTGATCTTGAGCGTCGCCTGAAGGGTCCGGATCAGATGGTTGATCACGTCTGCCATGATGGGATCGAGGCCCGTGGTGGGTTCGTCGTAGAGCACCACCTCGGGATCCATGGCAATCGCACGCGCCAGCCCGACCCGTTTCTTCATGCCGCCGCTCAACTCGGACGGCCGGGCATCCTCGACTCCCGTCAAGCCCACGAGCTCCAGCTTCTCCGCAGCCCGCCGCTTCACGTCCTCTTCGCTCATCTTGGTGTGCTTCAAGAGCCCAAGCCCGACGTTCTCCCACACCGAGAGCGAATCAAACAGGGCCGCACCCTGGAACAACATCCCGAACTTCCTCCTGAAAGCGTAGAGGGCATCCCCCTCGAGCCCGACCACATCCAGGCCGTCGACCACGATGCTGCCGCTATCGGGCTTCATCAAGCCGATGATGTGCTTGAGGAGCACGCTCTTGCCGCAGCCGCTGCGGCCTATCACTACGACGGTCTCGCCCTTCTCGATCTCGAGGTTGATGCCGTCCAGGACCTTGCTCGGCCCGAACCTCTTGTGAATATCGATAATCTCGATCATTGACCCTTCCCAACTTAACCCATAAGGACGGCTCTGAAAAGCAAAGATGCAAGGATGTAGTCCGTAATCAAGATCAGCAGGCACGATGAGACCACCGCCCTCGTGGTAGCGATCCCGACGCCCTCGGCACCGCCCTCGGTCTTGAGGCCGTGGAAGCAGCCCATCATGGCGATTATCGCTCCGAAGAAGACCGCCTTGATGAGACCGCTAGAGACGTCGCTCACGTGGAAGAAGATCCTCAGGCCCGAGAAGAAAACATGGGTACCGACTCCCAGTCCGACCAGCGCCACGAACCACCCACCCAGGATCGCCAGGAAGTCGGCGAAGATGGTCAGGATGGGCAGCATCACCACGCCCGCTATGAGCCGCGGGGCCACAAGGTACCTTATGGGGCTGATCGCAAGGGTCTCGAGCGCGTCGATCTGCTCGGTCACCTTCATGGTGCCAAGCTCGGCCGCGATCGAGGCCCCTACCCGGCCGCCGATCACCAGCGCCGTCAGCACCGGGCCAAGCTCGATCACCACCGACTTGCCGATCACCGTGCCAAGATAGCGCATCGGCACGTAATCCTGGAACTGGTAAGCCGCCTGGACGGCGGCCACGCCGCCGGTGAAGATCGAGGTAACCAGCACCAGAGGTATGGAGCCGATGCCGATCCGGAGCATCTGCTCGACGACAAGCCGCTTCTCCTTTATGGCCGCCGGGACGGCCCTCAAGGCACTTGAGAACAGCAGGAAGGCCGCCCCCACGTCCGCCAGCGAGGATGTCATCGTTCTGCCGACATATTGAAAAGTGTCCATATGGACCTGGCTATGACTCCGCTTCGACTCGCGCCTTGTCTTCGAAGCGCGTGTACTCGTCGAAGAAGACTAGATTTATCGTGCCGGTCGGCCCATTCCGCTGCTTGCCGACTATGATCTCGGCCTTACGCTTGTCTTCCAGCGACTCCTCACCACCCAGCGCGTCCCCCACGCCCTCTCCACCGGGCTTGTATACGTGGGGCCGGTAGATGAAGACCACCAAATCTGCGTCCTGCTCGATGGCGCCCGATTCGCGGAGGTCCGAGAGAATCGGACGCTTCTCCTTCTTCTCGCGCTGCTCGACCGCGCGGGAAAGCTGCGAGAGTGCCATCACGGGAATGCTCAACTCCTTGGCGAGCGCCTTCAAGGACCGCGAGATGTGCGATATCTCCTGCTGGCGGTTCTCGGCGCGCTGGTGGCCCCGTACGAGCTGGAGGTAATCCACTACCACCAGGCCTATGTTGACCTCGGACTTCAAGCGGCGCGCCTTCGCCCTCATCTCCAACACGGTGAGATCGGGACTGTCATCGATGTAGATGGGCGCGTCGTGAAGCGTGCCTGCCGCCCGCGTGAGCTTCCCCCACTCGGCCTTGCCCACGAAGCCCGTCCTCACGCTGTGCGCCTTCACCCGCGCCTCCGAACACAGCACCCGTAGCATCAGCTGTTCCTTGGTCATCTCCAGGCTGAAGACGGCGACCGGAACTTTGTGCTTGATGGCGACGTGCTGGGTTATGTTTAGGGCGAAACTGGTCTTGCCCATCGAAGGCCGGCCCGCGATCACGATGAAATCGCCGGCCTGGAAGCCGGCGGTCATGGTGTCCAGGTCCTTGAAACCCGATTCCAACCCCGTCACGTACCGCTTCTGCTGGTAAAGCTGCTCGACGAGCTCGAAACTGTCCTTGATGATGTCCTGCATCGCAACGAAGCCCTGGCGCAGCTTCGAGCCCGAGATCTCGAAGATCTTCCGCTCGGCGCGGTCCATGATTTCCGCAACCTCGACCTGGCCGTTGTACGCCTCGTTTATGATCTGGGTGGATGCGTCGATGAGCCGCCGCAGCGTGGACTTCTCCAGGACGATCTTCGCGTGGTACTCAACGCTGGCGGAAGTCGCAACGCTGCTCAGGATGGTCTCGAGATAGGTGATGCCCCCGACCGCCTCGAGGGCGTTGGCCTTCCGCAGTTCCTCAGTAAGGGTTATGAGATCAACAGCCTCATTGCGATCATACAGCGTAATGATGGCGCTGAAGATCTTGGCATGCTGGTTCGAGTAAAAGCACTTCTCATCGATGGCCTCGAGGGCCCTGCCGATGGCATCCCGGTCAAGCAGCATCGCTCCCAGTACCGCCATCTCGGCATCGACCGCCTGAGGCGGAATGTGCTCAATTCCCGTTCGTACCTGCGCCATTTCTCGTCACCCTTCGTATAGGGAGGTTGAGGTGTTTCATTACGATCTTGATGTCTTCCCAAACAAGCTTCTTGCAATCCGGGTTCCTGAGGCACGCGGCGGGATGATAGGTCGGAATCACTGTCGTCGTCCGGTAGGCGAAGGTCTTGCCCCTCATCTCCGACATCGGCCGCCGCTCACCCGTCACGGTCTGAGTCGCCACGTTGCCCAGGGTGCATATGATCTCCGGACCTATCGCCTCAATCTGCTTTTCGAGATAGGGAAGGCACGAGGCTATCTCGTCGGGGTCGGGCACGCGGTTCGCGGGCGGCCGGCACTTGACGATGTTGCCGATGTAGACCTCTTCGCGCGCGAGCCCCATCGCTTCGATTATCTTGGTGAGCAGCACCCCGGCCCGGCCGACAAATGGCCTGCCCTGGGAATCCTCGTCTGCCCCGGGGCCCTCGCCGATGAACATAAGCCTGGCCGCAGGACTCCCCTCGCCGAAGACCGTGTTGGTCCGGCCCCTGTGGAGATCGCACAGCCTGCAGCCGGCAACCTCGGCCGCCAGGCCCTCCAGCGGACGCGCCGACGCCCCAGGTGCCCCACCGGGACCACCAGGCCCGCCGGAGGCGGCCCGGCCGCGCTCAGCACATGCCGAGCGGCCGATCAAGGATCTGGCGGCGTCCACCAGGCCCTCTGCACCACCCGGGAGCATGATCTCCTCCATACCCGAATGTTCCAGCAACCTGAGCAAATTACACAGCTGCGTGCGGAGGTCCTCAGGGTCGATTTCGGACACTAGCCCAATTGCCATGTGCTTATCCCTAACTAAGCGCGGGGTGGCTCCAGAAGGGCCGAGATCGCGTCAAAGATCCTCTCAGAGAAGTCCAGCTTGGTCATCGTACCTAGGTCCTCGACCCTGCCGTCCCGGTGAATCAGCGCACCGCTGTTCATGTCGCTTCCAAAACCGGTGCCTTCTCTCAAGGGATTATTGACAACGACGAGATCCAGGTCTTTCTCGCGAAGCTTTCGCTTGCCGCCCTCAATCTCGTCTGCGGTCTCAAGTGCAAATCCGACGATGATTCTGCCGGCCTTCTTGTGGGCAAACCCCTTCAGGATGTCTTCGGTTGATACCAGATCCAGCGTCAGTTTCTCCTGCCGCCGCAGCTTCCCGCCATGCCTCTCGGCGCTCTTGTAGTCGCAGACCGCCGCCGCCATCACCAGGCAGTCGGCGTCCTGCCATTCACTTTCGATAGCCTCTCTAAGTTCCCCGGCAGTTTCAACTTGTATGATCCTGACACCACCGGGCTGTGGCACATCGACCGGGCCTGTGACCAGCACCGTACTGGCCCCGCGCCGCCTTGCCGCTCTCGCCAGGGCTGCGGCCATCTTACCGCTCGAGCGGTTGGAGATGAAGCGCACCGCATCGATCGGCTCCCGCGTCGGCCCCCCGGTCACGATCACCTTCTTGCCCTTGAGGTCTCCGCCGGAGCTGCCCGCGTCCAGAATCGCCGCCAGGATAGTCTCGGTCGCGGCGAGTCTGCCCTTGCCTTCCTTGCCGCACGCCAGCCAGCCGGTCTCGGGCTCCACCAGGATCACGCCCCGCTTCCTTAAGGTAGCCAGGTTGGCCTGGACGGCCTCGTTGAGATACATGGCTTCATTCATGGCGGGGGCCACCACTACGGGCGCCCTGGTCGAAAGCACGACTGTTGAGACGAGGTCATCGCAGATGCCGCAGGCGATTTTGCCGATGATGTTGGCAGTCGCCGGAACGATGGCGACCACGTCCTCCTCGGCAAGATCGAGGTGTAGCGGCCGGCTGGTGCCTCCTTCCCAGAGGTCCACTCTCACTTCCCGGCCGGTAAGTGCCCTGAAGGTTGCAGGCCCTACCAGGTTGGTCGCGTTCCGGGTCATCATCACGGAGACTTCCGCCCCGGTCTT
>Ga0315275_10005321_pt1 | contig 12187 bp, 12 predicted proteins | sample YL17G03_0_MG_FD_205557 | JGI IMG/M metagenome (GOLD analysis project Ga0315275, IMG submission 205557) | Sediment microbial communities from Yellowstone Lake, YNP, Wyoming, USA - YL17G03_0 | ecosystem: Environmental > Aquatic > Freshwater > Lake > Sediment | place: USA: Wyoming | collected... | reverse complement strand
GGTTCCGCCCGGCACCGACACCGGGTCCAAGATCCGCCTGTAGGGGCAGGGCCCACGCGGCAGCGGCGGTGCCGAGGCCGGCGACCTCGTCGTGAGCTTCCAGGTCGAGCCGGACCGCTTCTTCACCCGCGACGCGATGGACATCCTCTGCTCCGTGACGATCAATGTCGCGCAGGCCCTGCTGGGCACGAAGCTCAAGGTGCGCACGCTCGACGGGAAGCATGTCGTGCTCCGCATCCCGCCGGGCACGCAGCCGGGTCGCCGGTTCCGCATCAAGGGCCAGGGGGTCGAAAAGGGCGGCAATCGCGGCGACCAGCTCGTCGAGATCGGCGTCGAAATTCCGTCCAAGCTCACGCCCGCGCAGGAGGAACTCGTGCGGAAGTTCGCCGAATCGGCGGAGCTGAAGCACTAGGGAAACTCTGCACAAGTGACTCTTGCGCGCCAGAGGGTGGAGGCCCGTATTGGGGCGACCTCAAGCGAGAGGGTGTCGATGGGCGTGCAGCGGACGTTCGCCGGCTTGGCCTGGAGCCAGAAGAAGAAGGTGACGCGGCGGGAGCGGTTCCTGGCGGAAATGGACGCCGTGGTGCCGTGGGCCCGGCTGGTGGCGCTGATCGAGCCGCACTATCCCAAGGCCGGCCGGGGCCGGCAGCCGCTGGGGATCGAGAAGATGCTGCGCGTCTACTTCCTGCAGCAGTGGTTCAATCTCTCGGACCCGCAGGCGGAAGAGGCGCTCTACGATAGCGAGGCGATGCGCCGCTTCGTCGGCGTCGAGCTGAGCGAGGACGTGATTCCGGATGAGACGACGGTGCTACGGTTCCGGCACCTACTGGAGGCGCACCAGCTGACGGAGGCGATGTTCGCGGCGGTGCGCGGTTTGTTGGCGGAGCGGCGGTTGCTGCTCCAGGCGGGGACGATCGTGGATGCCACGATCATCGCGGCCCCGAGCTCGACGAAGAATGCCCAGCATGCCCGGGACCCGGAGATGAAGCAGACGAAGAAGGGGAATGCCTGGCACTTCGGGATGAAGGTGCACGTGGGGACGGACGCGCACGGGACGGTGCACAGCCTGACCACGACGGATGCGGCCCAGGCGGACGTGCACCAGCTGCCGCAGTTGCTGCACGGGGCGGAGCGGGTGCTGTATGGGGACAAGGCGTACTGGAGCGAGGACGTGCGGGAATTGTGTGACGCGACGGGGATGCGCTGCCGTGTCCAGCGGCGCGCCGCGCGCGGGCAACCGCTGAGCGCGCACTGGGCAGCGATCAATCGGAGCCGCTCGCGGGTGCGGTCGCGGGGCGAGCACGCCTTCCATGTGGTGAAGCGGCTGTGGGGCTTTGCGAAGGTGCGCTACCGAGGGTTGGCGAAGAACACGGCCCGCGCGTTCGCCGTCTTCGCGCTGGCCAATCTCTACCTGCTGCGGCACCGGCTGCTACCTGCGGGGGCGGAGTGTCGGCTGTAGCGCCAAGACAGACCCGGAAAGTGGTGGCCGGGGCCGAAACGGCCCCGACCGGAGGGACATTCCCTCACCGATGAGCGCTGACTTCGTGTTCTACCTCTCGACGCCGTCTGCGCGATGACTTGCGCAGAGCTTCCCTAGCGGGCGGACCAGCCGACAGGCGGGCACGCGGACGAGCGTCCCAGTGTACCGGTCTACCGGTGACCGCGCGGAAGGGACGTCGTGATCGGAGGGCCCCATGGCCTCGAGGTGTGCCACCACCGTCGCACAGTACCTCAGGGAACTCCCCGCGGACCGCCGGCGCATCATCGCGGCGGTGCGTGCCGTCATCCGCCGCAACCTGCCTGCGGGCTATCACGAAGTCATGAGCTGGGGGATGATCACGTACGAGGTCCCGCTCTCGCGTTTCCCCGACACGTACAACGGCCGGCCCCTGATGTACGCCGCCCTCGCGTCACAGAAGAACTACTGCACCCTCCACATGATGGCCGTCTATGGGAGCCCCGAGCGGCTCGCCGCGCTCAAGGCCGGATTCCAGGATGCGGGCAAGAAGCTCGACATGGGCAAGGCCTGCATCCGTTTCCGGTCGCTCGAGGACCTGCCGCTCGACGCGATCGGCGACGCCATCGCCGGCGTTCCGCTGGACCGCTTCGTCGAGTACTTCGAAAGGGCCCGGAAGGGCCGCTCACGCTGACCGGTTTCAGGAGCAACGATGCGTCGTGACCTCCCGAGTCTCCGGCGCGGACCTGCGTCCGGCCTCCTGCTCGCCATCGCCGCGATCGTGCTCTCGGCAGTCTCTGCCCGAGCGCAACGCCCCCCGGCCCCGCGCCAGGCGGCGCCCGCCGCCGCGCCCGCGCCATCGGCCGCCGTGTCCCTCGCCGGCCTCGACGCCTATCTCACGCAGGCCATCCGCGACTGGGAGGTCCCCGGCCTCGCCATTGCCATCGTCAAGGACGACTCGGTCGTGTACGCCAGGGGCTTCGGCGTGCGGGAGCTCGGCAAGGCGGATGCCGTCGATCCCAACACCGTGTTCATCGCGGCATCCACCACGAAGGCGTTCACGGCGACGCTGATGGCGATGCTGGTGGACTCCGGCAAGGTGCGGTGGAACGCGCCCGTCACAACCTACCTCCCGGGGTTCCAGCTCTTCGATTCGTACGTCACCCGCGAGCTGACGGTGCGCGACCTCCTCTCGCACCGCAGCGGGCTCGGGCGGGCGGACGCGCTCTGGTACGGCAGCACGTACGCCCGCGACGAGGTCCTCCGACGCCTGCGCTTCGAACGCCCCACGTGGAGCCTTCGCGCGCAGTACGGTTACAACAACAACATGTTCATCGCGGCGGGGCAGGTCATCGCCGCGGTCACCGGGCGCTCGTGGGACGACGTCGTCCGCGAGCGGATCTTCCAGCCCCTCGGCATGACGCGCACGACGACCAGCGTCACCGCGCTGCGCGGCATGGACGACCTGGCCACGCCGCACGCGCGCTACGATGGGCGGATGACCCCCATCGCGTGGCGGAACTTCGACAACGTCGGCTCGGCGGGCGCGATCAACACCACCGTCCGGGACATGGCGCAGTGGGTCCGCTTCCAGCTGGCGCGCGGCACTGTCGGGGGGCGGCGGCTCCTCAGCGACTCGGCGTTCCGCCAGATGCGCCAGCCGAACACGCCCATCCGCTCGGACGCGGCCACCGACTCGCTCTATCCCGAAGTCCATCTGCGCTCGTACGGCCTCGGCTGGGTCCTCAGCGACTACCGCGGACGGCTGATTGTCTCGCACGGCGGCGCGCTCGACGGGATGCGTGCCCACGTGGGCCTGCTCCCCGAGGAACGGCTCGGGGTCGTGCTGATGGCCAACTCGGACCAGGCGGGCTCGCTCCTGGCCGGCCTGCAGTACCGCGTCTTCGACGCTTACACCGGCGGCGTGCGGCGCGACTGGAGCACCGACCTCCTCGCCGCCCTGCGCCAGGGCCGCGAGCGCGAAGCCCGCGACTCGGTGAAGCAGGATTCCTCGCGGGTGCGCGGCACGCAGCCCTCGCACACCCTGGCGCAGTTCGCCGGCCGCTTCGTGGACAGCCTCTACGGGGAGATGACGGTGCGGGAGGAGGGCGGGCGCCTGGTCCTGCGGTTCGGCGACTGGGCCACCGCCGACCTCGAGCACTGGCACTACGACACGTTCCGGGCCGTGTGGCGCGACCGGGAGTTCGGCACCGACTTCGCGACCTTTGTGACCGACGCCGACGGTAAGATCGCGACGCTGGTGGTGAAGGACCTGGCGGAGTTCGCGCGGGCGGAGGAGCCGAAGCACTAGCGGACGAGCGTGCCAGCGGACGAGCGGACAAGCGTACCGTCGCACCAGTTCGCACGTGGCCCGTCACGCAAAGGGGGCAGGCCTCGCGGCCCGCCCCCTTCGTACGCTCGTCCGCTTGTCCGCTCGTCCGCCTAGTGCGACCCCGCCCGCTTCCTTCCAAAGTCCATCGCGAGCACTTCGCGGATCGCCTTCAGCGCCCACTCGAGGTCCTTCTTCTCCACGGTGAGCGGTGGCGCAAACCGCACAACCTGATCGTGCGTCTCCTTGCACAGGATGCCGCGCTCCGCCAACGCCTCACAGTACGGACGGGCCGTACCGGCCTCGACTCTCATCTCGACACCGATGAGCAGGCCCTTGCCGCGCACGTCCTTGATGTGCGGCGAGGGAATCTTGCGCAGTTCGCCCATGAACCACTCGCCGATTTCGTGCGCGCGGTCGGCCAGCTTCTCTTCAACGAGCACTGTCAGCGCCGCCCGGCCGATGGCCGCGCCGAGCGGATTCCCGCCGAACGTCGAGCCGTGGTCGCCCGGCTTGAAGGCGCCCATCACTTCTTCCGTGGCGAGGAACACCGACACCGGGTACATCCCGCCGGCGAGCGCCTTGCCGAGGATCATCGCGTCGGGCTTCACGTTCTCCCATTGGCAGGCGAACATCTTGCCGGTGCGCGCGAGGCCCGTCTGCACCTCGTCCGCGATCATCAGGACGTTGTGCTTCGTGCAGATCCGGCGGATGGCCTTCAGGAAGCCTCTTGGCGGCACGATGACGCCACCCTCGCCCTGGATCGGCTCGACAATGACGGCGCAGGTGTTCTTTGTGATGGCTTTCTCCACCGCGGCGGCGTCGCCGTAGGGGACCAGCTTGAACCCCGGCGTCAGCGGCCCGAAGTGCTTCTTGTACTGCGGCTCCGAGGACCACGAGATCACGGAGATGGTCCGGCCGTGGAAGTTCCCCTCGAAGCCGATGATCTCGGCCTTGCCGTCGGGGATCTTCTTCACGGTGTAGCCCCACTTCCGCGCGCACTTCATCGCCGTCTCGACGCCCTCGGCGCCCGTGTTCATCGGCAGCGCCTTCGGAAAGCCCGCCAGCTGGCAGATCTGTTTGAGGAACGGGCCCATCTGGTCGTTGTGGAAGGCGCGCGCGGTCAGCGTGATGCGGCCCAGTTGCTTCTTGGCGGCCGCCGCGATCTTCGGGTTGCAGTGCCCTTGGTTGACGGCGGAGTAGGCGCTCAGGCAGTCGAGGTACTTCTTGCCATCGACGTCCCAGACCCACGCGCCCCGGCCGCGCTCGAGCACTACGTCGAGCGGCTTGTAGTTGTTCGCGGCCCAGCGCTTCACTTCCTTGAGGTACATCTCGCTCTTCGTCATTGCTTCACCGGTGAGAGGATCTTGAACATGCCTGTGCCGCACGTGGGGCATGTGCCCTTCATCGCAGGCCGACCGTTCGCCATTGTCACGGCCTTGGCATCCTGGATGGGGCGTTTTTCCTTGCACTTCACACAGTAGCCGACCACTTCCGTCATGGGCGTCCTCCACGTGTTCGGCTCGGTGGACAGCGCAATCTTCGGGCCGCGTCCGCCGTGGCGGCCGCAAGGCCGAAACTTACCCGGGAGCGCCGTTCCGCGCCCGGTGGCCCACGGTCTATTGCGCGAGATTCCGCAGGTGGGAGGGCTTGAGCAGGTAGATCAGAGTGCCCGCGCCTACCTCGGCGGGCCCTTCGAACCGGATTCCCACGATACCACTCTTCTTGATCTCGAGCCCGAGGCCCGGCTTGCCACCGATGAGCGCCGTGGCCAGCGCCGAGAAGTCGGGTTCGTGCCCCACCAGCGCGACGCGGCCGTCGGGAGGGAACTTGGCCAGCAGCTTCACCACGGCGGCGACCGAATAGGCGTGGCCGAGTTCCGCGGCGACCTGCGGCTCCTCCGCCCACCGGTATATCGCGGCGACGATGTCCGCCGTCTCACGCGCCCGCTTGAGCGGGCTGCTCACGAGGAAATCGAACTTCACGCCCATCTTCTTCGCGATCCGCATCGCGGCGCGGTGCTCGACCTGCCCCTCGGCGGCGAGCGGGCGGAGATCGTCGTCCGGCCACGAATTGGGATCGCGCGTGCCGGCCTTGGCGTGGCGGATCAGAATTACGTCCATTGGGATAGCTTGGTGCGCGCGGCGGCATCTGTCCAGGGTCAGGGGCCGGGAGCCAGGGGTTAGGGGCGAGGGGCTAGGGGTTAGGGGCCAGGAGCCAGACAGGTATCGGGGGCCAGCACGACAGACGCCTCGTCCGAGCACCGGCTCGGAGGCGCGATCCGCTCGGCATCCTCAGGCGATGACGCCGCCTCCCAGCACCTGCTCGCCGCGGTAGAGGACGGCGCTCTGCCCGGGGGCGACGGCGCGCACCGCTTCGTCCAGCGCAAGGCGCAGGGATGCATCGGAAGTCTCTGATACTACAGCGCTTACGGCCTTCGACCGGTACCGCACCTGGACCTCGCAGCGGCCGCCGAGTACGAGCGGATCATCCAGCCAGTTCAGCTCCTGCACCACCACGACGCTCGCCAGCAGGTCGGTGTCGCTGCCGACGACCACCTCTCCGGTCTCGGGCCTGATCGCCACGACGTAGAGCGGGTGTCCGGCGCCGCCCGGAAGTCCGCGCCGCTGGCCAATGGTGAACCGTGCGAAGCCGTGGTGCTCGCCGATCGCTTCGCCGCCTGTGGTCACGATCGCCCCGCGCGCGAGTGCCGGGGCGTCTGCGGGCAGGTACCGCTCGAGCACCGCGACGTAGTCGTTGCCCGGGACGAAACAGATCTCCTGGCTCTCCGGCTTCTCGGCGGTGGTCAGCCCGAACCGCCGGGCCGCGGTGCGCGTCTCGAGCTTGGTGAGTGCGCCGAGCGGCGTGAGCATCCGGCCCACGGCCTCGCGCAGAATCCCCCACAGGAAGTACGACTGGTCCTTGGCGCGATCGGCGCCGCGGTAGAGCCGGCCCTCTTCGGCGCGGGCGTAGTGTCCGGTGGCGATGGCGTCGCAACCGAGCGCTTCGGCGTGGGCGAGGAGGTCGCCGAACTTCGTGAAGGAGTTGCAGCGCACGCAGGGGATCGGCGTGCGGCCCCGAGCGTACTCCCGCACGAAGTCGTCGATCACGTCGTGGCGGAACCGGTCCTCGAGATCCAGCACGTAGTGCGGGATGCCGAGCCGATCGGCCACGGTCCGTGCGTCCTCGATGGAGTCGAGCGAGCAACAGGGGCGGTCGGGGACGGGAGTGTCGCCGTAGCAGAAGAGCTTCATCGTCGCGCCGATGACCTCGTGGCCCTGCTCGACGAGCAGCGCCGCGGCGACGGATGAATCCACGCCGCCGGACATCGCGATCAGGACGCGGGCCATCGGCTAGCGGCCGCCGAGCGCGGCACGGAGGTCGCGGACCTTGCCCACGACCTTCGCGTACGTCTCCGCGACGATGGGGACCTGCTCGGCGGAGGAGAGGGCGCCGAACGAGAACCGCACGGCCGCGATGGCGAGATCGGGGCCCACGCCCATCGCCTCCAGCACGTGCGACGGTTCGACGGAGCCACTGGTGCACGCGGATCCCGACGCGGCCGCAACGCCCGCGAGGTCCAGGTGCATCAGCATTGCCTCCGAGTCGGTGCCGGGTGCGCTGAGGTTGAGGATGGCCGGACTCCGCTCCGCCCTCGCGCCGTGCACCACGACGTCGGGGACCGCGGCGCGGAGCGCGGCCTCGGTGGTGTCGCGCAGGGCGCCGAGCGCGCGGGCCGCCGCGGGCAGTTCGGCCGCAGCGAGCTCGGCCGCGACGCCGAACCCCACGATGCCGGCGACGTTCTCGGTGCCTGGCCTGATGCCGCGTTGCTGGCTCCCGCCGCGGATGAGCGGCCGCACGTCCCGGCCGTGCCGCACCACCAGCGCGCCGCAGCCCTTGGGCCCGCCGACCTTGTGCGCCGAGATGGACGCGACATCACACGGGGTGGCGCCCAGGTCCACCGGCACCTTGCCGAGGGCCTGCACGGCGTCGGTGTGGAACGGTACGCGGGCCGCGCGGCACCGCTCGGCGATCGCCGCAACGGGCTGCACGGTGCCGACTTCGTTGTTCACCCACATCACGGAGACGAGCGCGGGCTTCGCGCCACGCAGCCTCCCGGCGAGCGCCTGATCGAGGGCGTCCAGGTCCACAACACCGTCGGTGTCCACGGGCAGGTACGTGACTTGTGCCCCGCGCCGCTTCGCCTCGCCGAGGGCGGCGAGGACCGCCTTGTGCTCGGTGGGCGAGGAGAGGAGGTGGAGGTCCGACCACCGATCGCCGCGGGCCGCGGCTTCGGCGAGGCCGAGGATGGCGAGGTTGTCGGCTTCGGTGCCGCCGGAGGTGAAGATGATGTCGCGCGGGGCGGCTCCGACGGCGGCGGCGATCCGCTCACGGGCGCCGTCGAGGGCGGAGCGGGCGGCTCTTCCGATCCCGTGGGACGACGAGGGGTTGCCGAAGGCCTCCTCCCCAAGGAAGGGGAGCATGGCTTCGCGCACCTCGCGGCGGACCGGGGTCGTGGCGGCGTGGTCCAGATAGATCATGTTGGGCACAGTAGGTGAATGCTAACGTGAGAGGGTGAGAGGTGAGAAGTGAGGGGTAAGAGGGGACACGGCGCGTGATTCTGATCCACGGTGCGTTTCTGCGGCACTTGATGCTGGGCCAGCTTCCCTACTTTGCCGCCGGTATGGGGACTGACTTCACGGATCTGGTTGCCTGGCAAGAGGCGGCGCGGTTGGCGGCCGATGTGCTCGGTGCCGCCAGGCGGATCAGAGGCCTGGCTGGGGGCTCAGCCGCGTCCCAGATGGTGCGGGCGGCGGAATCGATCCCCGCCAACCTCGCGGAAGGCTATGGCCGGGGTCTGAGTCCGGACGGCGCCCGGCTGCTCCGCGTGGCCCGCGCCTCGGCGGCTGAGCTGGAGAGCCACCTGCGGGTAGCTGCCCTCGGTGGGCGGCTGCCGCAGGCCGACGTCGATACGCTCGTCTCCCGCACCCGCCGCGTTCGCGTCCTGATCAACGGCCTGCTCCGCTTCGCGGCGCAGAGGGTGACGCACTGACGTCTCGCGTCTCCCCTCACCCCTCACTTCTTACCCCCTCACGTGGGTTCGCTACATCGACTGCACCCCCAGCGCGACAACATCGTCCGCCTGGACGGTCTCGTGCGTGAAGAACGGCTCCCCATATCTGGTCCTGATCAACGACCCATAATGCTCCCCCTGCGTCTCGACACGCTCGTAGAGATGTTGCCCCGTTGGAAAGATCTCCCCCGCCTGCTTCGCCCCGTCGAACTGGGACCGATAGCAGTGGATAGCCTTCAGTTTCGCCTTGAACGTCGTGGAGATGTCCACCACGAACGTCGGCTTCACGGGGTCTTCGCGGTACGCGAGCGCATAGAGGATCTTGAAGGGCCTGTAGGGGCGGCCCTTGGCGTCGTAGCGCTTGAGGCCCGCCAGGTAGCAGGCGTCGCGCGCTAGCTCGGAGGCGATGCGATGGTCGGGATGCCGGCCGACGGGGAAGGGCAGGATGACGGTGCGCGGCCGATAGTGCCGGATCCACTCGACCACGACGCGCCGTGTCTCGTCGGTGTTGTGCAGGTGCGCGTCGCGTAGCCCCGCGTTGCCGCGGGCGTGGACGCCCAGCGCCGCCGCGGCCCGCTCCGCCTCCAGGAGCCGGCGTTCCGCCGAGCCGCTGGTGCCGCTCTCCCCGGCCACGAGGTCCAGGATGCCGACGCGATAGCCCTGGCGCGCGGCCTTGGCCAGCGTGCCGCCGCACGTGAGCTCGGCGTCGTCCGGATGGGCGGCGATGGCGAGGAGATGGACGCCGGAGGTGCGCGTGGTAGCCAAACGCGTTTCCTCGCTTCAGGGAAGCTGGTCGGTGCAGCGGCCCGGCGAGAAGATGCCAGGAGCCAGGGGCCAGGAGCCAGACAGGAACCAGGAGGAAGTATGCAGCCGGTCCCGTGGCCCCGGTAGCCAGAGGGGCGCCCCGAATTCTCCGGCGGCGCCCCTCTCGCCTATCACGCATCACGCTTCCCCATCACCCATCACCCATCACCCAGTACCCATCACCCATCACTCATAACGCAGTGCTTCGACCGGGTCCATCCGTGACGCCTTGTTCGCCGGAACGAGTCCGAAGACGACCCCGGTGAGCGCCGAGGCGAGGAGCGCCACGGCGATGGACCACGCGGGAACGGACGCCGGAACCGGCGTGAAGTGCCGGAGCAGGTACGCGCCGCCCCAGCCGATGGCGAGGCCGATGGCGCCGCCGATGACGGTGAGGGTGGCGGCCTCGACGAGGAATTGCCACAGGATCTCGCGCCGCGTCGCCCCGAGCGCCTTGCGCACGCCGATCTCGCGGGTGCGCTCGGTGACGCTGATCATCATGATGGCGACGACGCCGATCCCGCCCACCATCAGCCCCACGCTCGAGAGCCAGATCATCACCGCGAAGAAGACGGCGGTGAACTTGGACCAGATGCTCAGGATGGCGTCCTGCGTGAGGAGACTGAAATTGCTCGCCTGGCCCGGACGGAGCCCGCGGACGCGCCGCAGGGCGGCGGTGACGTCGTCCATCGCGTCCAGAAGGGTGGCCGACGCTACGGGGCGCAGCATGAACATCATCTGGCCGTGCCAGTACTGGAAGTTCCGCCGCAGCGCCTCGTGGGGCAGGAGCGCGAGGGACTCGTTGCCGCCGCCGAAGAGGTTGGCCGGCGGGACGTAGACGCCGATGACGGTGAACTGCTGGCCCGACATCCGCACCTTGAGGCCGATGGGGTACCGCTGGCCGAACAGGCGGAGGGCGAGCTTCTCGTTCAGGACCACCACCCGTTCACCGGCCGCGTCCTCGAGCGACGTCCAGGAGCGGCCCGGGGCGATGTCACCGCCCATCGCCTCGATGTAGCGGGCGCTCAGCCCGATGACTTGCACGCTGCTGACGTGCACCTCGCCGGCGTCCATGGCCGTGTTCGTCCCCTCGCGCACCGTGACAGCCGCGATGCTCGGCACCTGGCGCAGGGCTTCGGCCTCCTCGACGCTCAGCGGCGGGTTCCGGCGCCACGGCTGGTTCTCCTCGGAGCCGTCGTCCACCATCACGCCGCCCTGGAAATAGCGGACGACGTAGAAGGTGGTCGGGCCGCTCGAGCGGATGCTCTCCTCGACGCTGCTGTTGATCCCCTCGACGGTGGCCGCCATCGCGACCACGACGGCGACGCCAATGGTGACGCCGAGGATCGTCAGCGCCGCCCGCGTCTTGTTGGCGCGGAGCGAATCGAGGGCGATGCCAACGCCTTCGCGCAGGGCGGTCAGCCAGCGGCCGGAGCTGGAGCGGGTCATTCGAACCTCAGGGCCGCCACCGGATCGAGCCGGGCGGCGCGGCTGGCGGGGTACACGCCGGAGATGACGCCCACGCCGACCCCGAGGAAGACGCCCACCAGAATCGAGGAGAGGGACACGCTGGCGGGCAGCGGAGTCGTGGCGTCCACCACGTAGGCGAGGCCGATGCCGGCCACGATGCCGAGGGCGGCGCCGAACGTCGAAAGCGCCGTGGCCTCGACGAGGAACTGCCGCAGGATGTCGCGGCGGCGCGCGCCGAGCGCCTTCCGGATCCCGATCTCCCGCGTCCGCTCCGAGACGGCCATCAGCATGATGTTCATGATCACGATGCCGCCGACGACCAGCGAGATGCCCACCAGCGCGGGCAGCGCCGTGTAGAGGATGCGCGAGATGTTCGCCCAAAAGCTCAGGACATCGTCCGCGGTCTCGAAGTGGAAGTTATTGTCCTGGCCCGGCCGGAGGTGTCGGCGGTTCCGCATGATCGCCTCGACTTGTGACTCCGCCTCGTGCATCCCCGGGATGTCATCCGCGCGCACGATGATGCCGTCCACGACGAGGTGCGGGTTCACCACCCGCTTGATCTGCGAGGTGTAGGGCGCGATCACGAACTTGTCGAGCGAGATGCCGAAGACCTTCCCCTGGGACGCCGCCACGCCGATCACCCGGTACGGGAAGTCGGCGATGCGGATGGTCCGGCCGATCGGGTTCAGGCCCTCGAAGAGCTTCTCACCGACCTCGCTGCCGATCACGACCACGTTGGCGCCGTACTGCACCTCCGGCGGCGAGAACACGCGGCCCTCAGCGATGTCGATCTTCTTGATGCGGAAGTAGCTCTCGGAGACGCCGCGGGCCTCGATGCTCCGCGACCGCTTGGTCCCGACCGCCGCCTCCACCTGGTTCATGCTTTCGACGCCGACGAGAAAGCGGGGGTCGAGCTGCGCCTGGAGGGCCTCGTAGTCGGCGATCTTGAGCCGCGGCCGCCGCTGGAGGGCGCGCCGCTCCTCGCGGGAGGGTTCCTCGCCGACGTGGACGAAGGGGCGGTAGCGCACGGTGAAGGTGTTGACACCGAACAGCT
>Ga0315275_10005320_pt1 | contig 12188 bp, 9 predicted proteins | sample YL17G03_0_MG_FD_205557 | JGI IMG/M metagenome (GOLD analysis project Ga0315275, IMG submission 205557) | Sediment microbial communities from Yellowstone Lake, YNP, Wyoming, USA - YL17G03_0 | ecosystem: Environmental > Aquatic > Freshwater > Lake > Sediment | place: USA: Wyoming | collected... | reverse complement strand
GCCACATAGCAGCGAGAGAAAATTCGTCTTGGTAGCAAGCTCCACCCCTGATATCAAAGATGACGTTACGCTTGATGCTGATAGTGCCGTCGTCACCTGGCTGGAGCACTATCAACGGCCGCTGCGGCATAGTGACTTAGATTTTACCAGCAGTCTAGCAGCAGTTACTGCCAGGGAAAAAACTCTCCTGGCAGGAATCGGGGCAGATATACTCGTACCCTTAAACCATGGAGACAGGCTGAACGGCATCCTTATGTTGGGCCCAAAGGCCTCCGAGGAACCTTACGGCCCAGATGATATCGCCACACTTATGGTGCTTGCCAACCATGCTTCTACCGCGATAGCAAATGCACAGCTATTCGCTCAATCACAACAACTGGCAAGGATTGACGAACTAACTGGGCTATACAACCGGCGTCACTTATACGAAGTGCTTGATTCTGAAGTGCATCGCGCACAACGCTACAGCAAGTCTTTTTCTGTGATAATGCTAGACCTGGACGGGTTCAAGGAATACAATGACACATTCGGCCATATTAATGGAGATATTATATTGCAAAGCATATCCCGTGTCATAAAGACATCATTGCGTAAAAGCGATTTCCCTTTCCGCTATGGCGGCGATGAGTTCGTCATCATCCTGCCGGAGACAGACGCAGAGAATGCCAAAAGGGTTATTGAACGTGTCAGATCTAAATGGCTGCGAGTACCTGAAGCGCTGTATCCCCTTCTGAAAACTCCCCTTGGATTCAGTGCTGCCATAGCCCAGTTCCCTAAGCATGCTGAAACGGCGGATGGACTGATATTCATGGTTGACACTGCCCTCTCTTACGCCAAGTCAAAGGGCGGTTATAGAACTGTTCTGGCATCCAATTTGGAGACAGTCCCAAGAGAAGTCCTAAGCATGGCAACGCAAGATCAAGTTACTGCCCTTGCTGCTACAGTGGACGCCAAAGATCCTTACACATACGGCCACTCAAGAAACGTTGCTACTGTAGCTAAGAAGATTGGTGAGACAATCGGGTTATCGAGCAAGGAGCTGGCAGATTTATATGCCGTTGCCATCCTGCACGATATCGGCAAGCTGGGGATTCCCGACTCGATTCTGACCAAACCAGGCAAGCTTACAGAAGAGGAATGGAAGATCGTCAAGAAGCATTCCTCTGAGGGAGAGAGAATTGTTGGCTACGTTAAAGACCTATCGTCACTGGCACATATGATACGACACCACCACGAATGGTATGATGGCAGGGGGTACCCAGATGGATTCAAGGAGGAACAAATACCGCTTGGTTCCAGGATTATAAGCGTCGCTGACGCCTATGATACCATGGTCTCAGATCGCCCTTATCGGAAAGCTATGTCTCATGAAGAGGCCTGTGAGGAGCTTAAGCGGTGCGCCGGCACACAGTTTGATCCCAAGCTGGTCGAGTCGTTTTCCCGAAGTATAGAGAAGGACTCTAAGTAAAAGAGAACGATTGTCTGTACCGTTTAATGGATCACACAGAAGCCTATTTTGTGCAATTACGACTCGCTTCCTCTATTGCGATCAGAAGACTCCGCTGGTATGATATCCTATACCACAAATCCCCTGAGTTAAAAGAAACAAGGAGGTGCCAAAATGATCATAAAAAACGGAGGCCATCAATATGACCTCCACCAACCAAAGGAGTCCTTGCTTCGTCACCAAAATTTCGTAGCTAAATCGGAGATCTCCAGCTTTGAGCCTGGAGGGCCTGCTTGGGAAGCAAGCACTCTACCGCTGAGTTACACCCGCAAAAATCGTAGCTAAATTTCCCCCCGGGAGGCCGATTTTTGGGCCAAAAATCGACAAAGCAAGCACTCCCCCTCAACCATCCTGCCCAATTTTTCTGATATCAATATTAAGCCCACACTCATCATCAGTCAAGATATCTCCGCTCAGGCGAATAACTACACATTTTAGACTATTGTCACTTAGTTAATCAAAACTTCGTAGAGTGCAATTCATCAACAACACTTGCTTCAAGAAAGTAGACAGCTTATGCTAGAGATTGACCGATGTTATCGAAGAGCACATCAGGCGGGCAACCGTGAACGCATTCGCAATAATAATATTTATTGCTCTTATCTTAGAGTTTGCTCTAGAGCTGGTTGGAGGCCTGCTGAATTTAAAGGCCTTGAAGCTCGAATTGCCTACAGCGTTAGAAGGAATATATAAGGTAGAGGATTATCGCAAATCTCAGGGATACATCCATGAAACCACACGTTTTGGTCTAGTGAGCAGCAGTTTTACGTTGCTTCTCCTGTTGGCTTTTTGGTTCTCCGGCGGTTTTAACTGGTTTGACCAAGTTGTCAGAACGTGGAACTTTATCCCGCTTGTGAACGGTCTTCTGTTCATTGGCATATTGGCCTTTGCTTACAGCCTCCTCACTTTGCCGTTTAGCATTTATGGTACCTTCGTGATCGAGGAGCGTTTCGGTTTTAATAGGACCACTCCACGTACATTCTTCTTGGACCTGGTCAAAGGACTTGGTCTTGTCCTACTATTGGGCGGCCCGATTCTAGCAGCTATTTTGGCCTTGTTTCAATATGCAGGTACGTACGCCTGGCTGTACTGCTGGGCCGCAGTGGTTATATTTTCCTTGACTGTGCAGTATATAGCCCCGATCTGGATTTTGCCGCTCTTTAATAAGTTCACGCCCATGGAGTCAGGGGAGCTTAAGGAAGCCATTCTAGGATATGCTAATTCGGTCAATTTCCCCGTTAAAAATGTTTTCGTTATGGACGGTTCTAAGAGGTCTAGTAAATCAAATGCCTTCTTCACCGGGTTTGGTCGTAACAAACGCGTTGCTCTATTTGATACATTGATAGCGCAACACTCTGTCTTGAAATGGTAGCTGTGCTCGCACATGAAATAGGGCACTACAAGAAAAGACATATTCTTCAGGGAACTATAATCAATATTTTACATACAGGAGTGGTTTTCTTTTTGCTATCGTTATTCCTGCATAGTTCGGGCTTATACCAGGCGTTTTATATGAGCCAGGAATCCATATATGCCGGCTTGCTCTTCTTTGGCCTGCTTTACACACCAATAGAGCTAGTGTTGTCTGTAATAATGCAAGTGATTTCCCGAAGGAATGAGTATGTAGCAGATCGCTTTGCGGCGGAGACTATAGATAACCCACATAGTCTAGTCGAAGCTTTAAAGAAACTTCATGCAAAAAACCTATCGAATTTGACACCGCATCCTTTCTATGTTTTTCTTTACTACTCTCATCCGCCACTCCTGCAACGGGTGCAAGCAATACAAGATATAATGCTAAGAAGTGAATGGCATGGCAGCTGTGTTGAAAGATAAGCTTCCACTTCTATCCAAATCCCGCTTCATGGCAGGATTGCAGTGTCACAAACGCCTTTACCTTGAGCTATTCCAGCCAGAGCTTGCAGATATGGTGAGTGCAGCCCAACAACTTCGATTTGATGCTGGGACTAGGGTGGGTGAGCTGGCCAGAGAGATATTTCCTGGTGGCGTCTTGATAAGTGAAGACCATCGACACCACAAAGAGGCAATCGAATCAACGCAGAAAGCACTGAGCCGAAATGTGCCAGCGATATTCGAAGCTGCATTCCTGCATAACGATGTGAGAATCAGAGCCGATATTTTAGTGCGTGTGGATAGAGACACGTTCGACCTAATCGAAGTCAAATCCACAACCGAAGTTAAGGAAGCACACCTACCGGACGTTGCGGTGCAGTTGTATGTGTTGGAAGGATGCGGGATAAAAGTAAGGCGGGCAAGCCTGTGCCATCTTAACAAGGAATATGTTTATCAAGGCGGTGAATATGACCTCCAACAGTTGTTCAGCATCGAAGACGTTACCGAAGAAGCACGGGAACTTCTGCCGCATGTACTAGTGCTATTGGAAGAGATGAGGCAGGCTCTGTGGAGTTTAGAGCCGCCTGAGATTAAGCCGGGGAAGCAGTGCGGGAAACCGTATCCATGCCCATTTACGGGACACTGCCACGAGAATCTGCCGGAGCATCACGTAGGCCAGCTCCCTCGAGCCAGCGAGAAGTTGCTGCTATCGCTGAAAGAAGAAGGTATAGAGGACATCCGGGATATACCCGCAACCTTTGCCGGTCTGAACGCAACTCAACAAAGGGTCCGCGATTGTGTGGTAGACGATTGTGTATATATTGACCCCTATCTGCCCAGAGTTCTGGGGCGACTAGAATATCCCATACACTTCCTCGATTTCGAAACGTTCAACCCCGCACTGCCAGTGTATGTTGGTACAAGACCATATCAAGTGATTCCATTCCAGTGGTCTGTGCATACCTTGACCGAGGACGGCAAGCTCAGGCACAAGGAGTATTTGCACGATGGGTTGGATGACCCGCGCGAGTCGCTTGCCAAGAGCCTCCTCAAGGCATTGGGGACAGATGGACCTATTGTCGTATATTCTTCTTTCGAGGCGACACGCATCCGCGAGCTTGCAGAAGATTTTCCTCACCTCTCAAAAGACCTCTTGGCTCTGCTGGACGGGCGGATCGTCGATTTACTAAAACTCGTCCGTGACAACTGTTACCACCCCGAATTTCACGGTTCATTCTCTATCAAGTCGGTGCTGCCAGCGTTGGTGACGGATCTGGATTATAGTGGCCTAGAAATAAGCGATGGTGAACAGGCCTCCGCGGCATATATGGAGATGATACAACCAGAGATGTCTAATAAGCGACGGAAGGAGCTGCGAAGAGGCTTGCTTGCATACTGCAAGCGGGATACAGAGGCAGAGGTAAGATTGTTTAACTATCTTCGACGATATTAATGAGGAAATGATGGAACCTTTTAATAGGTATCCGCGTTAGCCGCCCTTCTTTCTTGAAACTATAGTCCAGAACTCACCATGTTTGTCTTCTTTCCCATCCGCATTGCACCGACATACTCTTCTCAAATCAGCCGTAATGTACAACTTCACCCAAGCTACATGACCATCGGGAAGGGTCATCCATTGAGGCCAAATAGATGTATCAAGTTTTTGCGGCGCAGATGCGGACATGAGAACAAAATGGGGTTGCACGCTTGCCCACTTCTTACCATCTTCACCAAAAATATCTCGCAGGCGATTGGCTTTTGATTTCATTTGTCTATTTGCCCACCCAGTTACGCCTTTGGCTTCAATAAGAATGATATGAGTAATGCCGACAGCATCATACGCTATCAGGAAATCTATATCTTCTTGTTGTGCCTTGATTATCCCTTCACTGTTGGAATATATGGGTATGGCACGATTATCTGTGGCAATTTGGAGAGCGGCATAAAGCCAATCGAGGTGATAATCCATCGCAGAAAACACCCTCTCTGGAATCTGTAAATTCAGAGCTTCACTGAGCCGTCCACGAAAGGCGGAAGAAGGTAAGAATTCCGGGTTTCCTAGCACCTCGCCAACCAAAAAGAATCTCTCTTTTGAGTTAAATGAACGGAGAAGATCGATAATCTGGCTCATTTATAAGCTCTGTGTTATAAATACTCACGACGTCTTTTGCTAATACAGTGTGGCAAGATACTAACAGCTAAATTCTTAGTAGTCAATATGCCATTAAACAATATATTGAAATGTTCACTTAGGTGCCCCCAAGTGACGGGAGTTCGAACGATCCGATGATAAGAAGAGCCATATGGCTTAGCTCTGCAAAATGAAACCGCCGGACTGATCCTCCGGCGGTTTAGGTTTTTGTGGTTCGGGAACAATAAACATTATTAGGACACCTGCGTCCCTGTCGGTTAAGGTGTCGGCGTTGGTATTGCATATTTATTCACATGAGTAGACCTCAAACATGTAGTCGGTGATGAGGTCGCTTCCCCATGTACTGCCAGAGTCTGCACTCGTTTCTCTATTGCCACCAGCATATGTTCCAGCTTCATCATGGAACCACTTAACCACTTTACCGCCGCCTCCAGCGGGGGCTCTGACGACTATGGCATACTTAGTTCCAGCGATCACAGTATAAGATGCTGTAAAGTTTATCTCTCGCCACTCACCACCGTCATTGGTGGTCAAGGCATTCCCATCTATGGTTCCCACGGCAAGGTCTGGTCCGGTGGGATGACCAGCAGTATCAATGGCTCTTAGGGACACGGTTAGATCTCCTGGACTGCCCAGCCGGTATACCTTCAGCTTAACTGAACATACAGAATGGCTTGATTCGGCGGTGAATGTCTGAGCATGCCAGTAATACCAGCGCACATCGCCAGCGGAATCATCGCCTGTGTTGTACTTTTCACGCAGCGTACCCGTGGTTGGTGTAGTGGTAGGTGTTGCCGTGTAACTTGGTGTATGCGTGTAGCCCGATGTGCTTATCTCACCGTACCTTCCAGTGTTGTTGTTATCATGTCGCCCCCTTGGCCAAGGAGATGATGCCAGAGTCCCGGACCCATATACGGCAGTCAGAACGCCATGATCTGAACCCGCACCCGCGACATAAATCGTTCCATCCGAGCCAATTGCGGGAGAACCCCTGCCTATCGGTATGTCGAGGGTCCATTGGATAGTGCCATCTGCCCCAACCGCAGTGAAGCCGCCTTGCGGCGAAGGATTCCACCCTGAGAAGTAAATAGTGCCAGCTGAGGCTATAGCAACACTATGTGCGGCAGGAGCACCTCCTGCCCGCCACTTCAATGTTCCACTGCTCGTCAGAGCGTACAGGCCACTCTCAGTCTGCCCGGCTGCAATAACATAGATTGTGCCATCAGTGCCAATAGATGGAATACCTGGCTGACCTTGAAAAGTATATTCCCACCTTATTGTTCCGTCAGGATTTAAGGCAACTAGTTTCTTCATAGACAGTGGCGCATATATCGTACCGTCTGAGCCGATTGCCATTCCCCCCATTACGACACAATCACCCAATCCTGTCTTCCACAGGATTGAACCGCTATTTGCGTCTACCGCATAAAGTGGAGAATCAGGGACTCCGCTGCCGGAGCCGCTGACATACAGCACACCGTCTCCGCCGATTGTAAGACCTGTTAGCGATGTAGGGCCAGACCACTGATCAGGCCATATCGTGTTTTCATTTGACCATATAGTCTGTCCATTGGCGCTGATGGCATACATTCTCCTATAGTAAACACCGTTGCCGCAGTGACTGGTGTAAAGCGTCCCATCCGCTCCAAGTGCAAGATCACAGATACCAGCATATGGATTGCTCCATGCCCATTTCTGCGTGCCATCGGGATTGACAGCATAAACGAAGGTTCCACTCACCACATAAATTGTGCCATCTGCACCCACTACAGGGTTGCCTATCCAGAAGCTGCCTACCTCAAAGTCCCACTGCTTCGCGCCATTAGGAGTAACTGCATATAATCTGGCAAATCCACCGGCAGTAGTGCCTGCTGTGACGTAGATAGTACCATCGGGACCGATTGCGGGGTCACAAGTGGTAGTATAGTATTGGTCGGTTTCAAACTGCCACTTGATTCTATCCCCTTGCGAAGGCGGTGTTGATGTCGGCAACAGGGTCGCAGTTAGCGCTGGTATTAGCGATTGGGTAGGTGCTGGCGTCTGGCCGCCAGATGTATCTTTCTTCCCGCAGCCAATAGAGGTTATCATAACAGCAATTACAAGAATCACCGGGAGCCATTTAAACGCACTTACAAATTTCATGTACCTTCCCCCTTTTTACCTTAAGGTATCGAGGAAATATTAACGTAGAGTTACAGCAATTGTCAACATATGATTATTGAATTCTTTCTCAGCAATACTTCACTCAGCTTGACATACTCTCTCATCGGTGTCCCTGGCCTGCCCCCTAAAACTGATCCAGTTATAATGTTAGTTTCTGGACGAACGTTTTCGCATCGAACATTTTAGCGTCCTTTACAATATGTAATCTCAGTACTGGTATTATTGAATCCGAGAACATAGGCATGAGCCTGCTACAATCTACCTCTATGGGTATGACAATTGTTCTGTCTCATTTAGGACTTCCAAGGCCTGAATACGGATTCTCTTCAGAGCCTTAAATAATTGTTCCCTTTCTCTATTCGATAGAACAGACAGGATGTCTCTTATGGAATCCAATTCGAGGCACTTTTCATATGCTTGCCTGCCTTTTTTTGTTATTACGATTTTCGTGCGGCCCTTGCCATCCTTACCCTTTTCTTTCTTGATAAGGCCGTCCTTCTCCATCCTGTTCACTATGACGAGAATCGAATGCGGTTCCCGCATAAGCCATCTGGACAACTTACTCATTGTTGCCTTGCCATTGCTCGCAGCAAGAAGGAATAAAACACCGGATTGACGGTAAGTAACACCGTATCTGTTCACGTCTTTCGCCCTCGCCTTGGCAAAGACATCGCTTGCCTGCATCAGTAATACCCACAGTCTGAAATCCGGGTCTTTCAATATGTCCTTCACCATTCTTCAGCCTTTCATTGTCCCGCTTCTAAGAGCATTATCCTTCAGTTACTAAATATACAACCACAAAAGCATTCATTTAACCTTATCTAAATCGTTTTCCTGGCTACTATATCAATAGTAATTCTTCTTCAAAACCGCCTTAACTTAAGGTTGACACTCGTAGTCTGATGCGATATTATATATCAAAATTATTATCTATATCAATATCTATATCGATAAATTAGATAAAGGGAGGGAGCAATGACAGGTTTTGAAGGTAAGCTCCTAGAGGTCAATCTGACCACCGGCGCCATAAAGACTTCCACGGTGGCTAAGGACATCTTACGTAAGTACATCGGGGGCAGTGGGTTAGGCGCTAAGCTCGTGCTTGACCGCGTTTCGCCAAATGTCGACCCATTATCACCACAAAATCCTCTATTCATTCTAACGGGACCCGCCAGCGGCACAAATATCCCTGGGGGGGCACGCTTCGTCGTATGCGCAAAATCGCCGCTGACCAATATCTGGGGTGAGAGCTGCTGCGGGGGTAGCTTTGCCACTGAGCTGAGGTCGGCCGGCTGGGATGGAATCGTCGTCGAAGGGGCGTCTAAAAAGCCAGTATACCTTGTCGTTGAGGACGACAAGGTCAAGATCAAGGACGCCTCAGACCTGTGGGGCAAGAACACCCATGCGGTCACCGACCTGCTCAAGGAGCGCCACGGCGACAATAAGAAGGGGACGCTGGTATCGATAGGGGTGGGCGGGGAGAACTTGGTCAGGTTCGCCGGGATAAGCAGTGAGAAGAAGAACTTCGCCGCCCGTTGCGGCCTGGGGGCGGTGATGGGCTCCAAGAAGCTAAAGGCCATATTTGTTAAGGGAAGCGGCAAAGTATCCCTGGCCGATCCCGAAAGATATAATGCCAGGCGCAAGATTGTACTTAAGAAGGCCCAGGAGCATATTGCAATACAGGTTCTGACCGCCCAGGGCACCAATGCAGCCCTGGGGATAAGTGCCATCACTGGTGACCTGCCGATTAGGAACTGGACCGTCGGCGTTAACACCGAGGTATCGTCCAAGATCGATGGCGGTGTCCTCAGCGGCCCTGTCTTCTACATCGGCAATGATGCCTGCCATGGCTGCATGATCGCATGTAAGCGGGTGGTCCACATCACAGATGGTCCATACAAAGGTATGGAGGGCCCTGGACCTGAGTATGAAGGGGTTGCCAGCCTGGGCAGCTTGCTGATGATAGGGGACATGGCAGCGGTCATCAAGATGAACGAGGTGTGCAACGATTTCGGACTGGACGTCATCTCCTGCGGCTCGACCATCGCCTTTGCCACGGACTGCCTTGAGCATGGCATTATCACCACCAAGGATACCGACGGGATAGAGCTGAAATGGGGCGATGCTGCTGCCGCTCTGAAAATGATAGAGAAGATAGCCAGGCGCGAGGGTTTCGGCAATGTGCTGGCCGAGGGCTCCAAACGTGCCGCTCAGAAGATCGGCAAGGGAGCTTCCGACTACGCCGTCGAGATCAAGGGAATGGAGGTGCCGATGCACGACCCCAGGGCTAACTACCTGTCGGGTCTGGGATATGCCACCGGCGTTCGCGGGGCGTGCCATACCAATGATGCCTCCTACGCTATCAGCTCGACCGTCCTGGACTGGCCAGATATTGGGCTTCCCCTCGGTATCGATACAAAGAAGAACGAGGGTGCCGGCGAGATAGTGAAGCATGCTCAAGACCTGGGACAGATATTCAATGCCGCTGTGTTCTGCTACATGATCATATTTGTACTTAATGGGGAGGACATGGCCGAATTGTTGAGCGCGGCTAGCGGCTTCGATTATACCTTTAAAGAGATAGTGGAATGCAGCGAGCGGATTTGGATCACCAAAAGAGGCTTGAATAATCTCATGGGCATCACTGCAGCGGACGACCGGTTGCCGCGGCAGATACTGACGCCAAACAAGGACGGTGGGGCTGCTGGTCAGGCACCCAAACTCGACGTCATGCTGAAGGAGTTCTATCCAGCGAGGGGACTAGATGCTGACGGCCGCCCATCAAAAGAGACGTTGAACAGGCTAGGTCTTTCCGATCTTGCGGCGAAGCTTCGTAAGTAGCGGCTTTCCTGCCATGAAAGTGGCCCGTGAGGTGGTTGAGAAATTGCCTGGTCAGTGCTATTATCTTGGAGATGGAGCCTTTCAAAGGCGAACCCATCGATCTGGAGGGGTTGATAATCAAGAAGGGGTAGAAGTGAACCTCCAATCAAGTTAGTAACACCATGGCATTGGTTCTTGAAGGGATAAGGATAATCGACCTCACCTGGCTCGGCCCAGGTGTTTTTTGCTCCACTACGTTCGGTGACCTCGGCGCGGATGTGATCGAGGTCTATGAGGCCCACCCCGAGCGCCGCGGCGCCCCTTACACAATGCTGTACGATGGCACCCGCCCCGGTATGCGCAACTGTCGCACCATAGGGATCGATCTTAAATCGTCAGGGGGTCGAGATGTCTTCTATGACCTGGTTAAGACTGCCGATGTGGTGATGGAGGGTTTTCGCCCCGGGGTGGTGCAGCGTCTGGGGGCGGATTATGAGACCGTTAAAAAGATCAATCCGCGAATTGTGTATGCCTCACTTACGGGCTACGGGCAGTCCGGGCCCTACCGCGATCTGGTGGGCCATGACATCAACTATATAGCCATGGGTGGCCTTCTGGGAATGACCGGGCCTGCCGGCGGGGCGCCAGTTATCCCGGGAACGGTCCTCGCCGACTTCGCTGCCGGTGGAATGTCCGCGGCCATCGGTATCCTGTCGGCATTGCTCTCCCGCGAGCGGACGGGCCAGGGGCGGTTTGTGGATATGTCCATGCTCGATGCGGTGGTGGAGCTGAACATACTGGAGATAAATCCATACCTGCTTAGTGGTGTGGTCCCCCACAGAGGTGAAGGTATGTTCAGCGGTAAGTACCCTTGGTATAATGTATATGAAACGAAGGACGGTAAGTATATTAGTCTCGGCGCTTTGGAACCGTGGTTTTTTGCTAACCTGTGCCAGCTTCTCGGCTGTGAGGGTTTCATCCCACACCAGTTCGATGAGGGTGACAAGAAAGAAGAGATGTTCCGCTATTTCCGCGATACCTTCCTCACCAAAACGAGGGATGAGTGGTTCGCGCTGCTGCGACAGAAGGACACATGTGTTGCCCCGGTCTACGACATCGATGAGCTGGAATCCGACCCCCATCTGATCGCTCGCCGCATGATCCTTGAATTGGACCATCCCACTGTCGGCCGGATGAAGCAGGTTGGCTCGATGCACAAGATCTCGGACTCCCCGGTTGAGGCGCGTAACTGGAGCATGCGCTTCGGCCAGTACACCGATGAGATCCTGCGCGAGCTGGGCTACGATGATGCTCGGATCAGGGAACTCCGTGAAGCAGATGCGGTCGGCTAGAAGATATGCTGGCCGACTTAATTATAGGGGGCTTTAGCGAGCCTCCACAAACTATATTAAAGGAGGTGTTTTAAATGGTTGGAATAACTTCTTACGGCGCTTACATCCCGTATAATCGGGTGGTCCGCGAGGAGTTCTACAAGGCCTGGGGCGGTTTTCCTATCCCCGGAGAGAAGGCGGTGGCCAGCTATGATGAGGATGCGGTGACGATGTCATGGGACGCCGCCAACGATTGTCTTTCCGGCGTGGACCCAAAGAAGGTGGATGGGCTGTACCTGGCCACCACTTGTGCCCCATACAAGGAAAAACAGAACTCTACAATCGTGGCCACAGCACTGGA
>Ga0315275_10005318_pt1 | contig 12188 bp, 16 predicted proteins | sample YL17G03_0_MG_FD_205557 | JGI IMG/M metagenome (GOLD analysis project Ga0315275, IMG submission 205557) | Sediment microbial communities from Yellowstone Lake, YNP, Wyoming, USA - YL17G03_0 | ecosystem: Environmental > Aquatic > Freshwater > Lake > Sediment | place: USA: Wyoming | collected... | reverse complement strand
ATGTAAACAATCCCAGATTTTTCCGACATTTTCCAACACATCTTTCATCATTGATTGTAATGTTCTGTGTTCTTCCTGTCCTTCAACAAAAGAACGCCAGCACCCATAATACGCGCACCTCCTTATAAAGCGATCAAACAACAGAGCATTCTAAGAATGTTTTCGCGCGGCTCCCTTATCATAGATTCTGGTGTTGGACACAGTATTCACTTCGCATTTAGGCGCGCGCGCTTATTTTGGCATTTGTTAAGCATTAAACTACTAAAATGAGCCAAGCACGCGTGTGCATATTTGATTTGAAGCCTAAATATGACTTGAATGGTACAAGACTGTGGAGAGAATATTAGACGGTTGGGTTTTGGCATCTTTGCCTGCAAAGTGGGCAGAGTATCTGAAACGTTTGGCCGACGATCACGAAATTAACCTAAACAACGTGATCACTGAACTTTGCGAGTGGGCCTTTTCTGGTCCTGCGAGCAAGGAACAGTTTGAAGATTGGTTAGATGAGGCTTATCCGCCAAAAGGTGAAGCGGAAGACGAAGCAAACGCTGCAGGAGAAGAAGTGGGCGAGATTGAAGAAGAAGAAGAAGATGAAGCTGAAGAAGAATCCCACGAGCATAGAGATTAAAGTGTAGGTAAAGATCAAAAGCGCAACAGCGTGATCCTAAGATAGTTTCATTATTTAGCAAGTTTTTTGTTTTGGACTGACCAGTAATTAGAGTTGAGCGTACGAGGTGTGAAATCGGTCGAACTGAAAAGAGCACTCAAGTCCCTAGGTGACTATTTCCGCTCCTGCGTACATAGGTCCTAATGTCGTGATTTTGACTCTTAAATGGTCTCCGGGCTTTGCGTTACCAACGAAAACTAAGAAACCCTTGATTCTGGCTATACCTTCCCCTTGAGGGCTTGTTTCGGTTATATCCACTGCGTATTCTTTTCCAGTTTCAACTGGGCAGTTCTGAACGCCTCTGCCACGTTTGCTCTTGGCATTTTTCGGGCTTCTTTTTCGCGGACTCATTGGCATCTTCCTTTTTCTGCATTTGTGATGATATGATTATCGCCCCTCAGTGTCTTAAGTGTTCTGCATTTTACTGCTCGCGCTGACCCAATTGAAAGTGCAATAATTTATCTAAAGTCCATATTAGCGCGTGCGCCTACCTCTAGCATAGCAAGAGATGGACTTGACCCCATTTGGGTTCCAATCCCCTCGGGCCCGCCAGTTTCTTGAATCAACTAGACAAACCGCACACACATTATTGACAGAGAATAGGATAACTTGATTGCTCCCATGCTAACGGGATGATGCGGAGGCAGATTGTAGCCTTGGCTTAATACACGTGCTGCAGACAAAAATAGAAGAAAAGTGGAGGTTAGTGACGCGCACGAGTCCTTTGGACCTGACCTTAATAATGGGAACTCAACTTAGGGCGCTGGTGGAGGCGGTGGAGGCGTTGAGACAGATGAGAATGCTTGTTTCACTGAGACCACAGTGGTTCCTGCAATACGATCAGTATATTTCTGGCGTTGGTCGTGTCCAGGGGTAGCGACTCCTAATATCCAGTCTAGTAGGAGCAAAAGCCAAAATATCTTGCTTATGTTGCGGATGAATGCTTTGTCAAACGTTACTTTGCTGCCGTTTACCATTTGCACCTGCAATCCCAAGACTTTCTTCCCCAGTGTTGCACCATAAGAAGCTTCCATAAACATGAAGTAAAGGAGTTCAAGTATGCCTAAGAGAAAGGGAAGACCTAGGTAAAACTCCCACCCAAACAACCAAAGGCCGCCGCCGAAGATCAGTGACAGAATTACAAAGAAGTAAATGATGCCTGCTACGATGCCGATTATTATGCTATCGATTATGAATGCGATAACGCGTAAGAGCCAATGGTTCATATCGAACTGTGAACTGCTTCCTGTAGACATTTTTCATCTCCCGTTATTTCATCGCAACTCGTTATTATCGCTTGCGCTCTTTTCCATTGCCTTGTTGTCTCAACTAAGGCTTTTGCTCCATGCCCTGTTGGCGCCAGAAAGGCGCGTGCTAGGACAGAATCGGTACTGGCTTTGACCATATGCGTGCGCACAGCAATCAGACTTTTACAGGATAATCCACTGAGGGACTAATTCCGGACTCCCAAAAAACTTGTGGTGCGCGCCAAAACTTATAAGACGTCACCCACCTAAAGATTCAGACAACGGAGCGGTATGAATGGCGAGACAGGAGAAAGAGAAGAAAGCCATGACGAAAGATCGCCTGATAGGCATGCAGGTAATCGACAGCGAGGGAAACGACGCTGGAACCGTTCAGGACATCGCATTCACCGTGGGAAAAGTGGGCATGACATTGATTGTTGAAAGCAAAAAGGGTGAAACCAAGGAAATCCCGTGGGAAGAAATCCAGGCTGCAGGAGACTTCGTCGTTCTGAAGCCCGAAATGGCACAAGCACGATCTTTTGGTGGCCAACCGATGGGTCAACAGCCTGAGCAATCTCAAACGCCAACCTGCCCAACGTGTGGAGGCCCTCTGACCTACATTCAGCAGTATCAACGATGGTACTGTTACAAAGACAAGAAGTACGTCTAAGATGCGCAAAGAAGGAACACTGAAAATCTACACTTTTTATGTTTAACTAGTTTCTGTACTGCTCTGAAAGAAAAAAGGGTTTGTTTAAGGATATTTTTTGCAGTTAGTGTAGTACCCGCGGCTGTACTGTGCACGTAGATCAACCGTTTTCCGCAAGTTCGCGAGCGCATAGAACAAAACTGTTGACGACGAATAGTCCTGTGAACTTCACCATGTCCCCCACGACAATAGCCGGGGCAGCAGCCCCAAGGACAATGACACCCAACAGCGCGCGCTAAATGTTAAATACTCATAGATAAGATATGGTGCATCAACAATTGAGGAATAGATTATGACTGAAGAAAAAGAGTATTTCATCGATTACATCGCTATTGGAGTCATAGGATTTGCCATCGGACAAGCCATCGCGAGCGTCGGTGGATTTCAAAGCCTGATCTCAGGTTTAGTACCTAGGTATGCAATCATCGACTGGGGCAGAACAGTAGGAAGCGACGTTATCACAGGCATCTTCGCGTTCCTTCCGGCAGGTTTCGTGGCCGGATACCTTTGTTATAAACTGCTCAAGGCAGAAGGAAGTATGGCAGGCTTCACAGGCGGTTTCATGTCTTTCTTGGCTTACCTCATAATCACCCTGATAATGACACTCGCACACACCGGAATTTGGGGAGGCGACTTCGGAACAGGTATGGGGCTTTGGGCCGTGCTCATGGTGTTCGCATTGGTCTTCTTCCTGATAGGAGGGTTCCTGGCAGGCATGATGTATGGAATGAAGACGCCGATGCCTTCTTTCCTGAAGCTCCAGTTCCAGAGAGGCGCCGCGGTTCCTCCACCCCCTCCAGGCGCAGCGAACATCTGCCCAACATGCGGTAGTCCACTGAGGTACATCGAACAATACAAAAGATGGTATTGCGACAAAGAAAAGAAGTACGTCTAATCAGACGTAAACTCCTTTTTTTATCTTTAGCGTTTGCGGCCATTCAGAAGCTACCTTCGACACCGCGCAACTGATATATTTACAGTCAGCTCTAGGTAGTGTCCACTACCTCGAAAAGGAGTTGAGAGTGGGATGCTGTGAAAGCGCAGAATAGCAGAGCATGGTGAACATCTATGACATGTACTCTAAAGACCTGTTGAAATTTCATCAGGAAATGGACAACATATCCCGAACTATTATCAGAATGCTCGTGGAAGACAAGATAAACGACGAACAGTTTGAGAAACTGGTGAAGCGTCGCGACGACCTGCTGCTGAGAACCCAACAGTAGAAACGTTCTGAAAGACGGACGCAGCCGCTAGCCGGTCAGTTTGTGCAGCAGTTGTTCCTCAAGCTCGTCTTCTCCAATCTTGGAGGTTTCAGGCTCATTCTTTGACAGTATTGCCTTTAGTTCCTCCCCTGTGAGCTGGGACAAGAGTCTAAGGATCTCTTTCTTGGCTTGGGCCAGATGCTTTTGCAGCAGCTGTTTGTCTCTGTGCACGTTTCCGGCGAGTTGGCATATGCTTTCTTTCTTGACGAACCATTCAATCTTGCCTGTCTTCACGTTTACGTCGAAGGTGATGGGCCCTGCAACGCAGGTTTCGGGTTTCACGGGGTGTATGTTGCACTTTTTCGTTTCGGCGTCGTGGAACACGCAGTAGCCGCCTGCTCTGAGCCTCGGAAAAACGTACTCTGTCCGCTCGAACAGGTTAACCGTGGGGACGTCGTTCTCTCTCAGGTATGCCTCTATGATTTTTCTGCGTTCAGGGGTCACGGGCGGTGTTGTGTCGTTGCAGCATGAATAGGCTGTTCTGCACTCGCTGCACACGTCGAAAAAGTTGCTCTGCCTTCTACGCAAGCGTTTGCCCACGTGTTTGGCTCTCCCTTTGCTTAAACTAGAAGTAGGGTTGATTCTGAATAAGGCTTTCTGCAAGTTTTGAGTAGACGCTGATTACTGCTTCTCCAAAACTCGTTTTCTTGGCTTTCTTCTCAACCCTTCCGCGTATCGTTTCTGACAGGCTTCCGTTGTCTATCCGCTTTTTGACCAGTGGAAGATATTTCTTCTCTTCTTTGGACGCGTTTTTCCATGCGATTCCGTAGAAGGCTTGGCAGACAGCGCGTGCTGTTCTTCCGCTCGGGCATGCTCTGAGTCCTTCAGCCACGACGGAGTTATAGTCCTTCACCAAGACTTCATGGGGCAGCAGCTGCGGATTCTGGTTTAGCAGCCCTCTCAACAGCGCTCTGATATAGCAGCTTATTGCCACGTCAGATTTGATGCATTCCTGTTCGTCCATAACGCGTATTTCAACCGCTTTTCTGTCAAACCTAAAGATTATGCCGCGAGAGTTAACCCAGTCCCTGTGCAGGATAAGCTCATCCGCGCCTGCCCGGGCCATTTCAGAAGAGTACCTCTCGATGATTTGTCGACGGTATTCGCTTAGGGAAGACACGTACTCTGGGATTACGTCTCCAGTTACTGAAGGGATTTCGCGCTGGTTCATTTTGTAGAAAACGAGTCTGTTGTCAACGCTCCGTCCGAATTTGCATTCATAGATGGGGGATGAAGCTGTGAAAGCGGGCAGGTAGGGGATGATGTTGGTGAGCAGGTTGTGCAGTTTGACGCCGTCTTGCTCGGTCGCGTATGGGAGGTTCAGTTGGAAGCTTTGAATGTTCAGCCACCCGTGCTGGTTAAGGTTGAACAGTTTGCTGTAAGCTTGGTAGATCTGGCGGTGACGGTGAGGCCAAACCCCCGTTTCTTCAAGCCTCAGCAACGGATGCATCCCAGTTCCCAAGAGACGTGCATTATACTTTCGCTGCAGAAAATCTGACATGAACAAGACCGCTCTGTGCATGTCTTCCTCGAAGGCTTCTGGCCTTGTGAAGGGCGCGTTAGGCCTGATTTCCAACACGTGCATCTGCAGCTCCTTTCCATAAGCAAAGTCGCCCTGCATAACAGTGTTGACGATGCGTCCGTGAAGATCTTTCAGAATATTGTCGCCGATTGGCAAAACTTTCAATTCATCGTCAACAACTGAAAACTCGTGCTCTGGGCCTAGAACTTCGATGGTTTTGTACGTACTGGTTCCTCTTGCTCTTCAGAGTTTCTGAGGAGCGAATATAAACGTGCAGTTGGCTTCGGCTTCTCATGGCTAAAGCTGATATCGCGTGCTATGGGCCTTTGCAAAACCTGCTATTTCTTGCCTGGAGGTTTTCCTTTCGTTGTCAGTAGGTAGTTTGCTAGTTGGAAGAAGGATAGAGGTTGGAAGCTGCTTGTGTCGAGCAGGTCGATGATGAAGCTTTTAAGATATTCCGCTGACACTGCTGGATGCTGCTTTGTTATTCTTACGAACTCTACGTATTCTGAATAGTCTCTGTGTAAAGCTATGACTACTCGGTCGGCTTCGCAGCCCATTCCGTTCATTGCGAGTATGTTCGCAGTGGGGTTTTTCTTCATCATTTCGCGATTGATTTGTCTGGCGTTCTCAAGGGTTTCGCCTGACAGCGGTTGTGTCAACGTGAAGAAGGTTATCGACATCATCTGGAAACCAAGACTAACGTAGTCAGGAATCATAGTGTACTCTCTGATTTTCCCTTCCTTCTCCAGCCTGGACCTGATCCTCGTGATTGTGGGCTGAGACGTTCCTAACTCTCTTGCCAATTCTCTGTCGCTTCGACGACTGTTCTTAATCAGTTCAGCGAAAAGCCGCAATTCAACTTCTTTCACAACTTCGCCCTCGGAATTTCTCAGTCAACTCAGTATTTAAGACTAACCTTGCATGGTCGAAGGGCAAAGGCGCGCGCTGCGAATTCAAGGGTCAATAAGGGAATAGTCACAGGTATACTTGAACCTGGCCGTTGCTGATACTGCCATGTTACCAAGACCGTCTGTTGCATAGACTCTGTATTGAAAACCTTGGGAAATCCCAAGTGGAGGAAGCTGGTTCCATCCGCTATCTAGTTCTGTACCATTGATGGTGACGACGTAAACATTGCCACTTCGATTCATTGTCAAATTGACCCAATGTGGCTGGCCTGTCACAGTTCTAACTATCAAAGTATCATTAGACCAATAACTATCATCCCTGGTCCATGATGAGCCGTCTTCATAGGAAAGAATACAGGAACGAGCGTTCTCCACGGTCGCGGTTATATTTACAAATCCAAAGTCGCGAGTGCCATTATTAGGGTCAAAGTTTCCAGAGTTGGCATAATAGGAAACGTTCAAGATTTCAGGTTGTTCCTGCCCAAAATATGCCTGGAGAATTGCCACATCTCTATAAGAGACTGTTCCATCTCCGTCAATATCAGCGTTTACGTTCCAGTTAGAGTTACCCATACTTGAACCGTAAGCCTTTGCAACAATAACCAAGTCTTTCAAATCCACTCTTCCATCACCATTGACGTCCCCCAACGATGTTGTGTTTGCCCGAATCGGAACGACTAAAATCATCACGGTCAGCATAGAAAACACGAAGAGATAGAATGACCTTCTGCTCATGGTCTTCCCTTCCTCAAAAAGATTATTCAGGAACTCCCTATTAAACTCGACCAAGGCAAGACGTATACTTCAAGACATATCTTTTAAGCCTGAGCGCGCGCGCTACGTTCGACGTTTCCATTCTAACATTCGTACGAGTCCCTTGAGCCTTGATATAATATGAGGTCGTGTTTATTTTCTGTAATATATTATGAGGAAGAGCAGAGAGGCAGCATCTCTTTTTGAATTGATATTTCTGTTAAGGTGTTATTCAAGCACGCATGAGTCCTACAATATCGCGTTGATTGATTCGCGATCGGAATGTTGCATCTAGTTTCTCTTAGCGCCTGCGTCACCGAGACACAGCGAGCAAAAATTACGGTTGAGCACTCGAGCACTGAGGCTTCAATTTCGATATTGAAGATACAGAGAGTTGCAGTTTCTTGCTTGCGTGCTGTTCCATAAAAGGTCTGGAGGGTTCCGCTTCCCTTTCTTGCGTTTCTTTCTGCCTTTCTCTTGCGGTCTCTTTTTTCTGCCTTCGAAATACATATCCCTCCAGGACTTGGCTGCCCAGGTTCCAATTGACAGGCTGCAATTGCTGAAGTCGCTTGATTTGCTCATGTTGTCAGAACAGGTTGTCGCACAAGGTTTGTTTTCGGACATAAGAACGACCAACTGATTTTTCTTGTCTGTTTTCTCCTTGCATGAGCTGTTTGTTACATTGAGCAGCGTGCGAAAAGATCGGGATCTAGCAGCAGAATCATCTTGTCATAAGCTTCCAGAAACTTCTGTCCAGTTTCTGTTCTACGATATCTGACTCTTCCAACTATTGCGTCGGTCTGGATAAGATCGCTTGAGTTCATGAAGCTCAAGTAAGACCCGGACTGTTTGAAGCTTATATTACAATTCGACATGATGTTCGTAATCCCAGTTGGTTCCTGCAACTCTCTCAGAATTCCTGCCACTATATCAAATGTGGAACGGTTTCTATCAGAAAATTCTTTTATTTTTAACACGTTTGTAACCCCTGAGGCAAAACAAGCCATTTCTAGGCAAAAGCAAAATATTGCAGTAACCTATCGGCATGCGTTTCCTGTATATTCATCGTTAGCGTGCCTTATAAGGATGAGTTGCCCAAGATCGTGCGCGCTAGTATTTACAGGCGTCTGAATCCAGCTTGACCTGTAGATTTATCTTCTAGAACTTACCTCTATATAGGTGGGGGGAGAATGGTTATGAACCATACTCGTCCTTTTAGGAGAAGAGATTCTTTAGTTATTTCTGTAGCTATCCTGAAGGCTGCAAGACACGGCATGAAGAAAACACATTTGCTCAATTCAGTTTCTATGAGTTATGGACAGTTCACCAGGTATATTGGGTTGTTAGAAGCTCAGGGCCTAGTCAAAGAATCTGACAATTCCTATCAAACGACAGGCGAAGGTTTGGAGTTGATAGAAGAGTTTGAGTCTTCATCACTGATACGGAGCATTCTAAACATATAGACTAACCCGTGGCACATCCCAAGTTTCCCCTTTTTTTCCAATGCGTCAGATGATGCAGAAATATGGTTCAAGCTGAGGTTGTCACGCTCACAAACGACCGAAACCCTTTGTTTGGCTTTTTTTCATTACTTCCGGTCCATTGTTTGCCTTTGCAGGCGTCAACGGTTCAAGCACAAAGGAGAAAAGACGGGTCCATGTTCTAATGTGAAAAGAAGGCGGTCACATGGGCTATCCAAGAGGAAAGACAAGAGAAGAGCTGAAAAAACCTAGGCCTCCGAAGAAGAAAGAGAGAGAAGAAAAGCGGAAGAAGAGAAAACTCGCCCGACTTGAAAGACAAAAGTACGGATAAGCAAGAGTGCCAAGATTTGAATGGCGCCCGCTCCAGGTTTAACAACCGCTGTAAGTACTTCCCGCGCGCTTATCTTGCATTAACAACTTTTCTGCAGCACTTGTTGCACAGCTCACGTTCCAACAACTGTACTGCTTCTGAAGATTCCAGTTCCCTTCCGCACTCGTCACAGAATATTCTTCGAACCATCTCTAAGTCGCTCTACAGACTTTGACTTGCCAGCGCACTACAGTTATTCTTTGTGGAACCTTCTTCTAGAAAAACCCTCTAGGGCAGCTGACGCTTGCGTTCGTGCTTCTTTCGTATCTCTTCGGCAACATTGCCGTCTTCGAGTATGAATGGGCCCTCATAGTCGCATTTGTGGCATTTCCAGATTGAAGGGCGGTAAAACACGGAGAAATCAACGTCGGTGGATCCACATTTGGGACAGAACTTCATCGTTCTCAACTGCCTTTCGTTTTCCTCGGCTTTCTTCAACGATTTCCTCAGGCTCCACTTCTGTTTCCACAGCTCGCCGAGTTCGCTGAAAGCGAACTGTTCAGCTTCGATCCCACACATTTGGCAGCGCTGCTGAGGCTCAAGCTGTTTGTCGTAAACGCATTTCGTGTTCGGGCAGGTCCAAGGAGACATATTCCCATCATTTCCACGCGCTGAAATATCTCGGGCACTCGAGGATCTGATGCGAAGAGGGTTCACAGGTAAAGAACGCGCTTTGGGTTTGCGCTCTATTCCTCTTTTTTATTGATTTCTAGCAGATGTTTTGCTAGGGTTGAAAAGGTTAAGGTTCGATAGTGAATTTTGTCATCGAGGCTTACAAGGAAGCTCTCCATCCTCGCAACATCTATGTACGGGTTCTTCTTCACTTCCTTCATAAGCTCTGTGTATGATGAGTAGTCCTTGTGGAATGACGCCATAAAAGAGTCGTGGTTCAAACCGATTCCTCTTTCAATCAGAACGACGTTAGAAGCGACCGAAGATGCCTTCTCACTGGCCCATTTGATTGCCTCTTTCATTTCGAGTATGCTGATGTCGTTTTTCCATGAAAAGAAAGTCAGCGCAAACAGGTGATAGCCTATCTTGTTGAAATCGGGAATAATCGTGTACTGTGAGATATAGTCCTCTTTCTCTAGTCTTGCTTTGATTCGTGACACCGTGGGCTGAGAAACTCCCAACGCCTTGGCAAGCTGTCTATCGCTCCTACAACTGTTTATCATCAACTCAGAGATCAATCTCATCTCAACAGTTTTCATATGCAACAACACATAACTATTTCATACGTACACGGTTAAGCTTTTTGTCTCAGCCTATTCAAGCGCATATGGGATTGGAAACGAAGAGGGACTGTTTCAAACCATTAGCGGAGGGGAGGGTCTATTTTAAAGCGCTCGCGATGAGAAATTACGCGTGTGTTAACGTGTAACCGACAAGGCTTTAAGGTATGCGTCCGTTTAGCTTGTCAGTGGTGGAAGCGAGAGCATTTTGTCCTTAAGTCTTCTGCACTTGTTTGTCAGAGTTGCCTTCTTTTTCGAGCCTGTGTCACCTCGTTTCATGTCTTTCTGGTTGCGGAGAAGATTAAGAGGCTGGAAGGACGGAGGATTGATCGATGACTACCGAGTTAAAACAAAAAGAATCGGCAAGTTTCATTACAAGGTTGAGGTTGATTTGGATCTGACGTCGAAACAGGCAGATTGGATGCTGAGAGAAGCTTTGGTTCGAATAGTCAAAAGGGTTAGGAGGTGATGTGATGGTTGAAGAGAAGAAGGGCCACGCGAAAATAACTTTGGAAGTGGAGCTGAACGAGGCGTTGATGGAGATACTAAAGGAGGGAATGAAGAACATGCCTCGAATGGGCGGAATGATGCGGAGGATGATGCAGGGAAGAGGCGAAGAACATGAATAGCGCCAGCAAAGACTACAGGCCCTCCACCATTTCCAACAGTTTTTCTTAACAGCTTCGAACTAGTAGTTGTGTTTTCCCTGCCACGCGCGGGCAAACCGTAATATTCTTGTAAGGGGTTCTACGGCGTGGCTAGCGAAGCGAGGTTTTGGAAATGCAGAGGAAAAGACCTGTTGGAGTAACTGTTATTGCCGTGCTAATTCTGGTGGGTTCTTTGACTGTTTTGGGCGTGAGTTTGCTTCCAGCCCTTGCCGTGTATGGAGGAGTTGTCCTCATGCTTTGGGGCGTCTCAGTGTTTGGCATCATACTGTCCTATGGACTGCTGAAAGGTTGGAGTTGGGTTTGGTATTTGGCACTTGCTTTTTGGGTCTTAAGCGTGTTGTCCTTGTTCGTGGAAGAAATGAATCCGGTGACGCTGTTTATGGGCAATGTTTCCTACGAGCATGACCTGGCTATCGCCGTGCCTTACATGATTCTCATTGTTTACTGGCTCACCAAGGGTGTAAGGCGTTTCTTCAAAGTTGCAAAAGGGCTGGCTGCTGAAGCCAAAATCACGCAGATGTGGGTTTCTAAGGCTACACTTCTCAGCTCCATACATCATCGCGCGCGCGAGAAGGCAAGCAAGTGTAGAAAGAAGAGATGGGAACCTAAAGACGACTGGCTAATCTTAGAAACTTTTAGTTAGGCCGCAAAAAACTTAATTCCCTATTCTGATTACTTGAGTGTGGTGATTGCGTTGAGCACGGGAAGTACCAAGAAGAAACCAATGACCAAAAAAGGAAAGAGAAGAAAAAAGAAGAAAGCATAAGGAGAAGCGATTAAAGAAATAGTTCTCAATTGTGGTGCGCGTGCTAATGCATACATCATACGCCAGTTCTTTCCTTGCGATCGATCGTTCTTCCAATCCCCTGAATTCGTCTTCGAGCGCGCGCGAATAATTATTAAGCACTATGGACAATACAACATTCTACAAGATAATCGTCGGAATAGTGAAATAAGAAAACAAAGAAGATTGAAAAATGACTTATAAGCGAAGTAATCGAAAAACTCGAAAGATTCATCGTAAGCACTCTAAAAAAAAGTGAATAGATTTGAGACAAAACAGAAGAGTGGTTAGAGAGCGAAGATAGAAGCTAGAGCTTGTTATTTCTTGATAAACTCCTGTATTTGCCGAAATCTTGTTTCCGATCGATCGATAAAACTTTATCCCCAAAACCCAAATTAGTAAGCAACAGCGCATGCTAACCGAATTTTTGTATTTGGGTTCAGCAATGCGTGTGCGCGGTTCCGTTTCCAGAGTCCCGCGCGCGGATTTCATACTCTGTTGTTGGCGTGCGACAAGAGGTAATCTGTCAAGCTTCTGATAAGAGCTGCTCTTTTCAGTTCTTCGTCAAGTCTTCCTAAA
>Ga0315275_10005317_pt1 | contig 12189 bp, 11 predicted proteins | sample YL17G03_0_MG_FD_205557 | JGI IMG/M metagenome (GOLD analysis project Ga0315275, IMG submission 205557) | Sediment microbial communities from Yellowstone Lake, YNP, Wyoming, USA - YL17G03_0 | ecosystem: Environmental > Aquatic > Freshwater > Lake > Sediment | place: USA: Wyoming | collected... | reverse complement strand
CGCGCACCGCCATCCGCATGGGCGCCCGCGAGGCGACCATCGTGTACCGGCGCACCCGCGACGAGATGCCGGCGCGCGACGAGGAGATCGAACACGCCGAGCAGGAGGGCGTGCGCTTCCACTACCTGGCGAGTCCCGTGGGCTACGTGGGCGACGAGCAGCACTGGGTGCGGCAGCTGCAGGGCGTACGCATGAAGATGGGCGAGCCCGACGAGTCGGGGCGGCGGCGGCCGATCCCCATCGTCGGGTCCAATTTCCTTCTCGACGTGGACCTGGTGATCGTGGCTGTGGGCGCCGGCCCCAACAAAGTGCTTTTCGAGGGCGCCGAGGGGCTCGAGCGCAACGCGCGCGGCTACATCCGCACGTTCAGCGAGTCAGGGCGCACGAGCGTGCCCAAGGTGTGGGCCGGCGGAGATATCGTCACCGGCGCCGCGACGGTGATCCTCGCCATGGGCGCGGCGCGCCAGGCGGCCGACGACATGCACGCCTATCTGAGCGACGGGCAGACCGCCTGGGTCTAGGGCTGACTCTCCGCGGCGGCGAGCCGGTGGGCGAGGTCCTCCCAATAGGCTTGCACGCCCTCTTCCACCTCGTCGTAGTGCACCGCCTCGAACTCCTCGGTGAGTTGTCGCCGGTCGCTCTCGGTCAGGTAGTGCTGAGCGGTGTCGAAGAAGACCGATTCCTCGACCTCCATGTGGCAGCGTACGACCTCGACGTACTCGCGCAGGTTTGCGGCGAAGGCGCGCGCCGCGTCGCCGTCGCCCTCAGGCAGTGCCTTGAGTTCCGCCTGGAGCCGATCGAGACTCCCGGTGCACCACTCGTGCTCGCCGAGCATCTGCTCGAGCGGCTCGTCGTCGTCGGTCATCCCGCGCTTGTGGCAGCGCGCGAACAACAGGTCGTTCTCTTTGGGGTCGTGCAGGCCATCGCAGAAGAAGCGGAAGAACCCGAGGATGTCGCCGATGAGATCGGCGCGGGCGGCGCCGGTCGCGGCGATGTGGTCGCACTCGTTGTCGGCCGCGCCGGCGACCTCGCGCATCAGCCGATGCTCGGCTTCGAGGATCTTCCTCCAGCCCATGGTGCCTCCCCTCCCCGAACCTGGTGCGCAGGCGTGCGCATACCGTCACCGACAGCATACCCATGTGCACGCCGTCACAGGGCCGTTGGCGCCCGCCTGAGGCTATGATGGACACGCAGATGAAGGACCGGATGGAGGGCGCGATGGCTGGTGAAGCGAAGGACGGGCGCGTGATCCTCGCCCTCGATCAGGGCACGACCAGCGCCCGAGCGATCGTCTTCGCCGCCGACGGCGGCGTGCTTTCGCTCGCGCAACGCGAGATCGGCCTGCAGTTCCCGCAGGCGGGCTGGGTAGAGCAGGACGCGTTCGAGATCTGGACGGCGCAGCGCGAGACGGCCGGCGAAGCGTTGCGGAGCGCCGGCGTCGCCATTGCCGACGTGGCCGGCATCGGTATCACCAACCAGCGCGAGACCACCATCGTGTGGGACAGAGCCACGTCGCTGCCGATCGCCCCGGCGATCGTGTGGCAGGACCGGCGCACCGCGGAGCGCTGCGGAGAGCTGCGCGGCGCGGGTCATGAGGCACTGGTGCGCCGCAAGACGGGCCTCGTGCTCGATCCCTACTTCTCGGCGACCAAGATCCGCTGGCTCCTCGACACCGTGCCCGGTGCCCGCGAGAAGGCCGCCCGCGGGGAGCTCGCCTTCGGCACCGTCGACAGCTGGCTGGCGTGGCAGCTCAGCGGCGGTCGCCTGCACGTGACCGACGCCACCAACGCCTCGCGGACGCTCCTCTACGACCTGCGCACCGGCGACTGGGACGACGAGCTGCTCGAGCTCTTCGGCGTGCCACGGGCGTTGCTGCCCACGGTGTGCGACACGAGTGGCGTGGTAGGGCAGACCGATGCCGCGGTCTTCGGGGCGCCTCTACCCCTGGCGGCGATGGTCGGCGACCAGCAGGCCGCTCTCTTCGGGCAGGCCTGCACGGCGCGCGGCATGACCAAAGTGACCTACGGTACGGGCTGCTTCCTGCTGATGAACACGGGCGAGGAGCCCGTGGAGTCGCAGAGCGGGCTGCTGAGCACCGTCGCCCTGCAGCGTGGCGGTCGCCGCACCTACGCGCTCGAGGGCAGCGTGTTCATCGGCGGCGCGGCGATCCAGTGGCTGCGTGATGGCCTCGGGATCATCGCTGAGGCGCGGGATTCGGAGGCTCTGGCGGCGCGCGTGCCGGCCAGCGACGGCGTGTACTTCGTGCCCGCACTCGCCGGTCTCGGGGCGCCGTACTGGGAGCCGCGCGCCCGCGGCGCGATCCTCGGGCTCACGCGCGGCACTACGGCGGCGCACATCGCTCGCGCCACTCTCGAGGGCATCGCCTACCAGGTGGCCGACCTTCTGGGCGCCGTGGCCGGCGACGTCGGCATGGCGCCGGCAGACGTGCGCGCGGCCGGCGGCGCCTCTCGCAACGACCTGCTTCTGCAGTTCCAGGCCGACGTGCTCGGCGTACCCGTCACGCGCGCTGCCCAGACGGAGTCCACGGCGCTTGGCGCGGCCCTGCTGGCCGGGCTCGGTGTCGGCCTGTGGAAAGACGAACGGGAGGTCGCCGAGCTGTGGCGCGCCGAGCGCACCTTCGCGCCTGACCAGGCCGTGGACCGCGAGGCGCTGCTCGCCGGGTGGCGCGCCGCGATCGCCTGCGTACGCGACCTCGCCGGCCGCACCACGTAGAGGGTGCGGCCGGCGAGGGACGCCGGCGCCGGGGGGGGGCGCCCGCGCGTCGGTGCCGTTGCGTCAGTGCCGGTGCGGCACCACGAGCACCGGGATGGAGCTGCGATGGAGCAACTCGTAGGGCGTGCAGTGATGCAGCGCTCCGGAGAGCGGGCCTTCACCGTGAGAGCCGACCACGATCACCCGTGAACCACGGTCCTCGGCGATCTGGATGAGAGCCCGCGCCGGGTCGTCCCACACCACGAGCACCTCGGTCTGAACGCCGCCGGCGCGCACACGTTCCGCGGCGGCGTGGAGCATCGGCTGGACGTCCTCTTCCACGCCGCGCTCGTAGTCGCGCAGTTCCTTGGCGGCGGCGCAGGCGGGGTCCAGTTCGCAAGCAAGGCCGGGCGGAGGTTCATGGCAATAGACGATGACCACCTCGCCGCGGCCGAGGCCGTTCGCGAGCGCGACCGCCTCGTCGAGGGCCGCCGTCGAGCACGGCGAGCCGTCGTAGCCGAGCACGATGGTGTGGGACATCCCTTCTCTCCTTCCTCCGTACCTGGATGGTACCCCGGGGGCAGGGACCGCTCACCGTTGGCGCCGCCGGCCGCTGCCCGGCGGCCGGCCTACCCTTTGACCCCGGTGAGCGTCACGCCCTCGATGAAGACGCGCTGCGCGAGGAAGAAGATGATGACGACCGGGACCATGAAGATCAGCGTCGCCGCCATCGTCAGGTTCCACTGCGTGTGATGCATGCCCTTGAACGCGGAGAGCGCCAGCGAGAGCGTCTGCGACTCGGGGCTCTGACCGAGATAGACCAGAGGCCCGTAGAAGTCGTTCCAGGCCCAGATGAAGTGGAAAAGCGCCACGGCCATGATCGCCGGCTTTGACAGGGGGATCACGACGCGCCAAAGAATCTGCCAGTGCCCGCCGCCGTCGACGCGCACGGCGTCGCAGAGCTCATCGGGGATCGTCATGAAGAACTGGCGCAGCAGGAAGATGCTGAAGGCGTCGGCGAAGAAGCTGGGGATGATCAGCGGCTTGAGCGTGCCGATGAACTGCACGTCGAGGCCGGTGAGTTGGTGGATCAACTGCGGCAGGTCGCGGGCCCACACCACGAACAGCGGCACCGTGGTGATCTGCACCGGCAGCATCAGCGTCGAGAGCACCAGGATGAAGACCACGTTGCGGCCCTTCCACTTGATGCGCGAGAAGGCGTAGGCGACGGGAACGCACGAGACCACCACGCCGATCGTGGTGAGCCCCGCGTACAGGATCGTGTTCCACGCGTAGCGTGCGAGATCGATCTGCGTGAACACGGTCACGAAGTTCGACCACACGAACGGGCTCGGGATGATCTTGTCGGTCATCGCCTGCTCGTCGGTCATGAGCGACGTGAGCACGATCCAGATGAGCGGCAGGACGAACATCAGCGACACGCCGATGAGCACGGCGTGATCGGCGATCGCCACCATGAAACGGTGGCGGCGCACCGGCGCCGGCCGGCGCCGGGTGCCCCGCGGCTCGGCTGTCGCCGGCGCGGCTATTGCATCCTCCCGCCGTAGTACACCCAGCGCCGCGACGTGAGCATCAGGACGACGGTGCAGGCCATCGTGGCGATGAACAGCACCCAAGCCATGGCCGACGCGTAGCCGAGCTGGAACGAACGGAACGCCTTGGTGTAGAGCCACAGGCCGTAGAAGAGCAACGAGCCTTCGGGGCGCCCCAACTCCATGCTCTGGCCGCTGGCGACATTGCCGGCCACGTACGCCTGGTCGAAGTACTGGAAGCCGTCGATGATCCCCATGATGAGAGTGAAGAAGATCACCGGCGTGATCAGCGGCAGCGTGACGTGGCGGAAGCGCTGCCAGGCGTTGGCGCCCTCGATGGCGATCGCTTCGTAGAGGTCGCGGGGCACGTTGAGCAGCCCTGCGAGGTAGATGACGATGGCGTCGCCGATGCCCCACAGGCCCATGATGAGCAGGGCCGGCTTGGCCCACTGGGGGTCGAAGAACCACAGGGGCGCGTTGAAGCCGAGCGCCTCGATGATGCGGTTGATGGGCCCTGTCGCCGGGTTGAGCAGGTACACGAACACCAGGGCGGTGGCGACGCGCGCGACCATGGACGGCATGTAGAAGAGCGTCCGATAGGCGTTGACCCCCCGCTTCGGGCGCGTCAGAAGCATCGCGGTGAGCATGCCGAAGAGGATGCGCAGCGGCACGCCGAAGACGATGATCCACAGGGTGTTGCGCACAGAGAGCCAATAGTACGGGTCCTGTGCGCCGGGCGCCATGCCGGGGATGTGGCCGAGCCCGAACATGAACTTGAAGTTGTTGAGGCCGATCCACTTCGGCGTGCCGACCATGTCGTAGTGACAGAACGACCAGTAGGCGCTCAGGATCATCGGACCGAGCGTGAAGGCCACGAAGCCGATGATCCACGGCGCGAGCAGCAGCAGGACCACCGCGTACTTGCGCACGGCGGAGCGGCGGCGCGCGCGCCGCCGCTCCGCCGGCGACCGCCGGGGGATGCGGGAGACGGGGGCGACGGCCTCGGCCGTCGCCGCTGGTCCCCCGGCGCTCACGGCGCCTGGCCCATCGAGATCTCGTTGTCGATCTGCGTGTCGACCTCCTGCAAGCCGCCCTGCAGGTCGTCGGTCTGGTGGTTGATCCATTTCACGTCGAAGGTGGCGAAGTAGTCGTTGTACCCGCGGCCTGTCGGGACGATCGGCGGCTGCCAACTCGAGTTCGGGTTGTCCCACACGTCGATGAACGTCTGGAAGTTCGGGGGCGGCACGAAGTCGGGTGAATTCGCCGCCGCGGCGGTGGTCGGCACGTTGCCGAGCATGTTGGCCAGCGAGACGAGGAAGTCGGTGTCGGTCGACATGTACTGCACGAGCAGCCAGGCCGCGTCGCCGTTCTTGGCGCCGGTGGGGATACCACAGATGGTGCCGCCTGCGCGGCCCATGCCATAGAGGTCGGGTTTGTCGTCGGCGGCGGGGAAGGGCGCCGTCGCCCAGTCGAACTTGACGCCGTCGTTCTGGATCATCTTGGTGCGCCACTCGCCATCGAAGATCATCGCGACATGACCCGCCTCGAACACCTGGTCCGGCGTCCACTCCTTGTCGACCCAGGTGGCGACGAACTTCTTGGCGTTGTCGGTTCCGTAGAAGTCGATGAGGTCGCGCTGCCACGTCAGCGCCGACGACCACGCGGGGTCGGTGGCCAGGTGCGCCTTGCCGTCCGCGCCGAAGTACGTGCCGCCCCACTGCCCGCCGAGGTCGGACACGCCGAGCTGATTGAAGTCGGGCCACGGCATGAAGCCGGCGATGTCGATCGAGCCGTCCGTGTTCGTGACCGTCAGCTTCTTGCCGTAGTCCGCGAGCTCAGTCATGGTCTTGGGCGGCTCGCTCAGCCCGGCTTTGGCGAACATGTCCTTGTTGTAGTACAGGCCGTAGGCGTCGGTCAGCACCGGCAGGGCCACCTGCTCGCCTTGATAGGCGGTATAGCTCAGCGCCGCGGGCGCGAACTCGTCCATGGAGAAGTTGCTCGCCTCCATGTACGGCCTGAGGTCTTGCCACAGATCGTCGACGGCGTACTTGGCGACGAAGCTCGCGTCGAACGTGATCGCCACGTCCGGCGGCGTACCGGCGTTGATGTTCTTGATCAGCGTCTGGTCGAACTCGTCGGAGTTGGGGAACGTGACGATGTCCAGGGTGATCCACGGGTACTTCTCTTCGAACCCGGCGACCGCCGTCGAGAACCCCTCCTTCTCGCTCTTGACCGTCCACGGATGCCACACCGTGAGGGTCACCGGCTCGTGGCTGGCGCTGGTGTCCAGCGGCGTCGGCGAGCTGCTCGAGCCGCCGCCGCCGCAGGCAGCGGCAGTGGTGATCAAGAGCGCCGCCGCGACGAGCGCAAGGATGAGCAGTGTGCGTCTCATGGTGGATCGCCTCCCCTTAGCCAGTGGTCAGTAAGACTGCGTCGTGTGTGATCGAGGCGCCGCGATCGGCGAAGCCGTCGTCGGCAGGGTGCGTCGCGCTGCGAGGCTGGACGCTGCGTCTGAACAGGCGGTCCTGCGCCGCCGCCAGCGACGTGGCCACGGCTCCCGCAAGTGTGGCCTCTTCGCCCAGCTCCGAGACTGCCAGCCGCGGCCGGAACGGACTGAGCGCATGAAGCTCCTGTTGGATGGGGCCGAGGAGCACGTCGCCGTTGTCGCGCGCCACCCCGCCGCCGAGGATGACGAGCTCGGGGTTGAGGATCGGCGCCACGACGGCGATGGCGAGAGCAAGGCGCCGTGCCTCGGCGGCGACGACCTCTCCGGCGAGCGCGTCGCCGCGGCGCGCCGCGGCGAATATCTTGCGCGGCGTGAGCGGCGTCTTCATCCCCAGCTCGCGCGCGTGACGCACCACTCCGCTGGCGGATGCCGCTTCCTCCAGCTGACCGCGCGCGCGCACGGCACGGTCGTGGGGGTCGCCCTCGCCGATGGGCAGATAGGCGACCTCGCCGGCGCCGCCGCCGGAGCCGCGGTAGAGCTCGCCGCCGATGACGATGCCCATGCCCACGCCGGTGCCGACGGAGAGAAAGACGAAGTTCTCGACCTCTCGCCCCAGGCCGTGCCGGCGTTCTCCCAGGGCGGCCAGGTTGACGTCGTTCTCGAAGGTCACGACGGTCCCCAGCTGGTCGCGGATGGCGCCCACGAGGCCCTGCTTGCCCCAGCCCGGCAGGTTGGGGGCGTGCTCGAGCAGCTCGCGTTCGGGGTCGAGCACGCCGGGGCTGCCCACGGTGGCGTGAGTGACGCCGGTCCACTCGATACCGACGTCGCCGGCGACCTGATGGGCGAGCGCGCCGATCTGCGCCACGAGAGCGCTCGTGCTGCGCGTACGGGCGCGCTCGTCGCGTCGTGCCTTGATCTCGCCGGTGATGTCGGCGGCGGCGGCGCGCACCCACTGGCGGCCGACGTCGAGGCCCACGACCCAGCCGGAGCCGGGGTTCAGCTCGTACAGCAAGGCGCGGGGTCCTTTGCCGCCGCTGGACTGACCGATCTGATGCACGAGGCCGGCCTCGACGAGCCCGGCCAGGGCCAGCGACACGGTGGGCTTGGACAGGCCGCTGGCGCGTGCGACCTGCGCTCGCGAGGCGGACCCCGCCGCGCGGATGAGCTCGAGCACTTGACGCTCGTTGATCACTCGCAGGAGCTGTGGCTGCCCCGCTACGAACGCCGCCGCGTCGTTCCCCGTGGTACTGCCCTCCAGGACGTTCGATCAGCGTTTAGTAAGGAAACTTTCCTTATCAACTGTGACGATAGCGCGCCGGCAGGGAGGAAGTCAAGGGCGCCGCCGTGGCCGGTCAGGCTGGCGGAAAGAACCGCGGAAGGAACTCGCGGTTGGCCTCCAGCAGCGCCTCCAGGAGCGGCGCGGCGACGCTGTAGTCCCCTACCAGCGGATTGACCATGAGAGCCTTGAGCGCGACGTCGCGGTCGCCGCTCAGCGCGGCGCGCACGGTCAGCCGTTCGTAAGCCTTCACCGCTTCGACCAGCCCGTGCATCTCGGGCGCCAGCGTATCGACGGGCAGGGGGTGCGCCCCGTCCCGATCGATCCGGCAGGCGACCTCGACCACCGCGTCGTCCGCGATGTCGGGGATAGCGCCCGCGTTGCGCGTGTTCACGACCTGCACGTCGCCACGGTCCAGGTAGAGCGACTCGATGAGCATCGCCGACGCCTCCGAGTAGAAGGCGCCGCCGCGCTCCTCCAGGAGCCTCGGCTTCACGTCGAGCGCCGGGTCGGCGTACATCTCGAGGAGGTCGCGGTCGATGCGCATGACCTCCTCGGCGCGTGGGGTCTCCAGCTGTTGCTCGGCGAACACCGCGGAGGGCAGGTAGTAGTAGCGCAGGTAGTAGGACGGGATGGCGCCCATCAAGCGCACGATGGCCACCGGCAGCTCGACATCTGCGGCGATCTCGTCGGCGTGGTCGGCGAGGAGCGCCGGCAGGCGGTCCTCGCCGTCGACCAGCACGCGGCGTTCCCAGCTCAGGTGGTTCAGGCCTACATGCTCCAGCTGCACACGTTCGGGCGCCACGCCGAGGCGCGCGGCCAGGTCGCGCTGAAAGCCCATAGGTACGTTGCAGAGGCCGATCGCGCGATGGCCCTGGTCGAGCAGCGCCTGAGCGACGATGCCCGACGGGTTGGTGAAGTCGAGCAGCCAGGCTCCGGCAGCGCCCAGCCTGGCAGTGTCCTCGGCGATGCCGAGCACCACCGGGATGGTGCGCAGCGCCTTGGCGAAGCCGCCGGGACCGGTGGTCTCCTGGCCGATGCAGCCGAAGCGCGGCGGGATGGTCTCGTCCTGAAGCCGCGCCGCCAGACCGCCGACGCGCAGCTGGACGAGCACGAACGAAGCTCCCGTGAGCGCGGCTTCACGCTGTGTCGTCAGGGTGAGCTTGCCGGGGAAGCCCAGTTTGCGCAGGATCCGCCCGGCGAGGCCGCCGACGATCTCGAGGCGCCGGGGATCGATGTCGTGCAGGACCAGCTCGTCGACCGGGAGGACGTCGCGGCGCAGGCCGATGCCCTCGACGAGTTCGGGGGTGTACGAGCTGCCGCCGCCGATCACTGCGATCTTGATTCCCATGCACGGCATCTTACGGTATGCTGTGCGAGAAATGAAATCGTTAGGAAAGTTTCCTGATAGATTCATCGCCGAGATCGCACAACAGCCAGAGGCTGTCAGACGCGCCGCGCGGGGGCTCGACGAGCAGGCTGATGTGCTTTCCGACATGCACGCGGCGCTCACCGCGGCCCGGGCGGTGGTCTTCACCGGCATGGGTGCGTCCTACGACTCGTGTCACGTGCCGGTCACGCTGCTGGCCGCGCGCGGCGTGCCGGTCTCCATGGTCGACGCCGCCGAGCTCCTCCACTTTCGTCTGCCCATGCTCGACGCCCGGACGCTGGTCGTGTGCGTGAGCCAATCCGGAGAGAGTGTCGAGCTCGTGCGTCTGGCCGAGGCCTTTGGCGCGGGGGCGGCTCGACCCAGGCTGGCGAGCGTGACCAACGGCCTCGATAACACGCTCGCGCGCGCTGCCGATCTGGCCCTCGACACGCGCGCCGGCAGTGAGGCAGGGCCATCGACGCTCACGTACGTGGCCGGTATCGTCGTGCTCGCGGCCCTCGCCGGGGCAGCGCAGGGGGCGGAGACCGCGGCCGCGGCGATGGAGCGCCTGGTCGGCAGGTACGATGAGATCGCCGGGGACCTTGCCGGCTGGTTCGCCGAGAGGCCCATGCTGACCATCCTCGGCCGCGGGTGTGCAAGAGCCGCCGCCGAGATGGGCGCGCTGCTCTTCAAGGAGGCCGCCCACCTGCCGGCGGAGTCGCTCCAGTCGGCGCAGTTCCGTCACGGTCCGCTCGAGCTGGCCGGCCCTGACCTGGCGACCATGATCGTCGCCACGGAGCCTCGCGCGAAGGAGCTCGAGCTGGGTCTCGCCGCCGAGCTGGTCGAGGCCGGCGCCGCGGTCCTGGTGATCAGTCAGGATGGCGAAGCTCCCGCCGGCGCGGTCGCACTGGAGATAGGCCCCGTGCCTGCGGCGCTGGCTCCGGCGGTGGCCGTGCTGCCGGCCCAGTTGCTCGCCTGGCGGCTCGCCGTCATGCGTGGCCTGACGCCGTCAGTCTTGACCGTGGCGGACAAAGTGACGACCCGGGAATGAGCGGGCGCGTCGCGCTCACAATCGACACGGAGCTCAGGGGCCGGCCGGCGGACGATGGCAACCCCGGCCGGCTCCTCGACATCCTGGCTGCTCAGGGCGCCCCGGCGACCTTCTTCGTGCAGGGGCGCTGGGCCGGCGCGCACCCCGAGACTGCTCGCCGCATCCGCGACGACGGCCACCTGATCGGTAACCACTCGTATTACCATGTGCCCATGGACCTCCTCACGAATGCCGGCATCCGCGACTCCGTCACCAGGGCGGAGGACGTCATCCGTGAAGCGACGGGCACCGACCCGCGGCCCTGGTTTCGCTGTCCCTACGGCGCCGGCGAGGATGACCCGCGCGTGATCGGGCTCCTCGCCGAACTCGGCTACGGCAACGTCACCTGGGACTTCGAGACCGATGACTGGGCCGACGGGCGCCACGCCGACGAGCTCGTCGCAACGGTCGTCGCCGGCTGTGGCGCCTGCGGCGACGGCGCCCGCGTCTTGCTGCACAGCTGGCCGGACGTCACCGTGACGGCGCTGCCACGCATCATCACTCGCCTGCGCGAGGCAGGCGCCGAACTGGTCTGCCTGGACGATCTCGGCGCTGCGGCGGCGCGCCCTGCGCACGGGCAGGATCCCCTGTGACCCCGCTGCCCGCGGTCCTCGCCGTCGACGGCGGCAACTCGAAGGTCGACGTGGCCTTTGTCGCCGCCGACGGGACTCTGCTCGGGGCAGCCCGCGGCGGCGGCGCCCCGTTCACGCCGGGCGAGATGCAGGCATCGATCGCCACGCTGGTCGAGACGGCGCGGCGCGCCTGCCTCGACGCCGGTGGCGACCCCGCCGCCCGGCCGCTGGCGCACACGGGGGCGCTGTGCCTGGCGGGCGCCGACCTGCCAGTCGACGACCGCCGCCTCCTGCGCGCTCTACGGCCGCTGCGCCTGGCCGAGGACCTGCGCCTGCGCAACGACACCTTCGCCGTGCTGCGCGCCGGCACGGAGCGCAGCTGGGGCATCGGCGTCGTGTGCGGCACAGGCATGAACTGCTGTGGTGTCGCGCCCGATGGCCGCACCGTGCGCTATGCCGCTCTGGGCGAGATCTCCGGCGACGGCGGCGGCGGCGGCTGGATCGGCCAGCAGGCCGTGAAGGCCGCCGTGCGCGGGCACGACGGGCGCGACCCGCACACCGTGTTCGAGCGCGAGGTCCCCACCGCGCTGGGCAAACGGTCGCTGCTCGCGGTGCTCGAGGCGGTGCAGATCGGCGACCTCGACGAGTACGTCGCCGGACTGGCGCCGCTCGTCTTTCGCTGCGCCGCCGAAGGTGATGTGGTGGCGCAGGGCATCCTCGACCACCAGGCCGACGAAGTCGTGGCCATGGTCGTGTCGGCGGCTCGACGCCTGCATCTGATGCGCCGGGACGTCGACGTCGTGCTCGGCGGCGGGTTGATCCGCGCCGGGGATGGGAGCTTTCTGCGGCGCATCCAGACTGGCATCCGCGCGGCCGTCCCGGCCGCGCGGATGAAGCCCCTTGACGTGCCGCCGGTGGTGGGCGCGGCGCTGCTTGCGCTGGATCGCATGGCCGGCGCCTCGAGCGCTGCCGGCCCCGGCGCCGCGGCTCGGATCCGCAGTACCCTCACCAGTGAGCGTCTTTCGGCGACGCAGGAGGCGTGACGTGGCCCGTATCGTCATCGATCGGGTCACCAAGCTCTTCGACAAAGACGTCGTCGCCGTCGACGACGTCTCCATGGAGATCGGCGACGGCGAGTTCATGGTGCTGGTGGGGCCCTCGGGCTGCGGCA
>Ga0315275_10005316_pt1 | contig 12189 bp, 8 predicted proteins | sample YL17G03_0_MG_FD_205557 | JGI IMG/M metagenome (GOLD analysis project Ga0315275, IMG submission 205557) | Sediment microbial communities from Yellowstone Lake, YNP, Wyoming, USA - YL17G03_0 | ecosystem: Environmental > Aquatic > Freshwater > Lake > Sediment | place: USA: Wyoming | collected... | reverse complement strand
CTTTCCAGGCAGGGATGGGAATGCCCTTGGCATCCAGCCCCGTGCGCAAGACGAAGAAGAGAGGGACTCCCGCCGTCACGGCGGTGGCGAAGATTTTGCCCCAAAGGCCGCGCCAGCCGGTCAGCTCCTCCACGATATAGCGGCCGAGGCGAGTGCAGACGTCGAGCGTGTCGTAGACAAAGGTAGTAAAGGCCATCAATCCGAAGGAAATGCCGAACACGGCCGGAATGCCGATCAATTCCAGGAAGCGGCCGATTCCCGAGGCGTAGATGAAGTTCGGCGCTTTCCCGGCCAGCGCGTCTCCTTTGGCCAGGATCATCACGCAGGCCAGGGCGATGACGGCGACCAATCCCTCCAACAACATCGAGCCGTAGCCGATGATCTTGGCGTCGCCTTCCTTCTTGAGTTGCTTGGAGGTCGTGCCGGAAGCGACAAGCGCGTGGAAACCCGAGCAGGCGCCGCAGGCCACGGTAATGAACAACAGCGGGAACATGGGGAACCAGAACTTCCCCGCGCCGCCCGAAAGGTTGGTGAACGCCGGATAGGATATTTTGTAGCCGCCGAAAACGACGCCGATGGCGGCCGAGATCAAAGCGGCGTAAAGAAAATACCCCCCCAGGTGGCCGCGCGGCTGGAGAAGCACCCACATGGGCAGGATCGAGGCGACAAAACAATACGCCAGAATAAAGACATCCCAAAGCTTCTGAGCGGCGAGGGGTTGAATGTGAAGGATCGCGGTCAGGTCGAGAGGAATATACCGGCCGCCCCAAATCGCCACGGCGACCAGAGGCAGGAAAATGAAAGTGGCCCAGGTCAGCTTGAGCTTGGCGTACCTGAGCAGAAAGCCCATGATCACCGGCAGGGCCAGGTAGAGCAGGGACGAGGAGGCAATGGCCCCGCCGCCGACGCTCTGGCCGTTATCGAGAGTGACCACGCCGACGAAAGAACTGGCCGTGATATCCGTAAAGGCGACGATGACATAGACCAGCGTGATCCAGATAAAGATCATGAACAGAATCCAGGCCCGCTGCGAAACGTTTTCGCGCATGACCACGGTGATCGAGCGGGCCTTGTGGCGCACGGAGGCGATCAAGGCGCCGATATCGTGCACGCCTCCGATAAAAATGGATCCGAGGATGATCCAGATCAGCGCCGGCACCCATCCGAACATGATGCCGGCGAGGATCGGTCCGGTGATGGGGCCGGCCGCGGCGATGGCCGAGAAATGCTGACCCATGAGAAACTTCGGTTCCGTCGGGATGTAATCGACATCGTCATTCATCTCGACCGCCGGAGTCCGGCGCGCGTCGTTCAGCTGGAAAACCTTCTTCGCCAGGAATGTGCCGTAGGTCCGGTAGGCGATCACATAAACAATGACCGCCCCGACTACGATGAAAAGAATATTCATCTCGAATGCCTCCTATGGCCGTCCATCGATCCGCAGCGGCAGCCGGACGGTGGAGGACCCCGCCTGGGAGAACCAAATGACCTGCTCGGCCACAAGATCGAACTCCAGCTGGTATGATCCGGGCGGAAGCGGCGGCAGATCATAGCTCAGCTCCGTCTGACCCCCCGGCGGGACGGCCCCCGGCAGGGCTTGAGTGTGGAAGTTGAAGTTGAGGAGGCGGCCGTCGCCGTCATAGAGATGGCAGCCGACCCACACGCCGCCGATCCCGACCGATGACGGCAGCCACATGGCCCGTCCGATGTTCGTGAGCTGGACCCGAACACCGACAAGCGCTTGCGTCTCATCGCGTTTTACCGTGAGTTCGGCGCGGAGAGCAACGGCCAGGCCGTCGAATTCCCGGCTTTCGGCGAAGTTCCCGGCGTCCTTAAAGAGGAAAAAGTCGCGGACGACGCCCATGGACTCGCGCGTGTATTGGGTCCACCAGCCGAGCGTCTCTCCGCCGGCCAAAAGGTCGTCGTATTCGGCCAAGCGCATATGGAAAGGCCGGGCGTTGAAGCCGGCCAACTTAAGGTCGGTGAAACCGGCGGCTCGGGCGGCCGTCCAGATCTCGGCCATATCGATATCGTTTTCGATCATTCCGAAGTTGCGCATCTCGAACTGGGAAGCGGCCGTCTTCGAATGGTCGGGGCCGGGCTCGGCGAAAGCGGCGATTCCGCCGCGTTTCAGAATCCGGGCGAACTCGGCCAGGATTTGAGGCGGGTTAGCCGTGTGGTGAAAGGCGTCGAAACAGATGATCCTGTCGACGCTTTCATCGGCCAGGGGAATGATCCTCCCGTCAAAGGTCAGGAAAGCCGGCGGCGGGGTAGCGCCGACCGGCGGCAGCCGCCGGTACGTTTCCTGGGCGATCCGAAGCGCGGTCGGGGCGACGTCAAGAAGAATCATCCGACAGCCCATTTGGGTCATCCAGCGCGAGAGCCAGCCGCCGCCGGCTCCGAAATCGAGCGCCGTCAATCCCGGCGCCAGCCGCAGGCCTTGAACGAGAGTCGCGAAATTGATCAGAATGGCCGGAATATCATGGATACTGCTCAGGGGTTTGGCGATCTGGTAGTCCCAGTTCGGCAGCCGCGCATAATAACCTTCAGCCGCGGCGTTCAGTTCGGGGATGGAGGCGCCGGCGATTCTTTCCCGGACGTCGATGAAATCCGCCGGGCGTTTCTCTTCCGGGGCCGGCGCCGCCGCCCGAATGGCGGACGCTCCTTTCTGGGCATAGAAAAGCACGACATCCAGATCGGCGTGACGGGTGAATTCGGCGTGGGGGCGGGTGCAACCGGCCTCATGGAAGAGGGGGAAGATTTTTCCCAGGTCATGCACCCTGGGATTGAGAAACGGATTCGTCCACGGGCGGCCGCGGATGAGGTTGGCCGCCGCGTTCAGCCCGGGAACGAAGGTCCTTAGCCATCTGACCAAGGCCACCGGACGCGGTGACCTCCGCCGGTAAGCGAACTGGAAAATCCCGATGCCGCCCTGGGACAAACGCTCCAGGAGCTCCCGGAGGAAGATCAATCCATGGCGGGGCGGGATATGTTGGAAGACGAGATAGGCGTGGATGAAGTCGAAGGACCGGCCGCTTGCGAGAAACTCGCCGAGGGTTTGGAAGACGATGTTGGACCTGGAATTCCGCGCGGCCGCGGCGGCCGCCGCCGCCAGCATGGCCGGCGACACATCGACGGCCGTGACCTCCGGAACTTGGCCCGAAATCGGAACGACCATGCGTCCCGGTCCGCAGCCGAACTCCAGCGCCGTGCGGGGGGCGAAGTCGGGATCGATGCGTTGCCGAATGACCTCGAAGATGTGGTTGACATGTTCCTGGCCGCGAAAGAAGAAGTCAGCCTCGACATCGGACGTCAGGTTATGTCGAAGATACGCCGGGTGGGGAATGACGGCGAAATAAGGCTCGCGAGCAGCGAAACGGTCCCAGCGTTTCGGGTTGTTGGTCGATATGTGTAATTTCCGGTCGGACACGGGTCTCGCTCGTTGTTCCGGACGGAAGGCTCATCCGCCGGGCTTTCAGGGTAATTCATTCGAGGAAGCCGTGTCAATGTCGTCCTGATTTTCGCCCTGCTTCTCGCCGCGGGTTTCGTTTCGGCCGGGAGCACGTGCCCGATCGGCCGCCTCAGCGGCACCGTCACCGACCTTGAGGGAAAACCCCTCGAGAACATTGAAGTCCAGATCGTCTTTTCCCAGATCGAAAACCTCAAATTCAAAACCGCCACCAACAAAAAAGGCGCGTTTTCCTTTCTTGGTCTGGGCAGCGGGTACTGGAACCTGTCGGCCTTCGGATTGGGGTACGATCTTGTTTCCAAGTCCGTGAACGTCAGCCAGGTGACGGTCAATCCGGCGGTCAAGATCAAGATGAAGAAGGCGGAGAAGTCCGGCGGCGGCCTCATCGAAGACGAAGCCTCGATCGCCTTCTTGGACAAGGGCAATCAACTCTACCGTGAAGGGAAGTTCGACGCGGCGATGGGCCGGGACATGACGGCAAAAGCCTTAGCCGGCCTGGGCAACATCATGGTCAAGGCGAGGGATTTTAAGTCCCTGTGGGCATGATTTATTGTTCGCAATTCTTTTATTTTCAATTATTTATTTTTAATACCCCTTGCCGTGCGACGGATTTGTGACGCGGAAATTGCCGCCTTTATCCTTAGTCCAAATTCTCTTAACCAGAACGTCTCGATCTAACCTGGGCCTTTTCCTCTCCTTTCTCTCCGACTTGCCTGGGATTTTAATTGATAGGAAGCGCGAAAAGAGATGGCTGGGGCCATTTGGCCTTGCTCCGGATCGGGTCCTCCGGCCCTCGATGTCGCCACCGAGGCGGTGAAAGCGGCGATCATCTATTTCCGGCTCATCTTCGCAAAGACCTCGGACAATTCGTTCAAGGTCTGCTTGACGCCGTTTCCGCCCGTCAACAACTGGAGTTCCCGCTCCGCTTCCCACATAAGGTGGGGGTCGGATTCGACACTCCAGATGTCCTTCAGTTTCTCTTGAACGGACGCCCAATATTCCTTAATTCCGCGAAGGTCTGCGGCATCCCGCGGGTTTTTGGCATTCTTGATTTTCAAATCGAGATACTTGAGGAGCACGTTCTGGATTTCTTTGCTGGATTCGCGGCAGCTTGCCTGGGTTTTGGCCAAGGCGGTCAGGCCGGGATCATTGGCGATATTTCCCACCTTGGCTTGAATGACCTTTGTCAGGACGCGGGGATTTCAAATCTTCCAACAATTTTGAGATTGACTTGACGCGGGATCCCCTTCTATAATGAAATCAACATGAGGGGTCGTATTTTCGCTTTTGTTTTTCTGGTTCTTATCCCCGCTATTTCTCCCGCCGCCATCCTGAAAATCACGGTTGACGCGCCCATCCATCCGGTGACGTCCGAGTACATCCGCAATGCCATCGACCGCGCCGATCAAGAGAACGCCGGCCTCCTCATCATGACGCTCAACACGCCCGGCGGCCTGGATTCATCGATGCGCGAGATCATCGAAAAGATCCTTTCGGCCAAAACACCCATCGCTGCATTCGTCAGCCCGAGCGGCGGCCGCTCCGCATCCGCCGGATTTTTCATCGGCATCGCCTGCGACCTTTTCATTATGGCGCCCGGAACCAACACCGGCGCCGCCCATCCCGTCGGCGTTTCGATCACGGGACAGTCCATGGACAAAACCATGGAGGATAAAGTCACGAACGACGCGGCATCTTACATCAAGACGCTGGCTGAAAAACGCGGCCGCAACGTCAAAATGGCCGAGGATGCCGTCAGAAAAAGCCTGTCCTACACGGAAAAAGAGGCGCTCCAGGGAGGTCTCATCGACTTCATCGCGAAGAATGAGCAGGATATCATCGACGCCTTCGATCAAAAGGCCATCCGGCGTTTCAACGATGACACCATCGTCCTTCGTCTCAAACAAGAGCCGGTGATCAACGTGTCCATGTCGGCCCGGCAGAAATTTCTTTTGACGATTTCCAACCCTAATCTGGCCTACATCCTGCTCATGATCGGCCTGCTCGGGTTGTATTTTGAATTCGCTAATCCCGGGGCCATTCTCCCCGGAGTCCTCGGCGGCATCTCGCTTCTCCTGGCCATTTTTTCGTTCCAAATCCTGCCTGTCAATTACGTCGGCCTGATTCTCATTATTTTGGCTATTGCCATGTTTATTCTGGAAGTCAAGGTGCACAGCTTCGGCGCCCTTTCCTTCGGCGGCATCATCGCCATGGTCATCGGCTCGATGATGCTCATCAAGGCCCCCATTCCCGAGCTCCGGCCGAGCCTCCGGATCATCGTCCCCGTAGCGCTTGGCATCTCCCTGATCCTTATCTTCCTCGTCTATCTCGTCGTCCGGGCCCAAGCCCGCCGGCCGCTCACCGGAAAGGAAGGAATGGTCGGGGAAATCGGGACGGCCCGGACCGACATCGCCCCCGAGGGGAAGGTCTTCGTCCACGGCGAACTCTGGGAAGCGGAGGCGGTCGAGCCCGTCGGTGCGGGCGAAAAAGTGCGGATCGTCGAGGTCCTGGGGACCCTGAAAATCAGGGTCAAAAAAACTTGACCCGCAAAATTACGGGAGGCCCTGCGGTCTACCCAAGGAGAAAGAAATGATTCCTTATTTCACGTATCCGGTCATCGTCGTCGGGCTCATCCTCCTTTATATCTTGAATTCGATCAAGATCCTGAGAGAATACGAGCGCGGAGTCATTTTCCGCCTCGGCCGCGTCCTGCCCCAGCCCAAAGGGCCCGGCCTCATCTTGGTCTTCGCCCCGATCGACCGCATGGTGAGAATCAGCTTACGGCTCATCACGATGGACATCCCTCCCCAAGATATTATCACGAAGGACAATGTCACGGTGAAGGTCAACGCCGTTCTCTACTTCAGGGTCATAGACCCGCTCAAGTCCGTCCTTGACGTGCAGGATTATCTCAACGCCACCTCCCAGCTGGCCCAGACGACCCTGCGAAGCGTCCTCGGCCAGGTTCCGCTCGACGACCTCCTTTCTGAGCGGGATAAACTGAACGTCCGCCTCCAGGAAATCATCGAGCAGCACACCGACCCCTGGGGCATCAAGGTCCAGCTCGTGGAGATGAAACAGGTGGACCTTCCGGAAAACATGGTCCGGGCCATCGCCAAGCAGGCCGAGGCCGAGCGGGAACGCCGAGCCAAGGTCATCCACGCCGAAGGCGAATTCCAGGCTGCCGATAAACTCCTCCAGGCCGCAAACGTCATTTCTGCAAATCCGCAGGCTCTTCAGCTCCGATTCCTCGGCACTTTGACGGAAATTGCCGCGGAAAAAAATTCGACGATCGTCTTTCCTCTCCCCATGGAGCTCTTGAAAGCCTTCACCTATGAAAAAAAGCAGGAGAACAAATAAGGCCCGGGACAAAAGAGACTCAATTTCTCTAATCCTTCCGCTCCGACTTGTCCTTGATTTTTTCTTTGAAAAGCGGGAGAAGGAGGACCGTTTCATGACAAATAAAGTTTTCTTCATCGTCGCCGCCGGTCTCATTGCGGTCGCGAATCCCGCGTTTTCAAATATTCTTGCGGTCCCGTCTGAATTCCGGGGACGGATGCTCACCGGTGCAGGGACGGGCCTTCCGGCCGTAATGAATGTCAGAATCGTCGTCGATAGCTTTACGACCCAGAACGAGGTCGACCGGCTGCGAGATTTCATGAATAAAAACGAAAGTAAGGGATTCTTCAGCGCCTTTAACCAAATAAAAAAAGGGTTCCTTCAATTTCCGGGAGATATGGGATTAAACATAAGTTTCCACTCCGCCTTCGAAACGCCTACGGATAAAGGAATGAAGATCATCTTGGCGGGGGAATCTCAAGCTCTCCCAGCGGGCTTCAGTCCTTCCGCCGACGCCTGGAAGGTGCTTGCCCCCGGGAAGAATAGATCCGGTCTTTTTCTCTTCCTCGTCGCCGAATTGGACCTGGACAAGAATTTCAAAGGCGAAGGGAAGGTCTATGAAGAGGCCCGAATCACTTTCACTCCCGAGGGCGGAATAAAACTCGACTCCTACGTCAAGACCCCAAAAATGATCGTCAACATCGAAAAAGCAAAATAACGATTCTCTTTGTACCCCCCCTCCTCCTTGCTCTGGGTGTTCTGAAACCACATTCAGCAATCTATATTCAGCCGTGGCGCCACTTCCTCGTTATCCCCGAGACGACTTGCCCTTGCTTTTAATTGCTAGAAAATGACTTGGCGATCGTTGGCTTTAGGGAAGGCCTGGCTTGATCTAAAGGAGTGTCAGGCATCTGACCGAATAGACGTCATGCTGTATCAGGGATTGAAGGCATGGATTCGTTCTTTGTGATAAAATATTTCCAGCTCTCTTTTGCCGGCTGGGGAGAGTCCTACCATCAACCCCCCTTTTGCAAACAGCCGGCCTTGCTTTTTCACCGAATATTTATGCAAATAGCCAGAAATTTAAGAAGATCAGCTCATTAAGAGAAGAAGCCGTTCATATTTCAACAGACTTATTAACAAAGATTGTGGATAACCCCCCGATTCCCCTCCTCCTTGCCCTGGACGTTCTAAAACCACGTATAGAAATTATTCAACCGCCGGTGCCGCCTCTCCCTCGACGACTTGCCCTTGCTTTTATTCTTGCTGCAGAGAATGGCCATAACGATCCCTGGCTATAGAAACGCTTGGCTTGTCCTTCCCGTGGGCGGGCCGGATCAAGAAAAAAAGATGAAATAAATGCGGCTTATGTATTAAAATGAAGCCCGGGGGTGAACATGAATCCCATGAGCCAGGACCGTAAGAACCGCGTCGCCCAATGGGCCTTCGACACGAAAGCCATCCTGGGACGGTTCCATATCTGGCTGGACGACGTAGAGGTCGACTTCGTCCGGGGCCAGTCCCAGGGGGAATTCACATCGCATCTTTCCTTCTTGAACGGGGCCATCGAACGGCAATTCGCAATGACCGGAGCTCTGACCGCGCTGGGCACGCGGCTTTTCGGCCGCTTCGGCGAAGGCGCCTCACTGGACAAGGCCGGGATCAACCAGGTCAAGAAGGACGCCGACGCCATCTCCGCCTATGTCATGAGCGAATGCCTCTGGTACCTGACCCGCCAGCTGCCGGAAAACCATGCCATGATGGTCTCCCTGGGCGAGGGCCTGATGCCCAAGGCCGGCGAGACTCCCGAGATGGGCTCCAACCCGCAGTTGGGCTTCGGCCGCGTCTACGCCCGTCCCGAGGTGGCCAAGTGGCTGGACCAACGGGTCGTCCGGTTGTTGAACGATCCGTCCTATCGCTGGGCCGAATTCTACCAAGAAATCAGGGCAGCCGGCATCACCATCTGGGGCGCGGCCATCGACACCCTGGAGAACACCTCCCGTTTCGCCAAGGGCGACCCCACCGGTCCGATGACTGTTCTGCACGTCTTCGATCAGCCGCTGCGCATCAGCAAGCCATACGAAGGCTATATGGGGAGCCTTCTTTTGCCCAAGGACATCGTGGCCCGGGCCGAAGAGGATTCCATCCTCATCGACTACCGCACCCCGCGCGCCCTGGTCTGGGAGACCATCCGGAAGACTTACCCCGGAATCGAGCCGCGGAACGTCCACGTCTGGACCCTTCGCGGCAAGAGCCGCGCGGAGCGGATCGGCGGCTTATGGATGGAATGGGAAGCGCTGGGCGCCCATATCATCGATGACGGTTGGATCCTGCCCAAAGGAATGGCCGCGTTTACCGAGTCGGGGACCTACGCGCCGACCTACGGCGTCGGAGCTTGGAAGGACGAGGCAGGAGAAACGCATCTCTTCCTCTGCGACGGCTACGCGGCCTCGGCCGAGGCCATGCAGGCGGCCAGCTTGGCCCCGCTTCTCGGCCTGCGCGCCTTTCTGTCCGTCTTCACCTCCAGCTTCAAGCTCTCCTACGACAGAGAACACTCGCTCATGAGGCTGGACCCGGAAGCGCCTGATTTCGCGGCCCGGCTCGCCGACGTGTTGGACCGGCCGGCGGACGAGAAGACCGTCGACAAGCACCGGGCCATGATCCGCGAAGCCGTCGAGGCGGGGATCCCGCTGCAGAAGACCTCCATCGAAGCCGACGACTTCTTCCCGGAAAAGGACTGGGACGTCCTGGCCGTCACGGGCTATATGAATCCCGACCCCTATACCGGGGCCCCCGGCGTGGAAAAACTGGCTCAGGACTGCTACCGCGTGCGGGTCCGGTTGTCGTCGAGGCGCGGGGAAAAGCTCATCACCATGACCCTGAAGCTCAAGGAACCGCTGGACCTGAGCCGGTTCATCTTCAACCCGCTCCTGACGCGCTTCATGTCGGGCGAGGATTATGAAACCCGCCCGGTCCGCATCTCGGACTCGGGGCGCATCCGCAACGAGCTCCAAACGCTGTGCTCGGAGGCCCTGGAATTCCGTAAGAACGGCGCCATCCGCGTCTATTTCGCCCGCATCCCGACGGACGTCATTTCGCGCCAAAACCAGTTCAAGCTGCTGGATATCCTGAGCTGGTACAAGAACAACCACCCCATCTGGTTTTCCTGGCTGGAGATCGTCCCGCCGGAGTCCTAGACGCCGCTCTCGATCCGCTCTTATCGTCCCCCGCCCTTGATCTTCATCTTGAAGGCGTGAACCGATTGGAGGGGACATTCTTCGCCGCCGGGCCGTTGCCAGCATTTCCTTCCGGTGGTGATTTGGGATAAAAAACGCTTTTTTGATCCGCCCGCTAAAAGCGGTGACATCTAGGCTGCACAGCCGGCCGGTCTCAGGATTTCTCGTCCCCCTTGGATTGGGACCGGCAAAGGATCGTGTCCCAGAGCTCGGCGCCGCGGATCCCCAGCTTCCTGGGCTCGAAACAGAGGGCCTGTCCGCTCTTTCGCTGCGCCTCGTAATCCCTGAGAGTGGCCAGGCCGACCTTCGTCAGCAGGAGGATGGCGATGATGTTGAGCCAGGCCATCAGGCCGACTCCGATGTCCCCCAGGCCCCAAGCCAGCTTGGTCGTGCGCACGGCGCCGTAAAAGGTCATGGCTAGGAGGAAGACGCGGGCCACGGGGATCATAACATGGCTCTTTTTCTTGAAAAGATAGGCGACGTTCGACTCTGCGTAGAAGGCGTAGGCCATGAGCGTCGTGAAGGCGAAGAAGAATAGGGCGATGGCCACGAAATGCCCGCCGAATCCCGGTATCAGCGAATTGATGCCCAATTGCGTCCAGACCGGGCTGGCTTCGACGCCGGGCAGGTTGTTGACGATAAAGCCGCCCTTGCCGTCGGCGACGTTGTAGGTCCCCGTGAGCAGGATCATGAATCCCGTGGCGCTGCAGACGAACAGCGTGTCGACGTAGACCGAGAACGCCTGGACGAGCCCCTGCTGGGCGGGGTGGGCGACTTCGGCCGCGGCCGCGGCCTGGGCCCCCGTGCCCTGCCCGGCTTCGTTGGAGAAGATACCCCGTTTCACGCCCCAGGCGATGGCCGAGCCGACGATTCCTCCGAACGCGGAGTTCAGGCCGAAAGCCGACGACACGACGAGCGAGAGCATTTCCGGGAGGCGTTTGATCTCAAGAATAATGATGATAATGGCCATCAGGACATAGCCGATGGCCATGAACGGGACCATCAGCTCGGCGGCCAGACCGATGCGTTTGACGCCGCCGAAGATGATCAGGCCGAGAAGGGCGGCCACGACGATTCCCGTGACGGTCGGAGTCATGGGCTTGTAAACATTCTGGAAAGCGACGGCGATGCTGTTGGCCTGGATGCCCGGCAAAAGAATGCCGCAGGATAGGATGGTGATGATCGCGAAAATGACGGCGTACCATTTCTGGCCCAGGCCTTTTTCGATGTAATAGGCCGGCCCGCCGCGGTAAACGCCGCCGATCTCCTCCTTCCAGACTTGGGCCAGAGCCGACTCGATGTAGGCGGACCCGGCCCCCAGGAAGGCGATCATCCACATCCAGAAGAGGGCGCCCGGGCCGCCGATGCTGATGGCCGTGGCCACGCCGGCGATGTTGCCCGTCCCGACGCGGCCGCCGAGGGCCATGGCGAATCCCTGGAAGGAGGACACTCCCCTCTTCGACGCATGGCCTTTAAAGAGCTGGCCGACCATGTCTTTGATCAGCCGGATCTGGAGGAAACGGGTCCGGATGGAGAAATAGATGCCCGCTCCGAGACACAGCACGATCAAAGGAGCGCTCCAGACATAGCCAACGATTTGATCGACGATCGCTTGCAGGTCCATGCCAACCTCCTGATGCGGCTTCAGATTCGCGGGGCACTCCCCGCACCGTCCGCGACGGATCCCGCCGGGAGGAACATACTAAAAGGAACCGTCGGGCAGGTCAACCGTTTTTTGCGTTCTGCCGGATGGCCGCGGATCGGCATGAGGAAATATTCATATTGCCTTGACACAATTTTCGTTGACCTGAACGAGTTCACCGTCTGTTCTCGTTCAGATAAATAGTTGACACAATGGGCTATGATAGACGGCGAAAGAGAGAAGCCAACCGAACGAAGTGAACTCGCCAAAGGCAATTAGCTATAATGTTTTGTCATGTACCGTTTATTTTATTTTCAATATTTCCAATGCTTTTTCAAGATATTCATCTCTCCCTTGGATTACAGCTTCCTTAGTCCGGGTTACAGGATAGTCAGGATAGAAGCCAATCAAATGATGTTGAGAGTAATCATGTTTCAGAACTTTCATTCCTGTCATCTTGATGGAATTATCTCCAATGAGAGGAATCCAATTAGTATTACCAT
>Ga0315275_10005315_pt1 | contig 12191 bp, 6 predicted proteins | sample YL17G03_0_MG_FD_205557 | JGI IMG/M metagenome (GOLD analysis project Ga0315275, IMG submission 205557) | Sediment microbial communities from Yellowstone Lake, YNP, Wyoming, USA - YL17G03_0 | ecosystem: Environmental > Aquatic > Freshwater > Lake > Sediment | place: USA: Wyoming | collected... | reverse complement strand
CTCCCCCGGCAGACGGGCGAGACCCACACAGATGTCGGCCAAGATCTTTGTGTTATTCCTCCGTAGGGCATAGACGCCCGCGCTCAATTCCCCAGGATGCCACCACGGGGGCGCGCCTGCGTGGTATGATGTCTCCAGGTATTCCTTCACGGCGGCGTCCGCCGTGGATTCTGCATACTTCGGCAGAACCGGAGTCTGAGCCAGGCAGGCCGTCACATCGTCGGAGGGCAGGTCAAACCGAATCCAGGAAACGTCGCCCGCTATGTTTGACGAGGTTTCATAGTGCACATTGCGGGCACTGGAGGGCAATGGAAGCCTCAGCACTCTCCAAACGCCATCACACGGGTCCAGAGCAAGAACGCGACACTGGGTGTACGCATAGCAGCGAAACAGGCCATCCTCTACGCGACCGATCACCAACGACGACACTATGTCGCTTCCCTTGCGGGAGAAACCATGGATCGTTTCCGAGTCCCCCTCGCCGTTTCTCGCCAATTCGGATGGTTGCCACCAAGGCACTCCAGGAGCCTGGCTTCTCGTGTCGAGCCCGTTTGCGAACCGTCTCGCCGCGGCGCCGGTACGATGGAACACATCCGGGCGTGTTCTCATCATCTGCACGAGTTCCTCATAGCCGGCCGTATTCAGGCTCCAGCGTTGCCAGATGGCGGTGTCGTCAGTCCTCGCGATATGGCCTTCGACGACGACACAAATTCGCATCTCCTGCGATACGACTGGCATCCGGAAGCCACCGTCGGCGATCATCTCGTCAAGATGTTTGTCTGTCGTGACGGAAACGCACACTTGCCAGATGCCGGCCGTTCTCTCTGCTGTCCACACTCGCACCTCCCGAGGTTCGGTCCCGTTGGCTCGTGTTCTGGTCCCGGAAAGTGAGTTCAGCAGGGCCGACACACGTTTCGCAAAGGACGTGGAGCCCCAGTCGCGTACAATTCCGCTGGGGACGCCGGGGCCCCCCGTCGTCAGATCGCCATACCGGGGAAACATGCTCCGCCCGTCCATGAGGCGTTGAAGGTCGCCTTGATCGATGTCGAAGGAGAACAGGACGACATCTTCGTCCAGGGACCTGTAGTAAAGCACAAAGTGCTTGGCTGACTTCGGGAAGTCCACGCCGAAGCATCGTTGGATCCAAGCCTTTGGGGTCGGTCTTCCCGATGCCGTATCTGCTTGCCCATACCCCGGTTGTGCCACCGTCCACAGGGCCGTGCAACACGCGGCCGACAACATCCACTTGTGGATCAGAACACGTCTTTCTGAGCCCTCTGCCGACATCATACGCTACCTCCTGCGGTCGAGAAGCTGTCGAAATGACACAAAGAGCATTCCTGCTGGATCCAAGGTTGCGCCAAGCCCGCTGGCGTTACGCTTTTGGGAAGGAAGCGACACGCGGCGAGCGGCCGGAAGCAGGCGATAGATTGATCCATGCCGTTTCTGGCTGCATGGTCGAAACCAGCGGCAAACCGGGCCTTGCCAGCGCGGACATCGGCTGGTATCCTTTGAGGCTCGTTTTGTCGCGGAAGATCAAGGTCAATGTCTTATACGGGAAAGAAGAATGAGCCATCCGGGTTTGTCGAAGCTTGATGAGCTATGCGTCAATACGATTCGTTTTCTCGCTCTGGATGCGGTCGAGAAGGCCAAGTCCGGCCATCCGGGCATGCCGATGGGAATGGCCCCGGCCGCCTATACCCTCTGGATGCGGCACCTGAAGTTCAACCCGGCCCATCCGACGTGGCACAACCGCGACCGGTTCGTCCTCTCGGGGGGGCACGGCAGCATGCTGCTGTACTCCCTGCTCTATCTGACCGGCTACAACCTGTCGCTGGAGGAGATTCAGCGGTTCCGGCAGTGGCAAAGCAAGACGCCGGGGCATCCCGAATACGATCCCGAGCTCGGCATCGAGGCGACCACCGGGCCCCTGGGACAGGGCATCTCGAATGGCGTGGGAATGGCTATCGCCCAGAAGTACCTGGCCAACTACTTCAACCGCGAGGGCTTCCCCCTCGTGGACTACAACATCTACGTCTTCGCCGGCGACGGCGACCTGGAGGAGGGCATCTCCTCCGAGACATGCTCGCTGGCGGGGCACCAGGGCTTGGACAATCTTGTGGTCGTCTACGACGACAACCACATCAGCATCGACGGCCCGACGGAACTGTCTTTCACCGAAGACCGGGCCAAGCGGTTCGAGGCCTATGGATGGTACGTCCAGAAGGTCGATGGCGACGGCAACGACATGAAAAAGTTCGAGAGGGCCCTCATCAAGGCCACGAGCGAAGTGGGCCGGCCCTCCATCATCCAGCTTCGCACGCACATCGCGTACGGTAGCCCGAATATGCAGGATACGGCCAAGGCCCACGGGTCGCCGCTGGGCGAGGAGGAGATCCGGCTGACTAAGCAGCAACTCGGCTGGGACCCCGACAAACACTTCCATGTTCCCCAGGAAGTCCTCGACCACATGCGTAAGGCAATCGAACGGGGCGCCGAGGCCGAGAACGAGTGGAACAACCTGTTCCAGCAATACGCGCAAGAGTACCCCGACCTGGCCAAGGAGTTTGCGGGTGCGGCCGAGGGCCGTCTGCCGATCAAGCTCGATGCCGTCCTGCCGAAGTTCGAGGCCGGCAAGGCGATCCCGACGCGAGAGGCCTCCGGCAAGGTGCTGGATGTCCTGATGCCCAAGCTGCCGTTGATTCTCGGCGGCTCGGCGGACCTGACGCCGTCGAACAACACGCGATTCGCCGGCGCGGCGGATTTCCAGAAAGACGCCCGCCAGGGCCGGTACATCCGCTACGGCGTTCGCGAGCACGGCATGGGCGCGATCATGAACGGCATCTGCGTTTCTCGCCTGCTCCGCGCGTACGGCGGAACCTTCCTGGTGTTCTCCGACTACATGCGGGGGGCGGTCCGCGTGGCGGCCCTCTCGAAGTACCCGACGATCTTCGTCTTTACGCACGACAGCATCGGCCTGGGCGAGGACGGCCCGACGCATCAGCCGGTCGAGCATTTCGCGGCGCTGCGGGCCATTCCCGGTCTGTTGGTGATCCGTCCCGCCGACGCCAACGAGACGGCCTATGCGTGGAAGTACATTCTCGAAAACCGCGACCGGCCGGTGGCGCTGCTTCTGAGCCGCCAGGGCATGCCGGTGATCGACCAGAACCGCTACGCCACCGCCGCGAATCTGGTCCGGGGGGCTTACGTCCTGACCAGCAGCGGCAAACCGGACGTGGTCCTGCTGGCCAGCGGGTCGGAGGTCTCCATCGCGATGGAGGCGGCCCAGAAGCTCGAAGCCCAGGGCATCCCCTCGCAGGTCGTGAGCATGCCGTGCTGGACACTGTTCGAGAAACAGGATGAGAAGTACCGCACTTCCGTGATCCCGCCCCACGTCAAGGCCCGCATCGGCATCGAAGCGGCCACGGATTTCGGCTGGCACAAATGGCTCGGCGAGCACGGCGCCTTCGTGGGCATGTCCGGTTTCGGCGCCTCGGCCCCGTACAAGGCCTGCTACGAAGGATTCGGCATCACGGCGGATGGCGTCGTCAAAGCCGCCCAGCGGGTCCTGCTGACGCTCAAGAGCCAGGAGCCGTGAGCGACTCTCCGTCGTCCGATTTGTTTTCTCTATCGGATGAAGAATATAAAGGCGTATTACTGTGCCCGGTAAGTCCTGACAATGCCGTGAAGGGATCATGCTCGCCCGCAGCGTCCCCGGTGATTATACTGCCGTCTATAGAACCGCTATATGGATCTGGCACAGGACACGGTGGTTTCGCAGATCGTCTCCCGGCTGCGCCAGGCCAGCAAAGGGCCGGTGGAAGTCGAGGGCACGTGGGGATCCTTTGCGCGCCTGCTGACCGCTCACCTCTCCAGGACGCTCCATCGCCCGGTGCTCCACATCTGTCCTCACATCGACGATGCCGACCGGGCGTTCGACGACTTGAAGACGTTTGGCGTCGCAGGGGTCGAGTTGTTACCGGCCTGGGAGGGCGAGGAGGACCTGGCCGATGCGACGGACGAGACGCGAGCCGAAAGGCTTCGGATCGTATCGCTGCTCTCCGATCCCAATGGCGAACAACATGAGGACCTCGTGATTACCGCCCCGGTGCAGGCGTTATGCCAGCCCATCCCGAAGCCGTCGGCGTTGCGCGAGAGCTCCCTGGAGCTGAGGCGAGAGCGCACTCTGGACCCGGAGGCCGTGGTCGAGTGGCTCGTCAAGAGCAGCTTCGAGCGGGTCGATGCGGTCGATCTGCCCGGCCAGTTCGCCCGCCGCGGTGGCATCATCGACATCTACGCACCCCTGGCCAGCGAGAAGGTGGGGAGGACAGACGACAGAGGACAGAGGACCGTTGGAGCAGGCCCCCGTGCCTGCCCAAATGAATCAGGGCAACCACAGGAGGTTGCCCCTACCGGTCCGCAATCGCTGGCCCTGCGCATCGATTTCTTCGGCGATACGGTCGAGAGTATTCGCCAGATCAATCTCGACACGCAGCGGTCCGCCCATGAGATCGAGAGCGTCAGCATCGTGGCCGCTGCGTCCGAGGCTGTCATCGAGCAGCGCGAGCTGCTCACGAATATCCTGCCGCAAGACACGATTGTCGTCTTCGAAGAGCCGGCGGAGGCGGAGGAAGTGGCGAACGTCTTTCTCACCCGGATCGAGCGGGCGGCTCGCCTCTACACGTGGTCGGATATCCACAACTCCGCCGCGGGATTCACGCAACTGCGCATCTGTCGATTTGCCACAGGCGAAACGAGCCAGTTCTTGAAGCTGGACATCAAAAGCATCCAGCAATTCGAGCGGAAGGCCACGTCGCTGTGGGCCGGACACAAGGCCGCCCTGGAAGAACTCCTGGAGCGGACGAGACAGGGCAGCAAGGTTTTCCTGTATTGTGAGAGCCCCGCCGAAGTCCAGCGGGTGACGGAGATCATCAAGGAGATCGGCGGCGATCCGCCCCACAACTTCCAGCTCCCGCTGGGCTACGTTCACCAGGGGTTCGTCGTCGAATCGCTGAATACCATCATCGTCAGCCATCACGAGCTCTTCGGGCAGTACGCCCTTCGTCGGCGTGAGCGGCCGGCCCGGGCGACCGCGCCGGTGGATACCCTGGCCGATCTGCAGCCCGGGGAGTACGTCGTTCACGTCTCCTATGGCATCGGCAAATACCACGGGACCGAGACCATCGAGGAGAAGGGCGGCAAGGCGGAATACCTCACGATTGAATATGCCGACAGCGTCAAGATCCAGGTCGCGGTCCAGAACATCGCCCTGGTGCAAAAGTACATTGGCACCAGCCCCAAGCGGCCCACCCTCAGCAAGGTCGGCTCCAAGCGGTGGCAGAAACAGAAGGAGAAGGTGGCCGAATCCGTTCGGGATCTGGCGGCGGAGCTGCTTGAAGTCCAGGCCAAGCGGCAGGCGATCGGCGGCATCGCCTACGACGAGGATTCGAGCTGGCAGATGGAGTTCGAGGAGTCGTTCCCGTACCAGGAAACGCCCGACCAGATCGGCGCGATTCGCGAGATCAAGGCCGACATGCAGGAGCCGGTGGCCATGGATCGGCTCCTGTGCGGCGATGTCGGCTATGGCAAGACCGAACTGGCCATGCGGGCGGCGTTCAAGGCCGTCGAGAGCGGTAAGCAGGTCGCTGTGCTCGTCCCGACGACGGTGCTCTCCGTCCAGCACGGCCGGACTTTCAGCGAGCGGTTCGCCGACTTCCCCGTGACCGTGGAGGTCATCAACCGCTTCAAGACCGGCCGGCAGGCCAAGGATATCCTCAAGAGGACCCGCGAAGGCAACGTCGATGTCCTGATCGGGACGCACCGGCTTCTCAGCGGCGACGTGGCCTTTAAGGACCTGGGCCTGCTGATCATCGACGAGGAGCAGCGGTTCGGCGTCGAGCACAAGGAACGCCTCAAGAGAATGCGGGTCAACGTGGACATTCTCACGATGACGGCCACCCCGATTCCTCGGACGCTCCACATGGCCATGCTGGGTCTCCGCGACATCAGCTCGCTGGCGACCGCGCCGCTGGACCGCCGCAGCATCGTCACCAGCGTCACGGCCTACAACCCGGAGCTGATCCGCAAGGCGATCTACCGTGAGCTGAACCGCCAGGGCCAGGTCTTTTTCCTGCACAACCGCGTCCAATCCATCCAGAAGAAGGCTTGGGAAATCCAGCAATTAGCCAAGGACGCCCGGATCGGCATCGCCCACGGCCAGATGAGCAAACGCGAGCTGGAGGACGCGATGGTCAAGTTCGTCCTCGGCGCGATCGACGTGCTGGTCTGCACGACGATCATCGAATCGGGCCTGGATATCCCGAACGCCAATACGATCTTCATCAACGACGCCGACCGGTTCGGCTTAGCCGAGATGCACCAGCTTCGCGGCCGGGTGGGCCGGTACAAGCACCGGGCGTACGCCTACATGCTGCTGCCCAACTCGCGGCCCGTCTCGCCCATCGCGGCCAAGCGGCTCAAGGCCATCGAAGAGTATTCCCATCTCGGCGCAGGCTTTCGCATCGCCCTTCGCGACCTGGAAATTCGCGGCGCCGGCAACATTCTCGGCCCCGAGCAGTCCGGCCACATCCAGATGGTCGGCTACCAGATGTACTGCGAGATGCTGGCCAACGCCGTGCACGTGATGAAGCATGAGAAGGTCGAGCCTCTGCCGACGGCCATGATCGACCTCGGCTCGCCTACCTACATCCCGAAGAACTACATCCCCATCGACCGGCACCGCATGGACGCCTATCGCAAGGTCGCGGTCGCGCGGACGCCCGCCGACCTGCGGCAGATCGAAGCGGAATTGACCGATGTCTACGGCCCGCTGCCCGAGGAGGCCAAGCTGCTCCTGGACATCGGCGAGCTGCGAATCGCCGCCAGCAAGTGGGACATTCGCAGCATCGTCGTCTCCGGCAACGACCTGGTCTTCTCCTTCAAGCAAAGTGTCGAGGGCGTCCCGCCCTCGAATCGCGGGCAGGATGCCCGCGACACAGTGAACTCGCTCTTCGCCAACGTCCGCGGCAGCGTCCGAATCCCCGACCCCAAGACCGTGAACCTGCGCCTGAATCCAAGTTACTTCGAGCCGCGAACGTTGATTAGCCTGGTGCGAAAGATATTCTCGGAGGAAAAGAAATGAGCTGTGCACAAGTCAAATTGCTCGTGGTGCTTGCGGGATTCCTCGTCGGCATGTTGGCAGGGTCTGTCAGGGCCGGCGAGGCCTCAAACCTGAAGCAGAACGAGCAGAAACAAAGAAACACACGGCGGCCTGACAACGATGGGGAGTTAGCATACTGGCTGCAGAACACGATCTGGTACCACCGGTTCACGACCGAGGAGGTACGCGCAGCGACGGGGCTGACTGAACGGGAGATTGTCGCGGCGCAGAAGAAGTTCGATATCCGACCGGACAACCGGCCTGCGAGAGACAGGGCTGCGGTGTTGTTGACTCTGCCGTATCCGGGTGGACGGCATCCTCGGATTGGGTTTCTGGACGGGGCGGTCGATCCGCAGCGGGAGACGAAATTCAGCGTTTTCACACCCTGGGACCCGAACAGCTACGTGGTCGTGGATGTGCCGGAGGCGATCTGGTCGAATCTGGGGCTGACGTACCTTGCTCATACGCACATCGACACGATCTGGACGAAGCAGGGGATCGAGTTGCCCAAGCTCGAATGGAACCGGCGGGCCGATGGGAGCCTGGATATCGAGCGGAAGCTGCCCAACGGCATCGCCTTCGGCGTCAAGGCTGTGCCGGCCAGAGAGGCCGTTCGGATGGAGATGTGGCTCCAGAACGGCACGGACCAGCGGCTGACGGACTTGCGGGTGCAGATGTGCGTAATGACGAAGATGGCGGCCGGCTTTGCCGAGCAGACGAACAAGAACAAGGTCTTTACAAACCCGTATGTCGCCTGCCGCTCCAGCGACGGCAAACGCTGGATTATCACGGCCTGGGAGGGCTGCAATCGGCCTTGGGGCAACGAGCAGTGCCCGTGCTTTCATTCCGATCCCAAATTCCCCGACCTGGAGCCGGGCCAGAGACACCGTCTGCGTGGTTGGCTGTCGTTCTACGAGGGCGACGATGTTCACGCGGAATTCGCTCGCATCGATGCTACCGGCTGGCGGCGGGATTGAAGAAACAGTAAACTGTCAGCCTGTAACGATGTATATCCGGCATGCGTGAAGTTATCCGATTGGTAGGAGAGAACAGATGTGTAAATCAGTCGTCAACATTGTCACTGCAATCGCGATAAGCCTGTCCATGGTTGCTGCGGCCACAGCGGCGCCGGCGGAGATCAAGACGCTTGAGATCGGGGCGAAGGCACCCAATTTCCGTTTGCCCGGCGTGGATGGCAAGAGGCACCGGCTTGCCGAGTACGACAAGGCGAAGGTGCTCGTCATCGTCTTCACCTGCAATCATTGCCCGACGGCCCAGACGTATGAGGAGCGGATCAAGAAGCTGGCCGCCGACTTCAAGGACAAAGGCGTCGCCCTGGTGGGGATCTCGCCGAACGACCCGAAGGCGGTCCGGCTCGATGAGCTGGGCTATACCGATCTGAGCGATTCGCTGGCGGAGATGAAGATTCGGGCGAAGGACAAGGGATACAACTTCCCGTATCTCTACGACGGCGACAAGCAGGAGGTCTCCAAGGCATACGGCCCCGTCGCGACGCCGCATGTCTTTGTCTTCGACAGCGAGCGGAAGCTCCGCTTCGTCGGCCGGGTGGACGACAATGAGCGGCAGCCCGACCAGGTTACGTCACGGGATACTCGCAATGCCATCGAGGCACTCTTAGCCGGCAAACCGGTCCCGGTCGAAAAGACCAAGACCGTCGGCTGCTCGATCAAATGGTCGGATAAGCGCGATTCGGTGAAACAGGGCTTCGAGAAATGGGCGAAGGAGCTCGTTTCGCTGAATGCAATCGATCTCGAAGGCGTCAAGAAGCTCATCAAGAACGACGGCAAGAAGCTGCGACTGATCAACATCTGGGCCTCGTGGTGCGGCCCCTGTGGGCAGGAGTTTCCGGACCTCGTCGAGATCAATCGTATGTATCGCGGCCGCGATTTCGAGATGGTCGGCATCAGCGTGGACGGACCCGAGACCAAGGGCAACGTGCAGGGTTTCCTTGAAAACAACCAAGCTTCCTATGCGAACTACCTCTACAGCGGGAAGGATACCTATGCCCTGATCGACGTCGTAGACCCGAAATGGGAAGGGCCGATCCCATACACGCTCATCGTGAAGCCCGGCGGCGAGGTCCTCTACCGCCACCTCGGCACGATCGAGCCGCTCGAAGTCAAGAAAGTCATCGTCGAGCACCTCGGCCGCACGTACAAATAAGTAGGACAGTTGTCAGTGGTCGGTTCCCAGTTGTTAGCATGTGAGTTGGAGAAGTGCCATGCGTGTCGGGCAGGCAGGAGTTCTCAGGGGGTTCGCCGTTTTGGTTCTTGGAGCGAGCGTTGGGTTCTCGGCATCGAAGGAGGGCAAGTCGCCGGCCGACGAGTTGCCGCCGTACATCAAGCAGGTCACGCATTTCGGCGAGCGGGCGGATTGGTCACACGATGGCAAGCGGCTGCTGTTCCTCGAAAAGACCTTCGGCGACGCCTATGAGATCGAGCTGGCGACGGGCATCATCCGGCCCGTAACGCATCGGTACTTTCATGAAGGCTACACGCGGGCCCTCTATCTGAGCAACGGCGATATCCTGCTGTCGGGCTCGCGCACGTTCGATGCGAGCGATCCGTGGCCCAGCCGGAGTGAGAAGAACGCGGAGCTCTGGGTGCTCAAAAAGGACCTTTCAGGGCCGCCCACCCCTTTGGGCGTGAAATGCTCTGAGGGACCGGCCGTCTCGCGAAAGAATATGCGGATTGCCTGGACCTGCGACGGGGCCATCCACGTGGCCGACGTGGTCTATGAGAATGGCGTGCCCAAGCTGGCGAACCGCAAGAAGGTCCTCGACGAGAAGGACCTGCCTTTCAAGTGCAACGTGGAGACACAGAACTTCCGCCCGCCCCAGGAGAAAGAGCTGACCTTCAGCGCCTATGACTACCAGGGGACCGACGTGATGGGGCTGGACCTCGAAACCGGCAAGGTGGTCAACTACTCGAACGCCCCCGGCCAGTACGACGAGCCGGAGGGCATCTTCCCCGACGGCAAATACACGCTCGTCGAATGCGACAAGCACAACCGCAAGGGCACCCAGTACATCGACCTCTACAAGCTGGCCCTGGATGGCTCAGGCCATATCGAGCGCATCACGCATTTCTCCGACTACCCCGGCTACAAGGCCTCGAACCCGGTGGTCAGCGACGACGGCAGGTACATTGCGTTTCAGTTCGCCAAAGGCGGTGATCCGGCCGGGGTCGGCCGAGGCCTGTTCGTTCTGGACCTTGCCGGCTACGAAAAAGCAAAAGCAGCACTTCACCAAAGTACACCCTTTTCAGGAGGGCAAGCCCAATGAATTCCTGCACCAGGATTCTCGGTGGTCTATCTTTCGCACTGGTTCTGAACTGCTGTCACGGCAGCCTTCTGCACGCCGCAAGCTCGGACGTGGATGAAACAATCCGCAAAGTCCGCATGGGCACCCTGGTGGTGGAGGCGGCGCCGGGCGTTGAGGTTCGCGTGGAGCAACTGCGCCACGAGTTCTGGTTTGGGGCCGCTCTGGCCAGCCAGATGTTCAGCGGGCGGACGGACACGGAGGATGCAGCCCGATACAAGAAGGTCTTCCTGGAGAATTTCAACGCCGCCGTGACGGAGAACGCCCTCAAGTGGCACGCGATGGAGCCCCGCCAGGGCCAGGTGGACTACGCCATCGTCGATGCGATTCTCCAGTGGACCGGGCAGCATAACATTCCCCTGCGAGGTCATAACATATTTTGGGGGATTTCCAACCGTGTCCAGCCCTGGCAGAAAGCAATGGATGACGCCGTACTGCGCGAGACCCTCCAGGCACGAGCCCTGGATGTCGGGAAGCGCTACCGGGGCCGATTCGCCGAATACGATCTGAACAACGAGATGCTCCACGGCAACTACTACGAGGATCGCCTGGGCCCGGGCATCACCCGCGACATGGCCTCCTGGGTGCGGCAGGGAGACCCCAATGCCGTGCTCTTCCTGAACGACTATGACATCCTGACCGGCAAGCGCCTGGACGACTACATCGCCCATATCCGCAAGTTCCTGGACCAGGGCGTGCCTTTTGGCGGCATCGGGGTGCAGGGGCATCTCCACGGGGATTCCTTCGACCCCATCGTTCTGCAGAGCTCGCTGGCCCGGCTGGCCCAGTTCGGACTGCCCATCTGCATCACCGAATTCAACTTCCCCGGCCAGAGGTCCAAGTACTACAACAAACGCGGCGTGCGGCTCTCTGAGGAAGAGGAACAGGCCAAAGCCAAGGCCCTGGCGGACTACTATCGCATCTGCTTCGCCCAGCCGGCGGTCAAAGGCATCCTGATGTGGGGATTCTGGGAGGGGGCGAACTGGATTCCCGTATCCTCCCTGTACCGCCGCGACTGGTCCCCGACCCCGGCCGCCGACGCCTATCGTGACCTGGTGTTCAAGCAGTGGTGGACGGCGTGGCGCGGGCAAACCGATGCCCAGGGCAGGTGCGAGGTCCGCGCCTTCTACGGCCAGCACCGAATCACCGCCGGCGGCAAAGAGGCGGTTGTCAGCCTGAAACGGTCTGAGCCAACAAAGCCGGTCTCGCTCAAATAGCGACCATTGCGAGGGGTCTTCACGGCCTTCTCCCATCAAATCGCGATTGCAATTTGTGGTCCTCGGGGTTACAGTATATTCGCGTTGTTGCGATCAAAACCGATGAGAAGTGCGCAGGGTTTGACGGATGGTGGAAAACAGGCCGACGCGCGACGAGGCGCTTGCGCTGCTGAGACAGTACAACCAGAACGAGGCTTTGATCCGGCATGCCTTGGCGGTGGAAGCGGTGATGCGGTACTGCGCCCGCCAGCGGGGCCAGGACGTGGAGATGTGGGGCGTCATCGGGCTGGTCCACGACTTGGACTACGAACGATTCCCGGAGCAGCACTGCCACAAGAGCGGAGAGCTTCTTCGCGAGCACCACTGGCCCGAGGAGTACATCCGGGCCGTGCTGTCTTACGGCTGGGGGATTTGCACCGAGGTCGAGCCGCAGACCGACCTGGAGAAGACCCTCTATGCGATGGACGAGCTGACC
>Ga0315275_10005314_pt1 | contig 12191 bp, 11 predicted proteins | sample YL17G03_0_MG_FD_205557 | JGI IMG/M metagenome (GOLD analysis project Ga0315275, IMG submission 205557) | Sediment microbial communities from Yellowstone Lake, YNP, Wyoming, USA - YL17G03_0 | ecosystem: Environmental > Aquatic > Freshwater > Lake > Sediment | place: USA: Wyoming | collected... | reverse complement strand
ACCTGGGCCCAGGCCGACTTGACGTCCTGGTCGAGCTTGACCAGCTTGTTGTAGCTGCCGACGCCGAAAAGAACGATGGCGACGAGGCCGATGATCAGCACGCCCAGGCAGCCCAGGGCCAGGCTCTTCATCTTGATGGGATTTTTCTGAACGGGGGTGGCGGGAGTCGTTTCCATGGTTACTCTTCTCCTTTTTTTCCGATTTTAGCGGCAACGTCCCGAGAAAGCAAGCCGGCCCGGGCCGGCGCCCGCTTCGGATCTGCGAAAGCGGCACCCGCGGGTTTGAAGCCGCCGCGATCAGATGACCGTTCCATCGGGAATGACCGCGTTCTTAGGGATGACGATGATGCCGCCGACGATGCAATAATGATCCGCCCGCTCCTCCTGTACGCCGCGGGCGTTGATCAGGCGCACCCCGTTCCCGATCCGGGCGTTCTTGTCGATGATGGAGTTGCGGATCTCACAGTCGCACCCGATGCCGATCGGCGGCAGTCCCTTGGCCGCGTTGCGGGCCAGCTCCTCACTCGATTCGAAGAAATCCGCGCCCATGACCACCGCCCGGTCTAAGGAGCAGCCGTCCCCGATCCGCGAGCGGATGCCGACGATCGAATCGTAGATGCGCGAATTGTTGATGATGCTGCCTTCGCAGAGGATGGAGCGGGCCACGTCGGAATGGAGGATCTTGGACCCCGGCAGGAAGCGGGCCTGGGTGAAAATCGGTTTTTCCTCGTCGTAGAAATTGAACTTGGGCAGGGGCTGGGTCAGGTTGATGTTGGCCTCGAAAAAGCTGGGGATGGTCCCGATATCCTCCCAGTAGCCGTCGAAGAAATAGGCGAAGACCTTCTTTCTTTTGATGGCCTCGGGGATGACCTGGCGGCCGAAGTCCTCGGTTGTCGTCGTCTCCAGCATCTCCTTGAGCACGCTCCAGTTGAAGACATAGATGCCCATCGAGGCCAAGTGCGTCCGTCCGGCGGCGGGAACGCCGAATTCCTCAAAGACGGATTCTTCGACGCGCATGGCTTCGATCGCCGCCGGGTCTTTGGGCTTCTCCCGGAATTCGACGATGCGCCCGCCCCGGCCGACCTTCATCACCCCGAATTCATGGGCCTGGTCGGCGGCTACGGGCGCCACCGAAATGGTGAGGTCGGCCCCGCTGCGGATGTGGAACTCGACGAACGTGCGGTAATCCATGCGGTAGAGGTGATCGCCCGAGAGGACCAAGACCAGGTCGCCCTGGTTTTCGATGGAGTTCAGGTTCTGGCGGACGGCGTCGGCCGTTCCCTGATACCAATCGCGGCTTTCCAGCGTCTGCCGGGCCGACAACAGGGTGACGAAGCCCTCGTGGAAATTATCGAAGCGATAAGTCAAAAAAATATGGCGGTGGAGCGACACACTGGCGAACTGGGTCAGTATGAAAATGCGGCGGTAGTCCGAATGGATGCAGTTGCTGATGGGGATGTCGATGAGCCGGAACCGCCCGGCGATGGGGACGGCCGGTTTGCTGCGGATCTTGGTCAGGGGGAAGAGGCGGCTCCCCTGCCCGCCGGCCAAGATGATCGAAACGACTTTCGGCATGACGCCCTCCCGCGCCCAACGATGAAGCGAGGTTAGTATAGCAGAGTCGCTTTGACTTTACCCGCCCGTCTGGGATATTTTATAGACAGGCCAAGGAGCACGTGAAAAGAGGAGAACCGGCCGAGGGAGGCAGAAATGGCAGAGAAAGGACTGGAAAAACGGGGTTGCGTGCGTTTCCGGATTCCGGGGGCGACGACCGCCTATAAAAAAGACAAGAGCCTGCTCCATCGGGATTCGGACTTTACCGGCGAATTTTTGCCCGTCCTCGACATCAGCCGGGGCGGCATCCGCTTCCTGGCCACGGAGAACATTCCCCTCGACACCCGGCTCCGTCTGCAAATCCAGGTCCCGGGCGACCAGAGCCCGCTGAAGATCGAGGGTGTCGTCCGCTGGGCCGCGCCCGACATCGGCCAGAGCTCCAAATACCAGATCGGCGTCCAGTTCTTCCCGTACGGGGAGAAAAAGGGGATGAACTATCCCGGAACGCTGGTGAAAATCATCGCCTACGAGCAGAAATTTATGGATAATTCGAGCATCATCAGCGAAGATAAGGGCGGCAGCACCTTCACCATCTGAGCCCCGGCCCCTGGGTCACTTTTTATCTTTGGGCTTCTCGCCCTCGACCACCACCTGGCTGTAGTCGGCCATCGGGTCGAGGATTTTCTTGATGCCCTGGAGCAGGCCCAGGCGGTTCTTGCGCAACTTGGTCTCTTTGGCCATGACCATGACGTTCTCGAAGTACGCGTCGAGCAGGGGCCGGAGGCGGAAGACCATTTTTTGGGCCTGGATGAAATCGCCCTTGGCCAGCATCGGCGCAGCGTTGGTCTTGATGATGGAGAACGCTGAGTACAGCTCCTTCTCGGCCGTCTCCACGAAGGCGGCGGGCTCGACGGCGCAGGCGGGCTGTCCGCCGACGATGTTATTGACGCGTTTGGCCATCAGGATGAAGGGCTCGAACTGGGGGCTGGCCTTCAAGGCATCCAGGGCCTTGACCCGTAAAGAGGTGTGGTGGATGTTGTCGATACCCGCGCCCAGGGCGGCGTTGATCAGGTCGTAGCGATAGCCCTGTTTTTCATAGATATAACGGAGACGGCCGGCGAAAAACTCCTTCACATAGGCCAGGACCTCGCCCTTGGGCCGCTTGATCCGTTCGCCGTAGGCGGCCATGATCTTGTCCACCAGCCGGGGGAAGGACAGGACGAGCTTGCGCTCGAGGATGATCTTGCAGGCGCCCTGGGCGTTCCGGCGCAGCCCGAAGGGATCGCTCGAACCCGTGGTCTGGATGCCGACGCCGACGACGCCGACGATCGAATCCATCCTGTCGGCCAGGGACAGGAGCGCCCCGCCGAGCGAAGCGGGGGGATCGTCCTCCAGGCTGACCGGCTGGTAATGCTCGTAGATGGTCCGGGCGACGGTCTCGGACAGCCCTTCCGCCCGGGCGTACAGCCCGCCGGCTTTCCCCTGCAGGGAAGGGAATTCGCGGACCATGTCCGTGATCAGATCGACCTTGCACAATTCGGCGGCCAGGGCCGCGTCCTTGGCCAGGGCCTTGGCCTCGGCCTTCTGGCAAAGATAAAGGACGATCTTTTTCAGCCTCTGGGCCTTGTCGTCATAGGTCCCGAGCTTGTCCTGGAAGAGGACGTTTTTCAATCCGGGGGCCCGCTTCTTGAGGCCGATTTTAAGGTCCTGCTCCCAGAAGAACCGGGCGTCGGCCAGCCGCGCCTTGAGGACGCGCTCGTTCCCCTGCCGGATGTATCCTTGGGGGTCTCCGGGCGCGTCGGCCACGCCCAAAAAGACCGGAAGCTGCTTTCCGTCCTTGACCACGGAGAAGACGTTCAGGCCTTCGCGAAGAGCGGTGCTGAGGATCTCCAGGGGCAGCCGGAGGAACTCCTCGGCGAAGGCGCCCATCACGACATAGGGACATTCGACGTCGCTGGCCAGCTTGTTCAAAAGGGCGGGATCGGCGTAGAGCCCGGCTTCGAGCGGGGCCAGCCGGGCCGCGATCTGGGCCAGAATGGAGGCCTTGCGTTCCTCGGCGTCGAGGGTGACGCCGTGGGACTTCAGCGCCGCGCGGTAATCGGCGAACGACGTCACGGTCAGCCGGACCGGCGAGCGGAGTTTATGTCCGAAGGTCGTTCCACCCGAGGTCAGATCCTCGAACAAAAAGACCAGGGGCCGGCCGCCCAGCAGGACAAGGATGTTGCGGATGGGACGAGAGAATTTGAACGATCCCGTCCCCCAGCGCATCATGCGCGGAAAAGACAGGGAGGAGATGACGCGCGGGATGAAGCCGGGGATGATCTCGGCGGCGGGCTTGCCCCGGACCGAAGTCTTGAGCCCCATGTACTCGCCGCGCTCGGTGGTCAGGACCTGGAGGTCCTCGACGCGGGCGCCCCTGGACCGGGCAAATCCCAGGGCCGCCGGCGTGGGCGACCCGTCCGCGGCGAAGGCGGCGGACTTGGGCGGCCCGGTCACGACCACGTCCCGGTCGGGCTGTCCGGCCGCGACTTCGGCCAGAACGACCAACCGCCGGCTGGAGCTGAAGGCCTGCAAGCTCGCGACCGTCAACTGCGCGGCCGCGAATTCCCGGGCCAATTTCTCCCGGAGGTCCTCGATCGCCGAGCGGACGTGCGACGGCGGCAGCTCTTCGGTCATGATCTCGAGCAGGAATTCCATCAGAGGGCCCCTTGCGGATTCGTTTCGTGGACGGTGAACGCTTTGGCGATCCGGCTCACCTGGGCCCGGATCTGGGCGATCATCTTGACCCGCTCGGTGACGCTGATCGCCCCCCGGGCGTCGAGCAGATTGAACGTGTGCGAACACTTCAGGCACATATCATAAGCGGGCAGGAACAGGTCCTTGTCGATGAGCTGGGCGGCCTCGCGCTCGTACGAGGCGAAGGCGTCGCGAAGCCCCTTGATCGAGGCCTGGTTGAAATTGTATTCCGAGAACTGGCGCTCTTCGTCGAGCCGCAGGTCGCGGTAGGTGACGTCGTCCGACCACTGCAGGTCGTAGATGTCGTCCTTCCCCTCCAGGAACATCTCCAGCCGCTCCAGACCGTAGGTAATCTCCACGGGGATGGGGAACACGTCGATGCCGCCGGCCTGCTGGAAATAGGTGAACTGGCTGATTTCCAGCCCGTCAAGCATGACCTGCCAGCCCACCCCCCAGGCCCCGATGGAGGGCGATTCCCAATCGTCCTCGTCAAAGCGCAGGTCGTGCTCGGCCAGATCGATGCCGAGGGCCTTCAGGCTGTCGAGGTACATCTGTTGGATGTTCGCCGGCGAGGGCTTGATGATGACCTGGAATTGATGGTGCTTCTGGACGCGGTTGGGATTGTCGCCGAAGCGGCCGTCCGTAGGCCGCCGCGAAGGCTGGACATAGGCCACCTTCCAAGAGCGCGGGCCCAGGACGCGGAAGAACGTATCGGGCGTCATGGTCCCGGCGCCGACTTCGACGTCGTAAGACGGGGCCAGGTAGCAACCCTGGTCGGCCCAGTACTTCTGGAGGTTCAGGATGAGGTTCTGCAGGCTCATGGAGTTTTCGGCCTCTCCCACTTGACGATCGGATTGCGGGCGGCGGCCGTTTCGTCCAGGCGCCGGACGTAGGAATGGTGCGGAGCGTCCTTCAAGACCCCGGGCGTCTCCTCGGCCTCCCGGGCGATGGTCTTCATCGTGGCGATGAAATCATCCAGGTCCCGCTTGCTCTCGGTCTCGGTCGGCTCGATCATGAGCGCACCGTGGACAATAAGCGGGAAGGATATCGTCGGAGGGTGGACGCCATAGTCGATCAGCCGCTTGGCGATATCCAGGTTGGTGATGCCACGGGCGTCTTTCTGGAACTTGTCGTCGAAGACGACCTCGTGCATGGTCGCGTCATCGTATTGGAGATGATAGACGCCTTCCAGGCTCTTGCGGATGTAGTTCGAGTTGAGGACGGCCACCTCGGCGATCTCCCGCATGCCTTGCGGCCCTAGGGCCAGGATGTAGGCCAGGGCCTTGACCATGACCAGGAAATTGCCGTAGAAGCCGCGGACGCGGCCGATCGAATCGGGGCGGGCGAAGTTCAGGCCGAAGGAACCGCCGTTCTTTTCCACGATCGGCACGGGCAGGAAAGGCTCGAGGATGCGCTTGACGCCGACCGGACCCGATCCGGGGCCGCCGCCGCCGTGGGGGGTCGAAAACGTCTTGTGCAGGTTGATGTGCAGGACGTCGACACCCATGTCGCCCGGCCGGACCATGCCGGTCAAGGCGTTCATGTTGGCCCCGTCCATATAGAGGAGGCCGCCCTTGGCGTGGACTATCTCGGCGATCCGGCAGATGTCCGATTCGAAGACGCCCAGGGTGTTGGGATTGGTCAGCATCAGCGCGGCGACGTCGCCGTTCATGCGCCTGTCCAGTTCTTCGAGATCGACCATGCCGCGCGCATTGGACTTGATTTCCTGCACGGTGTAGCCGCACAGGTGGGCGCTGGAAGGGTTGGTCCCGTGGGCGGAATCGGGCATGAGGACGGACTTGCGCGGATTTCCCTGCTTCTCCAGGTAGGCCCGGACGAGCATCATGCCGGTCAGCTCGCCCTGGGCGCCGGCGGACGGCTGGAGGGTGAAGGCGTCCAGCCCGGCGATCTCGCAGAGGCAATCCTCCAGCCGCTTGATGACTTCGAGACAGCCCTGGACGGTATCCAGGGGGGCATAGGGATGGGCCGAGTTGAAGCCGGGGAGCGCGGCCACCTTTTCGTTGACCTTGGGGTTGTACTTCATGGTGCACGATCCGAGCGGATAGAACCCGACGTCGAGGCAATAGTTCTGCTGGGACAGGCGGGTGAAATGCCGGACCAGTTCGACTTCGGAGACTTGGGGAAAGTCCTCGATCTCGGCCCGCACGGGCAGGCCGGCCAGGGCCCCGGCGGCCTCGGGAACGTCGAGTTTGGGCAGTCCGAAGGCGCGTTTGCCCTTGTCGCTGATTTCGAAAATGAGCGGTTCGCGGATCATCGGAGGACCTCCTCGAGGACGGCCGCCAGGGCGTCGATGCAGGCCTTGGTCTTGACCTCGGTGACGCACACGAGCAGGGCCCGGTCCATCTCGGGATAGAACGGCCGAAGTGCCAGGCCGCCCAGGATGCTCTTGGCCTGCAGGGCCGCGGTTACGGAGGCCGCCGGCCTGGGCAGTTCGAGGACGAACTCGTTGAAGAACGCTCCGCTGAAGCGGAGCTTGACGCCGGGGATCTTGGACAGCCGGTCCGCGGCGTAGCGGGCCTTGTGCAGGTTCTGGGCCGCCATCTCGCGCAGGCCGTCGTGGCCCAGCGTCTCCAGGAACATGGTCGCCCGCAGGGCGCACCAGGCCTGGTTGGTGCAGATATTGGAGGTCGCCTTCTCCCGGCGGATGTGCTGTTCGCGGGTGGCCAGGGTCAGGACGAAGCCGCGTTTCCCGTCCACGTCCTTGGTTATGCCGGCGATGCGGCCGGGCAGTTGGCGCAGATAGTCCTTGGCGCAGCCCATGAAACCGAGATAGGGGCCGCCGAACGCCGGCGTCAGGCCGAACGACTGGCCTTCCCCGCAAACGATGTCGGCGCCGAGCTTGCCCGGCGCTTCCAAAAGCCCCAGCGAAACGGCTTCGGCCACGGCGGTGATGAAAAGGGCCTTATGTCCGTGGGCCAGGGCGGCGAACTTGGCCAGGTCCTCGACCACGCCGAAGAAATTGGGCGACTGGACGATGACCCCGGCCACGTCCGGCCCAAGCTTGGACTCGAGTTCGGCCGTGAGCAGGCCGCCGCATTCGCCGAAGCCGATTTCCTCGAGGGTCAAACCGATGTTGCGGGTGTAAGTCCGGATCGTTTCGCGGTATTGGGGGTGCAGGGAACGGGCGATCAGGATTTTCTTCCGGTTCGTCACCCGCCGAGCCATCAGCACCGCCTCGGCCGCAGCCATGGCCCCGTCATAGAGCGAGGCGTTGGCTACATCCAGGCCGGTGAGCTGACAGATGAGCGACTGGTACTCGAAAATAGACTGCAGCGTGCCCTGGCTGACTTCGGGCTGGTAAGGCGTATAGGGCGTGACGAACTCCGTCCGGGCGCTGAGCGAATCGACGACGGAGGGAATGAAATGGGCGTACACGCCCGCCCCCAGGAAGGAGTTGAAATCGCCGTACGTGTTGCGGGCGGCGAGCCCTTCCATATGGCGGACGAGCTCGGGCTCGGACAGGGCCGGCGGAAGGTTCAGCGGCCGATTCAACCTTACGGCCGGCGGGAGGCAGGCGAAAAGATCCTCCGTCGAAGCGATCCCGATGCGGGCCAGCATTTCCCGCTTGTCTTTTTCGCTGAGGGCGATATAGCTCATTTTAGTGGGCGAGGCCTTCCAGGAACTTCTCGTAGTCGGGGGCCTTCATCAGGGCCTTGAGGTCGGCCGGGTTCTTCATTTTCAATTTGATGATCCAGGCCTTGCCGTGGGGGTCCTGGTTGATGGTCTCGGGCGCGCTGTTGAGGGCGGCGTTGGCCTCGACGACCTCGCCGGACACGGGCGAGAAGACTTCGGAGACGGCCTTGACCGATTCGATCGTGCCGATCGTCTGGTGGACGTTAAAATGCTTGCCGATCTCCGGCAATTCGACGTAGACGACGTCGCCCAATTGCTTCTGGGCGAAATCGGAGATGCCGATCGTGGCCGTGTCGCCGTCGACCGCCACCCACTCGTGGTCTTTCGTGAAGTAATAATTCTGTGGATACATGAGGTTCTCCTTCTATCGTTCGTTCTCAGTAGTTCCGTTTGTAGAACGGGGTCGGGACGACGGCGGCCTTGACCTTTTTGTCGCGGATGCCGATCTCGAACTCCGTGCCGACGGCGGTCTTGGCGATGGGCAGGTAGACGAGGCCGATGCTCTTCCTGAAGAGCGGCGAGAACGTTCCCGAGGAGACCTGCCCGGCCGGCGCGCCGTCCACATAGACCGGGTAATGGGGCCGAGCGATGCCCTTGTCCAGGAGCTCGAAGCCGACCAGCTTGCGGGTGAGGCCCTGTTCTTTCTGGCGGACGAGGACGTCGCGGCCCAGGAAATCACCCTTCTTGAACTTGACGATCCAGGCGAAATCGCACTCCAGCGGGGTGGTCGTGTCGTCGATGTCGTTGCCGTAGAGCGGGAGCTTGGCCTCGAGGCGGAGCGTATCGCGGGCGCCCAGCCCGACGGGCTGGAGACCCAGCGGCGCGCCTTTCTCCAAAATCGCGTCCCAGAGGATGCCCGGATCGGGATCGAGGCTGTAGATCTCGAAGCCGTCCTCGCCCGTGTAGCCCGTCCGGGAGACGAGGCATTCCTTGCCGGCGACCTGGCCGAAGACGAAGGTGAAAGAATGCATGGGCGCCAGTGGGACGTCGGTCAGCGGCTGAAGTACTGGAATCGCCTGGCGGCCCTGCAGGGCCAATTGGCTGTAGCGGTCCGAGGCATTGTCCAACTGGACGGCGAAGCGGCCCTTCTGGGAGACGACGTAGGCGAAGTCCTTGTCCGTATTGGCGGCATTAACGACCAGCAGGTAGAACTCCGGGTGGATGCAGTAGACCAGCATGTCGTCGACGTACGTTCCCTTGGACGTCAGGAGGCCGGTGTATTGGATCATACCCGGCGAAAGCCGGGCGGCGTCGTTGGGCGAGATGTGCTGGACGAAGGCTAGGGCGTCCTTCCCGGTGACGTGGATTTCGCCCATGTGGCTGACGTCGAACAGTCCGGCCGCCTGCCGGCAGGCCAGATGCTCCTCGATCAGTCCCTTGTACTCGACGGGCATGTCCCAGCCGCAAAACTCGATCATGCGCGCGCCGAGCCGGCGGTGATGGGCGTTGAAGCGGGTCTGTTTCATGGATGACTTCCTTGATTCGGATTTCGGATATGAAAAAGCGAGTTAGAAAAGTACCATATCCGTCCGATGCGCGCAAGCCGGGCGAGGGGCGCGGAAGGATGGATGTGCTGGGTCAGATACATGGTAAACACCGCTAGTTATGATAGGGAGCATGCTCCCCCGCAAAGCGACTATCTATGGCTCTATCCTGCCGGGCTCCGAGTTCATACGTTCTCTGGATCGCCAGGGGACCATCTCTAGGGGCGCGGCGTGCCGGAGGCCGGCGCGGGCGATGGATTTACGCCCGCCTTCCAAGTATAATAAGCGCCCCAAGGAGCAGAGTGAATTGTTGGAAGGGAAGGTTTCTGTCGTATTCCCGACCTTCAATGAGAAGGACAATATCGGTCCCTTGATCGAAGAAGTCCTCCGTTACACGCCCGCGGAGACCGAGGTCGTCGTCGTCGACGACGATTCCCCGGACGGGACGTGGAAGGTCGTGGAGGACATGCAGAAAGTGAATCCCCATCTCCGCCTGCTCCATCGCACGACCGAGCGCGGCCTGACGTCCGCGCTTCGCGCCGGCATCGCCGCCGCCCGGGGCGACGTCGTGGTTTGGTCGGACTGCGATTTCTCCATGCCGCCGGCCAAGGTGGAAGACCTGCTGGCCGAGATCGGCCGGGGCGCGGACGTGGCCGTCGGCAGCCGCTTCGTCGAGGGCGGCGGCGTGCGGATCGTCCACGGTTCGGGCGATACGCTGATGGCCTATCTCATGAGCCGGATTCTCAACCGCTTCATCCGCCGCGTCCTGGGCCGGGACTTTCACGACTACACCAGCGGATTCATCGCCGTCCGCAAGGCCGTTCTCGACCGCATCCCCCTGCGCGGCGGCTATGGCGAATACTTCATCGATCTCGTCTACCGGGCGAAAAAGCTCGGTTTCAGGCTCGTCGAAAGTCCCTATCTGTGCGTCGAAAGGCGCTCGGGGGTGGGGAAAACGGGACAAAATTTCCACGATTTCATCCGCAAGGGCTGGAAATACGTCTGGTTGACGATCAAGCTGCGTTTCACTAAAATCCGCTGATCGAGAGGAGCGTCCGGTGAAAGGATTGACCCGCATCGAGCGCGACGGAGAGATCTACGCCATCATCCTGCGCAAGGAATATAACAAGCCGGGGCCGAGTTTTTTCACACCCGGGGAGTTTTCCCAGCAGCTCGGGATGCTGGTCCACCCCAAGGGCAAGGAAGTCAAGCGCCATCGCCATAAACTGGTCAAGCGGGAAATTTTCCGCACCCAGGAAGTGCTCCTTCTGCTCGCTGGCAAAGTCCGCGTCGATATCTGCACCGACGAAGGCGAAAAAATCAAGACCTTCCTCCTCCGTCCCGGGGATGCCGTTCTCCTGGCGCGCGGAGGCCACTCGGTCAAGGTCCTGGAAAACGCCAAGATGATCGAAGTCAAGCAAGGCCCTTACGCGGGAGCGGACGACAAGGAATTCTTCTGATGATCCCGGTCAACGAGCCGCTGCTGGCCAAGAACACGCTGAAATACGTCTCCGACTGCGTCAAGACCGGCTGGATCTCCTCGGCCGGCGCTTACATCAAAAAGTTCGAGGACGAATTCGCCCGTTATCTCGGCGTCAAGCACGCCGTGACGACGACCAGCGGGACGACCGCCCTCCATCTGGCCCTGTCCGCCTTGAACATCGGCCCGGGCGACGAGGTCATCCTGCCCGCCCAGACGATGATCGCCGTCCCTTACGCCGTCTCCTACACGGGGGCCAAGCCGGTCATCCTGGATGTCGATCGCGCCACGTTCAATCTCGATCCCGAAATAACGCGCGCGTTCCTGAAAACGGGCTGCCGCTACGACGGCGGGAAAAAAGCCCTCTTCAACAAAAAGACGGGCCGGCGCGTCCGGGCCCTCCTGCCCGTCCACCTCTTTGGCCATCCCTGCGCCATGGACGAGTTCCTGGACCTGGCCGGGGAGTACGGCCTGCTCCTCGTCGAGGACGCGGCCGAGGCGCACGGCGCGTTGTATTATCGGGGCGGCGACCCTAAGAAAGCCCGCTTCTGCGGAACGATGGGGACCATCGGCTGTTTCAGCTTCTATGCCAACAAGATCCTGACCACGGGCGAAGGCGGCATGGTCGTCACCGACGACGACGCCTTGGCCGACCGGGCCCGCCGCCTCAAGGACCTGGCCCATGCGCCCGGACGGCGCTTTCTCCACACCGAGCTGGCCTACAATTACCGCATGACCAACGTCCAGGCGGCCATCGGGCTGGCCCAGCTCGAGGAAATCGACCGCTTCATCGTCCTGAAGCAGAAGATGGCCGAGGCCTACCGCCGCCATCTGGGAGGAGTGGCCGGCCTGACCCTGCCCCAGGAGAAAGCCTGGGCCCGCAACGTCTATTGGATGTACGCCGTAATCGTCGAGGACGCCTTCGGAATGACTCGCGACGCGCTGGCCGCCGCGCTGAAACAGGCGGGCGTGGACACGCGGACTTTTTTCGTCCCCGTCCATCGCCAGCCTCTGTATGCGAAAGACAAGGATTACCGCGGCGTCCGGTGCCCGGTGTCCGACGAATTGGGAGATAAAGGGTTCTATCTGCCCTCCGGACTGGCCCTGACCACCGCCCAGATCAAGGCCGTCTGCGCCGCGATCAAAGCCGTCAAGCCTTAAATCCGCGGGAATTCCGGTCCGCGATGGAAAAAGCCGAGTACCAGAAACATTACGAGTTGGAGCGCGATTTCTGGTGGTTCAAAAGCCGCCGGGCCGCGGCCTTCGGCATCCTGCGGCGCGGGT
>Ga0315275_10005312_pt1 | contig 12193 bp, 14 predicted proteins | sample YL17G03_0_MG_FD_205557 | JGI IMG/M metagenome (GOLD analysis project Ga0315275, IMG submission 205557) | Sediment microbial communities from Yellowstone Lake, YNP, Wyoming, USA - YL17G03_0 | ecosystem: Environmental > Aquatic > Freshwater > Lake > Sediment | place: USA: Wyoming | collected... | reverse complement strand
AACAGCGTGATTACAGTGAAAAAACCGCAGAACAAATTGACCAGCAAATTAGCAGTTTAATTAATCAAGCCCAATTAACTGCCCGCAATATTTTAACCAAAAATAAAGACCTCTTAGAAAAAATCGTGGCTGAATTAATCCAAAAAGAAACTTTAGAGCGAGAAGCTTTTGAAAAACTTTTAGGACCGAAAAAAATAGTTGCAGTAAAATTTGCCAAAATTTAAATTTTAAAACGCCTTAGTTTATGTTTAACAGGGCGTTTTTTAAAATTGAACTATCGCTAAAATTGCTGTATAATTCAAATAAGCTTATCAAAATAAAAATTTATCAAATCATTTTGATAAATTAAGAAAGGGGTAATAAAAATATGCAAATTTCGTATAAAGATATTTTTAAAGTTGCCTGGCAAATTACTCTTAAAAATAGAATGCTCTGGCTTTTGGGTCTTTTTGCCTCGTTTATCTCCTTAGAAAATATCTATGAGGTTATTATCAACCAAATCCAACGGGCAAAAAATCTCCAAATCCTCCAGCAAAATATTGTCGATCTCTATCCTGATCAGTCGGCTTTACTTAATAAGCATGTTTATTTTTTAAATCTTGTCACCAATAACTATCAGATTTATTTGTTCTTTATTTTGATCATTGTTCTCATTATTCTTTTTATCTGGTTAGTTTTTACTTCGCAAATTTATCTAATTAAAAGTGTAGAATGCCTTTACAAAAATAAAAAAATAGTCAACGCAGAAATTTTTGATAAAAGTCATGGCCAATTCTGGTCTGTTTTAAGCATTAACCTCTTGGCTAAAATCTTTTTATACGCTGGCTTTATCGCTTTAAGCTTGCCTCTGCTCTATCTAATCTTAAGCCAGAAAACCTTTAGCTTAATTATTGCCGATATCCTCTTCTTTATTGTTTATATAATTTTTGCTGTGGTGGTGAGCTTCTTAACTGCTTATGCCACTAATTTTATTGTTTTAAAAAATTTAAATGTCTTAACAGCAATTAAAGAGGCCTGGGGACTTTTTTCGCGCAATATCATTATCAGTTTAGAAATAGCCAGCATTTTGTTCATTTTTAAAATTGTCAGCTTTATTTTTGTGCTTTGCCTGTTCTTCCTGGTCTTAATTCCGCTTTTAATTGTTCTGCTTTATGCCTTAGCCACTAATTCTTTGCTGGGCTTTATCATGTCCGTGACCTTAATTATTTTGTTTTTTCTTTTAATCTATTTCCTAATTGCGGCTATTTTTACAATTTTTTATTTAGCCAGTTGGACAATTTGCTTCATTAAATTAACTGAAGAGACAATCTGGGCTAAAATAATTCATTATTTAAAAAATATCCCGGCTTTGTTTAAAAAAGCCGCCCAACAATTCAATCTCCAGCTTGATAAAAAAGAAATGAAAAAACAATCCTTGAAATTAGCTAAAGAAACTCAAAAGGAGGCCAAAATTTTATCCAACAAATTATTTCGTAAATATGAAGAATTAGAACCCAAAGCCAAAAAACAAGGCAAAATCATGGCCAAAGAATTAAAAGCTGCTTATCTGAAATTTGAGCCCAAGGTCAAAAGAAAAATAAAAAAAATAATTAGCCAAAGAAAAAAGGAAATTAAAAAACAGCAAAAAGCAGAAAAAATAACACCTAAACGCCCAAAGCGAAAAAGAAAAACGGTTAAAAAATAAATTTATTAATATCTTATGCCGAAAGATGATGATAACCAGATTAAGGGCTTAAGCGATTTAATTGCCGAAAGCCAGAAAAATAGCAAAACTCTGCCCAGTTTGGCTGAAAAAAAAGTCACAGAAAAATTCACAGAAAAAATGTCAGAAATCCGCATTAAAGAGCTGGAGCAAGTCGCGCAAAAGCAAGCGCAAGCGCTGGGTTTCCCTTATGTTAATCTGGCGGCTTTCCCAATTAATAGCGATACTTTAAACACTATCCCGCGCCAGATAGCAGAAACGGAAAAAGTAGTTTGCTTTTATAAAACAGATAAAGAAGTTAAAATCGGTTCGCCCAATCCGCAAAATCCCAAGCTCCAGGAAATTTTAAAAATGGCAGCTGAAGAAACCTATTCTGGCCAAGGCGAGATATATCTAATTTCCCAGCATAGCTTTGAAGTTACTGCTAAGCTTTATGATAAATTTCCGCCGCCGCGTGAAATTGTTTTGGGCATTAGATTAACTGGCGATGAATTGGTAAGGCTGCAAAAAGAGCTGAAAAATTTCGGCATTTTAAATGCCAAGCTCAATGAGGAAAAAAATCTAACCCAGCTTTTTAAAACGATCATTGCTGGCGCCATGCAGTCAGATGCTTCAGATATCCATATCGAGGCCGAAGAAGAAAAAATAATTTTAAGATACAGAATTGACGGCGTTTTGCATGTTGTTTCTACTCTGCCCAAAAAAATCTGGCAGCGTTTGGACTCTAGAGTAAAAGGAATTGCTGGTTTAAAAATTAATATTACGGAAAAACCCCAAGATGGCCGCATCACTATTTATTTAAAAGGCGAGGATAAAATGGATATCCGTGTTTCCACCTTGCCCACGGCTTATGGTGAAAGTATTGTGATGCGTCTTTTAAAGTCCAAAGTGACCAGTTTGCAATTTGAAGACCTTGGTGTCAGGGGCAAAGCTTATGAGGATTTAAAAAAACAAGTTGACCGGCCAACTGGCATGATTATCACGACAGGCCCAACCGGTTCTGGTAAAACCACTACTCTCTATGCCATTTTAAACAAACTTAATGACCCTGAAACTAAAATCATTACCCTGGAAGACCCGATTGAATATAATCTTGCAGGCATTGCTCAAAGTCAAATTGATCATTCAGCTGGCTATTCGTTTGCTGATGGCCTACGCTCAATTTTAAGGCAAGATCCTGATATTATTATGGTCGGTGAATTGCGCGATTTGGAAACTGTTGAGGTTTCAATTCAGGCTGCCTTAACTGGCCATCAAGTTCTTTCCACTTTGCATACCAATGATGCTTCTGGCGCCATTCCCCGCTTTTTATCAATGGGCGCCAAGCCCTACTTATTAGCGCCAGCTTTAAACGCAGTCATTGGCCAGCGTCTGGTGAGAAAAATTCATGATAAATGCAAAATTGAATTCACCCCTGAACCAGCAGTCTTAGAGCGCGTTAAAGAACTCCTGGGCAACCTGCCTGCCGATTCTGGGTACAAAATTGATTTGAATAAATTAAAATTTTATCGCGGCCAGGGCTGTGATGAATGCAATCACATTGGCTTAAAAGGCAGAATCGGCATCTATGAAATTTTTACCTTAAACCCAGATATTGAAAAAGAAATTCTTTCTGGCAAAACTTCTGAATACATAATCTCCAAAATCGCCCATGATAGCGGCATGATTTCCATGGTCCAGGATGGCCTACTCAAAGCCATGGATGCCATCACCACGGTTGATGAGGTCTTTAGGGTAGTTGAGTAAAGACTTGACAATTTCAAGGCCCAATGCTAAGTTTAATTAACCAAATTTAGAAAAACAATCCATTCTCCAAAGGAGGTGGCAGATGAAAGAAAAAGAAGAGAGAAAAAAACCGGTCGATATTCATTCGGCCAGGGTTAAAAAAATCATTGATCAAGGCATTGAAAGCATGGAAAAGGGTGAATCTGCGGTTTTTCCGATAAGTAAGATAATAGAAGCTGAAACAAATCGTTTAACTGCTGAGGCAAAAAATAACTCTGTAAAAAATAAATCCCAAAAGAAGCCCTAGTGTAAGGCTTCTTTTCTTATTCTGCTCAAAACATCTTGATACGTTTGTGAAAATTTTTCATATTTATTTATTTTCTCTTCATCTTTATAATGCTTTTCTTTGTGAATTAATTTCTCAACATACATAATAATTTTTTCTAGTTGACTCACAACTTCTCTTTCAACATCAGTTCTTACTTTATTTAGTTCTTGCTCTTCCTCGGTTGTTATTTTATTATGCTCTTTAATTTTTAACATAATTTCTTGCATTTTTATTGCATCTTTAGGCCGCAAAACAATGGCTACTCTGGGCAATTCAATACTTCCCTTTATTTCAGCAACTGAGTCTTCAAAATATTTTAATTTGCCCAATTCTCCTTGTCTCAAAAAATTTAAAATTTTATTTCTTTTGTCTTCTATAACCGCCCTATCTATTGAAGTGGTAACATCTACGCCCAAATAAAGATACTTTCCTGCCTTTTCCTCAAATCGCAAAACAAAGTCAACGCCATGCTTTATATCATCAAACTCATTCGTCGGGATAACTTCAACCTCTTCAGCCAGCCACTGCGATTCATATATCCCCTCCATAATAACATACTCGCCAACAATAGCTGTTTCACCCTTTAATTCAAAACCTTCTTTTATTTCTTCTATTTCTTCCTTGTCAGCCAGCATTTCTTGTTGAGCATAAATATCACTAAAATCTTTTGTTTTGGGTCGTAATTTGTCCCATTCAACTTGAATTTTTTCAACAAAAAGAGGATTATTGCTTTCGCCTCTCTGCCTGCTTATCCGCTCTATTATTTTTTCTTCAGCGTTTAACCTCATAATTTTATAAATAAATTATTAATTTTTTAAATTATAATAAAATAACTTATTAAAATCAAGATTATAAAAGATTAAAAATTCTCTCTTCATCTTTTATCTCAATCTTAATCCAAATCACTTTTTTAAATTTTTTTAAATACTTCTTTATCTTGTCTGCCCATTCAATTATAACCATTGTCTCTTTTTTATTCAAATATTCCTCAATCCCCAAATAAAACAATTCCTGCGGCTCATCTAGGCGGTAGCAATCCACGTGGACCAAATTACGTATTTCATATTTCCTATTACCTATTTCGTATATCTTCATCAATACAAACGTCGGACTAGTAACATGTTGTTTGATCCCAAAAGCGCGAGCTAAACCTTTAACAAAAACTGTTTTGCCCGCTCCCAAATTGCCTTCCAAAGCAATAATCTCACCGCCTTTAAGTTTCCTCGCTAATTTGGCTGCGATTTGATATGTTTCTTTTTCAGTTTTAGAAATGATTGATTTCATAATAGAATATATAAAACACAGAATTATATTCACAGAAAACACTGAAGTTGTTTTCTGTGGATTCTGTGAAAAGATTCAGTGGTTCACCATGTCATTATTAGTTTATATCTCCAAATTCGGCTCTACTTTAATATCTTTCCACCCATTTCTAAACTTCCCCTTACTTCCTTTATACCCAAAGTAAGCTGCAATTGCAACCATCAAAGCATTGTCAGTCGTTAAGTGTAAATCCGGCTGAAAAAACATCACTTTCCCCAAATCTTTAACTGCAAATTCCATTTGTTTGCGTAATTCTTTATTAGCTGAAACCCCGCCACCCAATAAAACTGTCTTAACCCTAAATTCCTTGGCAGCTGAAATTGTTTTAGCAATCAAAACATCAACGCAGGCCTGCTGAAAACTAGCGCACATATTTCTAACTGCCTCTTTGTCTCTGAATCTTTCTTTGCCCCACTCCATTCTAACCGCAGTTTTCAAACCAGAAAACGAAAAATCAAAATCTTTTGAATTAATCATGGGCCTGGGTAATTTAAAATATTCTTTGTCAGCATTTTCAGCTTTTTCTGCAATGATTGGTCCGCCCGGATAACCCAAACCCAAAATTTTTGCCACTTTATCAAAGGCCTCGCCAACCGCATCATCACGCGTTTGTCCAATGGTTTTAAAATTATTCAAATCTTTTAATAAAACCAAAGAAGTATGGCCTCCAGAAACAACCAGACATAAAGCTGGAAACAAAATTTTCCTAAATTCACCTTTATTCCCTTCAATTAAGTTTGCCAAGATGTGCGCTTTAATATGATTAACCGGAATTAATGGCTTTTGCCAGACCAAACTTAAGGTTTTAGCTGTTTCAATTCCCACAATTAAAGAAGTAATTAAACCCGGTCCATAAACCACACCAATGGCCTCAATATCTTTTTCTGTAACTTTAGCTTGCGCCATTGCTTTTTCCAAAAGTGGTAAAATATTTTCCAAATGCTTGCGTGCCGCCACTTCTGGCACCACCCCGCCGTACTTTTTATGAATATTAATCTGCGAAGACACCAAATTAGCCAAAACCTTAAAAGTTTGGCTATTTACTTCCAAAATCGCAACTGCTGTCTCATCACATGATGTTTCTATTGCTAATATTTTCATATTTTAAATTATTTATTTATTACTGATCACGAATGCTGTTTCGCCTGCCTGCCGGAGCTCAAGGAGCGAAGGCAGGTCGCAAGAGGTTTCAATGGCTAAAATTTTCATAAGATAATAGTTTATTGGTGTATCGGTTTATTAGTCGGGGTTATATTATTTATAATCTTACTGCGGAAATCATTTTTTTTCAATAAATAAAAATACGCTCAAATACAAATTTGTACATATGAGCGTATTTGCCAGTATTAAGAATCAGGAGGTTTCATCACAATGGATTTATTGTGACTTGCATTTGGCTATGGATAGCTTGGACTTTTTTTCCTGACTCAAGTGCGATTTTCCACATTATATGCACTAACGCAAGTAATTCGCACCCACCAAGTGGTTGTACGGTTATTAACTTTCTAGATTCATTTATTTGATCAATACCAAATTGAAATTTCGCGCTACCAATTTTTATAAAAGTGAGTGGCTTTTGTAAATATTTGTCAAATCTTGATGGTTTTTGGGGCGGCATTTATATCACCTCCTTTTCTCTAGAAATATTAGTATTAAGAGTATAGCACCCGTAACCGAATCTGTCAATGCCTTTGCTTTATAAAACCCTTTTTTCAAGCTTGCTTAAATGCATTTTTAGCCATATAAAAAACCCCGAGCAGGATGCTGCAAGGGGTTGATAACTATTATTTTAAACTATAGCTTGATTGTGCCACCATTTGTATGAGGATTGCCGCACTCGGGACAGGGGCCAGCTCCATTTTCAAAGTGAATTTCCCTAGCTCCCTCTTTCACTTGCGGGCTACCATTTTTAATGCCGATCTGGCGGTATGTCAGTGGATCAAAGTGGTAGACGCGAGTGCCGTCAGGCATTTCCCAGTACCAGCAACAGGGGCTGCATTGAGTTACAAATTTTACTTTTTCGCCAGCTCTCCGGGCAAGTGTAACTGTTCCTGGGATAAATCTTGCTCCGCGACTTAAATCCTCTGCATCAGAACGAGGAAACAGCGCTCCACTGTCGCCATCCTCTCCTTTATTTTTGTCCAAGGCATTGACCAAAAAGCCAAGTGCAGGCAGATCTCCCATCTCACTATATTTTTCTCCTGCCATTTTAAATTTACCTCCTTTTCGTTTGAAATTGAGAATACAATTACTTTGCCTAAGGATAGCATGAAAAAACAAATCTGTCAATGCCTTTGCTTCATAAAACCCCCTTTTTTCAAGCTTGCTTAAAACCTTGCCCTATTATAAAATGAAAGCAATTAAATGCTAAATCGTAATTCTTTTCTGTCACCAAATTAAGCAGTAAAAACGAAATAAATGCGCCTAGAAACGAGTTAGACGAAATCGCATTTAACTTTTACTATGAAACAGTATTTGATAGACAACTCGGTCCTACATGGTTGGGCAAATACTAAAGACCTTCACCACGATACTTGTAAGAAATTTTTCGAAGAGCATCAAGGCGATGAATTGTTATTCCCCATCCACTCACTTTTTGAATTTCAAGCCTCCCGCTCAAGAAGAATCAAAGGGAATGACTTTGCGGGTTTACCAGGGAATTACCGATTGAAAAACAAAAAGTTCGTTGATATTAACAGGAAACTCTATGACGATTGCCAGGGACAGCAACTCTTCGATAAATTTAAAGAGCTAAAAGGTGGTGATCTTTTGTATGCCTGCATAGCACATATAGGGAAATTCACATTAGTAACTTGCGATTCGGACTTCGATGTCTATAAAAATGATATCAATTTAATGAGACTAAATTAAATGCGATTTCGCCTAACACGCGATAATAGATTCGCTCGCTAAATAGAATTATTTTATGAATAAAAATTCAAAATCTCCCAGCCAAAACTTTTCTGGCTTAGGCATTGCCCCAGGCCTTTTGGAAATAATCGCCAGATTAAATTATAAAACCCCCACTCCCATCCAGCGGCAAGCTATTCCCATTGCTTTGCAAGGCAAAGATCTGGTTGGAGTTGCCCAGACAGGCACTGGCAAAACCCTGGCTTTTGGCATTCCCATGATCCAACGTTTAAATCAGGTCAAAGGCCGCGGGCTAGTGGTTTTGCCTACTCGCGAACTGGCTATCCAGGTTGATGAGGCCTTACGCAAAGTAGGCACAAAATCTGGGTTGCGCACAGCAGTGCTTATCGGCGGTACGCCAATTTATGCTCAAATCCAGGCCATTAACCGCAATCCTCATATTATTATTGCCACGCCAGGCCGGCTCAATGATCATTTACAGCAAAAAACCTTGGCGCTTAAAAATGTTAAAATTGTTGTGCTTGATGAAGCTGACCGCATGCTGGACATGGGATTTGCTCCGCAAATTAAAAAAATTTTTCAAGAGCTGGGGCATGACCGGCAAACAATGCTTTTTTCCGCGACCATACCGCCGGAAATTATGAAAATGGCCACTAGTTATCTAAAGCTGCCAATCAGAATAGAAGTCGCTCCGACCGGGACATTGGCTGAAAAAGTGAGTCAAGAAATTTTTATTATTGCCAAAGATGCCAAAGTCCGCTTGGTAGATAAACTTTTAGCACAGTATTTAGGTCCCACGCTTATTTTTACCAGGACAAAACATGGGGCGAAAAAACTCACCAGAGCAATTCGCGATATGGGTCATTCAGCCGCCGAGATTCATTCTAACCGTTCCCTTAGCCAGCGTCGTGATGCCTTGCAGGGCTTTAAAACAGGTAAATATCGCGTCCTAGTCGCGACTGATATAGCATCCAGAGGCATTGATGTGACTGGCATTGAACTGGTTCTCAACTTTGACATGCCGACTCAGACTGAAGATTACGTGCACAGGATCGGACGCACGGCCCGAGCCGGAGCCAGCGGCCATGCTATTTCTCTGGCCACGCCAGAACAGCGCAGAGAGTTGCGCGATATTGAACGATTGATAAGAAAAAGCTTGCCGATTTCGCCAGTGCCAGTGCTTCCTCCAACGCGCCAACCCAAATTCACGCCAGCTAATCAGCCAGGTTCAGAAAGGTGGCCAAAGAACCAAGGCTCCAATTTCGCTCGCCGCCGCCGTCCGTTTCGCCACCAAAGACAGGGGAACAGACAAAGGCAAAACCGCTTTCACAATAATTAAATGATGTCCGTATAATATACAATTTTTTATTAATTTTGCTATGAATAAATTATTAGATGAATTAATAAATGAATTAAAACTAATGCAATTTCCTTCTGGCTTTAGCAGGGAAGCAGAATTAGAAAATTATATTTTACAAAATATAAAAGATCTTGTGAAAGAAAAATTTAATATTAAAGATGAGGCTGAATTAAACAAGACGGTTTATGCTCATGGTAAAACAAAAGCAGAAAAAAGATTATGGTCGGCATCAAAAATATTTCAAAATGTAATCGTTTTTGGTTGTTCTAATACAGGAGATATATTCATCGACTTAAAAGAAAAAGGAACGATATACATTGAAATTAAATATTCAAAAAAACGTGGAGAAAAAAGTAGCTCTTTACCAGGTGATTTGCAAAGGTCAATTGGTCAGGGACTAATAGCTTCCCTAAGACATTCACATGTTATTTGTTTTATAGTTTGTCAAAATGAAATACAGAAAAGAGCTAATGATTTAAGTGAGGAATTACAAGAGAAATTGCTAAAAAACAATATTACCATTATTGTGCGATCTCAAAATTAATAGAAATTGTAACACATTTAACACGGTATATCCGATTCCCTCGCTAAATAAAATAATTTATAATATTATGAAAAAATTTGAAGGATTTCCAAAACAAAAAATTGAAAAACTGGTTAAATTAACAAAAGAAGATGTAATTAAAAGACTTGAGCAAAATGAAAATTTAGGAAATTTTAACTTGGCAGAGCTTGATTTGTCAGGTTTAAATTTTGAAGGAAAAAGTTTTCGTAGCTCTGATATCCGAGGTATAACTTTAGAAAATTCCAATATTAAAAACGCTAATTTTACTGATACAATAATTGCAGATTTGGGCCCAGAAGTTTTATTTACCAAAGTAAATGCTGAAGGAGCAACCTTTGGTTTTACTGAAAATTTGGTCGCCAGAAGAAAACGCCAACAAGAAGCCAAGCAAGCTCCTGAAGCTGCGGATACAGGCGGACTTTTTAATTTCAATGGCAGTGGAGGTAATTTTAAAAAAACTAAATGGCTCAATGCTGATTTTGGCGGTGGCTCTGGTTATGAGGCGATTTTCCCAGACGCAGATTTAAGCGAAGCAGAAATAACTGGCTGTGATTTGCATCAAATTGATTTTTCAGAAACAAAAATAGATAAAATCAAAATTATTGACCCTGTCTCGCTTCAAGGAATGAAAATAGCAAAAAATCAAATTGAAGCCCTAGTCCACTCAATCCAATTAACAAACGAAAAAGCGCAAGCTGAATTTTTGCAAGAAATAAAAGAGAAAGGTGCAAGAAAAGCACTGGAAGATTTCTTTGGGATAGTTATAGTGGGAATAAAAGATTAAAGACCCCGCAAAAAAAATTTATAATAATAATTAGGTAAGATTATGGAACAACCAAAAACATTTGAAAACTATCCATGCATAATTATAATTATTTCCAATCTTGTTTCAATCACAATTTACGCTATAGGTGCGTTTATCATCTTCCAACTGGGCCTTATTTGGCTGCTGTTCTATTTAATTTGTATTTTTATATTTGAAATTCGTTTGCTGAAAAAAAGTTGTGTTAATTGTTACTATTATGGGAAATTTTGCGCTTTTGGCAAAGGAAAAATAAGTTCTTTGTTTTTCAAAAAAGGAAATCCTGATAGATTTATTAAGAGAAATATTACTTGGAAAAATATCCTGCCTGATTTCCTTATTTCAATAATCCCTATAATTGTAGGAATAGTATTATTGATCGTAAATTTTAATTGGCTAATACTATTATTGATTGTAATTTTAGTAATCCTTACATCTTTTGGAAATGGTTTTGTTCGCGGCTCTTTAGCTTGTAAGTTCTGTAAACAAAGGGAAATTGGTTGCCCTGCAGAACAATTATTCAATAGAAGCGAACAATGAAGTATTAAACCTTGACTAAACGCTATTTTTACTCTATAATATCATTATAATCCCAACTCTTTAGGGATTTTTAAATTTAAGAAAATACGTAATAAGAAATAGGAAATAGGGATTGGAAAATTATTTAAAAAAATTTACATTCCTTTCCTTATTACATATTACTTATTTCCTATTTCATCACCATCCTGCCGCCATCGTCTAGTGGTTAGGACACCAGGTTTTCATCCTGGTAACCGGGGTTCGATTCCCCGTGGCGGTACCAAGAAGAAAGCGTTCGAGAGACCCGAGTGCCTCAGAAACGCATGGAAACTAAAAATACTGCTAATGGGCAGTTTTTTAGTTTAGGAACCAGAACTTTTTTATGATATAATGAACATATGAAAAATCATTTTATTTCAACTATTATAAAAATAACCATACTTTGTATTGTTATTTTTGCAGTCAGTCTTTATTTCATTTACGATTCTCAATTAATTGGGCTGGTTATTTTAGGCTTGGGTATCCTTTGTCTTCTATCCCTAATTCCTTTTAAGGTATCAATCAATACAATTTGGCCTGATATCATTTTTGGACTGATTGATAATGGTATTTTAGCAATTTTGGCGATCTTTGGCGGTGAGATGGCTGGAGTCGTTGGAGCCGTTATTGGCGGAGCTGTTGGCAATGCGATAACAGACGGAATTGCTGGTATATTTGAAGGTTATGTAGCTGAAAAAATGAGAAAAAATAATATATCTGACAATAGGACAATGCTTGGCTCTGCTGTTGGTAAAATGGCGGGATGCCTTTTGGGGGCAGGAGTAGTCTTGATCGTTGCTAATCTGTTGAAATTTTAAAAAGTCGCGAATTTAACTAAATATTAATAATGTAAAAAAATATGAATCTTACATCTTGGCTAAACGAAAAAACAAAAAAAATGGACTGGATAGATATGGCTTTAACAAAAGTTAGCTGTTTTGCTTTCGGAGTATTGCTTG
>Ga0315275_10005311_pt1 | contig 12195 bp, 10 predicted proteins | sample YL17G03_0_MG_FD_205557 | JGI IMG/M metagenome (GOLD analysis project Ga0315275, IMG submission 205557) | Sediment microbial communities from Yellowstone Lake, YNP, Wyoming, USA - YL17G03_0 | ecosystem: Environmental > Aquatic > Freshwater > Lake > Sediment | place: USA: Wyoming | collected... | reverse complement strand
GGACTCTCCTTTACTACTATCTCTTGAACGGACCCCAGCTGCAGCGCTCGGTCCTGATGGCTCTCCTCTCCCTGCCCGTAGCGATCGGCATTATTCTGGCGGCGACCGCAGGGCGCCCCCCGGCGGATGTCGGCACCGCTCTTCTCCTCGCGACCTGGTTCGTAGCGGCGCTCTACCTGTCCTACGGCGGTCTGCGCTTCATCCTGCTGCTGGTGGCGCCCGCGGGCATTGCGTGCGGGGTTGCCGTCGGGCGCCTCCACCTCTGGCTCACCTGGACAGCGACCCGGATCTCCGGCGGAAGGCGCACCCTATGGGCGGTGGTCCTCTTTGTGCTCGGGGCCGGGTCCGTCGTTCCGGCAGTGCAGCATGGGGTCGCAGCGGCACGCCGCTACGTACCGCAGATGGACGACGCCTTGTGGGACACGCTGACGCACATCCGCGACGAGTCGCCGCCCGACGCGATCGTGAACACTTGGTGGGATTTCGGGCACTGGACGAAGTACGTCGCGGAGCGGCGGGTGAGCGCGGACGGCGCGTCGCTCGCCACCCACGTGCCGTATTGGCTCGCGCGCGCCCTCCTGGCAACGAACGAGCGCGAGACGGTCGGTCTGCTGCGCATGCTCGACTGCGGATCGGATGCGACGCCGGCGCCCGAGGGGCGCCTCGGCGCGTACGGCAAGCTGGTCGCGCGGGGACTCGACGGCGCGAGCGCACACGCCGTCGTGCTAGCCCTCGCGAGCCTCGATCGGCCCGCGGCCGGCACGCTGCTCGCCGAGCGAGGGCTCGCCCCCGCGGACGTGGAAGACGTGCTCGCCTCGACGCACTGCAACCCGCCCCCGGCGTACCTTGTCCTGAGCACTGACCTCGTCCAGCTGCGCGGCATCCGCTACCTTGCGGACTGGCACTTCGAGAAGCCACCCGTCAACATGCCGGCGTTGCGGCTATGGGCCCCGCGGCTAGCGTGGCGTTCTTGCACGCCGACGCCCGACGCAGCCGAGTGGGCCTGCCCGCCGGCGGGTACGGCTTCGCCGGGGGAGCCCGGCGTCTTTCGGTACCGTCCAGACGCCCCCGAGCAGAACCGGTTCCTCGCCTCGTACAGGGGAGCCGATCGGCAGTCGGCGCCGGCAGTCGTCGTGCTCGCCGAAGCGGCCGGCGTGCGCGAGCTCTCGCCCGCCACGGATAGCCAGCTCGCGGTCCTCGTGGAGATTGCGGTCCTCGTCGACATCCCGGAGCGCCGCGCGCTCGTGGGCCCACCCGACCTCCTCCGCTCGACGCTCGTGGATCTCCTGTACCTCGACGGGCGTTATGCCAAGCACTTCGAGAAGTTCGACGAGCGCGTCGGCTACCGGGGCGAGCGCGTGGTCGCCTGGCGGATCCACAACGAGCCGTGAGAATCCTCCGCATCTATTAGGGTGCGGGGCTTCAGCGCCAGCACGCGGTAGCGGCGAGCGCCCGGAACTCCGGGCTCCGAGCGACCAGCTCGTGGGGGCAAGAGGGCGACGAAGCGCCTCAGCGTGACGAGCGCCGCTCCTCCACGAGCGAGCGCAGGACGCCTTCGAGTCGCCGCCCGAACGCCGCCCGCGAGAAGTGCGCCGCGACGTGCGCCCGCCCGGCGCTGCCGAGGCGCGCAGCGAGCGCGCCGTCGCCGAGGAGGCGCGCGAGCGCCGTCGCGAACGCCTCCGGCTGCGGCGGGCAGAGGAGGCCGGTCTCGCCGTCGCAGACCGTCTCGACCGGGCCGCCCGCGCTCACGGCCACCACGGGCCGCCCTGCCGCCATGGCTTCCACGGGGACGTAGCCGAAGTGCTCATCGTGCGGCGTGTACACGACGCACCGGCATTCCGAAAGCAACGCGAGCCGCTCGGCCTCGGTCGGCGAAGGGCGCAGCAGGACACGGTCGACGAGGTCGAGCCGCCGTACGAGAGTCTCGAGCTCTCGCACGGTCTCGCGCTGCTCGCGGAGCCGGGGGTCGTAGCCTCCGGCGACGACGAGCCGAACCTGGGCGAAGTCGCAAGGGGGAAGCCGAGTGCGCAGGGCCGCCAGGGCCTCGATGGCGAGACCGACGTGCTTGCGCGGGTCGAAGCGGCCCATGCAGAGGATGGTCTTGTCGCTCGTGCCTCCGTCTGGCGCGAGGTCGGGCGTGGGCAGGGGATCGACTCCGGGGTAGAGCACGATGGGCTCGACACGTAGCCGGGGGAAAGACTCGCGAAGACGCTGCGCCGTGAAGCGGCTGTTCACGAGCACCCGGTCCGCCATCCCCGTCCCGAGCTCCTCCAGGCGATCGATCGGCGATCGGTACCAGCGATAGAGCGCACCGCCGGAGGGCGCGAGGAGCCGGTCTGGATAGTGGCAATACAACACGATGCGCGCCCGCCCGACGAGCCGCAGCAGCGGAATCACGTGCGGAACGAGATCGCAGAAAACGACGTCGGGAAGCTCGGGAAGCCGCGCGGTCAAGGCGGCGAGCCAGGCCATGCGCGCGACGGCACACGGCGCGCGCAGGCGCTGGCCGACGTGCCCCGGGAGGAAGCGGCCGCGCACGCGCACGTCGAGGGTCCCGTCCGAGGTCTCGGGGAAAGCGCGCGCGGGATCGTGGTGGGAGGTGAGGACCACTACCCGATGGCCCGCGTGGACCAGGTGGGCCGCCGCGTCCACCACCAGCCGCTCGGCGCCGCCGAGCCCCAGGTCGGGATGGATGAAGGCGACGTTCAGTGCCGCAGCCCTTCCAGCAAGAGCGGGAGCGCCGCCGCGGTCCAGGCGTCGGTCCAACGTTCGCTCGGTGACCGCGCGATGTTTTCTCGCAGCCGCTCGAGCAGCCGTGCGCGGTCGGGATAGCCCCGGAACAGCGCCTCCAGGTGCTCCGCGAGTTCCGCGGCGGTGGAGAAGAGGAGCGCATTCTCCCCGTGCCGCACCACCTCCCCGAGGCAAGGCCCGTAGTCGAGGGCGCAAACCGGAACCCCCGCGCCGAGAAACTCGGCCAGCTTCATCGGCAGGTCGAACCCGGAGGCCGAGCGGTGGAGGCAGATGCCCAAGTCGGCTGCCCCGATGATGGCGGGATAGTCTTCGGGGGGAAGCCAGAGGGTGCGGAGGTGGATCCGGCGAAGGGCGAGCGCCCTCATGTCGCGGGCATATTGCTCGCGCAGCGGCCCCTGCCCGGTCGCGACGATGACGAGGTCGGGGAACGACGCTCCGTCGCGCGAGATCGCCTCGTCGCACCGCGCCGCAGCCTCGATCAGGAGCGCGAAGTCCTCGTCGGGGGTCCAGCTGCTCGGGCTGACAAGGAGTGCGGCGGGCCGGGATGGGTCGGGAAGCCGCAAATCCGCCTGCAGGCGGCGGAGGAGCTCGCGGCGCGCCGCGGGCGGCGTCCGCACGAAGCGCGAGGTCGGTCGGTCGTACAGGACGACCGCGTGCCCGATGCCCCAGTGCGTCTCGAGCTCCTCCGCCATCGCTCGCGACACGCAGAGGTGCCCATCGGCGCGCCGCCCCAATGCCCGCTCGTAGCCGCGGGCGAGCCGAACGAAGAGGTGGCTCGGGCCGAGACGCAGCGCGAGCATCGCGTACCCGAAGTTGTGCCAGTCGACGACGAGCCGGGCCGACCGGATGCGGGCGGCGATCAGCGCGACGAGCAGCGTCGGTACCGCCGGGGGGTTCTGCACGAGCACGACGTCGGGACGCGCGACCCGCACGAGCAGGGTCCAGAGGAGCTCGAAGCTCTGGCGCGCGACGCGAAGGAGGCCCCCAACGGCGAGGAGAGCGCGCGGCAAGCGCGCGGGCGCGCGCAGGCGATGGACGCGGACGCGCGAGTGTGCGGCGACGCTGCGATCGATCTCCGTCTCGACGTATCCGATCAGGTCCACGTCGGCGCCGCTGTCGGCGAGCGCCTGCGCATGGTAGAGCATGCGGGGGCTACGCCCGAGATCGCCGAGAACGGCGACGACGACACGGGTCGAGCGCGGGGTGCACTGGGGCTGTCGGCCGGACACGAGTAGGCACCACGGGTATACCCGACATCCTCGCGGCGCTCCAAGGGCGGAACAGCGGAATCACTGGCATGGGCGACGTCACCGGCGCGCCCCGCGGGCGGGGCTCCACGCACGATGAACGGCGGCACGTCGCCCCCGCCGCTCCGTCGCGACGAATCGTCATCGCCTGCGGCGGGACGGCCGGTCACGTTTATCCGGCCCTCGCGATCGCCGACGCCTACCGCCGGATGGTCCCGGGCACGGACGTGCTCTTCTTCGGAGGCACCGACGGACTCGAGTCGCGGCTGGTACCGGCACACGGCTATCGGCTCGCCGTGACCCGTGCCGCACCGGTGCTCGGCGTGGCGCTGGTAGCGAAGGCGCGGGCGATGATCGCGACGATGGTCGGCATGGCCCAGGCGCGCCGCATCCTCCGCCGCGAGAACGTCCAACTCGTACTCGGGCTCGGCAACTACGCCTGCGCCCCCGCGGTGCTCGCAGCATGGAGCCTCGGCTTGCCCACGCTGCTCCACGAGGCCAACGCGGTGGCCGGCGTCGCAAACCGCCTCCTCGGACACGTCGTGGATCGCGTGCTGCTCGGCTTCGAGTCGGCCACCGGAGCCTTCGCCAAGCCTACGAGGGTGACCGGCACGCCCGTCCGGGCCGAGATCCTCGCCCTTGCGTGCGGGCAGGCCCCGCACGATGCGCCCTGCCCCGGCGTCCCCGTGCGGATCCTCGTGTCGGGCGGCTCGCAGGGTTCACCCTTTCTCGACGAACGCGCGCCCGATCTCCTCGCACGGCTGGCGCTCCGCGGGCACGCTCTCGAGGTCCGCCATCAGGCGGCGGAGCCAGACCTCGAGCGCGTGCAGGCGGCGTACGCCGGCGCCGGGGTAAGTGCGCGAGTCGTCGCCTACATCGACGACATGGCCGGGGCCTACGCGTGGGCCGACTTCGGCGTGGTGTGCGCGGGCGCGGTGACGCTGGCGGAGGTGGCGGCGGTCGGGTTGCCGGTGCTGCTCGTCCCGCTTGGGAGCGCTGCCCTGGATCATCAAGCGGCCAACGCTCGCGCGTTTGCCGCTGTGACCGGGGCGCGGTGGGCACGCGAGGATGCCTGGGACGCCGACGCGCTCGCGGCGCACGTGGCATCGCTGATCGCCTCCCCTTCGGCGTGGAGCGCGGCGTCGGCGGGTGTGCGCCGGCTCGCCAGGATGGACGCGGCGGCAGCCGTCGTCCGCGCCTGCGAGGCCGAGATCAGGCCCGCGACTCCCTCCGCGGAGCGCGATAGCCGAGCGCCTTGATTCCGGCGTACATGGAGACCGCGGCCACGCCGACCACGACGGCGTTGCCCGGCACTGGGCAACCACGGCGACGAACGAGAGTGCGCTGAACGCCACACGAGGAGTCCAGATACGGGCTGTTAGCGCCCGAAGCGTCCCTCGCCCGTTCGGGAATGGATTCGTCCAGTGCTGCCGGCACCTTTGACCAACATCCTGTGGCGCTACCGTCGTCGGTGGGATTCACGCAAAGTGCGAGCTGAAAACTCCGGAGCAGGGACGACGCATCGCCTCGCCTTGGCGGCGCTCATCTCGTTCGCCGCCGCGTGGTATGCGGCCGGCATCGGAAGCGGCTCTCCACTGACGTCTGGCGACGACTACTTCTACGCGGCCAGCGCGGTTGATATCGCCACGGGCGCCTCACTGGTCCACCGGTTCGACAGTCCTGCGCTTGCGTACTTGTATGTCCCCATTAGCGATCGCCCTGGGTTGTATGCCTCCAAATACCCCCTCGGGGTCAGCGTACTACTCGCCCCTTTCTACTTAGTGTTTGGTTATCATGGGCTTTTTGCGCTCGGCCCGATCGCTGGCGCGCTCGGCGTTCTGGCTACGTATCTGTTGGCGTCGCAGATGACAGCGCATCGAGGCGTGTCCTTGTTTGCCGCAGCAATGCTTACGGGCCTGCCAGTTGTAGTCTCGAGCGCGAGCGGAATCGGCAGCGACCTGCCCTCGCTCACGGTGGTCACTTCGGCACTCGCCGCCTATGTGTGGCATCTGAAGAGTGAACGCCCCGCCGGTCTCTGGCTGTTCTCTTTTCTCGCTGGCGTGTCGTTCCTGGTTCGCGCACCGAATGCGCTGGTCTTCGGCGTAATCGCCCTCCATCAAGGGTGGCGCGCCTACACGCGACGCAGTTGCCGATGGTGGGCGTGGATTCCAGCGTGCATCGTGTTTTCGTCCCTCCTCGCGATTCACTTTGTCGTCAGCGCAGCCACGTTCGGTTCGGTAATCGGCGGTTATGCCACCGAAACACGCGACCAAGGTGGGCTCGCGCTGTCCTGGATGCCGGACCACTTGCGGCTGTACGTAGTGATGCTCTGCGCCGTCCCACCACTCGGCCTACCTTGTATGGCGCACGCGATGTGGTCCAAACGCAATGAGTGCGAGGGCGTTTCCCTCGCCTTCGCCGGACTCACGCTCGCGTACGTTCTCTTGTACAGCGCGTGGTGGTCGTTTGCGTTCGACTACGCGCAGGCATTCATCGCGGGCGCGCGGTTCCTCCTACCCGTTATGCCGTTGCTGTGCGTAGCCTGCGCGATTGCCTGCTTTGATGTGGTCAACCGCGTTGGCGTGAGAGGTGCGATCATCGCTGCGTGTGTGGCCGGCGAGATGACGGTGGGCGTCCTTTTGACGTATCAGCTTCGCCATTACAAGGGCCGCATGGCCGCGCACCGGGAGCACATCTACGCCTCAACGGAAGCGAACGCGTTGCTCGTGGGCCCTGGCGACTGGAAGAAATTGTTGTTGAGCCGTCTTGTAATCGATGGTCGCGGTGCGTACGCGGCCTACGAGGACGGTGACAGCAGAAGTGGATCAGATGAGGTCGTTCGACTTGTCGTCGACGCTCTCGACTCTGGTCGGGTGGCGTATCTTCTTCTGTCTGGTGTGCAGGCGAAGCCCGGCGAAATGGTGGTTGTGAGAAACCTGCAATCGCGCTATCGACTGACCAAGGTTGCGGAGTACACCGATCCGTACGATTTGACGGTCCTGAGGGTCGCCAAGCCTTAGCGTCTAGGCCGCCCCCCCTTGAATAGCGACGGTCTGCGATGAAGGTCAGCGTTTGCGTTAGGACCTACAACCTGGAACCCTTCGTTGAGGAGGCAATTCGAAGCGCCCTGGCACAGGCGACGGCTTTTGATTTTGAGATCGTCGTTGCAGACGACGCATCTACAGACGGCACCAGGGCCATTCTGGAGCGACTGCAGAGGGCCGCGCCCGAGCGCCTTCGCCTCCTCCTGCAAGAGACCAATGTCGGTAGCATGCGGAACCAATTCGACGCCTATATGGCGTGCGCGGGCGACTACGTCGCACTTCTCGACGGAGATGACTACTGGCTAACGACCGACAAACTTCAGAAGCAGGCCGACTATCTCGACACACATCCCGACGTCTCCATTTGCGGCACAAGCTACACGACGGGCACCTCTACTAGGCCTGTCCCCAGACAGCAGGTGATGAACCTCAGAGACGTGCTCGAAAGTGGGAATAGCAAGACCGGTGGTGGCGCCGACTTGTTGCAGAGCACCATCATGATCAGAAGAGCCTGCCTGCCCACTCTGCCGGATTGGTTCATCCTCGAGTCGCACATGCCGCAGACGGATCTGCTGTTTCAGATCCTTTGCCTCCAACGAGGCAGCCAGGCGTTCTTAAGCGACGTGTCGACCTTCTACCGCGTGCACGGAGCTTCGCTCTTCAGCTCATTGTCTACCGAACGGCAGTTAGAGTCTGCGGTGGCGACGTGGAGTGAGGTAAAGAAGCACATCGAGCCGTCCTACCATCGCCCGATCAATAGACGGCTAGCCGGGGGCTACTTCAGGCTCTCGGAACTCTACGCGGCCGTCGGCCAACGAGCGGCCGCGAAAGCAGCTCTCACAAGGGCCGCGGAGTACGGCAACTTTGCGGACTGGGTACGACATCTGGGACGAACCTACACGCCGTCGCTCTATGAATCGTTGCTGACGCTGAGCGCACAGTTTCGGTATCGCGAGTGAGACAGGCAATTTCGCCATCGACATTTCTGGAACTTTCAGACTAGACTGCCGCGAGCGGAAGGGTGTCTATCCGGGCGGTGCGGCGCGCGTTGAAGAGCGGCGTATGTTGGCTCGGCATGCACGGCCGATTGCGCTTGCTTGCCTGCGAGAGGGGAGTATAGGCCAACGATGGGAGGAGCCTCGCTCGACTTTCCTCTGGAACGCACGGATTGGGCACTGGTGGTTTCTCTTGGCCTTCCCGATTCTGGCTTTGTGTGTGCTCGTTAGTAGGCGAAACCAATTCAGTGATTAGAGCGGTTGCCAAACGTATCCTTCCGGGGCCAGCGGTTCAGCTGTTGAAGTTTTGTTATCGCGGTTGCGGCCTTTTAGACCGCAAAATTGCGAAGCGTTACCTCGCGCAACACAGAGAGCCGAAATTGCAGATCGGTTGTGGCAACAACGCGTTGCCCGGCTGGCTCAATACCAATTATCCTTCCGTGTCCCGAGACATCATGCATCTCGATGCAACGCGGCCCTTTCCCTTCGATAATGAAACATTCGATTATGTATTCGGCGAGCACATGATTGAGCATGTTCCATACCACGACGCCCGGAAGATGCTTGCTGAATGCCGTCGGGTCCTTAAACCCTATGGCAAGATACGGATATCCACACCCGACCTCGCTTTCCTAACAGACCTCGCCCGCACTGATAAATCGGACCTGCAGCGCACATATATAAAATGGACGTGTCATACTTATATTCCCGACGCGCTGGAAGAACATGCGGCGTTCGTCATCAATAACTTCGTAAGAGCGTGGGGACATATGTTCATCTACGATGAAGATACGCTGCGTGCAGCAATGACGAGCGCCGGTTTCGTGCAAATAACGAAACGCGACTTGCAGGAAAGCGAAGACGCCGTGTTGCGCAATCTAGAATGTGAAACGCGTATGCCGCCGGGTTTTGTGCGGCTGGAAACACTCACGCTCGAGGGCCGCAAATAGTGCCAGCGAATTCAGGGCCTCCAGCAGATCCTTGGGGTTCACGTGATACGTTTTCGCTGTTTCATCACGTCATCCACCCCCACCCGGATGGACAGCAATCGCTGCGCCAGATCGGTGTATGCGAACCCTTCTTGGGAGCAGTTTCGATGAACTAGCGGGGACTTGCCTCCGCCAGCTGCGGCAGGAGATCGTCCATCATTCCCACGGATGGAATCGAGCGGGAGCTTTGGGCCTGCTCGGCGGCTCGAGGCGGTTGGGCTGTCCAAGGTCGTCGGCGTGCCGCTCCCGGAACCTCCGGTAGCCCTGAAGCCATGGCACCGCGAGAAGAGCTTCGTGGTTCCAAGGGCGACCTTCACGCGAGCTGGAATCTGAATCGGCTCTCCGGTCTGGGGATTACGTCCCACGCGGGCCGCGGACTGCCACCTCTTCCAGCCGCCGAGGCTCGGGATCTTCACGGGCTCACCTTTCTCCACAATGCTGGTGATTAACTCAACCACGCCGCCCACGAAGGCTCCGGCTTGGCTCTTCGATAACCCAGACCTCTCCGCGAGCTTCGCCACGAATTGTGCGTTGGTCATCAACAGGTTCCTCCCCGCCCGCAGCGGGCGGAGGTCACCGCCGGAGGTACGCCCTACGTGCGCTTCGATTTCAACGACTACTCCGTGCCCGCGGAGTGCATCCAGCGAGTGCTCGTCGTGCTCGCCACCGAAGAACAGGTGCGCATCCCGGAGGGCAACCGGGTCGTCGCCGTGCACGAGCGCAGCTTCGATCGCGGCAGGCAGATCGAGGATCCTCAGCACGTGGAAGCCCTGGTCCAAGTCAAGTGCGAAGCCCGCCAACACCGCGGCCTCGACCGCCTCCACCACGCCGCCCCCGCGAGCCACAAGCTGTTTGCCGAGGCGGCACTGCGCTCTACGAACCTCGGAGGTCTCACCCGCGGCCTGGTGTGTCAGCGATCGTGTGAAACTGACCCCTCTTTGATCGTTTGAAACTGATTCCCGTGTACGAGGAAAGGGGGTCTTTCATGGAAGAGAGCATTCAGGGGGTAGTCTCGGCGCCGATTCGAAACGAATCGCTGGAGGAGACGATACTGCGAGAGGATGGAGTGCGGGAGATCCTGGCTCGGCTGGAGCGAGGTGAGGGAATCAAGCGGATCGCCCGCGAGCTTGGGATCTCGAAGAATACCGTACGGCGATGGCGCCGGGTGGGCGAGTGGCGCCGGTGGGTCGACGCGCGACGGCCGCGGAAGCTCGACCGCTTCGCCGCGCTCATCGAGCGGCGCGGTGCCGAGGTCGGCTGGAAAGGGGCGGTGCTGTTCCGGGAGCTCCGCCAGCTCGGATACGAAGGCGGATCGCTGCAGGTACGCCGCTGCGTACAGCCGTTTGCGGGAGAGGAACCGGCTCACGGACGTGGCCACGATGCGATTCGAGACGGGCGCAGGTGAGCAAGCGCACCGACGCGCTGGCGGCGCACGTGGCGTCGCTGGTCGCCTCCCCTTCGGCGTGGAGCGCGGCGTCGGCGGGTGTGCGCCAGCTCGCCAGGATGGACGCGGCGGCAGCCGTCGTCCGCGCCTGCGAGGCCGAGATCAGGCCTGCGGCTCCCTCCGCGGAGCGCGATAGCCGAGCGCCTTGATTCCGGCGTACGTGGAAACTGCGGCCACACCGACCACGAGGGCGTTGCCCAGGCCCTGGGCGGCCACGGCGACGAACGAGAGCGCGCTGAATGCCACACACACCGCGTACAGCGTGAGGACGGCGCGGCGGTGGGTCATCCCCTGCCCCATTAGCCGGTGGTGGATGTGCTCGCGGTCGGCGTGGAAGACCGACAGAATGCCCGAGAGGAACGTGCGGCGGAGCAACGTCAGCGCGACCTCCATCAGGGGAAGGCCGAGGGCCAGTATCGGCACCAGCACGATGACGGCGGTGGCGCCCTTCTGGAGCGACTGGAGGGACAGCACGCCGAGCAGGTAGCCGAGCAGGAGGCTCCCGGAGTCGCCGAGGAAGATCGACGCCGGGTTGAAGTTGTAGCGAAGGAAGCCGGCAAGGGCGCCGGCGATGGTGGCCCAGAGGCACGCGGCGTCGGTCCGATCCTGAGCCAGCGAAACGACGAAGAGCGTCGTCGAGGCGATGAGCGCGACCCCGGCCGCGAGGCCGTCGAGTCCGTCGATCAAGTTGAAGGCATTGGTGATCGTGACGATCCAAGCGAGCGTCAGGAAGGCGCCCACGACACCAAACTCCACGAATCCGCCGCCGAAGGGATTGGTCACGCCCCGCAGACCGTAGCCCCCGGCGAGCGCGACGCCCGCCGCTACGATCTGCAGGCCGAGCTTCGCGAGCGGCGGCAGGCCGCGAACATCGTCGACGGCTCCCGTCACGACGATGAGCAGCACGCCGCTCAGCAGCCAGCCGAGGTGCCACCCTTGCGCCTTGAGCAGGTCGAGTGCCCGGACACCGAGCAGCGGCGTGAGGTAGAGGGCTCCGACCGCTGCCAGCAGAAGGGCGACGCCGCCGAGGCGCGGCACGGGGCGAGCATGGATGCGGCGGGGCCCGGGCGTGTCCACCGCACCGAGACGCCCGGCCAGTGCGCCGATCGGCGGAGTCGCGACGAGCGCTAGAGCCGCCGCTGTCAGTGCCAGGATGAGATACGCCACGGACGCCGATTGGAAGAAGGCAGTAGCACGCGGTTGGTCGCAAGGCGAGCCGCCGAGTCACCCGGAGAGCCACAGCGAAAAAACTGTTGCACCCGAGCTTTGACCCGAGGGAACCAGCCGGGAACAGAGTGAAGCACGAGGAACTCGTGGGCGTCTCGCTGCCTTCTCGTGAGCGTCCGTATGGCGCAGGCGAAAAAGTACGCCAAGCCGGCGCTTCGCGCGTCGTCCTCGAACCTCTTCCACACGAGGGCCGCGACCAGCCAGCCCCTTCGCGTTCGGTGGTGTCCGGACGGCCTTGAAGAGCCGCGCGGGAGCGCGATAGTAGCAGGACGCGTCGGGCCGTCGCGCGGCGTCGAGCAGCACCGCGAGCGGACGGCGTGGAAACCGCGTCGTGCCGCTGCAACTGAGAATCGTCGAGCGGGGCTCCGGAATCCCGGTGGCATACGCCGGCCGGCTTCTCGGCATGAGCGGCGCCGACGTCGTGAAGATCGAGCCGCCCGGGGGCGACCGGCTGCGGCGCGCGGAGCCGCTGGTGCGAGGGCGAGACGGAGCGCCGCT
>Ga0315275_10005309_pt1 | contig 12196 bp, 13 predicted proteins | sample YL17G03_0_MG_FD_205557 | JGI IMG/M metagenome (GOLD analysis project Ga0315275, IMG submission 205557) | Sediment microbial communities from Yellowstone Lake, YNP, Wyoming, USA - YL17G03_0 | ecosystem: Environmental > Aquatic > Freshwater > Lake > Sediment | place: USA: Wyoming | collected... | reverse complement strand
CACACGACCCCCCGGACCCCACCCCCCGTTCCGGAACATTAACTGTTTGTTATGGAGGGCAAAAAAGAAAAGAAAATTTTATATGAATATACTATTTATAAAGTCATAAAAGCGGCGGCTGTCCTCTACTCGAAAAGGAGTAACGCCTTTTAAATTATATAAGCTTTCCCAACAAAGTTAAAACTATCTTCAGCAGGTGTCAGAATGGAAAAGTGGAAGTGCAAAAGGTGCAATTACATTTTCGTAGGCAATGAATGCCCCAGGATTTGCCCCAACTGCGCCCACAAGTGCGAATTCGAGATGTTAAACGAGCTGATTCCGCCATTCACACCGATTTACGACGAGTGAGATATTCCGGCTTCTGAAAAACCAGAAATAAAAAATAAGAAAACAAAAAAGTTAAAAATCAATTTTTAACCGCATCCGCCAGCAGCCGTGTTGCTTGCGGTTGCATTGCCAAGGCTCTGGCTGCATTCTGATGGCGGGGTGTTGAAGCCGGAGCATATGGCTGCCTTGTAGTTCTCGGCTGCGCGGCCGCCGCTGTATTCGGCATCGTTTATGAACACTGCCGGCGAGCCCTTGACTCCGTATTTGGCGTTAAGCTCGAACTCCGCCTTCGCGAGAGCGACTCCTTCGCTGCTCTGGCACTGGCTTATCTTGGCCGTGTCTATGGAGTATTTCTTCGCGACTGCTTCCCAGCACGTGTCGACGTTCTGAGAGGTGCATGCAGTGTTGACGTCCGCAAGGAAGTTGAAGAACTTGTCTTGGGTCTCGTACTTAAAGATGCACATTTCGCGGATGTCTTCATTGAGTTCCTGTATGCCGTGCATGGAGCAGTATGAGCCGTTCGCTATGCAGTAGTTTGGACCTCCGCCCTGATAGTTCGCGTATATCACGTAATGCGGCTCCCATGTAACTTTGTCCTTGAGCAGGTTGTACACGGGTATAATGCCTGATTCGGCCTGATTGCCGTATGGGCAGTAAGCCATTGTAAAGAATTTCACGTTCGCCTTGTCGGCCTTGGGTATGTCCGTCGCCACGGGCTGAGTGGTGTCAGCCGGAGGCGTGAGCTTCTTGGCCTGGTCGCATATCTCCGTGTTCTTGGTTATCAGGCATACCTGAGTCTTTAACGTGTATTCGCTGTCCACGCCTGTTATCGTGGTGAGATTATCATATATAATGACTAAGCCGGGAGTTTGTATCTGCTGGCCGTAGCCCGTTTTCACGAAAGGTATTTTAAGCGTTTTCGCGACCTCTATCGCCTTGGGTTCAAGCGCAGCGCAATCAGTGCAACCCGGAGGTGAAATGAAGACAAGCTGGTCGCCTTTCACGGCGCTAGAGCCACCGCTTCCCATTGAGCTAACCAAAAATCCTACCGCAAAAAACACAGCGGCTAAAACAACAAAAGTCAAATACATCATGGTTTTTGAGCCACCCTGCTTCTTCTCGTGATGTTCGTGATGCTCTGCGTGCTCCTCTTTGTGCTCATGGTGCTCTGCATGCTCGTGGTGCTCGTGGTGTTCGTGATGTTCGTGATATTCGGGGTGGGCATGCTCATGATGTTCATGCTTGTCAGAAGATTCATGTTCTGCAGACATAGACATAATGTTGGTCAGGAGGTTTAAATAGCTTACCCCAAATCCTAAATCCCAAATTGGGCAAAAACGAATCTTGCCCTATGGAATGATATAAATGAATCGCTAAAGGATGAAGATGTTGCAAAAATCTTAAGAATTGCCAAAAATCTCCATGCAATTTAAAAATAAGCCGCTGCTTCTGTGGATGTCATATACTTGAACTTGATTACATCGCCGCTGACAGGATAGTACTGGTCGCAGGCAACCGCAGGCAATTTGTCATTAACGAGAAAAATCCACGTGTGGTCGCTATCCTCTTTAATGCCATTTATGCTTGTTATGTAAACGCTCGGTTCGTGCATCCTGTAATCAGGGGTGGCCACGAGTATGAGAGCGTTTAAAGCGGTTTCCCTCGGGCTGAGCGTCACGCTGTAGCTGAGCGGCTTGTAGCCGTCGTCTATCACGACCTGAATTTGCTGGCTTCCGCCTGTAGAAGAGGCTGAACCCGTAATTTGCATCAGGCGCATGCTTCCCATCACGACTACCACCAGAACTATAACGCCCGCAAGCAAATACCTTGAGTTCATAGAGGATATCCTCCCTATTTACTGTAGGATTTTATCTTTAAATCCGTATATTACCCTCGCTGCGGCAATGCTGCCCCATGTCTTCGCCTAGCGTTTTCCCGTGGTTGTTTTCTGGCCGGAATATTTGCCCGCGTACCCTGCGCTTTCCCTGTCAAGCCTCATAAGAATGAGCTGGCAGAAACGCGTGCCCTTCGCTATCCTCAGAGGGCAGTCGTTCGCGTTGAACACGCTGAGCGTGAGCGTCCCTTTGAAGCCCGGGTCGACCCAGCCCGCGTTGTTGAGTATCAGACCGATGCGCGATAGCGAGCTGCGCAGCTTGGTCATTGCCGCGACGTCGTTGGGCAGCTCCACGTATTCGAGCGACCGTATGAGGGCATGCGTCTTCGCGGGAATCACGACTTCGTCACCATTGCATCTCTCGTATTCCTGCTCCCTCTCGAAAACTATCTCCTTTCCCTTGAGCCTGAGCATCTCTCCGGAAATGCGAAGATCCACGGACGCCGGCTGTATCTGCTTCTCATCGAACGGCTCTATGACAAGCCTCTTCGAATCCAGCAGCTCCTTTATCGTCTTTTCAGAAAGAATCATTTAATCACTTTCGCCCGCTCGTTTCAGTACTCAATGCCTTCCTCTGCCTTCTTGCCTTTCGCGAACGGGTGCTTTATGTCCTTCATCTCAGTGACGAGATCCGCGCCGGCGATGAGCTTCTCGGACGCGTCGCGGCCCGTTATGACGATGTTCATCCCCTCGGCCGCGAGCCCCACGAGTTCGAGCAGGTCATCCTCATCTATGAGGCCTGAAGCGACCGCCACGCTAGCCTCGTCAAGTATGAGCAAATCAGGCTTGTAAGGACCGGTGAGTATCTTCTTGGCGTAAAGCACTGCCTCTATGGCGTGCTGCTTGTCCTCCCTGGACGGGTTCTTGAGGTCGACGAAATACTCGGTCCCGAACTGCAAGATGTCCAGGCCGGGCAGGTTCTTCTTGAGCAGGAGCTCGCCTGTCTTCGTGCCTTTAAGGAACTGCACGACCACGACGCGCTTGTTGTGGCCAAGGAAGCGCATGGCCATGCCGAACGCAGCCGAAGTCTTACCCTTCCCGTTGCCCGTGAAAACGCAAACGATTCCCATATCATCACCCCTACCCACTAAGCTCTTTCTTAAAGAGTATTATATACAGATATTATATTTGCGTCCTGTGCCGCAGCGCCTAGCCGCACTTGGAGTAGCCGCAGCTCAGGCAGGTGTAGCATCCCTCGGCTGAAAACAGCTTGGACTTGCACACGGGGCACATCTCTTCCGACTCGTTAAGCTCCTTCTTCTCCTCGTCCGTCTTCACCATTTTCGTTTTCTTCCTCTTGTCATCGCCGATGTGTATGACCTGAACGGCCTTGCTCATGTCGCGGTAAATCGTCACTCCCTTACACTTCAGCTTGTAGGCGAGCGTGTAGGCGTTCTCGACGTCCTTTATGCCGGCGTCGTTGCGCATGTTTATCGTCTTGCTCACCGCGTTGTCCGTGTACTTCTGGAAGGCGGCCTGCATCTTTATGTGCCATTCGTAATCGATATCGTGCGCGGTCTTGAACAGCTCCTTCGCAGTTTTCGGGACGGCGTCTATATGCTCGACTGACCCGGACCGCGAAATCTCGTGCATAAGCTCCTCGGAATAGAAGCCCTTCTCGCGCGCGTATTTCTCGAACAGCTTGTTGACGTCGACCAGCTCGTCGCCGCTGAGGACGTTCTTCCTCACGAACGCAACGGCGAATAACGGCTCTATGCCGCTCGAGCAGTCTGAAATTATGCTTATCGTTCCTGTGGGCGCGATGGTCGTGACCGTCGCGTTGCGCATGTGCTTGTATGCCTTCTTCTCCCACAAGCTGCCGGTGAAGTTCGGGAAATTGCCCCTGTTTTTGCCCAGCTCGACCGACATCTCGCGTCCGGCGTCAGTAACGAATTTCATGATCTTCTCGCCAAGCTTTAACGCTTCTTCGGAATCGTAGCGCATGCCGAGCTTTATCAGCATGTCCGCGAATCCCATGACGCCGAGGCCGATTTTCCTGTTGGCGTGCGTCATGAACTCTATCTGCTTTATCGGGTAAGAGTTCGCGTCTATGACGTTGTCCAGGAACTGGACCGACGCTTTCGTCGTTTTCGCCAGCTTGTCCCAGTCCACGTCGCTAGATCCTTTCGTCTCCTTCAACATCTTGGAAAGGTTTATGGAGCCGAGGTTGCAGGACTCGTAAGGCAAAAGCGGCTGTTCGCCGCAATTTGATACTACTATCCCATTACAAATAAATGAATGTGTTTGCGGCTCGGCAAGATCGTACACGGCTTCAGTTCCGTTGGGCTTTATTTCCAGAACTTCATCCTCAAAGACGTCCTTATAGTATGATCTCTTTTCAATCTTCGCCAGCTTTATGCAATGTTTTTTGCAAAGGAATCCTATTTTCTTTGTGAATCTTGGAATGTTGTCCCTGCTTATGTTCAGTTCGAACAGGACTCCATCCGAAGCGTATGTCCTCTCCTCCCCGTTTTTGCTAGTGTACCTGAATGTCTTCCTAGGTTTCCTGCTCCTGTCGTAAAGCCTCGATTTTATGCCAAAATTGAGTAGCAGAAGCTGGACCTGCTTAAGCAGTTTCTGGGATTTCGATGTCAGTCTTATATACGCCGTTTTGTTCTTCTCCTGGAATCCTATCGTGCCGTCCGAGCTGAAAATGCCTTGGAGGAATCCTGACACGGCGTCTTCCGTTGCCGTGAAAATTGATGAAGGCACTTCCTTCTCGCCCGCCTTCACCGCTTTGACTCCTAGTTTTTTAAAAAAATCCACAAACTCTTTACCATGGTAGGATAAATGGATGACTCCGTTCTTTCTTTTTACTTCCTTTATCTCGCGGCCGTACATTTCATTAATAAGTGGCTTAAGATATTCCAGAATTTGCCTGTCATCCGCGCCAAAGGACAGTCCGACTCTCCTGTTTTCGTCGCCATCCCTTATCCATCCGTCTCCTATCAACCATCCCAAAATTTGTCCGAGCCCTTTGGACCATTTATGCGGGAAGTTGAAATTATATTTCCTGCCGTTTTTTCCCGTGAACTCATTTTTCACTTCAAAAGGCAGTTTTCCGTTAGTGTTCCACATACCGGCTCCCGCTTGTATCAATACTCTATCCTTGCCCATTTTCAGTTCGGAAAGTGGAACCCAGCCACGGGAGGTCATGATCTTGTGATCTGCCGTTGCAACCATCTCGTACCCAGAATTCGTAATAAGCTTGTACGTCTGTTTTACGCCTGTTTTCCATGCATTCAGCATTGGTGAAATATCAGTATCTTCCCTCCCAACAGTTCTCCTGTCGACAAGAAGAGTGGTGTGATGTCCATCCGCAAGTGTCTTCATGTCTATAAGCCCGTGCTCGGTAGGGACGAGCATGTTTTCCGCCACGCACGGGTTGGTCGCCTCTATAAGGCCGATGTGCGGCGTCTGGTTGTACTTGTTGATCTCGTCTATGAATATCACGCCCGGGTCGCCCGTCTTCCACGCCTGGTACGTTATCATCTCCCATACCTGGCGCGCGAACAGGCGCTTGAAAGGGACGCTGGTCCTCGGATTGAGAAGGTCGTATTCAGCGTCGTTCTCGAGTGCCTTCATGAACTTGTCGGTGACAGCGACGGAGATGTTGAAATTCGTGAGCACGCGGTTCTCGCTGTCTTTCGACGTGATGAAGTCGAGGATGTCCGGATGGTCGATCCTCATTATGCCCATGTTCGCCCCGCGCCTCTTGTTGTGGACCAGTATGCTATTGGCCACAAACTGTTCTCCGGCAGGAACCATTATGTCCATGGTGTACGCTCTTTCCTTGGTTATGCCAGAGATTCTGCTGTAAAAATAGGAATTGTCGGCGAGTTTTATCAATTGCGGGTGTCGCAGTCCTTTGTGTTTTTCTAGCAGCGTTTTCAGCCTTTTCCTGGTAAGGTTTCTTGAGCTGCCGCTTTCTATGGCGTCGAGATGATGCTGCAAATCCCTGTAAAGCTGCCTGTTCGCTCCCAATTTTGACCTGCCCTTTCCGCAGCCTCTTCCCGGGCCTTTGTAAAGCTCTCTTAGCAAGCTGCCCTGATTCGGGATTATATCAAACTGCTCAAATGCTTTTTCTTTCCGTCTCGATGCAAGCTTCTCGTTTTTCCTTTCGGATATGAAACCTATTTTGTTGGCGAATTCGTCTACGCTTCTCTCCTGTATGATGTTAAGGTGGTAAATGGGGTTTTTTCCGAATCTGTTTTTGCTTTTGTAGGAATGGATGGTCGAAACTATGCCCAAACCAAACAACAGTTGTTGCGCATCCTTGACCAGTTTTTCGGAGGCCGAGTATAATCGCGGGTATCCGTCGGCGTGTATGTCGCCGTCGCCCTCGAAAAGGCCTCTCAAAAAAGATCTGGCGCTTTCTGCCGATGACTGGAAAACATGGGAAGGTATGAAGGCGTGCAAAGATTTTTCCTTCTTCCATTCGAATTCCTTGAAAAGTCTGCACAGGTCCTTTGAGTAAAAAACGAGGCAAACGGAATTGTCGCCGCTCTTCTTCTGCACGATTCCCAATTTCAGGCCAAAAACTTTTGACATCAGCTCTTCTATCATCTTCATCAGATGAATATCATTTTTTTCAACGGAAAAAATAATCCTCCCTCCAGTGCTTGTGCATCCGTCGGCCATGTATATGCCAAGAAGTTCTGCCAGTTCCGGGGTCATTTTTTTTGGTATTTTTAGTCTGTTCGCATTGAAGTGCTGTCTTATGTTTTTAGGGGGAAGTTCTGCGTCATGCCCTATGTGACCGTCCAGGACATGAACTACCCAATCTCCATTTTTTATGTCCTGCACCTCTTTCCAGGAAAATTTACCGTCACTGCCGACAACGCGTATCTGATGGTTGTACGTGGCTTTTATTTCGGTTCCTATCTCCGTTTTGATTTTGTAAACCTCTGCAACACCGTTATCTTCCGCCAGGAATGCGCGCTCAAAATCTCCGTTTGTATAAACCAGATGGTTTGTCGGGTTGCTTCCGAACGACGGGCAATTAAGCAGCTTTGCGATGGGCACGACACCTTTATCGGTGCGTATGAGGCTATCTGCTGAAATGCAGCCTCCTTGTTTTATAACGTCGGTCGCCACGTCGAATACGCGCATGAACGACAGCGGTCCTGAGGCGATGCCTTTAGTCGACTTGACGACGTCGCCGTTCGGCCTGAGCTTCGAGAACGAGAAACCCGTCCCGCCGCCCGACTGGTGAATCACCGCAGTGTACTTGAGCGCATCGAATATCGTGTCAAGCGAGTCGCCAACCGGCAGGACGAAACACGCAGACAGCTGGCCGAGAGGCGCGCCAGAGTTCATCAGCGTGGGCGAATTGGGCATGAACTCGAAGCTGCTTATCATCACGTAGAACTCTTCTTCCTTTGCCTGTATCTCACTCCATTTGTTTTTCAAAATTTCCAGCAGTTCGCTGAACGAGACTTTCATCTGCTTCCTCTGGTTAAGGCGCTGGTACGCCCTCTGGAGCATTTTCACGTTGTTTATGTTGAGGCCGAGCTCCGCCGCCTTCTTCGGCAAGCCGTCGAGCTCCGGAAGGTCTTTAATCGTCTGCTCCTTGCTCCTGTCGAAAACATGGTCATGATACAATATTTCCACGAGCGCCAGGTGCATTGAGACGCGCCTGAACATCTCGGACGTCGACTCGATGACATTCCCTTCCTCGTCCTTGATGAGATAGCGCGCCTTGAGGACTTTTATCGTATTAAGCGGCAGCTTGAGCTCGTCCCTCACGCCGAGCATTTCTTTCGCCTTTCTCGATTCCTCGCGCTCCTTCCTGTAAATTATGTAAGCCTTCGCGGTCGCGGCGTGGCCGTTCTCTATGAGGACTTTCTCGACTATGTCCTGTATCTGTTCGACCGTTGGAACGTCTTTGACGAAGTTCTCGTCGATGAGCTGTATGACTTTTTCGGCAAGGCTCTTAGCCAGTTCCAAATCCTCGCCTCCGACCGACTTGGCGGCCTTGAAAATAGCATTAACAATCTTGTCCTTCTCGAATTCGGCTAATCTCCCGTCCCTCTTTTTTACCTTGCCAACACCCATGATTTCCCTCCTTCAAAGTTTCCTTTGCCTTACTTTGCGCCAAAGCAGCTAAGCCTTCTTGCCGCTGAGCTTCTTGAGCTCTTCCTGGAAGCTCTCGATATCCTCGAACTCCCTGTAAACCGATGCGAAGCGGATGTAGGCGACTTTGTCGACCTTCTTCAGTTTTTTCATTACAAGTTCGCCTATCTTCTTGCTCGGTATCTCTATTTCCTCGCCCGAACGCAGTTCCGCTTCAATCTCGTCGACCATCCTGTCTATCTGCTCATTCGTTATCGGCCGCTTCTCGAAGGAGCGGACGATGCCCTTCTTGACTTTGTCCCGGTCAAAGCGCTCGCGACGGCCGTCTTTCTTGACCACAATAAGATCCACGGACTCTATGCGCTCGTAAGTGGTGAAGCGTTTCGCGCACTTTATGCATTCGCGCCTTCTCTTGATGGACTTGCCTTCATGATTCCTCTTGTCTATGACCTTCAGCTCCTCGCTCGAACAGTAAGGACACTTCATTTCACCACTTCTCCATCCTCTTTTAAACGGATTTTTGGCGTTTTGAAGCAGATTTCACTACTTTTCAAAAACACAACATGTTGTGCCAGGCAGCTCCAAAATGCCAATATATTGTGGTCGGCAGGTATTTATATATTTTTCGATTCTGCAAAATATATTTCTGAAAAATTGCGGATGAAAGTTTTTATGTAGTTTTTCCAAAAAGATGGACAGGAGGTGTTCTGATGGGATTGATACAGGAATTCAAGCAATTTTTGGACGAGTACAAGGTGATGGGGCTCGCAATAGCATTCATCATAGGCGCCGCGCTCATCACGCTGGTGCAGTCGCTTGTGAACGACATAATAATGCCGGTGATATCGCCCGTGCTTTCGGCGACAGGTGACTGGAAAGCGTCCGTTCTCCAGATCGGACCAGTAACACTCAAATGGGGCTCGTTCCTCGGTGCAATAATAAACTTCGTGATAATCGCTTTCGTGATCTTCTTGATAGCGAAGTTGATACTCAAGGAAGCAAAGGCCGCGAAGAAGTGAGCTGTTTTTTCTTCGTTTCTTAATTTTATATTTTTATTTCAACCATATTTAGCTGATAGCATGTCGAAAGTTTATTTCTTCCCGGCCGGCGCGCAGAAGGACATGCTCGAAGCGCTGCCGAAGCTCTATGACAAAATAGCGGATGGCTTTGACGTGCGCGGCAAGCGCATCGCCATAAAAACGCACTTCGGCGAGAAGGGCAACAGAACCCATCTCCCGCCAGAGGTTTCCAAGAAGATTTGTGAGCTCGTGCGCGAACGCGGCGGCGAACCGGAGCTTGTCGAATGCAACACGCTCTACCGCGGCGAGCGGCTTAAAACGGAAACGCACGTCGCGCTCGCGAAGAAGCATGGCTTTGACTTCGCGCCCGTTGTCATATGCGACGACGAGGGAAAGAGCTGGAACATCCCAATCAAAGGCGGGAAGCATTTCAGGAGCGTCAAGGCCGGCGCGCTGCTCAGGAATTATGACATGATGATAGCGGTCACCCACTGCAAGGGCCACGTGGCTGCGGGGTATGGCGGAGCGCTGAAGAACGTGGGCATGGGCCTTGGCAGCCGCGCGGGTAAGCTGGAGATGCATGCCAAGGTCAAGCCGATTTTCGACCGCGCCAAATGCAAGGCCTGCGGAGTTTGCGCTAGCAACTGCCCTGCGGACGCGATCGTAGTCGAGAAATACGCGGTCATGGACAAGGCGAAATGCATCGGCTGCGCGACATGCATAGCAGCCTGCCCTTACGGCGCCGTCGAGATTCCCTGGTTCAACACGACGTCGCAGGAAATCCAGGAACGCATAGTCGAATACGCCTGCGGCATTACCGGCAAAATAAAAACCATCTACTTCAACTTCCTGCTCAACATCACGCCGCACTGCGACTGCATCGCAGACTCTGGCCCGGTCCTGATGAAGGACATCGGCATCCTCGCTTCGAGCGACGTAGTCGCACTAGAGCAGGCTTCCATAGACATGGTGAACCAGCGGTATGGTAAAGACTTTTTCGCGGAGCACAACAGGATCGACGTTTCAGTCCAGCCCACGCACGCTGAAGCGCTGGGTATGGGCGAGAGGAAGTACGAAATCATAAAGGTTTGATTTTGCACAAGTCTGAGCTGATGACGAAGCTGGTTTCGAGGGAAATATAACAATGTTATAATATTTATTAACCTCAACATATCACAGGGTTATACACTATCCTATATATCGAGGTCTTTTCAGCAGCTTTATTGTCACCTTTTTTGGTTTTAAAAAAGAGGACTTGCAGTTTATGCAAGTAAAGGTGTTATCACGTCGCTCGATTTTCGTGCTGCCGCATATAGGACAAAAATATTTATCAGTAAAAAAAGTTTTCTTATTTTCATGCTTAATTCTCTTTTTCATGATAACTCTTATTTCCTGAAAGAAAAACGTGTGATTTTACTTCTTCACTGATATATTCAGCACGATATTCCTGCCTATCTCTTTTATTTGTTTTTTTGTGAATGTAATGGTGTCTTTACCACCTAAAAATCCCTTCTCAACCACAATCGAAAGAAGAGTATTTGTCTTCTTGTATTTATGGATGTCCTTAACCTTACCGATTTTCTGGCCTCTGGAATCGTAAACCATCATGCCAATATACTCTTCCACTGGGACAATACTCAAGATGACGCCGTCTTGTGTTAATGATTGTATATATTCTTTTCCTATGTAGCTGTCCTCCCCGAATATTCCTCCACTCACATATAATCCTTCAATCGTCAGACTTTTAGGGTCAATATGAATATTTTTCAGTATTCCTATTTCTTTACCATCTTTTGTAAGAACTTTCTTACCTTCAATAGAACAAACTCTGACCGTTTTCCTTATTGACTTGCTGATGTGTTTAGTTATTTTCACTGTAATCACAATTTATATATTTATTAATTATTTAATTTATAAAGTTTTCAAACTCTCTAGTTGTTTCTAACGTATCATGCGCCTTCATCATTCACAAGAGCAAATTTTTAAAGACGAATTAACATCCTATAACGATGTTATAATATTTATAAACCCTTCCGCCAATTAATCAATCCAAAGTCATTTCAATATTTCAATGGTGAATTATGAAACCTTTATGCGAATACATGATATCCGAGATGCTTCCAGGGTTCAGAGCACTGGTCGCGAAGAGGCTCATTGAAGACCACGGTCTGTCGCAGACGCAGGTCGCCGAGCTGCTCGATACGACCCAGCCGGCGATTTCCCAGTACAGACGCGAGCTGCGTGGCAGGAAGACTTCCGTTTTCCTCAAGAACCACAGGCTCATCGACATACTGGACAGGACCGCGGAGAACATAGCCACGGGCAAGATAAGGCCGGAGAAGACCGGCCTCGAGTTCTGCAAGATGTGCAAGTTCATGCGCGACAACGACATTGTGACCGGCTACTCACTGTGCTGATTCCAACCAGAAACTATCAGGCTCATTTTTTAAGGGGCTGAACCCATAAAAATAATATGGACTACTGGGAAAAGAAAATCGCGGCCGCCACCATGGGAGATCCCGTGAAAGTCCTCAAGAGGGACAAGGACCTTTTCAAAAAGCTGAAGAAAGCGAACGACAATCTTAAGGAAGCGAACCGCAAACTGGTCAAGAACAACGAGACGCTCGTGAGACTGGTGGAGCTGATGGAGGAGAAGATAAAGAACCTGACCATAGACATGAAGAAGAATTACGTTTATTCTTACGAGCACGGCGGATGGGTGGAGAAAGGCGCGCTGGACGAGGGGCGAATCGAACTCGCGCCGTCGCAGCTCAACATAGACTCGATAAACAACCAGCTGGCCGAAATACTTAAGATGGTGGAAAAGCACAGAATGAAAGAATAAATAGAGCTGTAATGCTATTATAAAATAAGCGAGGTG
>Ga0315275_10005307_pt1 | contig 12196 bp, 10 predicted proteins | sample YL17G03_0_MG_FD_205557 | JGI IMG/M metagenome (GOLD analysis project Ga0315275, IMG submission 205557) | Sediment microbial communities from Yellowstone Lake, YNP, Wyoming, USA - YL17G03_0 | ecosystem: Environmental > Aquatic > Freshwater > Lake > Sediment | place: USA: Wyoming | collected... | reverse complement strand
GGAAGAAAATAGATAGAATCTTTAATCATTAAACTTTTTTTGTATTTCTGATAGATGATGCACCAATGACACATTTACGCTATGTTTCATTTCCTTTGCACTGTGCCATTAAGCTTTGGCTGGAGGAGAGCACCCCTGAGAAATTGAAGGGTGAAGGGAAATGAGGTCTTAATTATTTCGGTGGGATGGGATGAAGTTGCATTTGAACCAACGTCCCTATCTTCCTTGGGAAAATAGCATGTAATTTGACCACTTAGGGATTCCTCAGGAAAGGATCGCCAAGACAATTGGGAAACAGACGACCTGGGTCAATAATTTGTTGAAGGACATTGCAAAAGGAGGAAAATCTGATGGCTACCAAACGAAAGTCAAAAAAACAAACAGGAGATCCCATAGGTGATGGACTGGACGCAATAAAACGCCTTCTAGTCCTTCAATTGATTACCTCTGGTGTCCAGGCAACGCACATAGCGTCAGCTCTTGGGGTTGACCAGAGCGTTATTAGCCGCATGGTACCGACGCGTAAGGTGAAACGCCCTTCGGGACGGTAGAATGATTCCCATAAGTGTTTCAGACGCACGGTCAAATCCCTCGGATCAGATTGCACACGCGGTAGAAGTCCTTGGACGTTCTAAACAGCGGCTTGCTGTCTTCAAGACGATCTATCGCGGCAAGAAACGTGTTAAGGCGGTTAATGAGATTTCCTCTGCAACAGGGCTCGACCGAATACGTGTGCTTCAAGAAGGAAGGCGCCTCGCGGATAACCAGATTGTAAAACAGATAAGCGCCGCTGGCATCACGGCCTATGAGAAGGACCCCTTCTATACAGCCCAAAAGAAGAAGATTCTTAGACTAGCTCAGGATCCTGTAGCGTTTGCTAAACTACCAACAAAGGCTCGCCCTCAGACTCAATTGCAGAAAGTTATAACTATTCGCATCCCAAAACTACGTATTCAGGCCCGATCCATAACAATTGATGACATCGATTCCTTTAGCCGGGTTACACGTACCCTGATCGAACCAGGCGATTATACATCGATGTCGGAATCACGATTTAAGAATGGTATTGCCAAGATCCTGGGTGAAGGGGGACGATTTAAGGATTGGGGTGGTGAACGAAATGACTTGTTTACAAATAGAATCCGTATCTCACGCCGACGCCTTCAAGCTGCGTTCGCCTTCAAGGGCAAGGGCACAAGGGGAATTCTTACACCTCGACTTATGGGTAAGAACGGAGACCAGATACAGCGACTTTTCAAGACACCGGCAAGTGTTTTCATTGTGCAGTACTGGGGTCAGGTGTCAGAGTCCGTTATCGAACAGATGTCCGAATTTGCAAAAGCAAAGTCCGCAGTTGAGGGATCGATCATCTATTATGGAATCATTGATGGTGACGACTCCAATCGCCTGCTTAAGGCATACCCGAAGGCTTTCCAGAGAGAAAGGAAGAATACAGGCCAAGACAAACAATTCTGTCTACCAAATCAACAAACCCAGACGCGCAAAAAATCGCGCGTAGATTAGTTGAATCGTTGGACTGAGGTACATAATTGATTGATCGACTACTTACATCACCATCATTTTGGGGGCTCGCCGGTGTTGTGATAGGTTTTGCGTTAGGCGAGGGGGCACGATACATCCGTTATCGGTGGCGCATTCATCGCCTCAAAGGGTTGATAGATACTGAACTTAAGTCCCTGCTTTACCAGGTAGAACAAAAGAAAGACATCATTGGGCAGGCGATCGGACGTCTGAAGCAGAAAAAGTACTTGCCAACCCAGTCAATCCCAGCAATGACGACTGCTTATAAGGAGATCTTTGCTGAGGTATACGAACATTTATGTCCCACTCAGCGCAACTGCGTTCATAATGTCTATGAGCGCGTTCTTTTAGCAGATAGAGTATTGGATTCTTTTGAGCATGACTTCATTACCGCAATAAAAGACAAGATCATTGGCGACCCATTTCAAGCATTTTCTGATAGATTACAAGAAGTCCAGCAAGCCCTAAATGAAGCCCAGGAATTGATTCGCGGATACCTAGAAGGAAATCCCAAAGATATCTATGGGCTGAAGAGTTGACAGTACTAACAAGCAAAACCAGCTGATCGCTTACGGTTCCGGCTGGTTTTAATCATTGGAAAAAGAAAAAATATATGGATCCACGTTTTGATAGTTTTGTAGAGTCGCTTGAGCCTAAATTTCAGCAACTAGTTTCGATGAAACCAATTAAATATAGGCAGCTTCCGCAACAATTGCCAAAGAAGGGACTGTACTTGTTCTCCGAAGGTGAGAATCACCTGTATGTCGGCAGAACAAACCGCATGAGGGAACGACTGCGTGGCCACTGCATTCCGAGTGCGACACATTTTACTGCTACATTTGCATTTAGAATTGCCAGAGAGAAAACTGGCCTTTTGAAGGCGACCTATAAAACCAAAGGGTCCCGAGCAGAGCTTGCCCGGGACGCGGTTTTTGGGCCGGCATTCATAGATGCAAAGGAAAGAATAGCAAGAATGGACATAAGATATGTAGAGGAGAATGATCCGGTCTCACAAACTCTTTTAGAAATTTATGTTGCTACTGTACTTGGTACACCCTACAATGACTTTGATACCCATTGAGCATCAGCTGACCATTAACCGTAGCGGATGACATTGGCGCCGCTGATCTTGATTAGGTTAGCCCCAATTCAAGAGTATAAAAATTTCCGAACCGTTAAGGGTGCCCGGTGTCCGTTCCATTTACAAGATAAGAGGAAAAGAAAAAAGTTGTTATAAAAAGGAAAGAGAAATATGCCTGTCAAGAAATCAGAACTTTACTCCTCCCTCTGGGCCAGTTGCGATGAACTGCGCGGCAGCATGGACGCCTCGCAATACAAGGATTACGTCCTCGTCCTGCTGTTCGTGAAATACGTCTCGGATAAAGCCGCCAGCCAGAAGAACTACCTGCTCGACGTGCCCAGGGGTGGCAGCTTCGCCGACATGGTTACTTTCAAAGGCGACAAGGAGATCGGCGATAAGATGAACAAAATCATCGCGAAACTCGCCAAAGCAAATGACCTCACTGGCGTGATCGACGTGGCCGATTTCAACGATGCGGACAAACTGGGCAAAGGCAAGGACATGGTGGATCGACTGTCTAACCTCGTCGCCATTTTCGACAACCCTTCCCTCGACTTTCGAAGTAACCGTGCCGAGGGCGATGATCTGCTCGGCGATGCCTACGAATACCTCATGCGGCACTTTGCCACTGAGTCAGGCAAGAGCAAGGGGCAGTTCTACACCCCGGCTGAGGTTTCCCGCGTAATGGCCAAGGTCGTTGGCGTCGGCAGCGCCAAGAGCGCCAGCGCGGCTTTACATGATCCCACATGTGGCTCCGGCTCGTTGATTTTGAAATCCCACGATGAAGCGAAGAGCCAAACCGGCCTCGACCTCGCGCTCTATGGGCAGGAAATGGACAACGCTACCGCAGCGTTGGCCAGGATGAATATGATTCTCCACGACTGCCCGACGGCGGAGATATGGAAAGATAACACGCTCTCCAGCCCGCACTTCACAGGACCTGACGGTCGCCTCAAGACCTTTGACTTCGTCGTGGCAAATTTTCCTTTCTCTACTAAAGCTTGGAGCAATGGCTTCGATCCGGCCAATGACCTGTATGGCCGCTTTGCATTCGGGATTCCACCGAAGAAGAACGGTGACTATGCTTTCCTTCTGCACATCCTCGCGTGCCTCAAAAGCACAGGCAAAGGCGCGGTCATTCACCCGCACGGCGTTCTTTTCCGCGGTGGTGCTGAGGCGACCATCCGCCGCGAGATTGTCAAACGCGGTTATATCAAGGGCATTATCGGACTCCCGGCAAATCTTTTTTATGGCACGGGCATCCCCGCCTGCATCTTGGTTCTCGACAAGGAAAACGCCCATGCCTGGAAGGGCATCTTCATGATTGATGCCTCCAAGGGGTTTATGAAAGACGGCAACAAGAACCGCCTCCGTGCTCAGGACATCCACAAGATCGTCGATACCTTCACGCGCCAGATCGAAATCTTCCGGTATTCGCGCATGGTGCCGTTGTCGGAAATCAGCGCCCCGAAGAACGATTACAACCTCAACATCCCGCGCTACATCGACACCACCGAGCCAGAGGACTTGCAGGACATTGACGGCCACCTGCGTGGCGGCATTCCTGACCGGGACCTCGACGCGCTCGCAGATTACTGGCAGGTATTCCCTTCTGTGCGCCAGCTTCTGTTCGAGTCGGCAGGACGTCCCGGTTACAACCGCCTGAAGCTGCCCGTGAACGATCTCAAGACTGCTATTTTCGGCCATGCGGAGTTCACTGCCTTCAACGATTCCATAACCGCGCTCTTCACGAAATGGAGGAAGACCCACACCCCGCGCCTAAAAAGCATCGCCATCGGCGACAGGCCGAAGGCACTTATTGAATCGCTCTCGGAGGACCTGTTGGAAACCTTCCAGAAGGCGCGGCTGCTCGATGCCTACGACGTTTACCAACACCTCATGGACTACTGGACGGAGACCATGCAGGACGATTTCTATATGCTCGTCAGTGACGGCTGGCGCAAAGCGGCCAAGCCCCGGCTCATCATCGAGGACAAGGACAAGAAGACGAAGGAGAGACCCGACTTCACCGTGGGGAAACAAAAGTTCAAGGCCGACCTGAACCCTGCCCCGCTGCTAATCGCCCGATATTTTGCCAAGGAACAGACTGCCATCGAGAGCCTGGAGACCGAAGCCGCCGACATCGCGCAGCAGTTGGAGGAAATGGCCGAGGAACACGGCAGCGAGGAAGGTCTCTTGGCCGAGGCGAAGAACGAGAAGGACAAATTCACCAAAGCGTCCGTCACGGCGCGGCTCAAGGAAATCAAAGGCGACGCAGAATTTGCTGACGAGCAAAAAATGCTGGAGAACTACCTCGCCCTTCTCGAAAAGGAAGCCGAAGCCGACAGCCGGGTGAAAGCGGCACAGAAGGAACTGGAGGTCAAGGTCGCAGCGAAGTATGGCAAGTTGACCGAGGACGAAATCAAGACGCTGGTGGTGGACGACAAATGGCTGGCCACGCTCGCCGCTGCTGTGCAGTCCGAACTCGACCGTGTCTCGCAGGCGCTCACCGGGCGCATCCGGCAACTGGCCGAACGTTACGCTACTCCACTACCCAAACTCACTAACGAAGTCGAAACCCTCACCGCCCGCGTGGATCAACACCTCAAAAAGATGGGGGCTATATGGAAGTGAAGCCCGGCTATAAGCAAACCGAGGTAGGTGTGATTCCGGAGGATTGGGATGTTAAGAAACTGGGTGCAGTAGTTGAGAAATTTGTGAATGGAGGAACACCTTCAACCAAAAATGAAAATTACTGGACTGGAAATATTCCATGGATAACTGGTGCAGATATATTAAACCAAAAGGTTGCTGATGTAAGGCGGCACATTACAAAAGAGGCTGTTAAATGCAGTTCTACGAATGTCATCGGGAAAGGGAATCTACTACTGGTATCAAGGACAGGTGTTGGCAAGCTGGCTATCGCTCCTTTTGATATAGCAATTAGTCAAGATTTTACAGGAGTGTATGTAAGAGAGGACACTCTCATTCCTGAATATCTTTATAGGTATTTCGATTTTAATCAAGCTGTTTTACAGGGCCAGAATCAAGGAACCTCAATTAAAGGAATTACAAGAGATACTTTATCAGCCATTTGTATCCCTTTGCCGCCTACCAAGGCCGAACAACGTGCCATAGCAGAGGCGCTGGGGAATGCGGATGCGCTGCTGGCTACGCTGGAGAAGCTCATCGCCAAGAAGCGCGACCTCAAACAGGGCGCCATGCAGCAACTCCTCACCGGAAAGAAACGGCTGCCAGGCTTTATTGGGGAGTGGAGTTCGCGGGTGATGTCTGATGTTTGTTGGTTTCAGGAAGGTCCAGGAGTAAGAAACACGCAGTTCACCAGCTCCGGCATCAAACTGTTGAACGGCACGAATATTTTCAGGGGACGAATCAACCTTGACACTACTGACAGATTCATCTCTTTAATGGAAGCTCATGGGCCTTATGCTCACTTCTTGGCCGATGCGGGAGACATCGTGATCGCGTGTTCAGGTATATCAATTGACAAATTTCACGAAAAGGTCGCAGTTGTAACAGAAGCACATCTGCCATTCTGCATGAACACCAGCACAATGAGATTCAAACCGCACCATGACAGTCTTCTTTCACCATACTTATATCACTTCCTCATGAGTGAAATATTTAAAAGCCAAATAGGGTCGCAGGCGACTGGTTCGGCGCAATTGAACTTTGGGCCTTCCCATGTAGCAAACGTCACTCTCTTATTGCCAGAATTGGCCGAACAAACCGCCATCGCCGGTGTGTTGTCGGACATGGACGCGGAACTGGCGGTGCTGGAGCAGCGGCTGGCCAAGACCCGCGCCCTTAAGCAAGGCATGATGCAGGAACTACTTACAGGGAAAACCCGTCTGATTTGATGGATCGTTACTCGAAGAGGAATGGTATCATTTCGGAGAAATATAAACGAAAAAGAGAGACATTCAATGCCATACACCATAGAAGATCATAAACATCGATTCGCAGCATGGGCCGCAGGAACAGCGGCCAGTGTCAAAGGTTGCCGCTTTTCTGTTGAGCAGGCGAAGGTAATTCTCGAAGGCGCTGGGTTGCAGCGATTGCTTGGGAGCCCCGACAATTTGCCGTTACCCCATCAGATCGACATCAACCACAGGGAGTGGCGAGGGTCTGTCATTCGGGCAGCCCAAGGGCAAGGGCTTGCTTTCACACATGGCGTTGCTGCCAAGCTTATCAATATCTATTTCAAGGCCGGCTTCGTCTGCGGCGGCTATCACAATAACGAAAGGGTTCGTTCATTACACCCTCCAATCGATAGCCTCTTGCTGGATGAACTGGCAGCGGAGAACGTAGGAGGGTTTCGCCATGTATGGAACGAAGCAAAGAAAATCCGGTGGTCAAATTTCAATTCTGATCAATATGAGACTGTCATAAGTAAGATTCGCGAAGCTATGCCGAATAATGCCCTCTGGGAGGTCGAAAAGTATTGGCGGGGTTATCAATGAGCACCGTTGGCCAAATAGAGAAGAAGGCACAGCAGCGAGTGGTCAAGCTGTTTCGCGAGACTCTCAAGTATGACTACCTCGGCGACTGGACCGAACGCGAAGGTAACCGTAACATCGAAGAGGCGTTGCTGCGAAAGTTTCTCCTTGAGAAGCAGGGTTACGACGAGACGCTGATTACACGGGCGCTCCACGATCTGGACAAGGCGGCGGGCGATACCAGCAAAAGCCTCTACGACCGCAACCTTGCCGTCTATGACCTGCTGCGCTACGGTGTGAAGGTGAAGGCCGAAGTCGGCGAAAATTTCCAGACTGTCTGGCTCATTGATTGGGAGAATCCGGAGAGAAATCATTTCGCCATCGCCGAGGAAGTGACCCTGCTGGGAGCCGATGCCAAGGCCCACGGCAAGCGGCCTGACGTGGTGCTGTATGTGAATGGCATTGCGCTCGGCGTGCTGGAATTGAAGCGCTCCACCGTCTCGGTGGCCGAGGGCATCCGGCAGAACATCGACAGCCAGAACAAGGTTTTTATCGAGCCCTTCTTCTCCACGATGCAGTGGGTGATGGCAGGCAACGACACCGAGGGCTTCCGCTACGGCACTATTAAAACGCCGGAGAAGTATTACCTCAAATGGAAAGAAGATAGCACCGTCGAGAACCCCTTGGACCGGGCGTTGATCCAAATTTGCGCCAAGTCACGCTTCCTTGAACTGGTCCACGACTTTGTCCTTTTCGATGCCGGGACCAAAAAACTCTGCCGCCATAACCAGTATTTTGCTGTCCGTGCGTCACAGGAGTTCGCGAAGCGCCGTGAGGGCGGCATCATCTGGAACGCGCAGGGGTCAGGCAAAAGCCTCATCATGGTGTGGCTCGCGAAATGGATTCGGGAGCACGTCACGGATGCCCGCGTCCTGATTATCACCGATCGCACCGAGCTGGATGAGCAGATCGAGAAGGTTTTCAATGGTGTTAAAGAAAATATTTATCGCACGAAAAGCGGTGCAGACCTGATCGCCACACTCAACGCCACGAAGCCTTGGCTGGTGTGTTCGCTGATCCACAAGTTCGGTGGGAAGGAGGAAGGCGAGGAGGTTGGTGACATCCCCGGCTATATCCAAGAACTGAAGAAGGCACTTCCGCCCGATTTCGTTGCCAAGGGAAACCTCTTCGTCTTTGTTGATGAGTGCCACCGCACCCAGTCCGGCGAGTTGCACAAAGCGATGAAGGCGATTCTGCCGAGCGCAGTTTTTATCGGCTTCACCGGCACGCCGCTTTTGAAGGCCGACAAACAGAAGAGCATTGAGGTCTTTGGCCGATACATCCACACCTATAAGTTCGACGAAGCTGTGAAGGACGGCGTGGTGGTTGACCTGCGCTACGAGGCGCGCGACATCGACCAACGTATCACCTCCCAGGCGAAGATCGATCAGTGGTTTGAGGCCAAGACCCGTGGTCTGACCGATCTGGCCAAGGCGCAGCTTAAACAGCGATGGGGCACGATGCAGAAGGTGCTCTCCAGCCAGTCACGGCTGGAGCAGATTGTCGCCGACATCATGATGGATATGGAGACCCGTGACCGGTTGAAGAGCGGGCGCGGTAACGCCATGCTCGTCTCTGGCAGTGTCTATCAGGCGTGCAAGTTCTACGAACTATTCAGCAAGACTGACCTGAAGGGCAAATGTGCGATCGTCACCTCCTATAAACCGACTACAACAGACTTGAAGGGTGAGGATGCCGGTGAGGGAGAAACCGAGAATCTTCACAAGTATGCTATCTATCAACAAATGCTTGCTGACTGGTTCAATGAAGCGCCGGAAGAGGCCGTCAAAAAGGTCGAGAAGTTTGAGGAACAAGCGAAGAAAAAATTCATCAACGATCCGGGGCAAATGAAGCTGCTGATCGTGGTGGATAAGCTGCTCACCGGCTTTGATGCGCCGCCTGCTACTTACCTCTATATCGACAAAGAGATGCGCGACCACGGTCTGTTTCAGGCCATTTGTCGGGTGAACCGGCTCGATGGCGATGATAAGGAATACGGCTACATCATCGACTACAAGGACCTCTTCAAAAGTCTTGAAGGGGCGGTGCGCGATTACACATCGGGTGCGCTTGATGGCTACGATAAGGAGGATGTGGCTGGATTGCTGGAGGATCGGCTCGGCAAGGCCCGCGAGAGGCTTGAGGAAACCCGCGAGGCCGTAAAGGCGCTCTGCGAGCCAGTCGAAGCCCCCAAAGATTCGGCGGCCTACTTGCGCTATTTCTGCGCGAAGGATTCAGGCAATGCCGAGCAGCTGAAGACTAACGAACCGAACCGTCTCGCTCTCTACAAACACGTCGTTACATTCGTCCGGGCATTTGCCAACCTCGCCAACGAATTGGAGGAGGCTGGTTATTCCCCGATTGATATTGAAGCCCTGAAGTCTGAAGTTGACCATTACGAGAAAGTCCGCACAGAGGTCAAGCTGGCAAGCGGTGACTACATTGACCTCAAGATGTATGAACCTGCGATGCGGCACCTGATCGACACATACATCCATGCCAGGGAGAGCGAAAAGGTGTCGGCCTTTGACGATATATCACTGATTCAGCTCATCGTTGAGCGCGGCGCTGATGCGGTGAAAACGCTGCCGGAGGGCATCCGGAAGAACAAGGAAGCTGTGGCCGAGGTCATCGAGAACAATGTCCGCAAGTTAATCATCGACGAACAGCCGATCAATCCGAAGTATTACGAAAAGATGTCGGAACTGCTCGACGCTTTGATAGAGCAGCGCCGGCAAGAGGCACTGGATTATCAGGCGTATCTGGCGAAGATTGTCGAACTGACGAAGAAAGTGAAGAATCCCGAGATGGGGGGGAATTATCCATCGGCCATAAACACGCCGGGCAAACATGCGCTCTACGACAACCTGGGAAATAATGAGGCGCTGGCGCTGGTCGTTCATGATGCCGTGCGTAGTAGCCGCCAAGACGATTGGCGGAGCAATCCCTTCAAGGTAAAGAAAGTGAAAAATGCGATCCGGGCCGCGCTGGAGTCAACTGGGGCATTGGTGAAAGACATCCTTGACGTCGGCGAAGTCGGCGTCGTGCGAGACCCGTCGCCTGGTTATGGCAAGGAATTGGCGGAGTCACCCGAAGAACGCGTCGAGAGAATCCTCATGTTGGTAAAGAACCAGGATGAATACTAAAAAGGCCGAGATCCGGGTGAGTGGTTTGGCGGTTCAGATCGTCCGTAAGGCCATCAAGAACCTGCACCTCGGGGTCTACCCCCCGAATGGACGGGTCCGGGTGGCGGCACCTTTAGCTCTCACTGATGATGCGGTGCGACTGGCAGTTATCAGTAGGCTCGGCTGGATCAAGCGTCAACGGGCAAAATTTGAGGGGCAACCCCGGCAATCTCAACGGGAAATGGTCACCGGTGAGAGTCATTATTTCCTAGGCCAGCGGTATCGCCTGAATGTAATTGAACACCACGGGGCGGGGAAAGTAGTGCTACCCAATAAGTCCACCATGGCCCTCTACGTGCGGCCAGAGGCCAGTTCCGTGCAACGCAAGCAAGTATTGCAGCGTTGGTATCGCCAACAATTAAAGGGATTGATTCCGCCCCTACTGGAAAAGTGGCAAACCACCTTGGGGGTTCAGGTTGCGGATTGGGGCGTAAAGAAAATGAAAACCAAATGGGGTAGCTGCAACATCGGCGCCCGCCGAGTATGGTTCAACCTGGAGTTGGCCAAAAAACCGGTGCAGTGTCTGGAGTATATCGTTGCTCATGAGTTGATACACTTGTTGGAGCAATACCATAGCGACCGGTTTGTGGCCCTTATGGAACAGCATTTACCAACCTGGCGGGTTTGGCGTGAAATGCTAAACCATGCCCCATTGGCCCACGAAAATTGGAGTTATTGAGCAGAGTGTAACTCCACAAACCCAACTCATTCGAGAGGATATGCCGACAATCTTTATGGAAAAAGGAATATTAAACAACCTGCCCAACCTATGACTTCAGCATAACATAATAGTCCTTTGGATTTGGTCAAAATTGAGGGAAGATATGGGTTTAAGAGTTGAAAGAGGAAGAAATCTTGGTCATTTAGAAGTTTTGAAGCCGATTCTACTGAAATGGCAAGGCCTGGTTGAGGACTTTATAGATGGAGGAAGTGATTGCCCCTGGTGGTATAACGAACGAGCCTCCCTAAGCCTTTTTGCAGGGGCAGTTTGGCTGTCAGATGGTTGGGCCTTTGAAGAATTTTCAACAAAGAAGTGGGCAAGGAGAATGGGGAAAAAGGGGAGGAAACGCATTGGCCGATGCGACATACAATTTGGAATCGGAAAGAATACGTTCGTGGCCGAAGCAAAACAAGCATGGCCAACCATTGGACGCAGCGACCAATCCGGCATGGTTACAGTTAGGGCTTATCTCCAAAAAGCCCGTGACGAATCTTCACGGTTACCCAACAATGAGGGGAAAAAACTTGGCATCCTGTTTGTGGTGCCACTTATACGACGATCAAAGCGGAAACAAGTTGATAAAATTCTAAGGCGGAAACAAATTGACAAAATCCTGAGTTCCTTCTTAGAGCAACTTAGAAAACAAGAAAACAGAACAATGGCGTGGGTTTTTCCCAAAAAAACCAGAACAATGTCATATAGAGGAAATAATTACTATTATCCAGGAATTGTGCTTTTGATTCAACGCTCCCGAAGAAAACAACGGTAAAAACCTATTGGTGATCCATGATAAGAAATTGGCCTCTCTCTACACAAAGAAGTGGAAGAACTACGGGGTCACATCTTCATATGTCACGAAATTTATTTTGAGGTGTCATCCCTAAAAAAGTTGGCCCATTACTTGATCGCATGGCGCATAGAGCAAAGCGCGAAAGTGATATCTCAAGAAAGACACATGGGGTCAGGCTTGGGATATTGCGATTTGGTTTCATCCATAAAAAAGTTGACCCATTACTTGATCGCATGGCGCATAGAGCAAAGCGCGAAAGTGATATCTCAATATCAATATAAAAATCCGCATTCTGGCTAAACCCTATTCAATCGGGTTGGAATATATATTTCCCCTTTCTTTCTTCTTCATTTATTC
>Ga0315275_10005306_pt1 | contig 12197 bp, 11 predicted proteins | sample YL17G03_0_MG_FD_205557 | JGI IMG/M metagenome (GOLD analysis project Ga0315275, IMG submission 205557) | Sediment microbial communities from Yellowstone Lake, YNP, Wyoming, USA - YL17G03_0 | ecosystem: Environmental > Aquatic > Freshwater > Lake > Sediment | place: USA: Wyoming | collected... | reverse complement strand
CGGGGCTGCTCGGCATGGTGCTCGCTCTGGGGACCCGGCTCCCGCTCTACGAGGTCGCGAGCCGTTTCGCGCCGCTGGTCTCGAGCCAGCGCGTCGCGGTCGTCGGCCTGATCGTGACGCAACTCGCCGCGGCGCTGCTCTCGGCGCGGGGCCTGGAGCGGCTGCTGGAGCGCGCCCCGACGCCGCGCTGGGTCCTCCCCGGGGCGGGTGCGGCGCTGCTGCTCGTGGCTGCGCTGAGCGCCGGCGGGCCGCTGCAGGACCTGCTGGGCAGAGCGGTGCTGGCCGCGCGGCCGCAGATGGACCCGGAGACGGCGGCTCGCGCGGCGGAGTCGGCAGTTCAGGACCTGGCGCTGCGCCTCGGGCTCGTCGCCCTGGCGCTCGCTGGGCTGGGACTGCCCGGCCGCGCGCGGCCCTGGAGGCCGCTGGCGCTGGCGGTGCTGCTGATCTGCGACCTCGCCATAGTGGACCTTCCCCTGCTGGCCCGGGCCACGGGGCCGCGCGCGGGTCTGGAGCCGCCGTCGCCGCCGCCGATCGCCCGTCTGGCGGCCGCCGATCCTCTGAACCGGGCGTTCCCCACGGGCCGCGACCTCTTCTACTCGAACGCCTGGATCGCGTGGCACGCCCGCTCGGTGGGTGGGCTGCACGGAGCGGTGAACCGGAGGTGGGACGATCTCTGGAGGGAGGGGGTGCTCCCGCGCGAAGGCATGCTGCGAGCGCTGGCCGTGCGCTGGTTCGAAGGGAAGGACCTGAAGACCCAGGACACCACGCGGGTCGAGGTCGTGGACCGGGAGTCCTCTGGCATGACCGTGTACCAACTGCGCCGCCCGCTGCCGCGTGCCTACGCAGTGCCGGAGGTGATCGCCCTGCGGCAGGACCTCGACGTGCTGCGGTGCCTCTACGACGCTGGCTTCATGCCCGAGCGGATCGCCTACACGACCGAGCCGCGCGCGGCGGGCCGCTACCCGGGGTCGGCCGGCGCCACCCTGCGCTGGCGGCGCGACGATCCCGACCGGCTGGAGCTGGACGTGGATGCGCCCCTGATGGCCTTCATTGTGCTCGCCGACGCGTGGCTGCCGGGCTGGAGCGCGACCGTGGACGGCGCGCGCGCGCCGCTCTTCCGCGTGGACCACGTGCTGCGCGGCGTGGCCGTGCCGGCGGGCGGTCACCGCGTGACGATGCGTTACGAGCTCCCGGGCTGGGCGGTGAGCGTGCCGGTGACGCGGGCGGCGTCCCTGCTGTGGCTGGGGCTCGCGCTGGTGGCGGGTGTGGCGGGCGCCCGCCGCCGCGGGCGGGCGGCGGCGCCGGCCGCGCCGGCCTGACGTCCGGCCCTGGGAGCGCGCGGCAGGGCGCTGCGCGTCCGGAATCGCTGCCGCGTCCCAGGGACCGCTACTTCGCGTCGAGCTTCGCCTGCCAGATGTTCCCGTGGACCTCGGCCGCGTTGAAGATGATCCGGTCCGCGGTCACCGCGATGGTCCAGCCGCCGCGCGGGTGCAGGATCCGGTCCGTGCGATGGAGGTGGAAGACGGGCGTGGCCTCGCCGATGGGCCGCCCGGTCACCCGGTCCACGCGCCGCATCCAGACGCAGTTGTGACCGTCCTGGTTCGAGAGGTAGTAGAGGCGGCTGCCGTCCGCCGACCACCGCGGACAGCCGAGCCACCCCGGTCCTTCCACCAGGGGAACGAAGTCCCGCTCGGTGACGGCGGAGCCCCGCAGGGGCACGGCGCAGATCCCCATCGTCCGATCGGGCCGCCCCCAGAGCACGGCCAGCCAGCGGTCGCCGGCCGCGGCGTCGACATCGCGGATGGAGCCCGTCCCGAGCCTCAGCACGTCCCGCTCCGCGCCCGTGGCCAGATCCCGGCGCGCCAGCCGCTGCGGGCCGTAGTAGATCACGGCGTCGCCGGAGCCGGGCAGGAAGCAACTGACAGCGCAATCCTCGCACAGCTCCCGGGCGGTGGTCTCCCGCCCGTGAAGGACGAAGGCCGTCGTAGCCCCTCCTTTCCGGTTCTGGTAGGCGAGCGTGGCGCCCCGGGGGTCCAGCACCGCCCCAAGGTCGACCAAGTTGCTGGTCACCGAGACCAGCGTGGTCTCGGCCTCCGAGGCGAGGTCCCTCACGCGCACCTCGGCCTGCCGGAGATTCACGGGCCCTGAGTAGGTGCTATAGGCGAGCTTCCTCCCGTCGTGCGAGACCGCGAGGCCGAACTTGGGCGCCGCGTCCGACGTCAGGCGCGCCGGTTCCCCGGTGGGGCGGCCGCTGGCCGGATCGAGGACCAGCGTCCAGAGCTGGATGACCCAGGTGAAGTCGGGCATCACGATGGTCCCGTCGGCGGCGAGGTTGACGTAGTACTTCATGCCCGGACCCGACGTAAGCCGCTCGACTGGGCCGGTGACCTTCCAGGACCCCGTGTGGATGGAGGCTCGATAGAGGTTGAAGCCCTCGATGGTTGTCCCCGCGCCGAAGATGATGTGCCCGGGCAGCCAGAGACAGGGGAACTGGACGATGTCGCGTTGCCCGATGGAGCGCAGCGCGCCGGTGGGCACGGCCGGTCTTCCAGCCACGGGCGCGACGTACCAGTCCCGTGTCCCGCGCTGTCCGGGGCGGCTGCCGAAAAACATCAGGTGCTTCCCGTCTGTGGACCAGATGACCCCCCCGGAGGTGGGAAACGCGAAGGTGACGAAGTCCGGCTGGAATGGGCGTGGCGGGCCGCCATCCGGCGGCACCAGGAACATCCTGCGCCCGCCGCCGGGTGCCCAGGGGACGTCCTCCACGAAGGAGATCAGCGAACCGTCCGGGGAGAAGCGCGGGTCGGCACCGCGATCCGCGATCCTCCGCTCCTGGCCGCCCAGCGTGCTGATGATGTAGAGGCCGCCGCCGTCACGCTCGGAGCGGAAGACGATGTGCGAGCCGTCGGGTGAGAAGCAGGGCTGCCAGTTGGCGGTCCCGCCCCGGGTCAGACGCAGGGGGGAGCGCTGCCCGATGTACTGCACCCAGAGATCCATGTTGCCGTCGCCGCCGCGGTCGGAGGAGTACGCGATCATCTTCCCGTCGCGCGAGATGGCGGGATCCATGGACACGCCCGTGTCGTACGTGAGCCGAGTCAGATTGAGTTCCGGGGTAGCCCGGGTCGGCTTGAGCCACGTCCACAGCCCGACGGCCACGGCCGCCACGGCCACGACCGTCACGCCCGCCCAGAGGGGCGCGACGCGCCTCGTGGAGGCCCCCTGCGCCGGGACGCGCGAGGGCGCCACGACGGTCGCCGGCAACACGAGCGAGTCGGCGAAACGCGCGGTGGTCTCGAAGCGGTCGGCGGGGTTCTTTGCCAGCGCGCGGGTGATCGTGTCCGCCAGCGCGGCCGGCACGGCGGGCCGCAGCTCCGTGACCGTGCGCGGGGGCACGTTGAGGTGCTGGTGCGCCAGGCTCTCCACGGTCGGTCCCGTGAACGGCGGCTGCCCGGCCAGCATCTCGTAGACCACGCAGCCCAGGCTGTACTGGTCGCTGCGTGGGTCCAGCGCCCGGCCGCCCGCCGCCTGCTCCGGGCTCAGATAGGCCGGCGTGCCGAGCACTGCGCCGGTCGCGGTCAGCGTCTCACTGCCCGCGACCTCCAGCGCGTGCGCGATGCCGAAGTCGGCCACCACCGCGTGCCCCGCCGTAAACAGCACGTTCTCGGGCTTGATGTCCCGATGCACGATCCCCTGGCGGTGGGCATAGTCCAGCGCGTCGGCCACCTCGTGGGCGATGCGCAGCGTGTCCTCCACCGACAGCTGCTTCTCGCGGTCGAGGCGCTGGCGCAGCGTCTCGCCCTCGACGAATGGCATGGTGTAGTAGAGCAGGCCGTCGGCCTCGCCCGAGTCGAGCATCGGCAGGATGTGCGGGTGGGTGAGGCGCGCGGCGAGCTGGATCTCGCGCAGGAAGCGCGCCGGCCCCAGGGCGCCGGCCAGCTCGGGGCGCAGGACCTTGATGGCCACGGGACGATCGTGCCGGAGATCCCGGGCGAGGAAGACGACGGCCATGCCCCCGTGACCAGCCTCGCGCTCGATCCGGTAGCGCGCGGCCAGCGCTCTCGTGAGGCGGTCGAGAAGCTCGGGCATGTGCCCCTCTGCAGCTCGTGGTGACGGGCGGGCGGGGAGGCCGCGTCGCGCGGTGTCGCGTCGCGCCGTCCAGCGCGTCCGGCAGCGGTGGCGATTACGCCACGCCGTCGCGGATCCGTCCATCAGCACCGGCAGGCTAACACAGCAGGGAGAGGTGAAGGCAGCAGGCACGTGGTCCCGGCTTGACCGCCCCGGGGGGCACTCCTAGACTCCGGCATTGCGAGCACCCGACCATTCCCGTGGCGGCGGCCCCGGCCCAGCCGGCCTGCACTTCGTGCATGCCGCCTGCGTGCCCCGGCCCGCCGCCCTCATCGTGGAGGCGTCCTTGGCCATCATCCGTCTCGAAGGCCTCTCGGTCTTCGGTCATCACGGGGCCCGCCCCTATGAGAAGGAGGCCGGCCAGCGGCTCGAAGTGGACCTCGAGATCGATCCCGTGAACGACGTGGCCGAGCACAGCGATCGCTTGGTCGACGCGGTGGACTACGACGCCATCTACTGCACGGTGCGCGAGGTGGTGGAGGGCCGCAGCTTCCACCTGCTGGAAGCGCTGGCCGCGGCCGCCGCGGACGAGTTGCTGGCGCGCTTCTCCATGCGCCGCGTCCGGGTGCGCATCGCCAAGCAGAACCTGGGCTGGACCACGGGTGGGCGGGCCGTCGTCGAGGTGACCCGGGAACGGCGCACATGAAGACCTTCATCGGGCTGGGCTCCAATCTCGGCGAGCGCGAGTCCATGATCCGGAGCGCCCTGGACGACCTGGCGCGCCTGCCGTCCACGACGCTGGTGCGCGCTTCGTCGCTCTACGACAGCGAGCCGGTGGGAGACCCCGACCAGCCCGGCTTCCTCAACGCCGTGGCCCAGCTCGAGACCGAGCTCACTGCCCGCCAGTTGCTCTGGAACCTGCTGCTGATCGAGCGCCGGCTGGGCCGCGTGCGCACCCGGCACTGGGGCCCGCGTGTGATCGACCTCGACCTGCTGCTCTACGGCGACGAGGTGCTGGACCAGCCCGACCTCAAGGTCCCGCACCCCGAGCTCATCCGCCGCTCGTTCGTGCTCGTGCCCCTCGTGGAACTCGACCCGCTCGTCGTCCACCCGGTGACGGGGGAGACCATGCTCGCCCACCTGTCGCGCCTCGACCACGCCCGGCCGCCCGTGAAGAAGGGCAGCAAGCTGTGGAACTGACCCGCCCATGACCCAGGACTGGCAGCGGCTCCCATGACCGAGAACCGTTACATCGCCGTCGAGGGCGTGATCGGCGTGGGCAAGACCAGCCTTTCGAAGCTGCTCACCGAGCGCCTCAAGTCGCAGCTGGTGCTCGAGGAAGTGGAGGAGAATCCCTTCCTCAAGGACTTCTACAAGGACCGGGCGCGCTACGCGTTCCAAACCCAGATGCACTTCCTCTTCAGCCGCTACCAGCAGCAGCGCAATCTGCGGCAGACGGAACTGTTCAGTGATCGCCTGGTCGCCGACTACCTGTTCCAGAAGGACCGCATCTTCGCTGGACTGAACCTCTCGGATCGGGAGCTGGCGCTGTACGAGAAGCTGGTGGTCTGGCTCGAGCTGGACGTCGTGAAGCCCGACGTGGTGGTCTACCTGCAGGCGAGCTCCGACATCCTCATGGAGCGCATCGGCAGGCGTGGCCGGGCGTTCGAGAAGGACATGGACCGCGACTACATCCAGCAGCTCAACGAGGCCTACAATTACTTCTTCTTCCATTATGTGGACGCGCCGCTGCTGGTGGTGAACACGAACGGGATCGACTTCGTGAACAACCCGGATGACTTCGAGGACCTGTTCCCGCGCATCATGTCGCACCGGCAGGGCACGGTCTACTACGCGCCGCTCGAGCGCGGGGCGACCGGCTCGTGAGCGAGCCGAGGGGCGCACCGAAGGGCGCGCGTGCCCCGCGCGGGCGCTGGACGGCGCCCGCCATCGCCGAGCTGAAGCGCCGCGGCGAGCTCATTGCCGTGGCGACCGCCTACGACTTCCCGACCGCGCGGCTCGCGGACCAGGCGGGCGTCGAGGTGCTGCTGGTGGGTGACAGCCTGGGCACCGTGGTGCTGGGTTACGAGAGCACGCTGCCCGTCACCATGGCCGACATGCTGCACCACGTGAAGGCCGTCACGCGCGCGCGGTCCGCTGCGCTGGTGGTGGCCGACATGCCCTTCATGTCGTACCAGGCGAGCGTCGAGGAGGCGGTGCGCAACGCGGGGCGTTTCGTGCAGGAGGGCGGCGCCGACGCGGTCAAGCTGGAGGGTGGCGAGCGGGTCGCTCCGGCGGTGCGGCGCATCGTCGAGATCGGCATCCCGGTGATGGGACACCTCGGACTCACGCCCCAGTCGCTGCTCGCCTTCGGCGGCTACAAGGTGCAGGGGAGGGGCGAGGGCGAGGCGGAGCGCCTGATCGGTGAGGCGCGGCTGCTGGAGCAGTGCGGTTGCTTCTCCATGGTGCTCGAGGGCATCCCGGCGGCGCTGGGCGAGGCGGTGACCCGCGCGGTCGGCATCCCGACGATCGGTATCGGCGCCGGCGGGGCCTGCGACGGGCAGGTGCTGGTGAGCCACGACCTGCTCGGCCTGACCCAGGGCCGCGTGCCGAAGTTCGTGCGGCGTTACGCCGACCTGGCCGGGACCATGCAGGATGCGTTCGCGCGCTACGTGGCCGACGTCAAGGCGCGCCGTTTCCCGGCGGACGAGGAGTCGTATTGAGCCCGCGCCGGTCGCGCCCGGTGGCCCGCCCGCCCGCACTGCGGCGCGTCGTGAGCCCCGCCCGGGTGCATGGGCTCGTCCAGGGCTGGAAGCAGGCCGGCCTGCGCGTGGCGTTCGTGCCCACCATGGGCGCGATCCACGGGGGGCACCTGAGCCTGGTGCGGCGCGCCCGCGCCGCGGCGGATCGCGTGGTGGCGAGCGTCTTCGTCAACCCGCTGCAGTTCGGGCCGGGCGAGGACTTCGCGCGCTATCCGCGGCCGGTCCGCCGCGACCGCGCCCTGCTGGCGCGGACAGGCGTGGATCTGCTCTGGGAACCGCGCGGCGCAGACGTCTACCCGCCCGGGCACCGGACCCGCGTGAGGGTCAAGGGCCTGGGCGACGTGCTCGAGGGCGCCACGCGCCCCGGGCACTTCGAGGGCGTGACCACCGTGGTGCTGATCCTGCTCGAGACGGTGGCGCCGCACGTGTTGTGGCTCGGGCAGAAGGACGCGCAGCAGGCGGTGCTGATCGAGCGCATGGCGCGCGACCTGCGCCTGCCGGTGAAGGTGCGGCGCGGAGCGACGGTGCGCGAGCCGGACGGGCTGGCGATGTCCTCGCGCAACGCCTACCTGGCCCCCGCGGAGCGCGCCCAGGCGGTGGCACTTTCGCGCGGTCTGGGTGCGGCCCGCGCCGCACTGGTGGCGGGCGAGCGTTCTGCGGCCCGCGTGGTGCGGGCGGTGCGCGAAGTGTGGCGCCGCCACCCGCTGGTGCGCGAGGACTACGTGACGGTGGTGGACGCGCAGTCACTCGAGCCGGTGAAGGACGTGCGCGCCGCGCGCCGACTGCTGGTCGCAGTGGCCGCGCGCGTGGGCCCCGCGCGCCTCATTGACAACTTCGAATGGAGTCCCCGGTGAGTGCGCGGCGGGTGGCACCGGCGCAGTTGCGGCGCGGAACGGCCGCGCGCGCGACGGGCAATGCGCAGGGGCGCCGCCGGCCGGCCGGGGCGCAGGGCGCGCCCGAGCGACTGTGGGCGCCGTGGCGGATGGCGTACGTCGGTCGGGCGCACGAGCCGGCCGAGTGCCTGTTCTGCCGGGTGGCCCGCGCGCGCACCGACCGGGCGCTCCTGGTCCTGGCGCGCCGGCCGCACGCCTTCCTGATGCTGAACCGCTATCCCTACACCGGCGGCCACCTGATGGTGGCGGTGAGCGAGCACCGGGGCGGCTTCGCCCGGCTCACGGTGGCGGAACGCGCGGACCTGCTGGAACTCGTGGGGCTTGCGGAACGGGCCCTGGAGACGGAGTATCACCCGCACGGAATGAACTTCGGCGTCAACGTCGGGCGCGTGGCCGGCGCCGGCTTCCCCGGGCATCTGCACATGCACGTGGTGCCGCGCTGGGACGGCGACACCAACTTCATGGTGACGGTCGGCGGGACCCGCGTGCTCCCGGAGTCGCTGGCGCGGACCTGGGCCCGTCTGCGCCGGGCCATCCGGACTCTCGAACCGGGGCCGGGCGGGCGGCGGAGGGCGCGTGGCCCGAAGGGGTAGGGCGCTGGCGCGCGCGGGCACGGCCCTGCTCGCGCTGGTGGTCGTGGCGCTGCTGCTTTCCTGGGTCTGGGCCCGCTTCGGGGCGGGTCGCGCCGGGGATGGCGCGGACGGGACCCAGTCCGTGGTCCGCGTGCAGGTGCTGAACGGCTCGGGTGAGGCGGGAGTGGCGGGGCGGCTGGCCTCCACCCTGCGGGAGGGCGGCTTCCACGTCGTGGAGGTGCGGAACGCGGACCGCGACGACTACTTCGCCACGCTCGTGGTGGCGCGGCTCGAGGATCCCGCCGGCGCGCTGGCCGTGGCGCGTTACCTCGGACGCCCGCCCGTGATCCGACAGGCGTTGAGTTCCGATCAGGCTGATGTCACGGTGGTGCTCGGGAGCGACCGCAGTCGGCTCCGCCTCGGTCAATAGGCAGGTCTCACAAAGGAGGTCAAGGTGTTCGGATTCGGTCCCGGCGAGATGATGATCGTGTTCATCATCGTGCTCCTCATTTTCGGGCCCAGCCAGCTGCCCAAGCTCGCCAAGGGCCTGGGGAACGCCATGCGCGAGTTCCGCAAGGCGCAACACGAGATCTCCGACGAGCTGAGCCAGGAGCCGACGGAGACCAGGCCCGACGTCCCGCACAAGCCCGCGGACGCCACGCCCCCCGAGAACAAACCCGTCCAGTAGGTTGTGCTCTGAGGATTGTGTCCGGGCAGGAGCCGCCGGGGGGCGATGCCCCCCCGGCGCTTCGTTCAGTCGGCGTAGCGCAGCCGGTGGCGCACGCCGTGGGGGATCCGCCGGGTGAGCACCTCGCGGCGGTAGTAACGTTCGAGCCGCTCCGGGAGTCGCACTTGGCTGGGTAGCAGGCGCTGCTGGAGGACCTCCGCCACCTTGAGCCTCCGCTCGCACAGCCCCAGGCGCTGCGCCGGGGTGAGGCTGTCGCGCCGCCGCTCCGAGAACGGCTTGATGAAGTTGCGCCAGACCTGCAGCACCGCCAGCCGCTCGATCGCACTCTGGCGCCGCTTGGAGAACGCGATGGTCTCGCGCTTGTGGTTGGCACTGCCGTGGCGGATCAGCAGGTCCAGCAGGTTCACCGGGAACAGGGCGTTGGCGGTGGTGCGCGGAGCACTCCCGGGAGTCGTCCGGTGGCGGAAGCGGTGCTCCGTCAACCGTTTCAGAGCCCGCGGGTAGGCCGGGTGGTCATCGGAGTGCAACTCGGTCAGCGACCCCGGCGGCACCACCAGCTGCAGGGCCTGGGCGACCTCGAGCTCGATCGAGCGCGGGTCGGGCCAGCCGAAGTGCTGCTCGAACTCGCGGCGCTGGCCCCGCTGGTGCGCGGTCATGCGGCCCTTGCGGCGCAGCTCCGAGTCGGTGAAGGTGTAGAAGAAGTGCGACTCCTGGCCGACCACGACATGGAAGTGGCAGGGGTGGTACTGGCTGAACTCGAAGCTCTCGAAGCCGTCGAGGACCAGGGGTTCCGCGGGGGCGGTGCGCGGCCGGCGGCAGTGCTGGAAGAGCAGGCAGTGGCGCCCCAGGCGAGCGCTCTGACCGAGGATGGTAGTGGGACTGACGGCGAACTCCCGGGCGATCTGGCGGAAGCCGGAGCAGGCGAGCAGGCGGAAGAAGAGGGGCTGGAGCAACTCCGGGTGGCGCAGCCAGTAGGTGGGGGAGAAGGTCTGGGTGGAGAAGGCTCTGCGGCAGTGACGGCACCGGTAACGCTGGATACGGTGGGGCGCGGCCAGCCGGGTGAAGAACCCGATGCGCTTGAAGCGCCAGCCCTCAGTGCAGCAATGAAATGGACAGCCGGGGTTGGGGCAGCAGGGCGGCTTGAAGCAGGCAGGCGACGCAGACATGCCGGAGAGGCATCGCACGCCCCTTGCCAGACACAATCCTCAGAGCACAACCCAACCTGTCGGAAAGGGGACAGGTGGTGGGAGAAAATCCCGCCGCCCATTCCGCCCTGGCTTCCTGGCCGCGCGTTCCTCCGGCGCGGGATTCTGTTGGCGCCTACCGTCCTCCCACGTAGCGAAGATCCTGGACCTTCGCCTTCGTTCGCAGGTCGCCGATCCAGCCGCTGAAAAAGAGTTGCTGCCGGGTGGTCAGGATCTCCTTGGTGAGCTGGGCCTTCGCCTTCTCGTAGGTGGAATCCATCGGGGCCACGGCCCTCCGCTCCACGCGGGCGAAGAGCCAGCCGCCCGGGCCGCGCAGCGGGCCCACGACCTTGCCGGGGGCTGCCGCGAAGAGTGCCCCAATCGTCTCGCCCGCTCCCGCCAGGCGCGGATCCCCCTGGACCCGCGTCAGCTCCGTGGCGAACGGAGAGAACCCGTTCTCCTTCGCGGCGTCCTCGAGCGAACGCCCCTGCGCGAGCGCCTGGGTGATGCGGTCGGCCACCGGTCTTGCCCGGTCCACGCGCGCCTCGAGTTCCGTGATCTGGCGCAGGGTCTCCCTCAACGGTTCGAGCGGCACCACGCCGCCCTCATGACGTTCGGCCACCTGCACGATGGTGTAGTTGTCCGTCCCGTCGAAGATCGGACTCACATCCTTCAGCTTGGCGCCGGATCCCCACTCGCCCGCTTCCGGCGTGCTCGCGAGCGCGGGGGCCGGGGTGCTCGGGTCGAAGAAGCCCGTGCGCGTCGTGGCAAGCGCTTTCTCGGTCGCCGCCTGGCCCAGGCTCTTCAGGGCCGTGGCTCGCGCCCGCAGCTTCTGCAGTTCACCGTACTGTTCCTGCCGGGCGGTGTCGCTGGGCCGCACGCGGACGATGATCTGGGCCAGGCGCAGGCCGGGCACGGCCTGGCCGGGCTGCGGCACCCGCTCGATGAGCTTCATGATGATGAAGCTCCCGCCGGCCTGATAGGGGTTGCTCACCTGGCCGGGCTGCAGGTCATTCATGTAGGGCTCCAACTCGGGCCCCAGCTCGTCCGCCTGGACGACGCGGTTGATGACACCGCCCTGCGCCGCTGCCGGGCCCTCGGAGTAGTCCTTGGCCAACTGGGTGAAGTCTTCGCCCTTGCGCACGCGATCAACCAGGTTCTGGGCGAACTGGCGGGCGGTGCGCACGTCATCCTGGTTGTACTTCTTCGGCACCAGGAGCACCTCGACGTCGATCCGCGGACTGGAGTAGAAACGTCCCTTGTATGCCTGGTAGGTCCGTTCGAGGTCGGCGGGCTGTGGCGGGGGGACCTTGGCCTGCCGGTCCGGCAACACGAGGACGGCCGTGGCCGCCACGCGGTCGAAACGGTCGTGGTAGGCCTCGCGCAGTTCCGGCTCGCTCAGCTTGATCGAGGACAGCAGGCGTTCCTGCAGCTTGCGGACCGGCAACTGGGACCGTACGAGCTCCTCGAAGGTCACCCAGAAGGTGTTGTTGGGGTCACTCAGTGCGGCCCGGTACTTGGCCGGGTCGAACTTGCCGTCGGTCTGGAACGCGGGCTGGTCGACCAGTTCCTGCGGGGGAGAGGTCTGCAGCGCCAGCACCACCTCACGATCATGGGCCACGATGCCAGCCCTGCGGGCCTGGCTGGCCATCAGCCTCTGGCTCACGAGCGCGCGCCAGGCCTGGGCCTCGGCGTTCTTCTCATCGCGATCGACGGGGTCCGAGCCGTACTCGCGGCGGAACGCCTCGCGCTGGGTGGTGAGGGCGGCCTGGTAGTCCGCGGCGCTGATGGTGCTGCCATCCACGGAACCCGTGATCCCTCTCTGTTGCCCGCTGCCAAAGTTGACCCCCGCGCCGAAGATGAACACGAACCCGCCGAGGAAGGTGACGACGATGACGACGGTGAGCAGCCACCAGATTGCCTTGGTGTGTTTGCCGCCACTACGCAGTTGACGAAGCATTCAGGGCTCCCGGAACGGGCCGAAACGACCACGGAGGAAAGTGACGCGACATTCTACCAGCCACCTCCGGCGC
>Ga0315275_10005303_pt1 | contig 12198 bp, 8 predicted proteins | sample YL17G03_0_MG_FD_205557 | JGI IMG/M metagenome (GOLD analysis project Ga0315275, IMG submission 205557) | Sediment microbial communities from Yellowstone Lake, YNP, Wyoming, USA - YL17G03_0 | ecosystem: Environmental > Aquatic > Freshwater > Lake > Sediment | place: USA: Wyoming | collected... | reverse complement strand
GCGCGAGCAGGCTCCCGACGTGCCGCCGCACCTGGGACAGGTCGAGGATGCCGAGCGGCGGCTTGGATTTCGGGGTCCTCGCCGGCGTGCCGATGACGGGGCGGCCGGGCCCCGGCTGCCGCGCGAGCGCCTCCGCCTCGAGCTGGCCGGCGCGCAGCACCGTCCGCAGCGCGTAGCAGGAGGCCATGAAACGCGCTCCCTGATCGGAGACCGCCGAGCTGCCGTTCGGCAGCACCAGGCGGCGCACCGTGCGTCCGGACGAGCGGTACGAGAAGAACCCTCCGATGCTGTGCTCGTTGACCGTGAACTCGTGCCGCCGCGGCAGGCAGTTCTGCGAGCCGTCCTTGCCCTGGCGGCCCAGCAGCCACTTCACGGTGCGGCGGACGGGCTCGTCACCGAGGCCGAGGCCGAGATCCATCAGTTCCCACGCGAGCCATGCGGTCGCGATGAGGTCGCCGCCGAGGCTGCCGTCGCTCCGGATCTTGGCGCGCCGCTCGCGGACGAGCACCACCGTGAGGCGCTCGTCGTCCGAGCGGGACCGCCCGAGGAGCCGGCGCGCCACGACGCCCGCCCTGGTATCCCGCACGTCGAAGTACGCGGTCGCCCGCTCGACAGCCCGGTGGATGGGATTCATCGGGGCGGAAAACTAGACGGTCGAAGCTTCAGAAGGTACCAGGCGGGTGGTGGACAGCTGTTCCCTAGCTGTCTGAACGGTGTCGGCCAAGGTCCGGAATCAGGCCAGGATGAGGGCGAGCAGGCCTCCGGCAATTGCGTATCTTATTGTCGTCAATAGCGTTGGCCGCAGAAGCGGCTGGAGGGGCGTGCCCTGGGAAACCGCTCCGATCCAGCGTTCGACTCCCGATGCCAGAAGCCCGGCGAGAAGGAAGACCAGCAGCCAGCCGCCCTTCCCGAGGGAGCCGAACCAGAGGGCGGCGAACAGCGTCAGCACCAGCGCTTCCGCAGACAGCACGACTGCGATTCCGCGTTTGCGCTGGCCCGTCGTCCACGCGTAGCCCACGAAGAGCGCGGCGACGGCCAGGAAGCCCAGGGCGATGCGGACGAGCGTCACGGCGCCCTCCAGCCGGGTCCGCGCAGGGCGCGGCCCGGACGCTCGCTGGTGAGCCGTCCCTCGTCGAGAGTGAAGCGGCCGTTGACCAGCACGTAGCGGATGCCCTCGGAGATGGCGGTCGAGTTTTCGAAGGTCGCGCGGTCGCGCACCGTGTTGGGGTCGAAGACGGCGATGTCGGCGAAGTAGCCCTGCCGCAGGAGTCCCCGCTCGCCCAGCCCCATCCGCTCGGCCGCGAGGCCGCTCATCTTGCGGATGGCCGCCTCGAGCGACAGCACGCGCTCTTCGCGGACGTACTTGCCGAGGATGCGCGGGAAGGTGCCGTAGCCGCGCGGGTGCCCCGGCTCGGCAAGCGGGCCGTCTGGCGCGCGGGCCCCGAAGTCGGAGCCCACCGCGAGCCATGGCGTGGAGACGGCGAGCCGCACGTCCGTCTCGCTCATCGAGAATGTCGCGCGGCCCGTGTTGGCGTGATCGGCCACGATGAGGTCGAAGAGGACGGCGTACGGGTCCTTGTGCTCGGCGGCCGCGATCTCCGTGATGCGGCGTCCCTGGTAGCGCCGCAGCGAGCTGTCCAGCACGGAGAGCACCACCACGGCGTTCAATCCGCCCGCTTCGCTCGCCGAGCTGCCCTCGCCGCGCGGAGGCCTGATCATCTCGCGGCGCAGGCGCGAGCGTATCGCGGGATCCTGCAGCCGGCGCAACAGCGAATCCTTGCCGCCTTCGTGTGCCCAGGCCGGGACGATCGAGGCAAGGTCGTTGGCGGACGCCGTGTAGGGGTAACTGTTCGCCCAGGCGCGCACGCCCGACGAGCGCGCCGAGTCGAAGAGCGCGAGAACGGACCGCATCTGCCCCCACTGCCGGCGGCCCGAGAGCTTGAGGTGCCAGATCTCGACGGGGATGTTCGCCTCGCGCCCGATCCGGAACGCCTCCGCCAGTGCCTGGCGGATCTGCGGCCCCTCGCTGCGGATGTGGCTGGCGTACACGCCGCCGTAGCGCGCCGCGACCCGGGCGAGCGCAATGAGTTCCAGGGTCCTCGCGTACACGGCCGGCGCATAGCCGAGCGAGGTCGAGAGGCCCATCGCCCCCTGCCGCATCGCCGTGTCCACCAGCGCTTCCATCCTGGCCAGCTCGGCCGGGGTGGGGTCGCGGCGCACGTCGCCGATCACGTACCTGCGGACCTGCGTTGCGCCCACGTAGGTGCCGAGATTGAACGGCGTGCCCGAGCGCTCGAGGCGGCGGAAGTAGCCGTCGAGGTCGTGCCAATCCACCACGAGGCCCCACGCCGAGTACTGCGCGCTGTCGTCGCGCAGGGTGTTGGCGTTCACGGGGGCCGCGGTCCAGCCCTCGCCGGTGATCTCCGTGGTGACGCCTTGGGTGACCTTCGAGACGCCCCGGTTGTCAACGAGGACGTTCATCTCCGACCAGCCCAGCATGTCGATGAAGCCGGGTGAGACGACGAGACCCGTGGCGTCCACGATGCGCCGCGCTGCGGTGCCGCGGAGGTCGCCGATGGCGGCGATGCGGTCGCCGATGACGCCGACGTCGGCCTGGCGGCGTGGTTCGCCGGAGCCGTCTACGACGGTCCCGCCGAGGAAGACGACGTCGTATTCGGGGCGCGCCTGGCCGAGGAGGCCGGCGGCGAGGAACACCAGGGCGATGGCGGCGAGTGGGCGCTTCACGCGCGTCAACCTATGAGCCGTGGCAGGGGCCGCAAGGCCGGGCTAGCTTTCCTCCGTGACCGATCTTCCCCTCTCGATCCCCAGGCCCGGCAAGATCGGCGGCACGTTCCTCTGGGCCGGCATCATCAACGGCCCCGTGCGCTCGCGCCGCCTCGGCATCAGCCTCGGTCTCAACATCGTGCCGCCCCGCTCGAAGCTGTGCACGATGGACTGCCCCTACTGCGAATGCGGCTTCAACACGCCCAAGGCGGAGGGTGCGCGCTGGCCCTCGCCCGACATCGTGGCCGACGCGCTGGCCAAGACGCTCGACGGGCTTGAGGTCCGGCCCGACTGGATCACGTTCGCGGGCAACGGGGAACCGACGATGCACCCCCGCTTCCCCGGCGTCGTGGACTGCGTGCTGGCGGTGCGGGACGCGCGGGCGCCGGCGGCTCGAGTGGGCATCCTGTGCAACGGCCTCGCGGCCGGCAAGCCCGCCATCCGCGACGCGCTGAACCTACTCGACGCCCGGATGATGAAGCTCGATCCGGGACCTCCGGAGCTGGTGAACGGGGTCCCGCATGATCGCGAACAGTTGATCCGCAGTTACGCAGGACTCGCCGACCTGACCATCCAGGCGATGGTGGTGGAGGGGCCCGGGTGGAGCGGCGCGTCGGAGGAGGCACTCGAGGAGTGGCTCCGGTACCTGAGGCGCATCCAGCCGGCGGCGGTGCACGTCTACAGCCTCGACCGCCCGCCGGCGGACCCCTCCATCAAGCGCGTCGCGCGCGACCGGCTCGAAGCGATTGCCGACCGCGCGCGAGGCGCCATCCGCGGGAGCGTGGAGATCTTCTAGCGCTTCCTGGCCTTCTTGGCCACCTTCTTCCGCACGACCCTCTTAGTCCTCTTCGCCGCCTTCTTGCCCCTCTTGGCGACCTTCTTGGCGGCAGTCCTCTTCACGACCTTCTTCGCCTTCTTGGCGGCCTTCTTCTTCGCCGGCTTCTTGGCGGCCCTCTTCTTCGCCGGCTTCTTGGCGGCCTTCTTCTTCGGCTTCGCGGCCGGCTTGGGCGCCGGCTTGGGAGCCGGCTTGGGAGCCGGCTTGGGAGCCGGCTTGGGAGCCGGTGCGGGCGCGGGCTTGGGCGCCGGCTTGGGTGCCGGCATGGGCGCGGGTCTGGGAGCCTGTGCGGGAACGCTCCAGGGTGCCGGCGCTGGCGGCGGGGGTGGTGTGGGTGGAGTGGGCGCAGGAGCCGCCGGCTGGCCGCCGGTCCACGGGCTGTCCCAAGGCGCTCCGGTGATGTCATCGAACATGTAGCGTGTCCTCCGACGGTGGTGGCGCGATTGCCGCTCGAATGAGCGGACATATACATTGCGCCCGGCTCTCCTCTGCGCAAGCGTCTCTTCGCTCTCTGCCGGATCGAGGTACCGATGTCCGCCCGACTCCTGCTCCCCGGAGTACTCCTCGTCGTCGCCCTTCTGAGCCCACGGTCCGCGCCGGGCCAGGCCGCCGACGCCTTCCAGCCGACCCCTCTCGGATGGGTGGCGGGACCCTACGCCCTGCGCGGCCCAGCCCGTCCGGGCGGCTACGTCGGCGTGGAAGGCCGCCAGGCAGCGGCCTTCGGCACGGAGGTCGGGGAGTTCGAGGTCTGGGCCTGGCCACTGCGCATCCTGCGCGGGTTCGAGCTGGCCTTCCAGACGCCGATGTACGCCGACCCGGTCCGTGGCCGGGACGTCGCCCGCTCGGTAGAGGTGACGCCGGCGGGCGCGACGATCACGTACGTGCATCCTGCCTTCACCGTCCGCCAGCGGGTCTTCGCGCCGCTGAGCGAGCCGGCGATCGCGATGGTGCTCGAGGTCGAGGCGGTCCGCCCGATGGAGATCATTGCGCAGTTCAAAAGCGACCTGCAGCTCGCGTGGCCCGGGGGTTTCGGCGGGCAGTACATCTACTGGCGCGACGACCTCAACGCGTTCCTTGTCTCCGAGAGCCGGCGCCAGGTCAACGCGCTGGTGGGTTCGCCGTTCGCGACCCGCGCCACGACCCACCCCGCCCACGCGCTCCCCGACGCCCCCTCGGAGATCCGCATCGCCGTCGGCGACCAGACGCCCGTGCCGATGCCGCGGCCGGGCGAGCCGGCGGGGCGTCTCGTCAACGTCGTCTCGCGCGGCATCCCCATCGTGATAGTCGGGCAGATCGCCCCGCGCGACACGGTGGTCGCCACCTACCGGCGCGTCCTCGCGTCCCTCCCGCGCCTGTACGCGGAGCGCGCGGCCCACGCCGACACCCTGCTGGGCGGGCTCCTCGGCGTGGACGATCCGCGCGCCGACGCGGTGGTGCGGTGGGCCGAGTTGAACCTGGACGAGGCGCTGGTCTGCAACCCCGATCTGGGGTGCGGTCCCGTGGCGGGCTACGCGGTGGCCGGGCCGGGCGGCTACCGGCCGGGCTTCGGCTGGTTTTTCGGCGGCGACGCGGCCATCAACTCGTTCGCGCTCTCGTCCGTTGGCGCGTTCGACCTCGCGCGGCAGTATCTCGCCTTCTTCACCCGCTACCAGCGGTCCGACGGCAAGATCACGCACGAGATCTCGCAGGCGGCCGGGCGCGTGCGCTGGTTCGAGGACTACCCGTACGCCTACTACCACGGCGACACCACGCCGTTCTGGCTGTTGGCCGTCGGCGAGCTGTTCCGCGCTTCTGCGGACACCGCGTTCGTGCGTTCGCTCTGGCCCAGTATCCAGCGGGCGTACCAATGGTGCCTCACCACCGATGGCGACGGCGACGGCTTGATGGACAACTCGCTGGCCGGTGCCGGCGCGATCGAGGTCGGCGACCTCGGTGTCGGCGTGAAGAGCGACATCTACCTCGCGTCGGTCTGGGTGGAGGGCCTGCGCCGGATGGGCGAACTGGCCGGTGCCGTGGGCGACACGGCGCTCGCGGCCGACGCGGCGCGCCGCTTCCCGGTGGCGCGGCGAACGCTGGAGGAACGCTTCTGGATGCCGCGGGCGAACCGGTTCGCCTTCGCGATCCTCGAGGGCGACTCGCTGAACGACAACCTCACCGTCTGGCCGGCCACGGCGATGAGCTGGCGGCTGTTCGACGACGGGCGCGGCCAGCAGATGTCGAGCGCGCTGGCACGAGCGACGATCTCCACCGACTGGGGCGGCCGGGCGCTCGCGTCGGAGAGCGGTCTCTATGACCCGCTGCACTACAACAACGGCACCGTGTGGCCCTTCGTGACCGGCTTCCTGGCGCTGGCGCAGTACCGCTACCACAACCCCTACGCGGCGCGCGAACAGCTCGAGGCCATCTGGCGCACCGGGTCGCTCTGGGGCCTGGGCCGCAACCCGGAGGTCTTCTCCGGCGCGGCCTACGAGCCCCTCGAGACGGCGGTGCCGCAGCAGTTCTTCGCGACATCGATGGTGCTGACGCCGTATGTCCGGGGCGCGCTGGGCCTAGAGGCCGACGCGCCGCGCGGCGTTCTCGCCGTGGCGCCGCGGCTCTTCGACCGGCCGGGGGAGGTCGGCGTGCGGCACGTGCGGGTCGGCGAAGTGGTCCTCGACGTGGCGTTCTCGGTCGGCGATACGGCTTTCCGGGCCACCGTGCGGCGCGTCGGAGGTCGCTCGCCACTGACGCTGCGCTTCGAGCCGGCCCTCGCCCCGGGTGCCCGGGTCCAGGGTGTCACGGCGGGCGGGAGGGCGGTGCCCTTCCGGACGGCCTCGAACGGCCGGGCGGTCCTGGTCTCCTTCGACGTGCCGCTGGGTGAGGGTGCCGACGTCCTGGTCCGGCACAGCGCGGGGTGGCGGCTCGAACTCGAGGGGGCGCCGCCGGAGCGCGGAGAGCGCTCCAGACGGATCAAGGTGCTGGATGCCCGGGTGGACGACGGGACCTTCGTCGTCGCCTTCGAAGGGCGAGCGGGGGCCCGCTACGAGATCGGCGTGGTGAGGCCGGGCGGCCGGTCCAGCCGGGAGGTCGTGGAGTTCCCGGCGGTGGGCGGAGACCCCCGCGATGGGTACGTCGGAAGAGTCGTGCGCTTCCGGCCCTAAGCCGGGAGTCCCACGTGCTTGACAGCCTTCGGCGCGAACCGTCTATTAGCACTGATATGACGAGCTTCCGAGTCAAGCCGGCCTGGGCGCTCGCGCTCGCCGGCGTGTTTGTCGTCGCCACGAGTCCGGACGCAGCCTTCGCGCAGCGCCGGGTGCGGATCGCTTCCGTCGAGGTCACGCCGGCCGACGCCGCCATCCTGGTCGGCCAGCCGCAGGTCTTCTTCTGCACGGCTTACGACGCCGCGAACAACCCCGTCCCCACCGCCACCTGCACCTTCACGTCGAACAGCCCGCGCGTCGCCACGGTGGACGCCAACGGGATCGCCACCGGCGTCGGTGTGGGCACGGCCATCATCACGGCGCGCACCGGTACGGGCCCCACTGCGAAGAGACAGACAGCCACGCTGATGGTGAGTGCCGCCACGGGCGTCGTGCAGCGGCAGGCCCAGCAGCAGCAGGCCCAGACTCCGCCGCGGCCGGAAGGTCCCCGGCCCGTGGGGCCCGGCTACGCGGCCCACTCCAACCAGCCCTATGGTACCGGCCCCGCGGAAGGCCTGATCGTGAACCCCCTGCGGCTGGTGCTGGTGCGAGGTGAGTCGCGCCAATTGGAGTACCACACGGTCCGCGGAGCCGACGAGGCGGCGGAGAAGGTCCCGATCATCTTCAGCATCGCCCCCGGTGGCGAGCGGTTCGTGACCGTGGACTCCGTGGGACTGATCCGCGCGGCAGGCGATACCGGCCGCGCCGTCGTGCGTGCGGAGGTCCCGGGCAACCCCCATATCCCGCAGCGCCAGATCTCGGTCGAGGTGCGCGGCGACAGCGTGCGGTTCAGGCGGGCCGAGGTGTGGCTGTCGCCCGGCTCCGTCGACACCCTGGTCATCGAAGTGCCGAGCCAGGCCCGCGCGCTGAACGTGCGCGGCGAGATCCAGTTCAGCTCATCGGACGCCGCCAAGGTGCGCGTCGCGTCCATGCTGCCCATCGTGACGGCCGTCGCGCCCGGCCTCGCACGGATCACCGGCGACAGTCCCTACTTCACGGTGTCCACGGAAGTGCGCGTGCACCGGTCAGTGGTCCAGGTCGCGGCGACTCCGGTGGACAGCGTGGTGACCATCGCGATATCCACGACGCGGGCGTTCACGGTCCGCCCGCTGGCGGACGACTCCACGCTTGTGGCCGAAGCTCCGCTCCGCTGGACGCTGCCCGACACCGCCATCGCCCGGTTCGACACCGCGACCGGGATGCTGCGCGGTATCCGGATGGGCGACACACGTCTCGCGGTCGCGGCGCCGTTCGGGCGCGACTCGTCCATTACGCGGTCGTGGCGCATCCGCGTCGTGGCCGGCGGCCTCGCGGCGTCGCGCACCCGCGTCGGCCTCGGGATCGGCGAGCGGTTCCCGGTGACGGTGCAACTGCTCGACGATCGTCGCCAGCCGATCGGCCTGGCCGCCGGGCTCGCCTGGACATCGAGCAACGACTCCGTCGCCCGCTTCGTGGACGGCCACATCCAGGGTGTGGCCGTGGGCCGGGCGCGACTCACCGCGCGCACGCCGTGGGACTCCACCGTGCAGGTGGAGGCGTTCGTTTCGGGCCAGCTGCTCGTGTCCGCCCAGCGCGGCGGGCGCTGGGACCTCTACGCGATGAGCGCCGACAGCATGCCTCGCTTCGTCCCGATCACGAACGACGCGGCGGTGGAACTCGAGCCGGCGTTCTCGCCGGACCTGACGCGCATCGCGTACGTGGCCGCGTCGGCGGAACGGCCGACCAACCTCGAGCTGCACGTGGCCAACGCCGACGGCTCGGCGCCGCGCCGCCTGACGAACGACTCGGCGACGGTGGGCTCCCCGGTCTTCGTGCGGCCGGCCGGCGATCGCATCGTCTTCCAGTCCAGCAGGGGTGGTCGCCTGCAGATCTACCAGGTCAACATCGACGGCACGGGCCGCCGGCAGGTCACCGCCGGCGACAATCCGAACACGGCACCCGACGTGTCACCGGACGGAGCGAAGCTGGTGTTCGTGTCGCTGCGGCAGCAGCCGGGCGCTCAGCGGAACTACGACATCTGGGAAATGAACCTCGATGGCACGGGGGAGCGCCGTCTCACGACGAGCCCGCGCACCGAGGATTCGCCGCGGTACTCGGCCGACGGCCGCTGGTTCTACTTCCTGCGCGATGAAGGTGGCTCCCCCCCGACGAAGCGCGTGTATCAGCAGAGCCTCACCGATACGACCGCCGCGCAGCCGATCACGCCGGTGGGCATGTTCGTGCGCGCCTTCAGCGTGAAACCGGACGGCAGTCTGCTCGTGCTCACGCGGCTCGAGAGTATCCGCGGCCAGGGCGACGTGCCTTTCGTCGTCCTGTTCAACCCGGTGACGAACGCGGCCGTGACGGTGCGAGTCGGCGCGGGCGAGCAGCTTTCGGGACCGGTCTTCCGGCCGGCGACGCCGCAGCCCCGATAGCCCGCCCGCCTCGTTAGATTACGAGGCTATGCTGGCCGTCACCATCCGGGCCCACGGCGGCCCGGAGCAGATTCATCTCGCCGACCTTCCTCGACCTTCGGCGCCCGGGCCCCGCGACGTCGTCGTGGCCCTGCGGGCCGCCGCGCTCAACCACCTCGACCTCTTCGTCCTCGGCGGTATGCCCGGCCTCGCGCTCGAGTTCCCGCACGTGATGGGGGCCGACGGCGCGGGTGTCGTGGAAGCGGTGGGCGCCGACGTCCGCGCGGTCAAGCCCGGCGACCGGGTCGTCCTCAATCCCGGGGTCTCGTGCCACGCGTGCGAGTTCTGCCGCGCCGGCGAGCACTCGCTGTGCACCACGTACCGCCTCTTCGGCGAGCACCTCGACGGCACCTTCGCCGAGGCCATCACGGTGCCCGAACCGAACGCCGTGGTGATCCCCGCGCACGTGCCATGGCCCGAGGCGGCGGCGTTCCCGCTGGTCTTCCTCACTGCGTGGCGCATGCTGGTCACGCGGGCGGCGGTGCGGTCCGGGGAGACGGTGCTCGTCTGGGGCATCGGCGGCGGGGTCGCGCAGGCCGCACTGGCCATCGCGAAGCTCAAGGGCGCACGGGTCTTCGTGACGTCGTCCAGCGAGGAGAAGCTCGAGCGAGCGCGGGCGCTGGGCGCGGACGCGGCGATCAACCATGCGACGGCCGACGTGGCGCGCGACGTGCGGAAACTCACCGACGGGCGCGGCGCCGACGTGGTGCTCGAGACGGTCGGAACCGCGACGTGGGAGCGCTCGGTGCGGCTACTGGCGCGAGGCGGCCGGCTGGTCACGTGCGGCGCCACCAGCGGGCCGAGCGTCGGGCTCGACGTGCGGCGGGTCTTCTGGCACCAGCTGTCGGTCCTCGGCTCGACGATGGGCAACGCGGAGGAGTTCCGGCAGGTCGTCGCGCTGCTCGGCGAGGGGGTGCTGCATCCGGTGGTGGACACTGTGCTGCCGGTCCGCGAGGCGCGCGCGGCGTTCGAGCGGATGGCGTCGGGGAGGCAGTTCGGGAAGCTCGTGCTGGACATCGCGGCCTAGCGCCGCAGGGAGAGCGTCGTGGAGTTCTTCGAACGGCTCAGGATAGGTCTCGCGCAGCTCGGTCAGATCGTGCCGCCGCTGTTCTTCGCCACCGTCATCCTGCTCGCCGGGTTCGTGGTGGCTCGGATGGTGGAACGGCTCGCCGACGCGTTCCTCGCCGGCCTCCACTTCGACCGGTCGGCCGAGAAGTGGGGCGTGAGTGAAGCGGTCGAGCGCACCGGCGTCCGGCTCGGCCCCGCGAGGGTGGTGGGCAAGCTGCTCTTCTGGCTGGTGATGCTGATCGTCATCCTGCTGGCGTCCTCGGCGCTGGGCGTCCAGAACGTCAACGACGTCTTCGCGAACCTGGTCGGCTACATCCCGGCCGTGTTCGCGGCGATCATTGTCATCGTCTTCGGAATCCTGCTGGGCGAGTTCGTGCGGGCCCTCATCCTGGCCTCGGCGGGCTCGGTCGAGGGAGTGCCGACGCTCGCGAAGGTCGCCAAGGTCATCGTCATCACGATCTCGATCTTCATGGCGCTCCAGCAGCTCGGCGTCGCCGCCGAGATCGTGACCACGGCCTTCACGCTCATCCTCGGCGCCGCGGCGCTCGCCTTCGCGCTCGCGTTCGGCGTCGGCAATACCAAGCTCGCGGGCGAGGTCACGCGGCGCTGGTATGAGGCGGGGCGGAGGGGGCCGGCGGCGGACGAGGACGCGGAGCCGGACCCCGGCGCGGCGGACACCGCCCCGGACGAGGCGGCGCCGCCGCCGCGTCCGGTCGCCGCGCCGCCATCCGGTCCCGGGACCGCCGCGTGACGCCGACGGCCGATTCCGGACTCCCCAAACCCGGTTCAGAGGCCCCCGCCGCGACGCGGGGGCCGGTTGTTTTAACTCCATATTCCCATTACATTTAGCAGTCCTCACCCCAGGCAAATGACGGCACCGAACCAGCGCGAAAGAATCCTCCCCCGGTTGATCGAAGACGAGATGCGCGAATCGTTCATCGACTACTCGATGAGCGTCATCGTGCAGCGCGCCCTTCCGGACGTGCGCGACGGCCTCAAACCCGTGCATCGGCGCATCCTCTACGCGATGCACGAACTCGGGCTCGTGCCGAACCGCGCCTACAAGAAGAGCGCGACGGTCGTCGGCGACGTGCTGGGCAAGTATCACCCGCACGGCGACTCGGCGGTCTACGACTCGCTCGTGCGGATGGTGCAGGACTTCTCGCTGCGCTACCCGCTGGTGGACGGGCAGGGGAACTTCGGATCGGTGGACGGCGACCCCGCGGCAGCGTACCGCTACACCGAGGCGCGACTCACGAAGATCGCGCTCGCGATGCTCGAGGACATCGACAAGGCCACCGTCGCGTTCGTCCCGAACTTCGACGACCGGCTGCAGGAACCGACCGTCCTCCCCTCGAAACTCCCGAACCTCCTCGTCAACGGCTCGGCGGGCATCGCGGTCGGGATGGCGACGAACATCCCGCCGCACAACCTGCGGGAAGTCTGCGCCGCCCTCGCGTACCTCATCGACCACCCCGACGCGCCGGTCAGCGAGCTGGTCAAGCACGTCGCGGGGCCGGACTTCCCCACCGGCGGCATCATCTACGGCCGCGACGGGATCCACGAGTGCTACGAGACGGGCCGGGGGCGCATCATCGTCCGGGCCCGGGCGCAGGTGGAGGAGAAGGAGTCGAGCGGTCGGTCGCAGATCGTCGTGACCGAGATCCCCTACATGGTGAACAAGGCGCGGCTGCTCGAGCTCATCGCCCAGCTGGTGCGCGAGAAGAAGCTCGAGGGGATCAGCGACCTCCGGGACGAGTCGGACCGCGACGGCATGCGGATGGTGATCGAGCTGAAGCGCGACGCGGTGCCGCTCGTCGTGCTGAACAACCTGTACAAGCACACGCCGATGCAGACCACCTTCGGCGCGATCATGCTG
>Ga0315275_10005302_pt1 | contig 12200 bp, 10 predicted proteins | sample YL17G03_0_MG_FD_205557 | JGI IMG/M metagenome (GOLD analysis project Ga0315275, IMG submission 205557) | Sediment microbial communities from Yellowstone Lake, YNP, Wyoming, USA - YL17G03_0 | ecosystem: Environmental > Aquatic > Freshwater > Lake > Sediment | place: USA: Wyoming | collected... | reverse complement strand
CCCTTCAGCCTGGCGGCGGTCTGGTCCGTGTTGCCGATCATCACGTCCTGCTCGAACGGCCTCGACATGATCTTGCCAGGCGCGTGCGTCGGCTGTGTCCGGGCGAGCGCCTGCCCGGGCGGCGTCCGATAGCGGGCGTTATGTTAACCTGCCGCAGCGGAACACGAGCGGAGACCGCTCTAAAACAGATTGAACGAACCCGCGGGCCGAGGAGGGCGCTCGCTCGGAGCTATGGGGTTTGGAGGCCGCGAGCCCCCGACGCATGGGCGTCACGAGGGATCTCATATCCGCGCGAACGGCGGCGCGACCCTTCCGAGCCGATTGTCCTGCCGGCCGTGTTACCGAAGGAATAGATACATGCCGACGGCGAGGGCGATGATCGCGAGGCCCGCGAGCGCGACTAGCAGCAACGAACACCCCGGGCCGGACACGCTTGGCGGGCGGAAGTCCTGACCGACCATACGCCCGTCCCAGTCGTGGTATCGAACGCGCGCGGAATCGTCGATGCCAATCGGGCTTGAGGCGCTGCCGGACAGGCCCGCGTTGCTTGCCAGTTTCTCGGACGAGCGCGCATGCTCCAGTGTGGGCCTCGCGACGATGCCCTCGTTCGAGCCGAGATTGCGCAATGGGCGGTCGGCAGCCACGGCCTTTCGGCCCCGTGCTTTCACCGGCACTGTCATCGATACCACGTGCTTCAGGCTGCTTGCTGCCTCCATCCCGGCCGCGATTCCCCTGGACTTCAGGATCCTCGACGCCAGGCAGATCGTGTCCTGGTACAGATCCAGATTCAGCGTGAGCGTTCCCTCATGCCGGGGCGTGATCAGGAACGCGTAAATTGCGGAATCCCTCTCAGGCGAGATGGCGATGCGTTTCTCGGGCGGCACGATCTCGAAAGAGCTGGAGTGGACCTTGAGCGTGAGAATGACCCGCTCCAGGTTTCCGGCCTCGTCTCGCGGGAACTCTATCTCGAACGACTCCGAGGTCCGGACATCTTCCGGCCTCATCGAGTAGGAGTCATCCACGCTGAGGATGGCCCGCAGCCCCCCAGACTCCTCGCGGCGCAGCATGACAATGAGGTCCGCGTTGCGGTCAACCGGGAGTTCGGTGGAGACGGCGGCATCAAGCACCCTCGATCGGGCTTCCGCCAGGGCGCCCGCGACCTGGTCGGCACCGGCAAAAGCCCCCGGCCCGCCTGTGCGCACGGATGACGCAGATGCCAATCCACGCACACCCGCTGCCACCGGGCGAGCGGCCAGTTTCGCTCGAATGGCGCTGACCGTCTGCTGAAGCCCCTGATGCCAGGCCTCGCCCGTCCACCCAGTCAGGTCCGCTCCGTGGACCCGATCGAGCGGCGCCGGCAATGGCACCATTTCGAGATAGACGGGGACGAGCGCTTCGCGCTGCCTGGCATGTTCGGCTTCGATCTTCACCCAGTCCGACTTGACGGAGTGCTCGGACCACACGACGACCACGCAGCGCGCCGCCCCGAGCGCTTTGCCGATGACGTCATCCCACGTTTCTCCCGGCTTCAGCTCGCGGTCCCACCAGACGCTCCACCCGAAGGTGCGAAACGTCTCGACGAGCGCGCGCACCCGCTCGCGATCCTTGCTGGCATAGCTGATGAAGATGTCCGGTACGTCCAGCATACGTTTGTCCGGCAACAGGCACGGCGCGGGGCAGCCCGTCCCGTTGCCCGTGCACCCTGGCGCGAACACCGTCGAGGGCAAGGGCCTGCAGTTGTCGCGCCCATTCTCATCCGATCCCGGGGTCCTTGGGAAGGACCTTCAGCACGTTGGCCAGAGCAGGGTGCAGATCGGCGGTCCCTAGACCTCGAAGCCGGCCTGCCTGAGGTCGTCGTGCAGGCGCCCGACGAACGCCTCGTCATCGCCGCGTGCATACGAAAGCAAGACGCATGTCACATCTGGCTCCCCGACGAGCGTAGGAAGATCGTGCGACTTGCCTTCGAGGGCGGGCGTGCGTAGTGTACGCCCTGAGCCGAGGGAAGTTCAGATGAAGACCTGCTTCGCCATCATGCCGTTCAAGGGTGGTTTCGAAGACATCGACCGCATCATCGCCGACACGGCAGGGGAATGCGGGCTCGACTACGTGCGCGGCGACCGGCAGGACCAGCCGGGCAGCATCCTGCCGCAGGTGCTGCACCACATTCGGCATGCCGCCGTCGTGGTAGCCGACATCACGGGCCACAACCCGAACGTGTTCTATGAGCTGGGGATCGCGCACCAGGTAAAGGGGCCCGACCGCGTGGTGATCATCACGCAGTCGGCGGAGCAGTCGCCCTACGACGTGCACGAATACCGCCAGCTCGTCTACAAGCACTCCGAGGAGGGGCGCACGGCGCTGCGCGAGAAACTTCCGGCTTACTTGCGGGCGGCGGCGGACGCGTCGACCGACCAGGAGACCTGGAACGTCATCCGCGGCCGCTTGTCGCGGACGAAGCTGCTCGTGCGTGATCTCCAGCGCCTCGCCGACTCCGCCGGTGGCGGCAGCCTCGACAACGTCACGATTCGCATCGTCGCCGGGCTGGGCTCGCTGGCGATCAGCGATCGCGAGCCCAACGATCCCGGGACGGACATGGAATACATCGACAGCCTCCGGGCCGAGCGCGACACGCTGCGGAACGTCCTCCTGCTCGGTGCGCACCTCAAAGGGGTTTTGAATCCGCCGCGGCGGTTTGCCAAGTTGATGGGGCCAGGCCGGCTCCGCGTGCGCTACGAAAGACTGATCGACCTGCTCGAAGGCCGGAGCGACATCCTGGACGACCCGGCGGCTGCGGCAGAAGACGTGGCCGCATTCAAACGATGCGAGTTCGCGCTCACGCCCGTGCCGATGCCGAACTTGTTCATCATCGGAGACCTGATCGCGTACGAAGGGATGAAGCGCGGCGGCACGGGCGGATACGAAATGTCGCACTGCGAAACGAGCGCCGAGGGTCTGCGGGAGCTGATCGCCCAATTCGACCGGCTCTTCGACGACAGCCGCACCGCCATGGTGCAGGCCAACCCGCCCGACGGCCACTTCGCCGACCAGGTGCGCGCGTTCTACCGAGAGGCGATGGAGGCGGAACGGGCAGGTCAGAAGAGCTGACGGGATCAAGGATCAGAGCTCAGGGATCAGGAACAGTGGTCGGGAGCCATCCGTACTGCGAGGTCCGCATTTGGCACTGCGCGCCTGGCTGGCCCCCTCCGTCCGGCAATTGAATGCCGAACGGATCCGAGTACGGCCTCGCCGCTCCCGGGAGGCGGCGCAACGCCAACGTCAACTCGGAAGCGGCATGGGCGCTGGTGGACGCGGTCCGCGAGATGCTGACGCTGCCTCAGGTTCGAGTAGCACGTGATGGCAGGTTGACGAGGGAGAGTGTCATGGATCTCGGCGACCTCGAACGGCAACTCGTCGGCATTACGCTGGCCCCCTACATCGTCCGGGCCATGCGCCTGATCGACGTGCTGTGTCTGGGCGGTACTGCTCGGAGGGCGCACCCTCGGGGTCGGATAGCGGGTGTTCTGTTAGCCTGCAGCAGCGGCAAGTGAGCGGAGTTCGTTCAATGCTTCCTGTCGTCCGGAGGACTCCATGACGCGCAGAGTGTCCCTCAGGGTCGTGGCGGTGTTCCTGCTGGGGGGGATGCTGACGTCCGAGTGTGGCGGTAGTCAGGATGGCTCAACGCCGACCGCGCCCTCGACGACCACGCCAACGCGGGACACCTGGACAGCGGAGAGTGGCGTCCGCATCGCCAATGCGACGTCGAGTTCCACGATTCGCCTCACGGATAACACCTATCGTACGTATTACGGCGGCGTGCGTACGGCCACGTCGACCGACGGCCTGGGCTGGGGCGGATTCAGCGACCCGATCCGGCCGACTGCGGGTGAGCAGAACAGGAATCCGGCGATTTTCAGGACGAGCGACGGTACGTACGTGCTGATCTTTGAGCAGGTCGTCAGTAACGTCGGCCGTTTCTACCGCGCCTCGTCGCCGGACGGTGTGACCTTCGTAATCGACCCATCGACACCCGTGATGGAGCCCACGGGCAGCGATAACGGTTTTCTCAGCGTTCCCGACGTCATCGGGGACACCTCGTCATCGGTACGTATGTACTTCGTCGCGGGCGGCTCGTTGGTGGAGTCGGCCACATCGAGCGATGCCGGCCGCACGTGGATCCGTGAGGGACGCATCGCCGTGAGCGGACTGAGTGCGGCCAACTGGATCGTCGATCCCGACATGATTCGAACCAACACTGGCGGGTATGCCTTGTTCTTTGCGACCGGGCCTGACGGGCAGGGAGGGCTCAGCAGCAAGCGCATCCGGTCGGCGACGTCGACCGACGGTCGCACCTTCACCCTCGAGTCGGGGAATTGCCTGACACCGCTGGCCAGCGGTGACGATCTGGTCGACCCAGACGTGGTGCAATCAGCCGACGGCCGCTACCGCATGTACTACGGCTATGCGACCGCGGGTAAGCAATATCAGCTCTTGAGCGCGATCAACTCGCTGGCATCGTGCGCCCAGCACTCCCCATGAACGTCATCGCCCATCACGGCGTGCTCGACATCCGGACCGGCCACCGCGTTACCTCGGTCTCGTGGACTCTTCGCGGCGTGAGCGTCGCGACCGACCGGGGGACGGTCGAGGCTGATCGCGCGGTCATCACGCTGCCGCTCGGCGTGCTCCAACGCGGTGCGGTCGAGTTCTCGCCGGAGCTCCCGGCGGCGAAGGTCAGGGCCATCCAGGCGCTGGGCATGGGGACGCTGAACAAGCCCTACCTGCGATTCCCCAAGTCATTCTGGCCGGCGAAGTACGACTGGCTGGAATACCTGTCGAGTGAACGCGGTCGATGGTGCGAGTGGATCGGCGGGTTCGAGCGCTACGCGAAACAGCTCATCCTGCTCGGGTTCAACGCGGGACGCTTCGGCGCGGACATCGAAGCCGGCGAAGCATCGTCTGTGGATTCGCCGTCGACGGTGCACGGTGCCTACGAGAGCGGTCAGGACGCCGCCGAGGCCGTCCTGGCCAGGAACGGGAGCGACAGGACATGACGCCAATCGAGCGACTGGCCGGCATCGAGCGCAAGCGGATCGCCCTGCTCGGGGAAGTGGCGATGCTGGACGAGGCGCAGCTGACCGTGCGCCCTGTGCCGGACAAATGGTCGATCCGCGAAATCGTCGAGCACCTCGTGCTTGCCGAAGACGACGTCGTCGGCGATTTCTCCACGCCGGACGCGCGCGATGCGCAGCCCAGGGGCATCGGCAATCACGTGCGCTACGTCATCGTCCTCTTCGTCCTGCGCTTCCGGATCCCGGTCAAGGCCCCTTCCACGGCGATGCTGCCGACCGGCGGGCGGTCCCTGGCCGAGCTTCGGGAGACGTGGGACGATCACCACGACCGGCTGCGATCGTTTGTTGCCGGACTGACGCGAGAGGGAGCCAGCCGAGCGATCTTCAGGCATCCCATCTCCGGGCCGCTCAGCGTGTCTCAAGCACTCCTGATGCTGGATGCCCACCTCGATTCGCACATCCACCAGGTTCGTCGACGTTTGCAGATTCTGCGGGCCGCGGCCCCGTGATGATTCAGGCGAACCCGGTGGGGGTCTGTGATAGTGTGTGCGCGGTTCTGTGTATCGATCGATTGGGGAGGCGCCGATGATCTGGTGGGTGCTCTGGCTGGCCGTGGTGACCGTGCTGTCCTATCTGGCGGATGCTGGCGTGGTTACGGTTCTCCAGGAGATTCGGGTTCCGTACCTCAATGGATCCGTCATCAGTGTCCTGCTGCTCATGTCGACGCTCGGCCTGCTCTTCCGCGTCCAGGGCAGGAAGAAGACCGGGGAGAAGGAGATGCTGAACGCGAGAATCTCCGAACTCGAACAGCAACTGGCGTCGAAGAAGGCAAACACCCGCGCCTGACCGCTGAGCGGGCGATTTCCTCCAGCGAGCCCGGCTCAATGGGAGGGCGGAGGCTTGCGCGCCTCGCGCACAAACTCCCGGGCCTTCGCCTTCGGCTCGAAGGCGCGGCCGTCGGGACACAGGTCGGCGGCTGGCGACACTTCGACCAGGCCCCGCTCGTCACCTCGGACGAATGCGAACCGCCGCGCCGTCTCGCCGCTGCCCAACTCCAGACAGGTGGTTCGCTTCGCACTATCGCACGACTCCAGACACCGCTCGAGGCGGACGGTCAGCGGCTGGCCTCCAAGCAGCGCGGTGGCATCAGGCCTCAACTCCAGCACATCGCTGGCCGAGCGATAGCTCCCGGCGAGCCGCTTCGCCTCGGATCGCGAGCGTCTCAACTTCGCCTCACCGAGGTACCAGTCGAAATCGTGAGGCAGCCGGACCAGCACCCGCTTCTTGCGTCGCGTGAGATCCGTCTCGCCTTGCAAGAGATCCGTTTCGGCGCGATCGGATGCCAGCCAGGTCCAGGCCCGCGCCTCCCATGGGTCGGCCTGGCTCCGGCGAATCTCGACGACTGAGCTGCCCGCCGCGCCGGCCCGGAACAGGTAGTGCTCCTCCTCCAGTCCATCGTCGATGGTCAGCGTGTCGCCCGTGAATCGCAGACTCGCAGGCCTGCGGGTCACGTACACGTCGGGGTCGAGCGCTCCGCTCGAGCGATCGGCGGCGATGTTGTCCGGGAAGAACCAGCCGCCTGCGAGCGCTTTCTGGTCCACGGGACCGAACGCGAAGTGCAGCGTGCCCGTGTAGGTGCCCGTCCGTCCATTCACCAGGTTCAACTGGCTCTCGGGCCCGTACGCCGACGCCGCGTGGAACTTCGTGCCGATGGGCGGAATCGCGTGCATGAACGAGAGGTCGCCCTCGGGAAACGTCAGAGCCGTCATGCGCGGGTCCTTCGGCGCGGTCGGCGTCAGCATCCGCAGATACAGGCCGGGCGTCTCGGCGACAACGGTGACGGGCAGGGTGCGCGTGCCGATCGTCGCCCAGTACAGATCCGCGAAGAAGCCGCGGAACTCCGGATACAGCCATGACTGGCCGGTGACGGTGTCGTTGGCCGTGTTGGCCCACACGTCGAAGCCCTGGCCGTCGAGGCGGTTTTTCCAGACGCGATAGGGCCCGCGGCCGAGCCAGCGCATGTCGGTGATCTGATCGGCGGGCGCATCGAACGTGATGCCGAAGGACGGATGCGATCCGCCGGGCACGCGCAGCTCGTAGTCGAGCGTCAACCAGCCGCCCGGGCGCACGCGCCACCGTGTCTTGCGCAGCGTGCCGTCGTAGGTCGCTTCGACGATGTAATCCTGGCCGTCGGCGTGATGGATGAACGTCTTCAGCGGGCCGTCGCCAGGCACGGCGCGCGGCCCGTTCGCGAACGGTACTGCGGCGTCGTTCACGCGCACGGCGGCGAGGCGCCCCGTGGCGCGGTCGAAGTGATACCCGGTGCTCCCCGACGACACCACCAACTCTGTTGCCGTCTCATTCGCGGAAGGCGGCGCCGCCGCCGCGCCCGACCCGCTCGTGGCGTCGACGATGCGGCGGGAAATGTCGGCTTGTCCGCGCAGCATCCAGCGCCACACGTTGACGAGACGTCCCGTGGGATCGGTGGCGGTGAGCGAGAGCGCGTCGGCGTCGCGCCAGTCCGGCGGAAGCCCCAGGTCGAGCGTGCCGTGGCCGCCCGGCGCCACTGACGGTGCCGTCGCGCGTCCCTTGTGAGGCACCGCGTGCCCCGCCTTGCCGTCGCGAGGTCCGGGGAACGTGAGCAACTCCCAGTCGAACATGAGGTCCTTCAGGCTCGTGAAGGTGTAGCCGTTCGCGACGGGCAGACGGCCATCGAAGCCGGTGGGCAGGCGGCGTTCGTCGATCACCACGGGTGACCAGAGCGATCGGATGGTGAAGAAGCTGGCTTCCTTCTCGCGGTGCGGTCCGACGATGCCGTCGGCGCCGTAGTTGCCGAAGGCGTCGATGGCGCCGTTACGATCCGTCCGCACGAGGCCCTCGTCGGCGAACACCCACAGGAAACCACCGGCGCCAAGCGGATGCGTCGCGATGGCGTTCCAGTAGTCGCGCAGCCCGGCCCCGTGCCCGCCGTCGTACAGGCCGTGCATGAACTCGGTGGGCATGATGAGGTCCGCGCCGTGGAAGAACTTCCCGGCACAGCAGTCCCACGGTGCGTAGTGCAGCGTGTCGATGCCGTTGAAGGCGTCCCATGGGTGCAGGACCGTGCGGCGCTGCGGATCTTCGACCGCGTAGTCATCGTCCAGATCCGTGTTGAAGCCGCCCTCGTTGCCGTTGGCCCAGAACACGACCGACGGATGGTTCACGTCGCGCCGCACCAGTTCCTGCACCAGACCCGGGCCGACCTCGTTGTCGTAGGCCGCCTGCCAGCCCGTCAGCTCGTCGATGACGTACAACCCGAGTTCGTCGCAGGCCTCGAGGAAGTGCCGGTCCGGCGGATAGTGCGACATCCGCACGGCGTTCATGTTCATGTCCTTCATCAGGCTGACGTCGCCGATGGAGACCTCGCGGCTCGTCGTGCGTCCCGACTCGGGCCAGAACGAGTGGCGGTTGACGCCCTTGAGCAGCACGCGGTGCCCGTTGATGTAGAGGCCGTCGCCGCGCCGGACTTCGAACGTGCGAAACCCGAAGCGCTCGAAGGTTGAGTGCTGCACGCGGTCTCCCACCGTCAGGATGAACGTCGCCCGATAGAGATGCGGGGTTTCCGCGCTCCAGGTGCGGGGCGCGTCGGCGCGGGTCGTGATCGTGACCGTCGTCTGGCCAGGCGCCACCTCTGCGGTGAATGGCGCGCCCACCGGCGTGCCGTCAAGCGACACGATGCGCCCAGTCAGGCGCGCGGCTGGCAGCGCGCCATCTACGTGCACGACAGCCGTGAACGCCCCGTCGGCGCGCGCGTCGATGGCCACGCGCTCGATGTAGGCCTGCGGCACCGCCTCCAGGCGGACCGGGCGGTAGATGCCGCCCAGCACCCAGAAGTCGCCGTCGCGCTCAGCCCGATTGACCGACGCGTTCGACGAGTGCTCGCGCACGGTGACTTCGAGCAGGTTGGATTGGCCCGCACGCACCAGCGGCGTGACCTCGCGGCGGAACTCGTAGAAGGCGCCGCGATGGACCGGGCCGGCGGGGCGGCCGTTGACGGCGATCTCGGTGTCGGTCATCGAGCCCTCGAAGACCAGGAACACGCGCCGATCCTTCCAGGCCGCGGGGACGTCGAAGCGGTGCCGGTAGCGGCCCTCTTCGACGGCTTTGTTCTTTTCCTGCCCGTAGGTGTAGGTGCCGAAGCCGTGCATCTCCCAGTTGGACGGCACCGGGATCGTCGTCCACTCGCCCTTGCGGCGACCGTCGCTCACCATGAACTCCCACGGCACCGTGTGGTCCTTGTCGGGGCCGGACAGGTAGCGCGACTCGGTGGCTTGTGCCGCAGCGGGCGACGCGGGGGCGAGGCAGGTCGCAGCGATCAGGCTGAGCAGGAACAGGATGAAGGCGCGGCGCATGAAACCCTCCGCGCGCATTCTAGCTGACGCCGGCTGCTCCTGCCTCGGACTTCCACAAGAGAGGCTGGTTGTTGACCGATGAGCGCAGCCGCCCGGGGCGATTCCTGTCACGGGGCCTTCATCGGTGAGGACGTGGCCACTGCTGCGAGCCATGCAGCACGCGCAAGAGCTCGATGCGCTTCGCTTTCGGCTTGACGCGGTAGACCACGATAAATGGCGTGCGGCCAACGACCAGTTCGCGGGTGCCCTTCACGCGCCCCGGCCTGCCCATGTCCGGGTGATCGATCAACCGGCTGACCTGGTGATCAACCCGGTCGCCCTGGTCGATGGCTGAGCCGGGGCTTTCCTGGGCGATGTAGTCGATCTGTGCGTTGCGGTCTGCAACAGCCCTACGGAGCCATAGCAGCTTCACGCGACGGGTCCCTTGGTGCGCTTGACCAACTCGACCCGCTTCTTGAGCCAGCTCGCTTTCGCATCCTCGTCGGTCACCCATTCGGCGCCCCGGTCGTCAGCCTCCGCGAGGGCCAGCCCGACCTGCGCTCGAAACCACTTGTCATGGATGGCGGCCTCGTGGGTGCGTCGCATCCGTTCGGACGTCGCTACGCGACGTGTGTCGCCGATGGCGACGGGGTCGAAATTGGTCGCATCGAGCAGATCGACGCGCGCAATGCCTAGTTCGTTTTTCAGGTAGTCGATGCAGCGGTCAAGGCTGCGCCAGAGGCGGGGCTTGTCGGTCCGCTGGGTGCCCAGCGGCCTTTCGACCGAGCCCAGCTTGAGCATGACTGACCAGCCGCCAGGCCGGCCGATGACGGCCGCGCCAAGGATGGCCGCGGCTTCGACCAGGCGCTTAGCCATTGCGGTATCGATGGTGTTGTCGGTCATGGTCTCCCCACGAGGACGATCGCTAGAATTCAGCTAAGGCGCTGTAAATGTACAAACGTAGCATCTTGAGCGTGTGGGCCCGCCATAAGGGCCTGTAAGCGAACAACGGCTGCTAACTTTGTTCGCTAACAGGCCCTAATGTATGCATATTATCAGAACAATGTGCAATCAGCACCAGAACACGTGGCTCATCGAACGCCACCCTCGTGTCGGCCTGGCCCGGCGGTGCGGATCGTCAGCGCGAGGAGGCCCATGCACAGCAGTGACGATCCGAGGACGAGCAGGGCGGCCAGATGGCTCTGTGTCCGGTCCTGGATGACGCCCACGATGTAGGGGCCGACAAAGCCGCCCAGGTTGCCGACGGAGTTGATGAGCGCAATGCCTCCGGCTGCCGCCGTGCCGGTGAGAAACGCCGTGCTCATGGCCCAGAACGGCCCGAGCGTGGACTTGATCCCGATCAGCGCCAGCGTCAGCCCCGCCATGGCGAGGTAGGGGTTCCTGAAGTAGGCGCTCAAGGCAAACCCGGCGGCCGACGCGATCGCGGCCGCGGCGACGTGTCCCCGCCGCTCCCCGGTCCGGTCCGAGTGCCGGCCGACCAGCAGCATGACCACGCCTGCGGCGAGGTAAGGCACGGCGTTGATGAGACCGACGACGAGGTCGCTCCGGCCCGAGAATCCCTGGACGATGGAGGGCAGCCACATCTCGTAGCCGTAGCTCCCGACGTTCATCAGGAAGTAGAGCAGGCACAGCAGCCAGACGCGTCCGCTGGCGAACAGGTCCCTGAGGCGGTGTGGTCGCCCCATGTCTGGCTGGGCGGCCTCCGCGTCCAGCCGGGCTTCCATCCAGTCCTTCTCGGCGTCCGAGAGCCAGCGCGCCTGCCGGGGACTGTCGGGCAGGACCCGCAGCACGACGATGCCCATGAGGACCGCCGGAATGGCCTCCAGCAGAAACAGCCACTGCCAGCCGGCCATGCCGGCCACACCGTCGAGGCCGAGAATCGCACCCGAGAGTGGCGAACCCACGACGCCGGCGACGACGCCGCCCGTGACGAACAGCGCGATCGTGCGGGCTCGGATCGCGGCCGGAAACCAGGACGTCAGGTAGAAGATGACGCCGGGGAAGAACCCCGCCTCGGCTGCGCCGAGCAGGAACCGCATCACATAGAAGCTGGTCACGCCCGTGATGAACATCATGCTCATCGACACCAGTCCCCAGACGATCATGATGCGGGCGATCCAGATCCGCGCGCCGACGCGCTGGAGGATCAGGTTGCTGGGCACTTCGAAGAGGAAGTAGCCGATGAAGAACAGCCCTGCCCCAAGTCCGTAGACGCTGCCATAGACCGTCTCGTCCACGCCGAGCGCGTCGCGCAGATGGAGCTTGGCGAAGCCGACGTTGATGCGGTCGATGTAGGCGATGATGTAGCAGACAAACAGCAGCGGAATCAGCCGCCACGTCACTCGCGCGAGCAAGGTCTGTTCCTGCGCAAGCGTCAACTCCACAGGAGGAGGAAGTCGGTGGCCGTGTCGCGCGTCTGTCACGTCGTCAGGTTGAAGCGATCCTGCACCGCGGTTCCCTGCCATGGTAGCCCTGATGATCGTTATACCTCACGTGGCGGGGGTGCCTGCGGACTATTCGTGCGTCCGCCGGAGTAGAAGGTTCCTGCGTATAATGCAGGGACTGTCCCGATGATCCGTGGAGCGACCAACGACATGGCCAAGAAGCCGACCGCGCATTCCCGACACCGCAAAGACCTCTCGGAGATGCCCGAGTGGATGAAGAAGAAGGCGTGCCCGAATCGCGACAAATTCTTCTCCGGCCGGCGCGTTCTGCCGAAGAACCTGACCCCCACGACCAG
>Ga0315275_10005300_pt1 | contig 12201 bp, 13 predicted proteins | sample YL17G03_0_MG_FD_205557 | JGI IMG/M metagenome (GOLD analysis project Ga0315275, IMG submission 205557) | Sediment microbial communities from Yellowstone Lake, YNP, Wyoming, USA - YL17G03_0 | ecosystem: Environmental > Aquatic > Freshwater > Lake > Sediment | place: USA: Wyoming | collected... | reverse complement strand
TCTGTTTCTATTTATGGAGACTATGCTCTCGTCGGCGCATTATGTCATGGTGATAACGGACCATTATCTGGTTCTGCGTACGTGTTCAACCGTATCGGCGGCATCTGGACGCAGCAGGCAAAGCTGCTTGCCTCAGACGGAGCAACAGGGGACTATTTTGGCTGTTCTGTTTCTATTTATGGAGACACCGCCCTCATCGGAGCATATGGTGATAACGGTTTTAAGGGGTCTGTGTACGTGTTCGCAAAAGAAGTTGGCCCTGATTTAATCATTCAAGACCATTCCACAGGCACTCTTATCCCGATTGGTGATAATATTTATGAAACACCGAATTGGCCCGCTGTAGCACAGAGGGGAAAATGGACTTTCCAATTTCCTGGTCTTTTTTATCATTGGTATACCTGTTGGATTAGGCTTCAAAATGATAACACCACTGTTCCGTTGATTGGTCATACCATCGAAACTGTTCTCATCAATGGTGTTGCAGGAACTCAAGGCCAGTTGTATTATTTAAACACAGGTGGTACTTTTACTTCAATGCCACTCGGTCAGTCTACAACTGCAGGAGCACAGATTTTACCAGGGGCTTCGAGGTGGTTGATACTTACAGTGCACACTCCAAATGCAGGGGTCAATTCTCTTCAAGTTGGGATACATGTAAAATCAACATCTGGTGCTGAGGACGCCGTTATTTTTAAGCCATGAGTTCGCGCTCATAAATTTTTATATTATAAGGAGGAAAAAAGAATATGAAAACGAAAATAATCGGTATATTTGTTTGTACGCTGTTGTTAACTACTATACTTTCTGTATCAGGGACTAAGAATTTTGATGAAATCAAAACAGTGGAAAAGAACGATGATTCTGGTGGATGTCCCTGTGATTCATTCTTAGAAACGCGCGGTCCATTAAGTCCAGATCTTGAATGGTACTGGGATGGCACTGGTGCGTGGAATAATTATTCAAATAGGGTGATGACTACACCTCTAGTTGCTGATCTAGATAATAATCCGAATAACATACCAAATATAGTTTTTATCACCTTTGAAAATCGCTCTTACTTTAAAGGCGGTGTGCTGAGAGCAGTTTACGGTACGGGTGGCTCATATTTTGATGTTAAAAATAACAATTTTTGCCCAGCGTCCACTCCAGCCATAGGAGATATTGACAATGATGGTCTACCTGAAATAATTGTGTTAGGAGAAGCAGCTGATAACATTACAAGTCATTATCTTTTTGCGTATGAGAATAATGGTGCCTATAAGTGGCACAGCACTGGTAATGCAACAGCGATGAATTGCTGCTCTGCACCAGCAATTGCTGATTTAAACAATGATGGTACCCCTGAGATAATCGTCGGAGATATAGTTTTTAGAAACGATGGTCTACTGCTAAGTGTAGGAGGTCAAGGGAACGGAAGGGGTATATCTTGTATCGCCGATATAGATCTTGATGGTGTCCCGGAGGTAATCGCTGGAAACACAGTCTATAAATATAGTACTAGTGGGGGCTTAAGTGTAAAATGGAAAAACACAAGTTTACCTGTTGAAGGGTTAAACGCAATCGGTAATTTCGACAATGATCCTGAAGCAGAGATTGTTCTGGTTAATCACTCTTCTTCAAACGCGCAAGTGTATCTCCTAAACCATGATCTTACAGAAATATGGCATAAAAACCTAAATAATATTGGAGGTGGCCCTCCGACAATAGATGACTATGACGGTGATGGTTACCCTGAGATTGGATTTTCAACAGAAAAAAATTACTCTGTCTTTGACAGACAAGGAAATATTCTCTGGAACAAGACTATACGTGATGATTCCTCTGGTGCCACGGGTTCCACTGTATTTGATTTGAATGCAGACGGAGTAAAAGAGGTGTTATACAGCGATGAAGACAATTTACGGATTTGGGATGGACGCAATGGTAATCTGCTGTGGTCAAAAGTTAATCCATCTGGAACAGTCTATGAAATGCCAGTTGTAGCGGATGTTGATTCTGATGGCCATGCTGAATTTGTAGTTGCTCGTAATACTTATCACAGTGTTGGAGATGGGATTAGAGTATTTGGCAATTCTACCTGGGCTAGCGCTAGAGGAATCTGGAATCAACATACCTATCACATCACCAATATCTACGATAATGCATTGGTGCCATCACCTGAGGTTAACAACTGGCAATGTTATAATAACTATCGAGTACAATCACCAAACTCAAGTTCAATTTGCTGTTATAAGGTTACTTTCCCGAAGATAAGTTTTCTCAAAATCGTGGCGAATGTTACTGAAATCTGCAATAAGAGTAGCGAATTTAACTACACTATACAGGCGACATGGGATAAAACAGCTCGTTGTTGGTGGAAACCTTACAACAGCATACCTATACAAGTTACATCTCCTGCGATATGGGATAGCAATGCCGGAATTATCGCATTGGGCAATACTAAAATCTACTCGGGTTTTTTTGTTGGGCGAGGTAGTATTAATATAACAGTATGGGTGGATAACTGTCCTCCAGTTCAAAAAAAGGCCAAATTATTTGGGCCATTCCTGTTTTATCTCTAATCTACTCGTACCACTTTCTTTTTCTCTTTTTATTTTTATTTGTTTGAAAATGAAATCAGCATTAAAAATAGTACTTTGTTACATTTTACAATAAAATCATGTGAGAAACTCTTCAAGAGATCTTAGTGGGCCCGTCCGAATTTGAATCGGAGTCTCTAGCTCCCAAAGCTAAAAGGATAAACCAAGCTACCCCACGGGCCCGATATTCTGTTGGTAACATTATTCGATATTTAAAAACTTTTATGAGACATTACACGTTATAGCTCTTTATGGACTTCAAAATTGATAAGCCGTCCCATATTTTTGCTCTTCTCTTATTGGTTCTGAGTATTCTTTTAGTTTTTATCTTACCTGTTGCAACTTTTATAATCCTGCTTGACCATCCCATTTCACTTGAAGATATTAACATCTCAGAATTAACCGCGGTCATAAATCAATTTATTGTTATTGCAACTTTTATTTTGGTACCAGTTGCTTGGTACTTTATCGTTAATAAGCTTTCCTTCAAGGGCATGCTATCTAGAATGAAACTTGTCAGTGAAAATATTGATAAGGCGTTCCTTTGGGGTATCTTAGCAGCTATATTGATTTTCATTACCACTTTTGTTATAGAACTTATTTTGATAAACGGTTTTGGTGTAAAAGTTGAAGAGTTGAGCAATATTCCTTACCTTGAAAATTTATTTTCACCGGTTACACTGTTTTTTATTGTTGCTATTCAGCCCGTAGCTGAAGAAATATTTTTTAGAGGATTTCTTTATGAAAAAGTTGAGGGTTATGCCGGTGGCGCAATGGCCATTATTATCACCTCAATTCTTTTTGGTATCGCTCACCTGTCCTATGGTTTGACCATACCTGTTGTGATTATTATTCTGATGGGGATGATTTTAGGATACGTTGTTTATAGGACTAAGAATTTGTATTCAGCGATAATTGCTCATGTGGTCTATAATGTAACAAGTTTGGCGCTTGCGTTTTTAGCTCAGCATCTTACTAGTGGATCAGCGTTAATTCTATTAAGGTGATTTATATCCAGCTAATAGAGGTCACGAGGTGACTTTATGCAAAAAGAAAGAACATTTGTCATGATAAAACCTGATGGTGTGCAGAGAGGCTTTGTTGGTGAAATTGTTGGTCGTTTTGAAAAGAAAGGATTAAAATTGGTAGCGATGAAACTTGTGTCGGTTTCCAAAGAGCTTGCTGAAAAACATTATGGCGTTCACAAGGATAAACCCTTTTTTAAACCAACGGTCAAATACATCACTTCTTCTCCTGTCGTGGCTATGGTTTTGGAAGGAAACAACGCCATAGAGCTCGTCAGGACCATGATGGGAAAAACAAATCCGCAAGAAGCAGCTATGGGAACAATTCGCGGTGATTATGGACAATTCATAGGCAGAAACATTGTGCATGGCTCGGATAGTTCTGAGACCGCTAAATTTGAAATCAATTTATGGTTCAAACCTGAAGAAATAGCAGGGTATACAAGAATAGATGATGAGTGGCTCACTGAATAAAATTTTTTTTATTTCGCCGTTGACTTTATAATATATTGTGTGATATTGCCCTGACTATGACTTTTGATCGCAGAACTCTTATCATTCCTGAAAATACTAAATTTGAAGAGCGTACAATTGTAACAAAAGGAGACGTTGTTATCGGTGATCGATGTTTGATACAATTCGGAATAAAAACAGATGGCAGAATTTTTATCGGGGAGCATGTAATTATTGACGGTGGTTTAGATGCGACAGAGGATATTAGGGCAGATATTTTTTCTACGATTGGCGGTGATATAAAAAGCGGTGGAAATGTGTATCTCGGGGAGAAAGTAAAGGTTAAGGGAAAGCTTTCGTTACGAGGTGATCTCGACGTTGGCGACAGTGTAGAAATTGAAAAAGGATTTGAAGCTAAAGGTTGGATAAATATTCGCAGTCCCATTCCTGTTGTTATATATGTTTTTATATATCTCTTGCAGCTTTTGAAAATGGGGCATAGTGAAGAGGTTGAGCGGATAATAAAAGAAATTGAAGAAAATAATGGTGATACGATACCCATTTCTGAGACTTTCCTCTTTATACCCGACAGTTCAATCATTGGAATTCAAAAATCAAAAGTCGATTACAATCTCAGCGTGGGGAAAAAATCTCATCTCTTAGGAAATTATGAAGTAAAAGGAAACGTGTTTGTAGAAGCTAATTCGATAATAAACGGAACCTTGAAATCCACAGGCGATATTTTTTGTGGTGAGAAAACAGTTATTCAGGGTAACATAGATTCAAATGGTAGTGTAAGACTTGAGGATTCTGTTAAGATCACAGGTAGCGTTTCTGGAGACAAGATTTATCTGCCAAAAACTGCATCTGTGAATGGCGAATTATTTGCCAAAAACGGTGTATCATTTACTACACCATCAGAAACTAAAGTCGAAGAAAAGATTGAACGCTTTGAAAAAAATTTAGATGTAGTTGATGAATTAGATCACATGCTGGAGTAAAAAAATGAGCATGCAAATAGGTATTGTTGGAAAACCCAACGTAGGTAAATCTACGTTTTTCAACGCTGCGACTGACGCTCATGCAGAAGTTGCAAATTATCCATTTACTACAATTGATGCAAACCACGGAGTAATGTATGTTAACAAACCATGCCCTTGTAAAGAGTTTAATGTTAAATGTACGCCACATAACTCTAAATGTATAAATGGGACGAGATATGTACCAATCGAAGCAATAGATGTAGCAGGTCTTGTTCCAGATGCATTCAAAGGTAGAGGCCTGGGTAACAAGTTCTTGGATGATTTAAGGCAGGCTCAGGCTTTGATACACATCGTTGATTCTTCTGGTAGTACTGACTCAGAAGGTAAAGTATGTAGTATTGGTACTCACGACCCATTGGATGATGTCAATTTTTTAGAGCGAGAGATCAACTACTGGCTAATGGGGATAATAAAGAAAAGTTGGGAAACAGTTGCAAGACGATGTGAACTAGAAGAAAAAAAGATTGAGGCAATGCTTGCTGAAAAACTTACTGGACTTGGAATTAAAGACGAGCACGTCCACAACGCGATGAGGATTTTGCATCTTGATGGTAGTAAACCATCCCGGTGGACTGACGAGGATCTTTTGAAACTTTCGGATTACATTAGAAAAACAAGTAAACCAATGATTATTGCGTTTAACAAATGCGATATCGCGCCAGATAAATTACTTGCAAAAGCTCAAGAGTTAAAAGATAGAGGATACCTTGTTGTTCTTACGAGTGCTGAATCCGAGCTAGCGCTAAATAACGCAGCTAAAAAAGGATTGATCGAATACAAACCGGGTGGTAAAGATTTTAAAATTTTAAAAGAATCAGAATTAACCGATAAACAAATCAATGCCTTGAATTACATTAGAACAAACGTCCTGCAAAAATTTGGTTCGACAGGCGTTCAAAAATGTATAGAAGAAGCAGTTAAAATGCTAGATTTGATAGTTGTCTATCCTGTAGAAGATGAAACGCATCTCAAAGATAAAAAAGATAGAGTTTTACCAGATGCATATTTTATGAAAAGAGGAAGCGTTGCTAAGGACCTAGCTTACAAGGTTCATACAGATTTAGGTGATCATTTTATAAGAGCCATAGATGCAAAAACCCATCGCGTCATAGGTGCAGATTATCAGTTAAAAGATGGGGATGTTATAAGAATAGTTACAGATGCCTAAATTTGTTGTTTTATAATGCCTTCTTTACCGCAAGTGGGACATTTGATTTTTGTGTTTTCTCCTTCCAGTTCAGTTAAAAATACATTTTTGCATTGAGGGCATCTTAACTTTATTTTTCTGATAGATGGTTCTTCTATCTCTGCTGTTTGCTCCAACTGTAAATTTTTTGCTTCTTCCTCTTGTTCAATATTTTCTGGTTTTGGTTCAGTCTCTTTAGCTTCTGGTCTTTTTATTTTCTTTTCGATAGCATAAGACAGAGCGTTCTCGAACGACTGAGATGGTCGCAATTCATCTGATTCTTTAGGTTTTACTTTTGCCGCTTCATCTGGAAAAGGTTGTGGTGTAACTTTGTCTTCTAAGGTGCTTGTTTGTTTTTCCTCCTCTAAAGGTGTTTTATCTTCTGTGATTTCTTTTTTGGAGTGATCTGGCTCTAGGTCTTCGGTTTTTTTATCTAAAATTTGAGCCTGCCCAACTAGCCAATTTTCCATCTCTAAACGTTTTTTTTCTGTTTTATGTTTAGATGGCATAGGTTTTGGGATAGGTTGTTCTTTTGGTATTGCTTCAACCTTTTTTTCTGTTTTTAAGCTTCTATATTGTTTTATCGAATGTGTTGATACAATTGCGGTATAGTATATGGAACAGACTAGTAATAAAATTGTAAATAATAGTTGGATATAAGCGTATTTTATAAGAAAAACGATATTTGCTAGTGCGATTTTGCCAAGTCCGTCTACAGTCCTTATAAAATTATATTCAGAATAGACTACCAAGATACTGAAAACTAAAATTAAGATGCTGATCAGTGCCATTGCAATCTGTCCAATATGTGAAAATTTTAAAGATGCATGGAATGTAATGAAGATAAATGAAATCAAGGCAAGTATTATCATAACCCAAAATAAAACGCTGATAAAATTTAGATTACCTGCCAAGCTTTTAATTTCTGTATTGCTGCTCGTTTTCATCAATTCATAGTTAAAGTATAATTCCCCTTTTACTGAATCGTCTTCTGTGACTGAGAGCCATGGTAAAAATGATACAAGAGCAAGACTAGTTATACTAAAAATCAAAATCCAAACTATTAGTCTTTTCATATTTGGGCGCCCCCGTATCTATAGGTGGAATGCGATTTTTCGGGTTCTTTGGATTCCAGTCTTTTTTCTACTTCGTGGAAGTTAATTTTCATCAACGTCATCGAGCCTTTCATGATTGCACAAGAAAAGAAAAGCATCATGATAGGTGCAAGGAATATCAATCTGGCATCAGTTATGCCTGATGTTGTAATGAATGACCAGTTGTAATACATCAGAAAATGCGATGCCAGAAATTTTAGGGATAGCAACAAAATAAATACACTTGTAATTACGTATCCTGCAGCGAATATTGAACAAACCAAATAAGATTTCTCAAAAGAAAAGTTACGGAACCTATCGATTACTACAAATATTGTAAAAATCAAACCCATTATTACTAAGGCAATGAATCCGTATGTTGTTAATTTTGGTATGGTCTTAAAATCATCAATGGTTAAACCAATATAATTTTGACTATTATTCGTACAATTTGTACATGGTGAATTAAAAAGATGCGTAATATTTTGGTAGGTTTCATTATTTTGGATTTCTTTATTCTCAAAATCTTTATAAAAGAACTGTTGTGTTGATATATCGCCAATATCATATTTTGCATACATCCAAGGTGTATAGTTGATAAGAGCTAAAGCTGCAAGTGCAATGATTATTATGATAATACCTGATTTGAAAAATGGTTTATCACTGGCTTTTCTCTTTTCTTTTGTTGGTTGAGTATTTTTTAGAAATTCAGCTTTTTTGAATGTTTCGTCTAAAATTTCCTCTTTAACTTTGTCTCTCTTTTTCCTTACAAGCAAAAAGTCATCGGTAGGCTCCTCGTTACCGGGTATCATAGCTTCTCTCCTGCACCTAAGGTTAAACTGATATTTGACTATTAAATCTTTTGAAAACTTGAGCTTTTGTTTTACTCGATTTAAGAAAATGTATTAAATATTGTTCATTGTATGTAACGATTTGTCTTAATAATGAGGTGTTAGACTATTGATAATATTTGACAACCATCTCCATCTGAGAAGGGATGGACGTTTCTTAGATGCAGTTAGAGATTTTAAAAAAGCAGGTGGGACACATTTTGTTTTGTGTCAATTTCCAATGACCGATTTAGTGATTAAAGAACGAAGCTACAGATCATGTTATAGTGAAACATTGAGAATGGCTGATGAAATACGTTCAAAAATTGATATCTGTGTTTTTGTAACTGCTGGGCCGTATCCTGTCGATTATCTGAAATTGGTTGAGAAATTTGGAAGAGAGTCTACCATTGAAATTATGAAGAAAGGAATGGATGAAGCCGCAGAGCTTTGTAGCGAGAAGAAATGTATTGGTATAGGTGAGGTCGGTAGACCTCATTTTGAGGTAGATAAAAAGATTTTTGATGATTCTAACGAAATTCTTTTTTATGGGATGCAGCGAGCAAAAGATGTTAATGTACCTATCATTTTACATACGGAGAGCACCACCCCTGATCAGTGCAAAGAATTTGTAGAAATGGGTAAAAAGGTAGGTCTGCCTGCCTCTAAAATCGTTAAGCATTTCTCGCCACCTTTGATATTAAAAGACGAAAATTATGGTTTGATGCCTTCACTTTTGGCAAGTAAAAAGAATGTTACTGTGGCCTTAGAGAAAGGTACAAGGTTTATGATGGAGACCGACTATATAGACGACCCACGTAGACCTGGGGCTGTTCTTGGGCCTAAGACAATACCTAGGACAACGTTGGAATTTATAAAGAACGGTTTTTTAACTGAAAAACAGGCTTATGAAATCCATAAGGAAAACCCAGAAAAAACATATGATATTGACTTAAAACCATAGAGTTTTAAATGGTTATGTTATTTGAGGTTGATGGTTAAGCATGGCTAAGAGATTCGATACTAGAACGATATTGATTATATTGCTAGTTTTGCTCATTATAGGTGCTGGGTATATTGTAATTACTAGCCTGCCTCCAGAAGAAAAGTATCTTTATCCAGAGGATGTACTGAGAAACAAGTCTCAATATATTAATCAGACGATATCGGTAAGAGGATACTATATAATTGAACAGACTCCTGAGATTGTATCAACTTTGTCGACTACCGCGGGTAGATCAGCTCTTAAATTGGATTATTCCCATATCAAAAATACAACGGGTCTGGTAACAGGCACGCTCTATATCTTTACAGGAAAATTGATAGAAGATACATCAAATCCAGTAGCTTTGGATGTTATACTTTTTGCGGAAGATTTTAAAAGAGTTTAAATTTTTAACCTATGTATTTTAGTTCCTCAGATTTCTCTTTAGGAGCTCCTTCCATTTCTCTTAGCTGATGTGCAATGTATTCTATCTCTTTTGCCTTTTTTTCTAATGCAGATAAGTTTATCTCAACATTTGTAATTTTTGTTAAGACCTTCAGAATAGCCTTTGCGCTTTTTGGGTCAACTAGATAGCCTGATGTTTCGCCCATGAAGCATGTCCCTTTGAATCCTCTAAGTTTACCCAGGCCAAGTAGTAAACCGCTGGCTCCGACAATTCCGCCGCCAGGCTCGTTTTTTCTGAAAATAGCACCATATTTTTTCATCTTTTTTACAAGACTTTGGTCGGTTGTTGCACATAGCACCTTTGGTTCTCCTACATCGTGCCCTAGTCCATAGCCGCCTAATGTAAATATTTCGTTGGCATTGAACTCTTTGGCGATGTCTAATATTTTTTCAGCGAGCTCATATTGACCATTTGAGGAAAGAGCTTGGTAGTCACCCGTCAGCAAAATAAGATCCCTTTGGTTTCTTTTTTTAGCTTTCCAATAATAAAACTCGTTATTTACAAGTGAAATGGTTCCATCTGTGTTAATAAAAACTTGAGGTGGGAAATCTTTACTGTACAGTTCGATAAATTTTGTAGCTTTTATGCTATCTATTAGATGCTCAACTGCTAGTTTTCCTACGTTTCCTATTCCTGGAAGTCCTTCTATAAAAATTGGATTTTTTAATTTTGGTTTTTTTGCAACGTATTTTAATGTAATGAATTCCATTTTATACCACCTTCTGTTGTTTTTTTAATTCCCTTCTGTATCTTCCGTAGTGATCTTCAGGTGAAAATCTTGGTGGATTTCTTGATACAGTATTTCCTTTGCATTTGCTGCATATTTTGTCTAATGCGTAAGTTTTACAATTGTTGCAGTAAAGTAGATCTGGCATTTATTCCCCTGTTTTGCGTTGAAATTCGCAATCTCCCTTATACTTCTTGATGTGATCTTTAATTTTATCTACGGCTTTTTTCATTTCGTCTTCAGCTATTTTGTAATCTGGGGCTTTAACGGTTATCATGTATCTTGGTGCGCCGATATATTTGACCGTTATTTCTACGTCTTCATATTTGCTTTCTTCGGCTTTCGCTAATGCATCGCGGATATGATTTGCTCCGTCAGGAAGCCAAGAAGTAACATTAATGTAACCTTTTATATCAACGAATGGAACTGCTATACTTGCCTTGGCTATTTCTTCAAAAGATTTAAGCCAATCACCCTGGAATCCATCTTTTTTTAGTGTTTCTATATCGTAAGAAGCTTCCTCAAATGCAGCATACACCGTACCGTATTTTTTGGTTAGATCGCTAGCAAAATCCGTGTAGCATTGTTCAACGCTTTTATTCAATTTTTTTGCGACCATTTCAAGAAGTTTATTTGATTTTTGGGTGTTTTTCCACTCTTGAATTTTCTCTCTCTTTTGGTGTTCGTTAACCTTTTTTAATGACAAATCAACGTGTTGCTTTGCTCTGTCAATGTGTATAACTCTGCATACTATTTTTTGTTTCTCTCTGACATGATCGCGTATGCGTTTAACCCAACCAGTTGCGATCTCGGCTATGTGAACAAAACCTTCTTTTCCCTCGTACTCATCTAAGGTTACAAATGCTCCAAAATTCTGAACTTTTGCAACAGTACCAATAACAAGTTCTCCCTCTTCAGGGTACTCTTTTTTTGTCATGCCATTGAACCTTTTTTTATTCGATGACCTCTAAAATCTCGCCTTTAATCTTAGCTTTTCCTCCAAATGGCTCTGCTAATTTTGCGCCACATATGTGACAATATACAACAGTACTTGCCTTATCGAATAAAACTTGTTCGTTTTCGCAATCGGTGCATCTCACTTTTATAAATTTACTTTTTAATCCTTTCATTACTTACTCACCTATTTCAAATTTTTTTGCTCTAAGACCTGGTGGTTGATGGCTCTTTTTGCATATTTCACAGGTTAATTTTAAACCGATGCGTCTTGTAGCCTTCTCTCTCCCTTCAGGTTTTGGTCTTGGAAATCCTCTGTATCCGCTTGTAACACGACGGAATCGTCTTTGACCCTGTTTAAGTTCACTAGCTTTTCTCTTTTTCATCCTGTCTACAGTGTGCATTGTATGTTTTTTGCATTTTGGGCAATACGTCTTAATTTTTCGCGGTAACTTCATATTAATTCCTTTAATTTGATTTTAGGGTGAAAAGGTAAATAAGGAGGTAATATAAAAATGTAAGCTACTTATTTATCTTCTCGGCAGCCCCTCTTTTTAATAGCATTTCCCCCATATCTTCTGGTAAGGATAAGACGTCGCTGTTCTTCAAATTGTATTTCTTTTCATCAGTGCCAATAAACTCTGGTATGTCCTTTGTGATTCTAATTAGGGGATTCGTATTTTTTTGTTTTGTTTCTTTTGTTTTAGCTGGTTCTTCGATTTTAGGATGTTCTTCTATTTTCTCCTCTTTTTTTTCTTCAGTCTCAATCGTTTTTGTTGTATCTTCAGATTCTTTTTTTGTTTCTTTTTCTAGATATTTTTTGCGCGAGGTTAACATAACGTTTAGAACAGACTCA
>Ga0315275_10005298_pt1 | contig 12204 bp, 8 predicted proteins | sample YL17G03_0_MG_FD_205557 | JGI IMG/M metagenome (GOLD analysis project Ga0315275, IMG submission 205557) | Sediment microbial communities from Yellowstone Lake, YNP, Wyoming, USA - YL17G03_0 | ecosystem: Environmental > Aquatic > Freshwater > Lake > Sediment | place: USA: Wyoming | collected... | reverse complement strand
GCAGCACCTCCAGTTCCTTGCCGATGGCGCCCATGCTGGAGCCGCGGATAGCCAGGTAGCGATTGTACGGGAAGTTGGCGAAGCCGAAGACGGCCTTCTCCAGCCTGTCGGTGGCGGTGGCCAGGCGGGTGAACTCCGTCTGAAAAAAGGAAGGATCGAAAAGGACGGCCTTGGGCGAGCCCTCCACGGCGATGTTTCCGGCCAGCAGCGGCTGGAAGGCGCGTTCGAACACGGTGAACAGGTGCGGCACCAGGAGCATGATGTTCTCCCGGTCCGTCTCCAGGCTGGCGCCGTACAGGGAGGCCAGCGGGCGGGTGTCGGCCTGACCCTGCTCGTCCAAGGACAGGAAACCCGAGAGGCGCCTGACCTCGCTCAACTGCGCGTGCAGGGTCTGCAGGGTTTCCAGGGAGCTGGCCAGGTACTCCTCGATCCTGGCGCGGATCTCCGGCGGGCAGTCGAACTCGCTGGAGCTCACCGCCTCGCCGAGGTTGCCGCGGGTGAGGTCGGCCAGGGTGAGCCGTCTGCGGAACTTCACCATGTTGAAGGCCAGAAGGCAGTTGTACAGCGAGGGCAGGCTCACCTCGGGGGAGAGGATCCGGCGCACCAGGTCCGCCGCGGGCCCGTACTCGCTCTCCAGCCTGGACTTCTTCTCGAACACCGTGCGCAGGCTGGCGAGCAGGTCCTGGATGTTGCCCTCCCGGCAGTGCAGAAGCAGGAACTGCGCCTCCAGGCGGCGCAGGGAGTCGATCAGGTTGCGGTCGCGCCAGGGGAGGTGGGCGAGGTCCACGGCCAGGATCCGGTCGCAAAGCCGGGCGAGCACCGCGAGCCAGTTGTACTGCCTCTTGGTCAGGTGCAGCCACCCCAGCTCCAGCACCGGCTTGAGGCGCTGGCTCAACTCCGCGGCCCAGGGCTGCAGGCACTGGGCCAGGAAGCCCTTCAGCGCGGGATCGGCCCGCACCGCGGGGGGCAACCAGGAGGCGAGCAGGGTGTGCGTGCGCCGGCCGAAGGAGCGGATGAGCGGCAGCTCGCGGAAGGCGAAGGCCCAGAAGGAGGCCGCTGGAGGGGTGAGCTTGACCGCCTGCGCGGCGCGGGTGGTGCGCTCGGTGCGCTCCGCCGGGCCGGGTTCTTCCGCAGGCAGCTGCCGGTCGCCCTCCTCCGCCGCCTCCGGCTCGGCGTCCAGACTCCGGATGCGCTCGATCTTCTGGCTCACGCTTTGAGGGCCGGCCAGGATGCGCTGCACTTCAGCTCGCCGGGCCGGGCTGCGGCGCTTGCGCAGCAGCCTTCCCAGCGCGATATGCTCTTCGGCTTCCTTCTCGATCTGCCGGCGATTCGTCTTCTCGGCCATAATCAGTCCCGTCTACATTGTCGGGTGGCGCATGGCGCTGTCAATGCGACGCCGGACGAGAGGAGGCCAGCATGGTCTCCCCGACCCAGACGAACTCCCAGGGCTCGGGATCCGGGCCCTGGGCGGAGGCCTCCGGCGGGTAGCTGGGAACGAATCCGAAGCGCTTGGCGTTGAGGTAGTTGTCTGCCGCCAGCCAGCGATAAGCGGGGCTTGACCCGAAGTCGGTGAAGGGCCTGCCCGTGGAGGGGTCGTTGAGATCCAGGGCCAAACCGGTGTGATGGCGGGAGAACCCGGGCGGGGCGCTGGCGGCCAGGGTCGCCTCCAACGCCGCGTCCGCGGCCCCCGCCGCGATCTCCCCGGGGCTGTAGGCTCTGCCGATGCGCTCCCGGCCATTCTCCGCGAGCGCAGACAGGAAGATGGCCCGCTGCCGCGCCAAGGCGCGGAAGCCGGAAATAAGCTCCAGGCGGACCCCCTCCGCGGCGGCCCCCGCCACCAGGCGCCGAAAGTCCACCAGCGCCATTGGCTGCAAGGCGCGCCCCCCGCCCGCGTCGACCAACGCGACGGGGTCCGCCTCCGGGTGCAGCCGGTAGCCTCGGGCCCGGGCCAGCCGCACGATCCTCCCGTCGCTGGCCGCCTCGCCGGTTACCGCCGGCGCCGGGGCCTGGGGCGGGATGCGGCGGGCGGCCAGCGACTCGTACAGGTCCCGGAAGCCATTGGGGCTGAACGTCTTGTAGCGCAGCAGCTCCCGCCAGCGCTCCCCGCCGGGCTTGCCGCCCGTGGCGCGCGCCACCGCGGACTCCTCCAGCTCCGCGTGCAGCCGCCGGATCGCCGCGAGGGCTTTTGCCTGCCCCCGGGGGGCCAGATTGCGGTACTTCTCCAGCCTTCGCTTGGCGTCGGGGAAGGGGAAGTCCGGGTGGCGAGTCAGGAGGTCCTGAATTTCCGCCAGTACCGCCTTCGCCTGCCGGCCGGCCTCCTCCAGCTCCAGCGCCCGTTGCCCCCGGCGGGAGGCCAAGCCGGTGACCAGAACAGCGAGCGCCGCGAGCAGCAACAGGGAAGCGAAAACGCGGAGCAACCACCTCACTGCGGGCGGCGGGCTGGGGGCGTTCAAGGGTCCCCCCTACCGGCCCTGCGGCCAGTGGGCCTCCAGGGCCCCCCGGATGGCCTCGAAGGGCTGCGCGCCCTGCAGGCGCATCACGGGCTCGCCCTTCCAGAACAGCATGATCGTCGGAATGGCCTGCACGTCGTAGCGGGCGGCCACCCCCGGCTTGCGGTCCACGTTGATCTTCACGGCGAGCAGACGCCCCGCGTACTCGCGGGCGATGCGCTCGACGGCCGGCGAGACCGCCCGGCAGGGCCCGCACCACTCGGCCCAGAAGTCCACCAGCACCGGCAGGCTCGAGGTCTCGAGCAGCTCGAAGATCGACGCGGGCAGCCCGGCCACTGCTACTGCTGGGCCTGGATGGCCGTGATGGCGATGGTGTACACGATGTCTTGCACCGTGGCACCGCGGCTCAGGTCGTTGGCGGGCTTGCGCAGTCCCTGCATGACCGGGCCGATGGCCGGGACGTTGGCCGAGCGCTGCACCGCCTTGTAGGCGGTGTTCCCGGCATCCAGGTCCGGGAAGATGTATACGGTGGCCCTGCCCGCCACCCGGCTGTCCTTCATCTTGATGCGGGCCACCTCCGCGGACACCGCCGCGTCGTACTGGATCGGGCCCTCGATGGGCAGGTCGGGCCGGCGCTCCCGCGCCAGGCGCGCGGCCTCGCGCACCTTGTCCACGTCCTTGCCCTTGCCCGACTGCCCGGTGGAGTAGGACAGCAGGGCCACCCGCGGCTCTATGCCGAAGGCCCGCGCGGTCTCGGCGCTGGTGATGGCGATGTCGGCCATCTGCTCCGCCGTGGGGTTCTCCACCAGGGCGCAGTCCCCGTAGACCAGTACGTGGTCGGGCATGCACATGAAGAAGATGCTGGAGGCCAGCGACACCCCCTCGCGGGTCTTGATGACCCTCAGGACCGGGCCGAGGGTTTCGGCGGTGGAGTGGGTCGAGCCGGACACGAAGCCGCCGGCGTCCCCCTGCTGCACCATCATGGTGGCGTAGTGCACCGGGTCCAGCATCAGGTCGCGGGCCATCTCCCGGGTCACGCTCTTGTGCTTGCGCAGCTCGTAGAGGGCCTCGGCGTAGCTCTCCAGCACCTTGCGGTCGCCCTGCTTCGGGTCGATGATCAGGGCCCGGCTGATGTCCGCGCCGCTGCTGCGGGCGATCTCCAGGATTTTGTCCCGGTCGCCGATCAGGGTGATGTCGCACAGATCGCGGTCCAGGGCCTCCGCGGCGGCCCGCACGATGCGCGGTTCGGTGCCCTCCGGCAGCGCAATGCGCTGGCGGAGGGACCTGGCCTTCTGCATGATCCGGTACAGGAACATGCGCGGGGTCACGGTGTCCGTGACCACCTCGCCGAGCTGCCGGTAGATGCGCGGGATGTCGGCGTGGCGGGCGACCAGGTTTTCCACCAGCTCGATCTTCTCCTCGTCGTCGGCGGCCAGCTCGCCGGACAGCTCGGAGATCCTCACCGTGGCCGCGTAGGTGTCCTCCTTGACCGACAGGATGGTCAGACCGATGTCGGACTGCCCCTTGAAGAGGCGGCGGAAGTTGGCCCCGGGCACCAGCCCGCCGGTGAGCACCAGTCCGGAGAACTGCGGGTAGTTGGGCGAGCGCTGGGCGACCATGGCCGCCAGGATGTTGTCCACCCGGTCCCCGGGAGTGACCAGGAGGCAGCCGGGCTGGTCCTTGATGTAGCCTAGGGCGTTCTCCGGCATCATGGCCAGCACCTTCACGTCGCGAACCACCTTGCTCAGGGCGTCGCCCTGGTACAAGATCCGCGCGTGGAGCTTGCGGGCCACCTCCCGCAGGCGCGGGGAGGCGAGCAGGGGGTCCGGGGGCACCACCCCGAACAGCGTGATTCCCCGGGCCTCCAGGGCCTGCTTCAGGCCCCCCGCGTCCTCGGCCGGGTTCGCGAAGGTATAGCGGTTTACGATCGCCCCCAGCAGCCGGCAGTTGGCCTGCCGGAAGGACTCCGTGACCTCGGCCAGGTTGTCCACGACCTGGGCGAGGCTCTTGTTGGCCCCGTTGGCCACCACCAGCACCGGCGCCGCCAGGTTATGGGCCAGCTCGGCGTTGATGTCGAACTCCAGGGCCGCGATGGCGCTGGTATAGTCGGTGCCCTCGATGACCACGATATCCTTGCCGGCGGCCAGGCGCCGGTAGGCATCGAAGATCTTCTCGAACAGGCGGTCCTTGTCCGCCTGGGCGTCAGCCATGGTAGCCGGGTTCAGGTCCCCCGGCTCCTCGGCCAAACCGAAGATCTCGCGGACCAGGCGCGCGTCCGGGTCGGTCCCGGCGGCGTCTGGCTGCCCGATGGGCTTCATGTAGCCCACCCGGGGCACGATGCCCGCGAGGGCCTTCATCAGCCCCAGGGTGAACAGGCTCTTGCCGCTGCGCATCTCCGTGGAAGCGATAAATACTTTTTTTTCCGACTCCATGTCACTTCTCCGGGATGATCGTTATTCCGGTCCAATCCGGACCAGGCGGATTTTGTTCCAGAAGGCGCGCACGCGCCAGGAAGGTCTGGGTCAGGGGGTCGCCGGGAAGGCATTCCTGGGCGGCGACAAAGGCCCGGGCGGCCTGGTCGAACGCTTTCCCGTAGTAGTGCTCGACACCGGCATTGTACAGCTTCCAGCCCTTGGCCTCTTGAGCGGCGAGCTCCGTATTCGGGACGTAGACGGCCGTGCTCTCCGTCTTGCCCTTCACCACCACCCGGTCCGCCAGGCGGCAGGGCACCTGGCTGGAAACCAGGCGGCAGACGGATTCGGACACCAGGAAGGGCACGTGGTAGAGCTTGGTCAACCCTTCCAGGCGCGAGGCCAGGTTGACCGTGTCGCCGATCACCGTGTAGTCCATTTTCTTGTCCGAACCGATGTTGCCCACGGTGACTTCCCCGTAGTTGATGCCGATGCCCACCGAGAAGGGGGCCCGCCCGCGCTGGGCCTGCCGCGCGTTAAAGCCCGCCAGGGCCTCCAGCATGTCGAAGCCGCAGCGCACCGCCTGCAGGGCGTCGTTCTCGTGCTTCACCGGAGACCCGAAGAAGGCCATGATGGCGTCGCCGATGTACTTGTCCACGATCCCCCCGTGGGCCTGCACGACGTCGACCATCGGGCCGAAGTAGGCGTTGAGCGACTCCACGATTTCGTCGGGGGGCAGCTTCTCGGCGATCGTGGTGAAGCCCCGGATGTCGGTGAACATCACCGCCACCAGGCGCTTGGCGCCGACGAGCATGGACTCGGGGTTGGAGAAGAACTGGTCGATCACGTCCGCCGGCACGTACTTCTGGAAGATGTGGCGGATCTTCTGCTCCTTCTTCTGGGCGACCGCCGCCTGGAAGGCGTAGCTCTTGATCTGGTTGTGGGCCTTTTCCAGCTCGGCGGTCATCAGGTTGAAGGTGTGCCCCAGCTCGCCGACCTCGTCGCGGTACTCCAGCGCCACGCGCCTGGACAGGTCGCCGGCGGAGATGATCTGCTTCATGGCTCCCACGACCTGGCCCATGGGCCGCGTCAGATAGCGGATGAACACGAACAGCAGCGCCAGCGCCGCCGCGAGCGTGCAGGCCAGGATCAGCGCGCTCTGCCAGAAAATCTGGTTGACCACCTGGTAGAAGGCTTCGCGCCGCTCCGTGACCAGCAGGTACCAGCCGAACGGCTCGAACAGCAGGGCCTGGCCGACGCGCTCCTCCCCGCCCAGGCGCACCTGCTGCCACCCGCTGCTGCCGGCGGCGGCCAGCCCGGCCAGGACGGCCAGCTCCGCGGGCTCCGGCTCCACCTGCGCGGTCCTCAGGGCGACCGCCCCCGAAGCGTCCAGCGCCAGGATGAGCTCCGAGTCGCTGCGCACCAGGCTGCGGGCGAAAGACTCCACCGCCGCCTTGGTGACGGCCACGAACTCGGGGTCGCCCTCCAGGCCGTTATCGGATAGAAGGTTCCACTGGGACTGGGCGTAGTTCGCGAGCTCGTCGGCCTTGAACAGGAGGAAGTCGGTGGCCACCCGGGTGATGCCATTGCGCGCTGCCAGGGAGGCGGCCAGGCTGACCAGCAGCAGCGGGGTGATGATCAGCGGCAGCACGACTAGCACCAGCTTGGCTCGGATGCGCATGGGTTGGCGAATCATAGCGCCCATCCCGGGAGAGGGTCAATCGTGACCGCCTTGCCGGCGCCGACCCGGCATTGTATCATTGGGCGGCATGGGCCTTCATCAGCGTTTATTGCGCCGGGCCGCCGGCCGGGGCACGCCCGTGCTACCCGGCGCCGAGTCCGCCCGTCCTGCTGCGGAACAGGTCCCAGAGTCACTGCAGGAGGAGTTCCAGGCCGGTGCGGGCCAGGCGATCAGCTTCGACGAGCAGGTCCAGATCAGGGGCGAGATCAACGACGTGCTCCGCAGGAACCGCCTGGCGATCCGCCCGGACACCTTCACCTTCACCGCGCGCAGGAACGGCGCCACCATCCCCATCCTGTTCAATGCCGGCGCCGCGGCGCTCACCCTGGCGCTCACCCTGGCGCTGGTGCTCCTGTTCAACGCCGGCGAGCGCACCCTGGTGCGCCGCTCCGCGGTGCCGCTCACCGCTGAGGCAAAGCTGATCCAGGCGTTGAAGAAGGAATCCGCCGAGCAGCTCGGCCGCAAGGACCTGGAGATCGCCCGGGTTCGGGACAGCCTGGCAGCCCTGGCCAGGGACAGGGACCGGCTGAAGCTGGAGAGCCAGGCCCAGCTCGAGCGGCGGGAAGCGGACCTGAAGGCCGCGCTGGCCCGGGAGCTGGCCGCCGAGCGGCAGAAACTGGAACGCTCGGGGCTGCAGTCCGCGGATGTCGACCGCCAGCTCGCCGCACTCGAAACCCGGCTGGCCGAAGCCTACCAGAAGCAGCTGGACGCCTTCCGGCAGGAGCGCACGGGGTTGGAGGAGCAGGCCCGGAAACGGCAGGAGGAGCTCACCGCGGAGCTGCGCGAAAAGACCGCGGCGGCGCAGAGCGAGCGCGGAGAGCTGAGCGGCCAGCTCGCCCGCCTCAACGAGCAGCGGGAACGGGAGCGCCTGGCCTCCGACCAGCTGCTGGCCGCCTACGCCAAGGTGATCGACTCCTGGCGGGCATCGCGCAGTGAGGAGGCCCTCCGGAACCTGGGGGCCGTGCGGGAGCTGCTTTCCCGGGAGGCGATCACCAGCCTGCCGGCGCTCCAGAGCCGCCTCCCGGTGGAGCGCTTTATCGTCGACTCGCTGGCCCGCCTGTTCGAGTCCGAAAAGGCCGCCCTCGCCGGGCCCGCTGCGCCTGTTGCGCCGGCCACGCCTTCGGAGGCCGAAACCCGCCTGACGGAGCTGAGCGCGAAAGCGGCGGAGGCCGAGCAGGCCCGCCGCAGGCTGCAGGAAGAGGTGAGCCGCGCGCGGCAGGAGCTGGCGCGCCTGCAGGCCGGCGAGAAACGACGGGACGCCCAGGAGTCGCAGCTCGCGGCGCTGCAGCAGCTCCTGGCGGCCGGGGCAGGGCCGGCCGCGGACTCCCAGGCCCAGGTGCTGGCGCTGCTGGAGGCCAAGCTGCGCGTCCGGCAGGCGCTGTCCGCCGAGCCCTTGGCGAGCCGGTACCCTGGGCTGTACGAGGAGCTGGAAAGGTACCTGGACGCCTACGGCCGGGAGCAGCGCCAGGAGGGGCAGGCGGACGCCCTGCAGAACGCCGCAGCGGTGCTGGAAGGCCTGTCAGCGAAGACTCCCCGCCTGGATGCCCGCCGCCTCAAGGGTGACTACAGCGGAGCCGCGCGCGACTCCCTGGCCTGCTTCATGGAGAGGTTGCGGGGCCTGCTCCACTAAAGCGGGCGTTAGCAGCCCGGCTATTCTCTTCGTCCTTTATTTCCAACGGACCTTGGTGGTGACCCTCTTCCCGGTGCTGTCGGTCAAACGGACTTCGACGTCCTTTTTGGCCCGCAAGTGCGTGTACTGCCCCGAATTCGCCGGGTCGAGAAAATTCCCATCGGAGGGCTTCTTGGAGCTGAAGGTGTACGGCGGCACCCCTCCCGCGGCAGTGAACAGTACGGTATCGCCCTCGGCGGTAACCTTTGGCGAGGAAGGGCTCAATGCAAGCGGATCAGAGGTACTGGCCGTCACGACCACGGCAGCGGTCGCCACTCGAGGCGGGACACTGGTGTCCGTCAGCGTGACTGTGCAGGTACCGGGAGTGACCGGGGCGGTGAAGGTCGCCGGGTTGGTATTCGTGATGGAGCCTGGCAAAGCGCTGAAGGAATAGGACCCATTACCCCCGAACGCCTCGAAGCTCAGCATACCTCCCACCACAACGGAAGCCGAGGTCGGGGAAATCACCAGAGGGACATCGGGAGCCGGCGGGAGCACTACGCTCACCTCCGCCTCGCAGTAGAAGCCGAGCGAGTCTGTGAGCCCGACGGTATAACTGCCCGCCGCGGCAAACAGGTGCGGATAGGAGGAGTTCGTGATTGCGCTCTGCACCACATCATCAAGGGTCCAGACGAATGGGGCCCTTCCTCCCGATACCGTGAAAGTCCAACTATCGCCCGCGGTGAGCGTGACGACCGTTTCATTAAGAACAGGCTGGGCGACCGTCGTGAACACGGTCACCGTGGCGGTCGCCGTGTTGCCCAGCAGGTCGGTGGCCTCGATGGTGTAATCATCGGAATCACCGAAGGTAACGAAGCTGGCCGGGAACTCCCACGTGTGCTCGTCCTTGGCGGTCAACCCGGCGACGGTGACCTCATAGGGGAGGAAGCCGCCCAGGGCGGAGAAGGTGAAGGGGGTGCCCTCCGGCACCAGCGCCGTCTGCGGGCTCAGGCGGAAATCGCCGCCCGCATCGCCCTCCAGCGCGCTGTACAGCGAAAGGTCGCCGCAGCCCGCCAGCGCCAGTACGATCGCCGCCGCGGCCCAAGCCAGGGTCCGCGGCAGAAAGCCCCGCGGTCCGGCTATCCCGTGTTTCTTATATCGCATGCCGCACACCTCGTTCACCAGCGCGTGTAGAAGAAAATAGCCGGGACGTTGAAGCCCATGATCGGCTCCGCCGCCGGCCTCCCGTCCTTCATATACAAATAGAGCAGCAGCTCGTACAGGAACTCCAAAGACATTCCCAGCCGCGGGGAGAAGGCCACCTGCAACCCCGCCCCGGCTTTCACCTGCGGCAGCACCCGCGTCAGGCGCTCCACGACCTTGTCCTGGGGCGACACGTTCAGGGCCGCCCCGGCCTGCAGGCGCACGTACACGCCCAGCCGCGAGCGTTCGGGCGTGCCCAGACGCAGGTCCAGCCCGACGGGGAGCAGCGCCTGGAAGTACGAAGCGGTGCCTTCTTTCATTGGAAGAAGGCCCGTGTAGCCGGCGTACAGGCCGAAAGCCAGCGAGACGGCAGCCGCGCTCACGAGGTAGTCCAGGTAGGCCTCCGCCGCGTACCCGAGCCGGAAGAGCTGGTCCATCTCGGCCATGGGGAAGAATGCCGCGCCGCCGGCGCCGACTTCCAGGCGGCGATCGCGCTGGCGCTCGGGCTTTGCGCCGGGTCCCGTGCCGGGTTCCACGGCCGGCGAAGGTTCGGGCTGGGCGGTCACGACGGAGGCGACAGGGGTTGTATCCGCGCGCGCCTCTTCCGGCAAGGGGGGTTCCCCCAGCACACCGGGCGCCCCGATGTCCACCGGGGCCTCCGCGGGCACGGCCTGCTCGCCCAGGACCACGGGGGGTTGGGCCTCCGCCGCCTGCCGCCGCCTGCGGACCACCTCCGCGATGTGCGGCTCCAGCTGGGGTAACAGCCGCTCCACGACCGCGCCCACGGCCTCGTCCAGACGCAGATCGATCCTACGGCTGGTCGCAGCCGAAGCGACGCGCTCGCTGTCTTCTACCCGCAACACCTCGATCTCCATGCGCAGCGTTTGCCCTGTACTAGTATAGCCCCCCAGCACCAGAAAATCCGACTCCCCCGCCTCCTCCAGCAGCCGGCCGAGAGGAGCGGCCGAAAGCTCGGGAAGCGCCAGGGCGTCCGGCACCCGGGCCTCCAGGCCGGCCCTGGCCAGGTCGATCTCCAGCGCGGCCGCGAGAATCCGCAGAAACGGCATATCCTTTTCCCCACCCAGCGGCCGCGGTACGATGAAGACCGTAGCCCTGGGAGAATTTCCGGCCGCATGCTGCCCCGCAGCGGGTGCCTGGGGAAACGCCCGGACGGCCAGGAGAAGCAGAGCTGTCGTGAAAGCCAGGCAGGCGGCCTTCAAACACCCCCCTTTTTCTTGGAGCTCGCCCCACACCGGCGATACTAGTAAGTATACGCAGTTTCCACCGGATTCACAAAAAGTGTTCCTCGGCCCCACCCCTCTCCTTGACGGGCGGGCCGGCTTTCAATAGCATTCCACTAAGTATCATGACCGTGCTCAGCAAGATTCCTTTTCGCCTCGACGAGCCCGCCTTCCTGCGGCTCACCCGCCTGGGAAGCCTCGACGAGGTCCGGGGCCTGCTGGACAGGGCCCTGTCCGTGGCCAGGCCCAAGGCCGCTTACAAGGTGTGCTACGTCGGGGAGAGGGGCGCGGATACGGTGGAGATCGAGGGGAGGGTGTTTTCGAGCGAGGTGCTGGCGCAGAACCTCGCGGGGGTGGAGCGCATCTTCCCCTATGTGGCCACCTGCGGGACCGAGATGGAGCCGCTGGAGCAGGCCTACCCCGACCCTTTCGCCCGCTACTGCCTGGACGTGCTGAAAGAGCTGGCCCTGGGGGCGGCGCGTGTCCTCCTCCTGGAGCACCTGGGGGCCTCCTACGGCGCAACCGGGCTTTCGTCCATGAATCCGGGCTCCGGAAACGCCCGCCTGTGGCCGCTGGGGCAGCAGCGCCCGTTGTTCAACCTGCTGGGAGACGTGGAACAGGCCATTGGGGTGCGTCTGACCCCCAGCCTGCTCATGCACCCCAACAAGTCGGTCTCGGGGATCTTCTTCCCCTCCGAGGTGCATTTCGAGAGCTGCCAGCTGTGCACCCGGGAAGATTGCCCGCGGCGGCGCACCCCCTACACCGGGGAGCGGGTCGCGACTCTCACCCATCCCTAAAACGCGAAATCGAGGAATCCTGAAATGGCTGGAATCGGCAAGGAGTTCATCCGCAAGACCCGCTATCACTTCCTGGGCCCCTCGGAACAGGACCGGGGCGTGCCTCAGCCCCCCCTGGAGCTGGAGGCGGAGACCGACGCCGCCATGATCGCCCTGCCGGCACCCTCTTCCCTCGCCATTCCGCGGCAGGACCTGCAGGAGGCCATCGAGCGCCGCCGCAGCCTGCGCCGCTACGCGCGCACCCCCCTGAGTGTCGAAGAGCTTTCCTTCCTTCTGTGGTGCACGCAAGGCATCCGCCAGGTGGTGCCCGGCTCCGCGACGTTCCGCATGGTGCCCTCCGCGGGCGCCCGCCACGCCATCGAAACCTACCTGCTGGTCAACAACGTGCAGGGAGTGCCGGAGGGGTTGTACCGCTTTTCCGCCCTCAAGCACGCCCTGGTGGAAACCAGCCGGGAACCCGGTCTGGCTGACCAGCTCACCGCCGCCTGCCTGGGACAGCCTTTCGTGAAGTCCAGCGCGGTCACTTTCGCCTGGGCGGCCGTGGTCAGACGCATGCGCTGGCGCTACGGGGAGCGCGGCTACCGCTACCTGCTGCTGGACGCGGGCCATGTCTGCCAGAACCTGTACCTGGCCGCCGAGGCCGTGCAGTGCGGGGTATGCGCCATAGCCGCCTTCGCGGACGAGGCGGTGGACCGCCTGCTGGGCTTCGACGGCGAGGAGCAGTTCACCCTGTACCTGGCCACGGTCGGGAA
>Ga0315275_10005297_pt1 | contig 12204 bp, 10 predicted proteins | sample YL17G03_0_MG_FD_205557 | JGI IMG/M metagenome (GOLD analysis project Ga0315275, IMG submission 205557) | Sediment microbial communities from Yellowstone Lake, YNP, Wyoming, USA - YL17G03_0 | ecosystem: Environmental > Aquatic > Freshwater > Lake > Sediment | place: USA: Wyoming | collected... | reverse complement strand
GTTCTGCCATATGCAATGCTGTTTCGCCATGGATGTCCTTCCAGTTAGGGTCAGCCCCGCTCTCAACAAGGAGCCTGCAGGCTTCAGTGTATCCTTTCCACGCAGACAGGCTGAGCGCGGTCATGCCAACCCCGTTCCTGAAGTTCACGTCTGCGCCCTGCCTAAGCAGTCTCCTTATCCTGCTCAAATCTCCGTCCAAGGACGCATCAATCAGGAGGCTGTTCAGCTTCGCGCCTTTCTTGGATGTTTTTCCTGTCCTTTTGGCAGGAATCTCCTTTGCCCTCCCATTCCTTTTCCTCGCAACCCCGGAGATTTTTTTGGCCATATGCCTATCCTGCTAATAAAGTTTTAAAAATATGGCGTCAGCCCTTTGCCCCCTTCATCGCTTTCTTGAGGTATGCGGCCGTTTCCGCGTGCCCTGCATCCTTTGCCTTCTGGAGCGCAGTCTCGCCATACATGTCCCTCCAGTCCATGTCCGCGCCATTTTCGGCAAGGAGCCTGCAGACTTTGGCGTCTCCTTTGGATGCGGCCGCATGTAGCGCCGTTTCTCCGTATATGTCCTTAAGGTTCACATCCGCCCCGTTTTCAATAAGAAGTTTGCAGGCATCGCCTTTTCCCGAAGCCGCGGCAGTCATGAGCGCAGTCATGCCTGGGGTGTTCTTGGAGTTCGGGTCTGCCCCCTGCTTCAGCAGCCTTTTCATCTTGGCAGCATTGCCTTCCAAAGACGCATCAATGAGGGAAATATTCAGCCTACTTTCTGCGTCAGGGGACCTCTTCCTTGCCCTTTCTGTCGAAAGCTTTTCTGACAAGAGCGGTTTTTTTGCTGCCTTCCTCTCCTTTGCCCTTCCTGAGATTTTCTGCGCCATGCTACAATTAAGTTGGAAAGGAATAAAAAACATGCCTAAAAATGGGGCTCCTTCGGCAACGGAGTCACAAAAAGGTTGTATTTCTCGCTTCCGCTTATCTCGCTCCTTATCCTTCCTGCTATGCTTCCCAACGGGTCAAGCCAGGAATGCACCCTTGCCCTTATCTCGTCGAAATTCTCAAAAGGCTTCTTGTCCCTTTCCTCAAGTATTGTCTTAATATTTTTCTTCCCTATTCCAGGTATAAGCTCAAGCTGGTGGACCCTTATGGAAATCGGCCCGCAGTGGTTGATGAAGTCCAGGTATTTCTTGCTGTCATTCACTATTATCTTCTTTATCACATCAACCATGTTGTCGTTGGCTGTCGCAGTCAGCTGGTCGTTGAATATCCTTCCCCTTATCTTCTTTATCTTGTCCCTCTGCTCAAGCTCCTTTCCCACGTAGACCCTGTCGCCCACGGCCAGGTTGACGTTCTCCTTCACAACCGCGTCCAGGAGCACGAAGAACTTCTCGCCTATAAGCTGGACTGTGGATGACCCTGAGGCCCTTTCCCCGTATGGGATGAAATCCAAGACATATGCGAACTCTTCCATCTATTTCCCCTTCATTATCTCCATTATCTTCTCCACTTTCTTGTCCTCCGCATTCTCCCCGCACGCCTGGAGTATCAATTTTATCGTATCAGGGACAAGAGGACTGACGTCAACGATCTTCACCGCGGCCTTCTCATTGACCACTTTCTTGAGGTCCTCAAGCTTCTCCAAGGAGATCTTCTTGGGCAGCATCTCCTTCCCGTGCTTCATGCAAAGGTCGTCCATGTAGCTGGGCGTTGCCCCGATTTCCTTCTCGACAAAGGCTGATGCCTCCGCCGCAGTTATGTTCCTTGAGCCTTTGATCTGCATTTTCACACCTTCTTTATGTGTATCGGGCTTGTTATTATCTTCTTCTTCAGCCCCCCGTCCATTATCTCGACAACATAGCATTTTCCCCTGACTTCCAGTATGACCCCTATCCTTCCCTTGTATCTCATGTGGGGCATCGCGCTGCTGTATACGGGATGAACGTCTATGGAGACCTTGTCTCCCACCAATAATCCCTTGATCTGGTCGTTGATAGTTATCTTCTTTTTCTTGTTCAAATGCCGTGTATGCGAGCTAAGTGTGCCTCTGCTTCGTTTTGCCATCATCTCCACCTTTTTTTAAATTCAAAGTATTAGTTTATAAATATTACCTTTTTAAATACTTCTGTGCATTCATTTATAAACGCAAGGTGATTGAAAAATGGAGCAGAAAGAAGTGTATACTGTGACGAATCTGGTTGCTTCGACCGATTTGGGCCTTACTTTGGACCTTTACGAATTGACAACCCATTTCAAGAACATAGAATACGAGCCTGAGCAGTTCCCCGGCGCGATACTGAAATTCAACGAGCCGAAGGCAACGATCCTCATCTTCAAGAACGGGAAGATCGTCTGCGTGGGATGCAGGACAAGGGAGCTCATAGATAAGGCGATAAGGAAAGTCTACAACCTCCTCAAGCCATACGCAAGCGAGAAAAGGAAGAATTATGACCTTGACAAGCCTGTTTACGATCTTACCAACATAGTGGCTTCTGCTGACTTGAAGATGAACCTTGACCTTTTCAAGGTTGCAACAGAGCTTCCTGACATAGAATACGAGCCTGAGCAGTTCCCCGGCGCCATAGTGAAGCTAAGGGACCTGCAGGTTTCCCTGCTGGTTTTCAAGAACGGAAAGATAATCATAGCCGGCGCCAAATCCCTGGAAAAGATAGAGAAGGCGATAAAGCAGATCAGGAAAATGCTTCAGTCAACAACCGTTTAGCTTAATTTTTGCCCAGTGATTGCAATGGCGGAACAGGAGGAGATAACCTCAGAGCAGCTTTACGAATTCAAGAAGAAGCTGAGGAAGCTTAAGGAATGCAGAGGGGATGGGACACAGCTTGTCACAGTCTATGTCTCTGCAGGGTATCCCATCAACGAGGTTTCCTCAAGGGTGCGAGAAGAGATAAACCAGGCTTCCAACATCAAGAGCAAGCAGACAAGGACCAACGTTACGGATGCTTTGGAAAGGATAGTGACTGTTCTCAAGGGATTCAGGAAAACACCGGAAAAGGGCCTTGTGATCTTCGCAGGCAACGTCTCGACAGATCCCTCAAAGCAGGACCTGCAGACTTTCTATTTTGAGCCCATAAGCAAATTGGGGATGAACGTCTACAGGTGCGATTCCACATTCTTTTTGGAGCCTTTGGAGAAGATGATGTTCAGCAGGGATTCCTACGGGGTCCTTGCCTTCGAGGGGAGGGATGCGACACTCGCGGTTTTGCAAGGCACGGAATTCAGGATCGTTGACAGGATACACAACACCGCGCACGCGAAGGTCAGGAAGGGAGGCCAGTGCCTTGCCGCAGGCACGCTTATTACACAAGATGATGGCAGGATAATTGATATAGAGAATTTCATGGCAGGTTCCAGTACGGTAGGGCTTGATCTGCAATCTGCAAAAACCATTCCAGTTGTTGCCTCTGATTTTTTTATCACTCCGGCAACGCATTCATTGATAATCCGGACGGAACATCCTTTATGCGAAATACGTGCAACGCCTTATCATAGGTTTTTTGTGTTGAGCGAATTCGGCATAAAGGAGAAATTTGCCAAAGATCTTGGCAATAATGACAGGATTTTGATAGCCAAAAAAATAAACTGCAGATGCGGCGCGGTAAAAACAGGATTTGTCCCGAAGACGCGCATTGTGCTTGATAGCAAAGAAAGGCAAATGTTGAGGGAAGCGCGGCTGAGGCTTGGATATTCCCAAAAGACGGCTGCGCAAAAAATCGGCGTCTCGCAGATAATCATTTCTGATATGGAAATGGGCAAACAGACGCCTTCTGCTTCTAATTTGCGCAAGCTATACGGTATTTACGGGATTTCTCTTGACGAAAGCAGGCTAAGTAAGAGAACGCTCCAGCTGCCGGAATACTGGGATAAAAACCTTGCGAGGCTTTGCGGCGTCATATGCGGAGACGGAACCATTGACGGCAACAGGATAATCATATATGAAGGCAGTAAGGAAATAGTAGAAAACTATTGCATGTTGGTTGAGAAAGCGATCGGGCTCAAACCCGTCATTCGCACAGTGGATAAGACCAAACAGCGCGGAAGCTTTGCGAAAAAACAATATTTTGAAATTAGGATCTATTCACTTGAATTCGCGGAAGCCATTGCCCATGTGACTCCAGAAATAGTGGCAAGAAAAAGGGATATCCCAGAAGACATCGCAAGATGCGAAAATGAAATTGTAGCCGCATTTCTCAGCGGTTTATACGATGCCGAAGGGTATATGCATGGAAATCGTGTGGACATTGCTATGACAAGCAAACGTCTTATCAAAAAAGTTCACCTGCTTCTTCTCAGGTTCGGAATCCTTTCATCGTTTGCTGAAAAGAAAGTCATGGGGAATAAGCAGTGGTTCGTTTCCATATCCGACAGGAATTCAGTTGCGCGCTTCAGGCAGCATATCGGATTTGCTCGCAGCGACAAAAGGGAGAAACTGCGAAAAGCATGCGAAAGGATAAGCAGGCAGCAATACGTAGACCAGATTCCAATAGACGGAAGGGAGGTCTTTAGGCTCGCAAAGGATCTTGGGCTAAAAACAAGCGATTTTCATGCGGCAAGCTCCTTCTTCAGAAACAAAAAGCCGCTTGGCAGGGAGGCATTCGCCAGGAACATGCTTCCTGTTTTTGACAGATATAGGAATATTGAAAAAGGCAGGAAAATAGCAGACTATCTCCACAGGATTTATGACTCTGATTTTACATTCGCAGCAATAAAGGAGAAGATTCCGGTTGAAAACAAGGAGATGTTTTATGATATAACAATTCCCACATATTCCAATTTCATAGCAGACGGCTTTGTTGTGCATAACAGTGCCAGGCGATACGAAAGGCTCATAGAGGAAAGCAACGAATATTATTACAAGAGGGTGGGGGAGGCGATGGACCAGCTTTTCCTGAACAAGGTCAAGGGCGTGATTGTAGGGGGCCCAGGTCCCATGAAGGAGTATTTCTTGAATGAGAAGACTTTCAACTACCAGATCAAGATTTTGGGAGTTGTTGACACCGGCTACGTTGACGAGCAGGGCATAAGGGAGATAATCGAGAAGAGCGATGAGCTGATAAAGGGCCAGGAGGCAATAAAGGAAAAAAGGCTTTTCGAGAATTTCATGAGGATGGTGATAAAGACCGAGAAGGCCGTCTACGGGCTGGACCAGGTCATGGAATCCATAAATTCCAAAAGGGCAGAGCTGGTGCTTGTTTCCGAGGATTCCCCTTTTTCAGTGGTCCATTTCAGGTGCCCATCCTGCGATTCTGAGGTTTCAAAAATCTACAAAAAAGGCCAGGAGGAAAAGTCAATAAAATGCGAAAAGTGCGGATCGATCATGAATGCCATCGATGTCGCCCCCATAGCGGAATACCTGATAGACCTTTGCAGGAGCAAGGACATCAAGGTTGAGATAATAAGCGCCACCAGCTCGCCTGGCGAGCAGTTCCTGAACGGATTCGGCGGAATAGGCGCGATACTGAGATACTAGCTCCGAACCGCAGGGAGCTCTGCCCCCTCACAGTGTCGCAGGTCAATATTCGCTCTTATATAATTCTGCATTATATTAAATGAATTCTGTGACCTCGACACTGTGCAGTTCAACGTTTTTCCTGATTCCTCCGCTAACATTTATTATCAGAATACAGATTAATTTACCCTCTTCTTTATGCTGCAGCTCTTGTTCTGATAGTCGTTCCCTATCGGCACATAGATGAGGTTTTCCAGTGTCTTAGGGGTTCCGTTCATCTCGTTGCCTATGAATATTATGTAGCATCCCCTTTTGTTGAGTTCGATCATGCAGTTGCCCACATCAGTAACCCCTTCAAGCCTCGTGCATTCGTTCCCCTCTATGAAATAAGTCTGCACGCTTTTGTTTATCGCGCCCAAGGAGGATGCGTAATCCACCCCGCAGTTCATTATGTTCTTCCTCTGGGGATCAATGGTGTCGCTGATGTTTCCCATTATGCACACCTCCTTCGCATCAAGCAATTGCCCTGAGGAATCAGAATAGCTTACAGGATTCCTCCCGAAAAGGAAGCCGCTTCCTGTGGGGTAGACTATGAAATAATACGCCAATGCAGCTGCAAGCGCCATTATCGCAATAGCAAGCGCCATGATTTTAGTGTCCATCCAATTTCACTTTGAGTTTGCGTATATCTTCTCTATCGCGCATTTTGTGAAGTCGTCGCTGCTGCCGCTTATCTCCAATACAGGCCTTATGAACGTGTTTGACTTCACTGAGCCCTTGCCATCTGACATCAGTATGGTTGCGTCCTTTATCGCGTCAGAGCAGCTTCCGGCCTGCTCCTTCCCCTCTATTATGCACTTGCTCCCATAGTCAAAGGCCCGGTATACCTTGTATCCCTCGCCTTCCATCGTTTCCTTGAGGTCGTGCCCGCATCTTGCCATTGCGCTGTCCTGGTTTACTGTTTTCATTATTATGAATACCGGCTTTCCCTTGCTGTATTCCATGAACATCGCAGGGCCTGAGGATTCCCCGATTCCGGGGGTAAAAAGATACATTGCCATGGACGACAGGAACAGCCCCAGCATTATGACGAGCGCAGGCGCCATCGTGTATATCATCACCCTCTTTTTGCTGACTCCTGCATTGCTTATCTTCCCGTATCCCCCCAATGCGAAGAACAGCACCAGCGAGCATATGCTGATCCCTATCAGGATCGGGGCGGCAAGCACAAGATAGCTGTCATACGGCTTTATCGCATTCCTGTCCATCATTGTCAGTGGCGAGTAGAACCCGTTTATCACCTTTGCCGCCAAGATCGAATTCCTGTCGCTCTGCGAAAGCAGGGCATCCAGGGTCACATTTATAGTCCCATTCCCGACCAACACAGTATTCGCTATGATCGTATAATTGTCAAGCAGCATAACCGCATTTTCATACCTTACAGGCTTTGTGAAAAGCGCATCCAGCTCGTCCTTTTGGCTTATCAGCGTAGCATTCTTGGACAGTATCGCCACCATGTCAGCCTGGGCCGAGGCATTCACCAGCCTGTCAAAAAGCGCGACATTCTCGATTGACCTTGCCTTCAGGGCCTCTATGCTTGCCTTCGTGCTGTTGTATTTCTGCTCTATCCCGTCAAATGACAGGGAGTTTACCGAAGTCGTCATTCCGGATATGTTCGCGTTTATCTGGCCCATGGTGTCTATTATATATGGGTCGCTCACCAGCTTCATGCTCTGGTTCATGTCTCCCTTCACGCTGTCCCAATAGCTCTGCAATGACGTTATCCTTGTGCTGTAGTATGTCTTCTCGTCATTCTTCTTCACATATTCAAGCCTTTCATTGGTCTTTTCGCTTATCGTTTGCCCTATCTCATCCGCATTCTCTATCTTTGAGACGTCTTCCAGGCTGTCCTCTACTATCGATTTCGCCTCGTCAAGCGCGCTCTGGTTCATCTCTATGTAATAGCAGATTCCCAGGCAATCCTTGCATTCCGCGTAGGTCTTCGGGCTCCTGAATATCGTCTTTTCCAGGTTTGTCTCCAGAGGATAGATGTCATCTATTGTTTCCTTGGCATCGCTCAGCCTTGAATACGCATCCTCCTCGCTTATCTCCTCAGGGTCAAGGCTATCCTTTATTGATGCTATATCCTTATCAATCATGAACGAGGAATTGAAGAATTTTGTGAGCTGGGGCTTCAGCTTCTCAGGATCCGCATAATCCCCCCCGCCCAGCCAGTCGTTCGATATGTATATCGATATCCTGTTTATGTTGCTGTTGATAAGATCAAGGTTTGCATCAGGGTCCCCGTTCAATTTTCCGCTGAGGCCGACTGCCAGCAGGTTCCTGCATGCATACTCCTCCACATTGGCCCTTCTTTCCCCGTTGTTCCTTGACGCGTCAAAAATGTCCATGTAGCCCAGGATATCCGTTATGTCGCTGTCCTTCACCATGTAAGTCTCAATGTAGTATTTCTTCATTATGGAGGATATCTGGTCCTTGTCCGTGACCAGCTGGTCGTCGTCCTTGTTGTAGAGGAACGTATCATCGCCGTCTATGGAAACTATCTGGTAGTTCTTGTCCTCCACGCTTATGTCCTGGTAGGTTACGCTTTCGCTGGTGTTGAACTTGTATTGGTTGATGTTAACCGCAAAAGAGCTGACCACAAACGCCATCAATATCAGAATGAAGATCTTTCTCATGGTGTGAATTTTGTGAGGTCACGTTTTTAAATGTTCTTTTTTTGTTTTCCCATATTTTTCCATTGATGCTTTTCATGGCGCTTTGCGGTTTTTTCCCAATTAGTCTTAAACGCCAAGCGTGGAGGTCAGCAGCCATATCATCATTATTCCCGCAAGCACAGCGGCAAGCTGCAGCACTGATTTCTTAGTTTCGGTTTCCTTGTGCATCTCAGGTATCAGGTCGCTCCCGGCCACGTATATGAAGCCCCCTGCCGCAAGCGCCATGCCATAATAGTTCAGGTTCTCTATGTAGGATGCAAGCGCGAAAAATGCGAATACGCCGAGCACAGCAGTGAATGCCACCAGCAGGTTGGAGATGATCGCTTTTTTCACTGAGAAGCCGGAATACAGCAGCAGCGTGAAGTCGCTCAGTTCCTGGGGTATCTCATGCAGCACTATGGCCATGGTAGTCGCAATCCCCAATGCAGGGGATGAGGCGAAGCTGGCGGCTATTGCGACGCCGTCGAAGAAATTGTGCATGGCATCCCCCAATAGCGAAAGGTAAGCCAAAGGCTTCTCATGCTCCTTATGGTCGTGATGGGCATGGTGCCAGTGAACCAGCCTTTCAAGTATGAAAAAAAGGATTATCCCTGCCAGAGCAGACATCAATGCGGATTGAGCCTTAATCCCTTCGATGGATTCCGGGAGAAGGTCCAGGAATGCGGCCCCAAGCAGGGATCCTATCGCAAAGCTTATTATATAGAACAGCACGCTGTCCAGCGTTTCCTTCTTCAGGGCGAGCAGTGCAATGCCTATGAGCGAAACCAGGCTTACGATTATTGTGGCCGCAACCGCTTCCAATATCATGGATTCCTGATGCAAACCAACATTTTTAAAAGGTGTTTTGGGATAAACATTGTTCATGCCCCAGTAGCTCAGTGGTAGAGCGCTCGCTTCGTAAGCGAGAGGCCATGGGTTCAAATCCCCTCTGGGGCTAGCCCCTTTCTTTTTAGAAAAAAGAAAGCCGTCTACGGTAAAGAAAAACTATATTTGCATGGTTCCGCAGGAGCTTTTTATAAAAAAGTTCCAGCAAAAAACTGCCTGAAGTTCTACTCCTCTTCTATTTGCAAAACCCTATCAGGATGATCTCGTCTTAAACTCCTTTTTAAACATTTTCCTGCATAATATTGAACATGGCGTTAAGCTTCAACAAGGCCATCAACCTTTACGGCATCTACATATTGTTCATATTCGCCATCATAGGATTCTTTCTCCTTTCAAACATGATGGCCCCTTCAGACGAACCTGGGGCAATAAGCCATGTCTCAACTGCTGACAAGGGATCTTCTGGCAGCTCGCCCTCAATATCCTCGGATAGGCCGGCAAAGACCAAGCCCTCAGGAGGATCCTCGGGCTCTTCATCAAGCTCAACAGAGGATTCATTGAATCCTACAATACCCTCCAACAATGCAAAAAATCCGGTCAATTATACTGCACAAAGCTGCGCTGATTCAGATTCAGACGGCATCCCTGATCCTGGATGCTATAGCATTAACTGCACTGCAGGGAACAGCACAGGTTGCGACGACAACTGCAACGGAGAGATAGACGAGGAGTCAAAGGTCCAGTTCATATTCAACCAGTGGCAGAACTGGGGGAAGCAGAGCAGCATCAATCTGTACGGAGTGACCCCATATGTCTATGCGGACAGCATAGCGGGATCGCCGTTCGCAAGCGGATCGTTCGTTCCGGTCAACATGACCTATGTGACAACGAACAAGAACGTGCCCGGACTGGCGATAGATTCCGGGAACGGGTACTTTGACATCTGGCTGTGGGGGAAGAACGACGGGATAACCAAGAAGGCGGTCAACGTGAGCCTTTACCTTGACGGGATAACTATCAAGTCGATATCCAACATACAGGGAGCTCCATATGAGAGGAACAGGGACGGCAAGGCCAAGTTCGGGAACCCGGGTCAGGACCAGGTCTGGGTCCAGAGCGGCAACACGATAAGCTTCGTGGCGACGGTCTCAAGCGCGACTGACGCGTTCAGGGTCTACTACACGAAGACGGCGTGCACCAACAACGATGCGGACAATGACGGATTGCCGGACTACCTGGACATCTGCCCTGCCAGCAAGACAGACGCGACAATAACCCTGGACAACAACAACCACTTCGCGGACGTGAACATGAACGGCATCTTCGAGACCAAGAAGAGGGTCGAGAACGTCACATGCAAGAACGTGACCTACAAGATAGGGAAGAAGACCTACACCAAGCTTGAGTGCCACAAGGACTACAGCTGGGTCATCGCCAGCAGCGACTATACCCTGCAGGACACCTTCGGGTGCACATGCGCGGACATCCTGGCCAAGAAGCCGGGATCAGACAGGGGCCAGCTCAGGTACGGATGCACGAAGGGAACCCTTGACAGCTGGATTGCCGAAGTGGGATACGGCTGGGGGAGCAATGGGCACAACAGCAATAATAACTGGAACCATTGAGTGAAAACGGAGGGATAAGATCCCTCCTCCTTATTCTTTCATTTTCCGTAAATTAGGGTTTTTCCTTTTTCCATTTTCATTTTCTTTCCGATGTCCAGGATCTCGTTGCCGTCTATCACACAGCAGGCATGCTACTCCTAACCCCATATTATTTTTTATACCACGTTTTACCTCTTTTTCAGACTAAAATAGCCCATCCTTTTTAAACAATCTTGCTCAATATTAATGCATGCGAACCGATGACGTGAAAGTAAGGCAGGCCATGATCATTTTGGCAGTGTTCTTCACAGCGTCTTTTGCGGCAGGCCCCCAGATAAACAGCGTAATCATAGAGGGCAATGATGCATTCTTCTGCCCGTCATCAGAGAATCTTGTGATTGTCTCTGTCAACGCCACTGCAGACCCAACTTCCTTGGTTTCCGTATCTGCGAATTTCACGAACCTGAGCGCAACCGCTTGCGGAGGAAATCCGTTTTTCAACCTCACATATGCAGGGGAATCAGGGCTATGGGTCGGCTCTTGCAGCATTTCAGGCTTGGGCATACCCGCAGGCACATTTCCATACCCTGCGGCAATCGGGATACTCGCAATTGACAACGAATCTAATTCTGCAGGCAACGGCACAATCATACTTTTGCACAACATTGGCGTGCCTGCCATGGATGATCCGAGCAACTGCACAAGGTTTGGGTCAGGGACAACGAACTTCTCCAGCATAACCGATTTTGGCAATGTCAATTTTGTCATTGATGTGCAGGGCAACCTCTCCTGCCTGAGCGGAGGGCTTTCCCCTGAGACAAACTTCATGGACTTGGCCCTGATAGACCTGGCCAGCGTGAACCTCTCAACAGAGGAGTCTGCGACAAAATTAAGCGGATTGGGGGATGCGATAGCCGTGGACATAGCGCCCCCGAATTCCTTCGGGCCTTCAGGCATCTACATAAACACCACCTTCTTCAGCGAGCTGGACACGAATGCGACAATAACGATGTATGAGCTGCCTTTCGTCTCAATGCCGAACATTTCTGCGGAAGACCCAGAAAACCAGGATTCAATCAGCATCATAAGCTGGGATCCTTCAAACAGGACTTATCCTTCCGGAGGGAATTGCTCACTGAACACAACCGCGCAGGCGTGCACGTCCTACAATGTTGCAGGCCAATGCCAGTCGCACCAGCCATACTGCAAGGTGGTTGCAGGCTCCTGCGTCTCAAACACCACATTTTGCCCTTCCCTGAATTCCCTTGAGGCGTGCGGGTCCGTTTCCCCAAACTGCACCTGGGCCCAATCCTATGAGACGTTTTTCTTCGGCACGTTGGAGTTCGGAGTCGGGGGATTCTCAGGATATGAAGTAATTGACAGCCTGCCGCCGATAATAACGATAGGAAATCCCCTGCACGGAAGCACGCAGAACGGCTCAAGGCCATTGCTGATCAATTTCACTGTCAACGGCACAGGCACGGAGCCAAGCCTGATCAACGTCTATTTTGATTCCTACCAGTATACCTATGACAAGACAACCGGGGAGGTCACGAACAACACGGCAAACTGCACATCCATCTCTTCG
>Ga0315275_10005295_pt1 | contig 12205 bp, 14 predicted proteins | sample YL17G03_0_MG_FD_205557 | JGI IMG/M metagenome (GOLD analysis project Ga0315275, IMG submission 205557) | Sediment microbial communities from Yellowstone Lake, YNP, Wyoming, USA - YL17G03_0 | ecosystem: Environmental > Aquatic > Freshwater > Lake > Sediment | place: USA: Wyoming | collected... | reverse complement strand
GAAGCGGCGGGCGCTCAGCCCCCATCTCTTCCGGCATTCCTCGAAGGCTACGATGTATTCAACCCTTGTGGCCACCGGCCACGATGTGCGAACCTTGTGCATGTCGGGCCTCCTTGTAGGCTGTAGGTTTGCCACTGTCTTGCCTACCCTACAATCAGGCCCGGATTCCTTTCCACCCCCTCTCTGTCTCACATGTCCTGGAACACTACACCGGTTGTCCGCGCCCTTCGGCCAATGCTAGAATGACGCCACCCCAGGTACACTGGGGTGGGGTCTTAGCATAGCTTCAAGCGGCCGCTCAATCCGAGAGGACATTGACTGCGGCCGTGTGTTCTTCGGCGCGATGGAGGGCGGCTGCTGATCCCATGGACTACGTCCAGCGTGCCCTGGCCCTGGCCCGCCAGGCGGGGAGAGTCTCCCCTCAGCCCGCGGTGGGCGCTGTGCTGGTGCGCGAGGGTCGTGTGGTGGGCGGCGAAGGCTTCACCCAGCCGCCCGGCGGCCCTCACGCCGAGGTGGTGGCTCTGGAGCACGCCGGCGAGGCCGCTCGCGGGGCCACCCTCTACGTGAGCCTGGAGCCCTGCTGCCACCAGGGGCGCACGCCTCCCTGCACGCGGGCCATCATCGCCGCCGGCGTGGCGGCGGTGCACTTCCCCATCCTCGACCCCGACCCCCACGTGCGGGGTCGAGGCCACGAGGAGCTGGTGGCGGCGGGCATCGCTGTGCGCGTGGGCGAGGGTGAGGAGGAGGCGCAGCGCCTGTACGAGGCCTATATCAAGCACCGCACCACCGGCCTGCCCTTCGTCATCGCCAAGTTCGCCGCCAGCCTGGACGGGCGTATCGCTGCTCCCAGCGGCGAGTCGCGTTGGATCAGCGGCCCGGAGGCGCGCGAGTGGGCCCACGGCCTGCGGGCGGAGGTGGACGCCATCCTCTGTGGGGCGAGCACCATCGTGGTGGATGACCCCCAGCTCACCGCCCGCCCCGGTGGCCGGGAGGCGGCCCGCCAGCCCCTGCGGGTGGTGGCCGACAGCCGCGGCCGCACGCCGGCCGGCGCGCGCGTGCTCCAGGGGCCGGGGCGCACGCTCATCGCCACCAGCGACCGCTCGCACCCCGGCTGGCGGGCGGCGATGGAGACGGCGGGGGCCGAGGTGCTGGTGTTGCCCCGCCGGGGCGATTCGTTGGACTTGGGGGCGCTGCTGCAGGCCCTGGGCCAGCGCGATGTGCTATCGCTGCTGGTGGAGGGCGGCGGCGTGATCATCGGCGCCCTGTTTGACCAGGGGTTGGTCGACAAGGTGCACGCCGTTATCGCCCCGATGATCATAGGGGCGTCCGATGCGCCGGCGGCGGTCGCCGGTGGCGGCGCTCGCCGCCTGGCGGAGGCTTGGCGCCTGCGCGAGCCGGTGGTGGAGCGCCTGGGCGAGGACGTGCTGATAACGGGCTATCCGGAGAGGACGAGCGAGTAATGTTCACGGGAATCATCGAAGAGGTGGGGACGGTCAAGGAGACGGAACGCGGGCGGCTGGTCATCGCCTGCCAGAAGGCGCTGCGGGGCACGAACCTGGGCGATAGCATCGCCATCAACGGCGTCGACCTGACCGTGGCCCAGATGGAGGAGGACAGCTTCCTGGCCAACGTCATGCCCGAGACCTATCGCCGCAGCAATCTGGGCCAGGCCAAGGTGGGCGATCCGGTGAACCTGGAGCGGGCCCTGTGTGTGGGCGGGCGTTTCAGCGGCCACATCGTCCGCGGCGTGGTAGAGGCCACGGGAAGTCTCCTCTCCCTCACGCCGGAGGAAGACGCGGTCATCGCCCGCTACGCCGCTCCGCCGCAGATCATGCGCTACGTGGTGGTGAAGGGGCCCATCGCCATCGACGGCGTGAGCCTCACCGTCGTCGCCAAGGACGAGGCGTCATTCAGTGTGTCCCTGGTCCGCTACACCATGGAGAACACTAACCTGACTCGCAGGCAGCCCGAAGATGCGGTAAACTTGGAGTCGGACATCATAGCCCGCTATGTGGAGCAGCTCCTGCCTGGCGTCGGGCAAGACCTTCGAGAGGCCAGCGAGCCCTGACTAGCCGAAACCGCGGCAGCGGGGACTCGGCCGAAAGGATAAGGGATAAAGCCATGCCGATGGCAGCCATCGATGAGGCCATCGAAGAGTACCGGCGCGGGCGGTTCGTTATCATCGTGGACGACGAGAGCCGCGAGAACGAGGGCGACCTCACCCTGCCCGCTCAGTTCGTTACTCCAGAGGCCATCAGCTTCATGCTCCGCCACACCAGTGGCATCATCTGTGTTCCCATCACGGGCGAGCGTCTGGATCAGCTCCGCATCCCCATGATGGTGGGCGACAACAAGGCCCGCTTCGGCACCGCCTTCACCGTATCGGTGGACGCCCGCCACGATGTGAGCACCGGCGTTTCGGCCCACGATCGGACCCAGACGGTGAAGACGCTCATCGATCCTGATGCTACTCCCGAGGACGTGGTGATGCCGGGCCACGTCTACCCGCTGCGGGCTCGCGAGGGCGGGGTGCTCGTCCGCGCTGGCCACACTGAGGCCACGGTCGACATGTGCAACCTGGCCGGCCTCGGTCCGGCGGCTGTCCTCTGCGAGGTGATGAAGCCGGACGGTTCCATGGCCCGCTTGCCCTACCTGAGGCGCTTCGCCGCCCGCCACGATCTGAAGATCATCGGCATCAATCAACTCATCGCCCATCGCATCCAGCGGGAGAGGTTGATCCAGCGGGCGGCCGAGATCACTATGCCCACCCGCTGGGGCAACTTCCGCGTCGTGGCCTATCGCAGCATGATCGACCCCGACGAGCACGCGGCCCTGGTCTTCGGCGATATCACCACGCCGGAGCCGGTGCTGGTGCGGGTCCACAGCCAGTGCGTCACCGGCGATGTCTTCCACAGCCTGCGCTGCGACTGCGGTGAGCAGGTGGAGCTGGCCCTGGACCGCATCGTGGAGGAGGGGCGTGGCGTCTTGGTCTACATGCGGCAGGAAGGGCGCGGCATCGGCTTCTGCAACAAGATCCGCGCCTATGCCCTCCAGGACACCCAGGGGCTGGATACGGTGGAGGCCAACGAGGCGCTGGGCTTCCCCGCCGACCGCCGCGACTACGGCATCGGCATGCAGATCCTGGTGGACCTGGGTCTGAAAGAGATACGACTGCTCACCAATAACCCCGACAAGCGGGCGGGCCTGGAGGGATACGGCCTGAAGGTTCTGGAGCGAGTGCCCCTGGTGGCGCCGTCCAACCCCTACAACGTGCGCTACTTGGAGACCAAGCGCGACAAGCTGGGCCACATGCTGGACATCGTGGGCTGAGGGAGGGCACGTTGACCACTTTCGAAGGACAGCTTCGGGGTGAGGGGCTGAGCATCGCTATCGTGGTCTCGCGGTTCAACGAGCTGGTGACCCGCGCGCTCCTGGCGGGCGCTCGGGACGGCCTGGCCCGCCATGGCGTCGAGCCCGAGGGTGTGGACGTGGCCTGGGTGCCTGGGTCCTTCGAGATCCCTCTTACAGCCCGCAAGCTGGCCGAGAGCGGCCGCTACCAGGCGGTGATCTGCCTGGGGGCGGTCATCCGCGGCGAGACGCCTCACTTCGACCACGTGGCCAACCAGGCAAGCAGCGGCATCGCTCGCGTGGCCCTGGATACGGGCGTGCCCATCATCTTCGGCGTCCTCACGGCCGACACGCTGGAGCAGGCAATGGAGCGCGCCGGCGGCAAGATGGGGAACAAGGGCTACTACGCCGCCGTCGACGCCATCGAGATGGCGAATCTCGTGCGGGGCCTCAGGCTGGACTAGGCCCCTCGCACCGTTCCGATAGCATCGGCTGCCCCGCCCAGTCGGGGCCTTTCCATATCTGGAGCGTTCCGACAGATGAGAAAGCGTCTGTGGCGGCTGGCCGCTCGCTGGCTGGCCAGCGCCAGCGCCCTATGGGTGGCCTCGGCGCTGGTACCCGGCGTCGACTTCGGTGGCTGGGAGGCAGTGCCGGCGGCGGCCGCCATCTTCACGGCGGTGGCCATCCTGGTGCGGCCGCTGGCCATGTGTGTGACCTGGCCCGTGCGCTGTCTCACGCTGGGGCTGTTCACCTGGGTCGTGAGCGCGGGCATGCTCGCGCTCACCGCCTGGCTCTCGGGCCAGCTGGGCATAGAGTTTCGGGTGGACGGGGTGGCCGCCGCCTTCGTGGGCGCTCTTATCGTGGGCCTGGCGTCCTTCCTCTTCGAGCAGGCCCTGCGCTGACGGGACCGGGCCTACTCCACGACTTTGTACACGTGGTCGCCGCCACGGCAGCGGTCGACCATCTTGATACCCACCGAATCGCCTGGGCCGGCCTCCTGCACGCTCGCGTGCTCGACCTGCATCGAGTCCACCACTTGGGTGATGTCGGTGGTGTGCCCGTGGATGTGGATAGTGTCGCCCACCTTCAGTTTGCCACTGAGATCGATGCCGGCGACGCCAACGCGGGCGAAGAAGTCCTTTACCCGGCCGATATCTTCCTCGACGGTCATGACAGACCTCCCTTTCGCTGAAGAGCGCCCTTTGCAGCGAAATCTAGCACCATGGGGCTGCGTTTTCAATATCCCGAAGGCGAATCTGGGGGCCATGGTTGTTGGGGCGGTTCCCGAACCGCCCCTACAACGTCTCCGTTCCGGTATGGAGTCCCCTGATCCAGCGGCAAACGTCGCCATAACTTGCTCCCTGCATCAGACGTTATCTTAAGTGCTGAAAAGCGGCAAAGTCTTGCGAAGGTGTTGACATAGCGTCATGCCAGGTATAGGATGAGCGTAGCCGCTCGGACTCGACTCAGATTTCCAAAGCTTTAGAGAGTTTTTGCGACAGGGAGGTTCTCCTCTGGAGACTCCTGAAAGTCCGATTCGCGCCACGCGCTGGATCAACCTCAGCCGGGCCTGCGGCATGCTGGGCGTGAACGAATCCACCCTGCGCCGCTGGGCCGATGCCGGCCACATCCGCGCGTTCCGGACGCCCGGCGGCCACCGCCGCTTCGCCGAAGATGACCTGCGCGCAATGATGGCCGGCCAGGGGCGGCCGGGCGTCACCACCTACGGCTCGCTGGGCCATCTGGCGACTGTCCGCATTCGGCGACGCCTGCAGCGGGGCAAGAGCCACGAGGCCTCCTGGTTCGCCGGCATCAACGAGGGCCTGCGGGAACGCATGCGACCCCTGGGCCGGCGATTGGTGAACCTGGTGTCGGAGTACCTGGCGCGCGGCAGCCGCCGCTCGCGCCTGCTGGACGAGGCCCGCCGCATCGGCCGCGACTACGGCAAGGAGCTGGCCGAAAGCGGCATGGGTCTGAGCGACGTCATCGAGGCCTTCACCTTCTTCCGCAAGGGGCTGGACGGCGCCGCCATCGAGCTGGCCCATCGCAGCAACCTGTCGGCAGAGGAGGCGGTGGAGGTCTGGGAGCTTCTGACCGGCCTGGCGGACCAGGTTCTCCTATCCCTGACCGAGGCCTACGAAGAGGTGCGTCGCCTCGCCGTTCCTGTCCGGAAGCGTTAGGGCTCGCCGCCAGATGCGTGACTCCATACGCGCCGTAGCCTTCGACGGCTACGGCACCCTCATCAACTTCACCGTGCCCCACTTCCTGGTTGCCATGGAGGAACTGGTGCGCGCTCACGGCGCGGATGCCGACCCCCAGGCCCTGTGGGATCGCTTCGTGGAGGCGGCCAAGGCGGCGCGCGGCGAGAACCATCACGAGCCCGTCTACCGCCGCTACGAGGACGCCTGGGCCCTCCAGTTCGAGCAGGCGGCCCGCGACCTGGGCTTCCAGGGCGACGGCCGCCTGGCCGCAACTCACTTGAAGCGCAGGCTATCGGAGGCGGAGGCCTTCGCTGAGGTGCCGGCGGTGCTGGATGCCCTGCGCGGCCGCTACCGGCTGGCCGTCCTCTCCAACGCCGACGACGACTTCCTCCTCGCCTGTCTGGCCCGCAACGGCCTGAAGTTCGAGACCGTCGTGACCTCGGAGATGGTGGGAGCCATCAAGCCCGACCCGCGCATCTTCCACTACCTGGCGGAGGTGCTGGCCCTTCCCCGCGAGCAGATCCTATACGTGGGCGACTGGCCTATGCCCGACATTCTGGGGGCGCGACGGGCGGGGGTGCCGGTGGTCTGGCTGAACCGCCACGGCCACGATCTGCCGCCGGACATGCCGACGCCGGACCTGGAGGTGGCCAGCCTGACAGAGCTGCTTCCTATTCTGGTGGGGTAGCTTACGCGACCCCAGCCTGAAGGCTGGGGCATCGAATTCGGTGGATGCCCGGGTCCCCCTTAAGAACGCGTTTGCCCGCTCATCCTGAGCCTGTCCTGAGCGGAGCCGAAGGGCCTGTCGAAGGACGAGCGGGCTCATGGTTCGACAAGCTCACCATGAGCGGCTCAAGGCTCTTGTCGCCCTGCCGCCGCTGGTGTATACTTCTGTCCAATCGCATAACCTGACTCTCATTTTAGGTGGTCGCCATGAAAATCTCCTGCCTGCAAGAGAACCTGTCCAAGGGTCTGTCCATCGTGAGCCGGGCGGTGGCCCTCCGCAGCACGTTGCCCCAGACCTCCCACGTGCTCATCGCCTCCGAGGCCGGGCGGCTCAAGCTCGCCGCCACCAACCTGGAGATCGCCATCACCTCCTGGATCGGCGCCAAGGTGGAGGAGGAGGGCGCTATCACCGTCCCCGCCCGCCTGCTGTCCGATTTCGTGAACTCCCTGCCCAACGAGCCTATCGAGATGACGCTGACCCCGCGCGGCCGCCAGCTTCGCATCGTCTGCGCCCGCAACGAGGCGAGCGTGGCGGGCATGGACGCGAACGACTTCCCGCCTATCCCCGCCATCCGCGATGGCGCCCCGCTGAAGCTGGACCCCGCCAGTCTGCGCACGGCCCTCAATCAGGTCGAGTTCGCCGCTGCGGCCGACGACACGCGGCCCGTGCTCACCGGCATCCACATGCTCATGGAGGACTCCGACCTGACGCTGGCCGCCGCCGACGGCTTCCGCCTGGCGGTGCACAAGCTCTCTCTGGGCGAGAAGGTCGCTCAGCGCACGGAGGTCATCATCCCCGCCCGCGCCATGCGCGAGCTGAACCGCTTCCTCGCCGACGAGGAAGAGCCGGTCGAGATGACCCTGAACGCCGCTCGCAGCCAGGTGCTCTTCCGGCTGAAGAACGTGGAGATGGTGGCCCAGCTCATCCAGGGCACCTTCCCCAACTACAGCCAGCTCATCCCCCAGAGCTGGACCAGCCGCGCGGTGGTGGACGTGGCGGAGTTCCTGCGCGAGACGCGCATCGCCTCCATCTTCGCCCGCGACGGCAGCGGCATCGTCCGCCTTCAGGCGAACCCGGGCGAGGAGCTACAGCCGGGCAAGCTGGTCATCTCGGCGCGCGCCGAGGAGATCGGCGACAACCGGGGCGAGATCGACGTGACGATGGAGGGCGAGGCGGCGAAGATCGCCTTCAACAGCAAGTACCTCCAGGACGTGCTCCAGGTGCTGGACGTCTCGCAGGTGGCGCTGGAGACGACGAACCCCTCCAGCCCCGGCGTCCTGCGACCCGTGGGACAGGACAACTACGTCCACGTGGTCATGCCCATGTTCGTCCAGTGGTGACGTAAAGCGCTGGATCCGGGGTAAACCCCGGGCGTAGCCGTCGCACCCCGCGGAATAGCCGTCGGCCAGCAACCTGCGCGGGAACCTGGATTCTGGAGGCAGGCCAGAATGGCTCAAGAGCACTCTCGCAATATCGCTCGCGATAATCACTATGTTCCGCAATTCTTGTTGCGCCAATGGTCTCTCGATGGAAAGAACCTTTGGGCATATCGGCTGCTGGTATCGAAACCCGATGTCCAGGAATGGCGGAGGATGCCCATCCGCGGCCTTGCCTATCACCGGGATCTGTACACCATCTCTGAAGGCGATCAGGAAACGGACGATTTCGAACGGTGGCTCTCCGCGGAGTTTGAGCAACCAGCGAGTGTCGCTGTGCACAAGGTCGTCAAGGGCGCGCGGCTAAAGCGCAAGGACCGGCGCAGCCTGGCCCGTCTTTTGGCGGCCCAAGATCTGCGGACGCCTCTCACTTTGCTTGAGCGTAGCAGCCGCTGGAAACGAGAGCTACCGGATCTTCTGACTCGCACAACACAGGAATCCCTTCAGCAGCTAACAGAGGCTCAGCGGACGAATCTGCCTCTAGCCACGCGGGCTGTTCCGGAGAATGAGTTTTCCAAGTTGTTGAGTGTGAGGGTTGAGCCTAAGGCGAGTCCTGAACCGAGGGCGATGATTCGGGTTGAGATGATAACCGGGCCTCCGCTGTGGATGGCCGAAATGCGACATCTCTTAGGGGGAGACCCCGCCGAAATCCTATGCAGCCATCCATGGAGCATCGTGGAACCTGGCGACAATGAGGAATGGCCCATTACCGACCACCCCGTCCTTAAGCTCAACTACTATCCAACCGGCGAATACGACTTCGGGGGTGGTTGGGGAAGAAACGGGACGGATATCATGATGCCCCTTTCTCCAAGAAAGCTCTTGTTCGTTGAAGTCGGAAGACACGCGGCAAGAAACGTGAAGTTTAGCCCGGGGCACACATGGTTCATTCGTCGGTTGCTCTGCGAGCGGGCGCATCGATGGATTTTCGCGACGAAGCCAAAGGAATGGGTAGGCAGATTTCGCCCGAGAACGATCGACGACGAGGCGTTTGCAGCAGAGACACGCGCACCGGAGCGCCGGCATCGCGAACAGACGCAGTCGGAGATGTCGGCCGAAGACAATAGCTGAATGAGAGCCTTTTCTTCACCGCGCCGGTATGCTGCACGCCAACCACCCCAGCGCCTCCACGTGGCGAGGGCGCATCGCGCGGAAGTGGCGGTGTGATCGAGGGTCGCCAGCTTGGGCTCCGCCTCCGCTTACCGCTAGGCCTTGAGCGGCGACGGCGCCTGAGCTTCGACCTCCGAAGCGGGCACCCCGGCCAGCCACTCTTCGGCCCAGTCGGCAACGGCTTCCACCACGGAAAATAGGGACCGCCCCTTCTCCGTCAGGTGGTACTCCACCCGCACCGGCGTCTCCGGGATGACCGAGCGGACGACCAGCCCCTCGGACTCGAGCTCCTTGAGGCGCTCGGAGAGCATGCGGTCGCTGAGGCCGGGGATCGTTTCGGTCAGGTCGCTGAAGCGGGAGATGCCAACGAGCATGGCCCGCAGGATGGCGCCCGTCCAGCGCCGGCCGATGAGCTCGACGGCGCGGTGGTAGTAGGGGCAAAAGGCTGCGGCTTCTTCGATCTTCATCGATCTCATTATTACCGATCGTAAGCCACTTGACAAGAGTAACCTAGCAGCCTATAGTAACTAATAGGAGATAAGGTACTAATCAGAAAGGAGTGGCAAGATGACTACCTCAGCCGCGACCAGGACGTGGACCATCGACCCGACGCATTCCATCGTCGAGTTCGCCGTAAAGCACTTCGTGGTGGCGACGGTGAAGGGGCGATTCCGCGAGATCGAGGGGACGCTCCAGGTCGATGAGGCCCACCCGGAGAACTCCAGCGTGTCGGCATCCATCGATGTGGCCAGCGTCGACACCAACGCCCCCGACCGCGATGCCCACCTGCGCTCGGACGACTTCTTCAACGCCGAGAAGTATCCCAAGATCACGTTCCGCAGCACCCGGGTCGAGCGGATCGATGACACGCACTTCAAGCTGGTAGGAGGCCTCACCATTCGTGACGTGATCAGGGAGGTCGTGCTTGACGGCGAGTATGAGGGCCAGGTCGATGACCCCTGGGGAAACCGCCGAGCGGCTTTCACCGCCACAACCGAGATCAGCCGTAAAGAGTTCAACGTGAAGTGGAACGAGCTCATCGAGACCGGCGGCGCCGTCGTCGGCGATAAAGTCAAGATGACGCTCGAGGTCGAAGCCATCCGCCAGGGCTAGAAAGCAAGGGGAGAGCGGGCAAGCGATTGGAGAGACGTGTTCGTCTACTTTAAGCACGAGCAGGAGGGCAAGGGCGCCGAGTTCGCTCAGTCGCTCGCGAGGATGCTCTCTTAGGTTCCTGGGGTCGCGTCTCCACTCGCAGAGCCGAGCCTCCCCCAGGCCACCACCCCCTCCACCGTCACAGCGATGACGGGCCGGCCCGCCAGCGGCAGCGACTGGTACTGCGGATACTTTCGCGTCAGCAGGCGTAGGGCGCGTTTGTACTCGGCGCCTTCGTGCAGGAGCGCGGCGGTGCCTCGGAGCTGGACGAAGGCCAGGCGGCTCCAGTCCTCATCGTAATCGTCGATCAGCACCTGCACCTGAGGATTGGCCAGGATGTTGCGAACGCGCCGCAGCCCCTCGGGGGCCACCGCCTTCGGCTTCAGGTCTAGCGGCGTGTAGAGGCGTCCGCGGGCGTAGGCGTAGCAGATCGGCACGACGTGGGGGCGCCCGCGTTCGTCCAGCGTGGCCAGACGGGCCACGCGGTGCTCCCGGACGAACCTCTCGACGGCAGCGCGCGGGTTTCCCGACATGAGCCGACCCCTCTATACTATACTAGTTACCTTCCATTTCAGTGGCATGGGGACAGGCCACCGCAATCCGGTGATGCGGCCTGCCTGCCGGAGGCAGGGAAAGACTTTGAGAGCAAGATCCGGATAGCCCTTGGTGGCCGGCGCACCCTACGCTGGATGCGGAGGTGGTGATCTTGAGTACGTTGACCAAGGACCTTTCGGATACACTGACGCTGGGCGAAGACAGCCTCTGGCGAGCCGTGCTGGCTCGGGATGCCCGCCTGAGCGGCGTATTCGTGTACGGCGTGCGCTCCACGGGGGTCTACTGCCGCCCCGGTTGCCCTTCGCGGCGGCCTGGCCGGGATCAGGTTGTCTTCTTCGCTACGCCGCAGGCGGCCGAGCAAGCGCACTTCCGCCCCTGCCGGCGCTGCCGGCCGGGCGAGAGCGCGGAATTCGATGCGCAGGCGGAGATCGTAAAGCGTATCTGCTCCTACATCGAGGCAAATCCTGACGAGCCGTTGACTCTGGCGACCCTCAGCGGCCACGTGAACATGAGCCCCTATCACCTGCAGCGGACCTTCAAGCGCATTGTGGGGATTACGCCCCATCAGTACGTACGGGCGCGCCGTCTGAGCACGCTTAAGGCGCAGCTCAGGGATGGGCAACGCGTGACGACGGCGCTCTACGAGGCGGGCTACGGCTCCAGCAGCCGCCTGTACGAGGAGGCAGCGGTCGGGTTGGGGATGACCCCGGCGACCTACCGGCGCGGCGGGCAGGGGATGCGCATCGGCTACACCACCGTCGATTGTCCGCTCGGCCGGCTGTTGGTCGCGGCCACCGCCCGCGGCGTCTCTGCCGTGAGCCTGGGCGATTCTGATGCCGGACTCGAGGCCGCGCTCAGGGCCGAATACCCCGCAGCAGAGGTCCATCGTGATGACGGTGGCCTGCGCGAGTGGGTCGACGCGCTCCTGCGCCACCTCAACGGCGACCAGCCCCACCTGCGCCTGCCGCTGGACGTGCAGGCCACCGGCTTCCAGGCGCGGGTGTGGCTGGAGCTGCGGGCGATCCCCTACGGCAGCGTCCGGTCCTACGGGCAGATCGCCAGGGCGCTGGGACAGCCCAGGGCGGCGCGGGCTGTCGGCCGCGCCTGCGCCGCCAATCCGGCGGCGGTGGTCATCCCCTGCCATCGAGCTGTGGGAGAGGACGGATCGCTCGTGGGGTATCGTTGGGGTCTGGAGCGGAAGCGCCTGCTGTTGGAGCAAGAGCGCGCGGTCACCGGCAGTTCTAGGGAGGATGCGTGAGGCGGCGCGAGCTGGCCGTCCTGCTCCTCCTGGGGCTCACCTGGGGCTCGTCCTTCCTGTTCATCAAGGTAGGGGTCGAAGACCTGTCGCCCCTGATGCTGGTGGAGGGACGCATGCTGCTGGGCGCCGCCACCGTAGTCATCGCGACCTACGCAATGGGCCTCTCGCTGCCCCGCACTCGGCGCCTCTGGCTGGACGTGGCCATCATGGCCGTACTGAGCAACGTGGTGCCGTTCGCCCTCATTGCCTGGGCGGAGGAGCACATCGCCAGCGGCACCGCCTCCGTCCTCAACGCCAGCATGCCCCTGTTCACCGCCATGCTGGTGCCGTTCTTCATCGCCGAAGAGGGGATGACCCCCTTCAAGGCGGCAGGCGTGCTCACCGGCTTCGCGGGCGTCGCCGTCTTCTCCGGGGCCGA
>Ga0315275_10005293_pt1 | contig 12206 bp, 11 predicted proteins | sample YL17G03_0_MG_FD_205557 | JGI IMG/M metagenome (GOLD analysis project Ga0315275, IMG submission 205557) | Sediment microbial communities from Yellowstone Lake, YNP, Wyoming, USA - YL17G03_0 | ecosystem: Environmental > Aquatic > Freshwater > Lake > Sediment | place: USA: Wyoming | collected... | reverse complement strand
GCCGTGGCGTGCAAGGACTGTTACACAGTGGCTATGGCGTTCTTCCCTTAATCCTCCACTTTCCCCCTTTGGTAAAGGGGGATGAAAGGGGGATTCGAAAGAGAGGATGCTAGCGGGCCTTGATATTTTTCGCGACCCTGGATAATCGCCTGGAGATCTTTATCTTTTCCTCGAACGGCAGGTCCGCCAGCTTCTTGTGGTAGATATCCTTGCCGGCGAAAATGCGCTGCCTTTCCTGTCTGGCTTTGTTATCCATTATCGTTTCCCGTGACTTTCCTGTACTTCTCTTTCAGTTTGTATTTGGTCAGTATCCCTGACAGGCGCCTGTGGTCTATAGAGTATTGTTCAAGGATCATTCTGACCTTCAGGATGTCTTTTGCTCTTCCAGCCCTGAGCAGGATGGCTATCAGGTGTTCGGGGCCCATGACCCTGGTCTTGACACCCTGATATGTGATGTCCCGGGCATTTTTGATGGCGTCTTTTTCCAGGTCGTCGGCTGCGATGAACTGGACCGGGTAGTCATCGAGGATGATATGCTCCCCCGACCATTTGTACCCTTTGCCCTTCAGGTATTCGAATATGGGTGTAAGCAGGATAATGCCCTGCCCTTTTTCCTTGATGGTAATGAAGATGTCCGGGTCATAGGTTGTTATGGGCTCGGTATAGTACATCGTTCCGACGCCGCCGCCGATGGCGTAATCCTCGATCAGCCCCTCGCTTTTCAGCTTATTGATAATCTGCAGCGCTTTCTTCATCGGAGATTATTTTCGCCCCGTATTCGCGATAACCGAATTATAGTCTCCCGCCTGTCGCCTTGCAAGGAGCACCGCCTGGCTACCTGCAGAGAGTTAAAACGGATAATTATTGCACCACCTCCCCCATTTGCCCCCCCAGGTGCCCTGTATTATAATTCCCCTGACAGGAAACTCATGCAGCTAGCCTTCTACTTCGGGCTGGGGACTGTTACAGGTTGCGTGTCGGGGAGCTCAGCAGGTCCTTGGCCACCTTCAGGGTCAGCATGCTTTCGTAGCTGGCGATCCCCTCGGTGCCGCCCAGCTCGTGCCTGATGAAGCCTGACAGCTCATCCGTATCGCGGAACACGGCCCATGCCACCAGATCGTAAGGGCCGGTGGTCATGAGCGCGTAATGCACGTTGGCGTATGAGGCCAGCTTATCGGCCACGGCGTCGGTCTTGCCGGGGAGGGTCTTGATCCCTATCATGGCCCTGACGTGGTAGCCCAGGGCGTGCGGGTCGGCGATAGCCACTATCCTTATGATATGCTCGTCGAGCAGCCTCTTCAGCCTGCGGCGCACGGTGGTGGCTCCGGCGCTGAGCTTCCTGGCGATGTCGGCCTGGGGCTGCTGGGGGTCGTTCTGCAGCTCGCGTATTATCATCAGGTCCAGGGCGTCTATGCCCGGCACGGGCGGCATGTCCGCGGGGGGCAGCTCCTGGGGCGTCATGAAGGTAAACGAGGCCTTGACCATCTTAAGGGTCACCATGGTCTCGATGCTGGTGACGCCGCTGACGGCGCTGAGCTGGTTTATTAAAAATTCCGAGAGTCTGTCCGTGTCTGCGAACACCGCGCCGAGGATTATATCGTAGCGGCCGGCGCAGATGATGACGTTATGCACCTCCGGCACGGAGGCCATCTCCGCCGCTACGGAGTTCACCCTGTTGGGGAGGACTTTTAATCCTATGAGCACCCCCATCTTGTAGCCCGCGGCGACCGGGTTGTGTACCGGGACGATCTTGATGATCTTCTTGTCGAGCAGCTCCTGCAGCCGCCACTGCACCGTTGACCGGCTCCTGCCTAGCTTCCTGGCGAGGTCGGTGGTGGTCTGCGTGGCGTCCATCGCCATCTCGCGCATCAGCATGAGGTCGAGCGGTTTCATATCCCGGGGGAGGGACTTAGCCATCTTACCTCTTCCTTCCGTCGTCCTGTCCTGTTGCCAGAAAAACCATCATTAAAGCGACTTATTGGCAAATCCGCCGTTATTATACCACATATTTGACAAATCCGCCACAGGGTGGTATCCTTGAGTGTGGCTGGAGGGGATCGGTGGGGTATGGCAAATCCCTTGAAGGAGCGTGAAGAGATGGCAGGAATGTCGGAGGCACCGTTTAAGCTGCCGCAGTTGTATCAGCTGGGCTATGTGGTCGCCGACGTGGAGAAGGCCGGCAGGCACTATGAATCGGCCTTTGGCATAGGGCCCTTCGCCGGCCCGATAGTGGTCCCCATGAAGAAGGCTGTTTTCATGGGCCGGACGGTCAATACAAAGATCAAGACGGCCTTTGCCAAGTCGGGGGAGGTGCAGATCGAGCTGATCCAGCCGCTGGACGGCGACAACCCGTACACGGAATTCCTCGCCCGCAGGGGCGAAGGCATCCACCATCTCGGGTTCAAGGTGGCCGACATGGAGCAGGCGAAGGCTGAATTTGCCAAAAAGGGGATGCAGCCGTTCTTCCACTGCGACCTAGTGGTCATGAAGTTCGCCTATTACGACACGGCGGAGTTCGGCGGGCTGGCGCTGGAACTGCTGTGGGGCCAGACGGAGATATAAACGCCGCAAGGAGGTATTACCGTATGCTCAAGGTCATAGTGTTACTGAAGAGGAACCCCGGACTTACACAAGAGCAGTTCCGCGAGCGCTATGAGGGGGTTCACGCGCCGCTGGGCAAGAAGCTCTTCCCTTTCATGAGGAAGTACGTGCGCAGGTACGTTACCGCGGCGCCCTTCTTGCCCGCCGGCAAAGAGCCGAAGTTCGACTGCATCACCGAGGAATGGCTTGACGACATGGAGGCATTCAAGAGAATGCTTGACATATACGCGAGCGAGGCCGGTCGTCCCATCCGGGATGATGAGAAGGAAACCTTCGATATGACCAAGATGGAATATTTTTTTGTAGAAGAGGTAACGTAAAGCAAGGAGGCTGAAGAGGAGGTCCCGCTATGGTTATAGAAGGAAAGTCGACGACGAAAAAACGGAGCCCGAGCACGCAGAGGACTAAGGGGCTGAAGCAAGCTTATATGGCGTGTAAGCCCAGCATCTGCTCCGACCGCAGCGTGCTGGTCACCGAGTCGTTCCGGGAGACGGAGGCCCTGCCGCCGGTGCTCAGGCAAGCGCTGGCCTTCGACAAGGTATTAAGCCAGATGCCGATCTGGATACAGGACGGCGAGCTCATCGTATCCAATATCGCCTCCAGACCCAGGGGGGCGTTCCTCTTCCCGGAGTATGACGATACCTGGCTGAAGCCGGAGCTGGACACTATCTCGACCAGGAGCCGGGATCCCTGGCTGCTGAGCGATGAAGACAAAGACCGTTTGAAAGGCTGCAGGGACTACTGGAAGGGCAGGAACCTGGCCGCTATCGCCGACGCGCTGACCACGGACGAGGTGCGGGAGGCCGAGAAACACGCCTTCATCGATATCCGCATGGCCAAGCATGGCGGCATCGGCCACATCGCGCCTGGTATCGAGGACGTCATCACCCGCGGTTTGAACGCATACATCGAAGAAGCCGAGAGCCACCTGAGTCGCCTGGACCTGACCAACCCGGATGATTATGCCAAACAGCCTTTCCTCAAGGCGGTCATCATCGCCGATAAGGCCGTGATAAAGTGGGCCGGCAGGTTCGCCGCCCTGGCGCGGGAGAAGGCGTCGGCTGAGCGGGATCGGGAAAGGAAGCGGGAGCTGGAGCAGATCGCTGATATCTGCGACCGGGTCCCGGCCAACCCGGCGCGGAGTTTCCGCGAGGCGCTTCAAGTTGTGGCCTTCATCATGGCCTCGGTGCAGATAGAATCGAACGGGGTTTCCATCGGCACCGGCAGGCTGGACCAGTATTGCTTCCCGTACTATAAAAGGGATATCGAAGAAGGAACGATCACCAAAGATCAGGCACTGGAGCTCCTGGAATGCCTGTGGCTCAAGATTGCGGAGTCGAATCGCATCGCCCCTGAGATCTTCACCTATGCACACAACGGTTACCCTTTCTGGATACAGGTGCCCATCGGTGGGCAGACTGCCAATGGATACGATGCCACGAATGAGCTTTCCTACCTCCTGCTGGATGTATCCAGCAATATGCTGCTCCCCGAGCCGACGGTGTCGGCCAGGATATACCGGCGAACCCCGGACAGGTTCCTCATGAGCTGCTGCGAGGCGATCAAGGCTCACGGCGGGGGGCACCCAGCCCTGTTCAACGACGAGGTTATCATCCCCAGCCAGCTGGCCTACGTCCCCGGCATAACCAAGGAGGACGCCTACGATTACTGCATCATCGGGTGCTCGGAGATCGTCTTTGCCGGAAAAGGCGCGGAGGGGATCCCGTACCATGCCATGAGTCTGGGGCGGCTCCTGGAACTGATGCTGCAGGGTAGAGACCCTGTTAGCGGCTCGCCTTTGGCGTCAGGTGCTGGCGACATGCTGCAGTGGAAGGCTTTCGATGATATGATGCAGGCGTTCTCGGAACAGGCGCGGAGGTTCTCCAGGATCATGTTTTTACAGCAGCTTCCGGTGGTAGAAGCGCATGCAAAGCACCGTCCCTGTCCGTATCTGTCCTCGCTCACCAGGGACTGTATCAGCAGGGGCAAGAGCTACTATGACGGCGGTGCCATCTACGGAAACCGGGCGATAGTCGCCTGCATTGTAGGGATCGCCACCCTGGCCAACTCGATGGCAGCCATCCGGAAGCTTATATTCGATGATAAAGTCATCACCATGTCCCAGCTCAAGCACGCGCTGGAAACCAATTTCGAAGACGCTACAACGAAGCCCACCGGTCCGGCAATTCAGGAAATGTGCCTTCGCGCCCCGAAATATGGGAATGACGACCCGTATGTGGATAATATCGCTAAAGACTGTCTTAATATTGTGCTGAAGGAGTTGCGCAAGCATGAAACCGTGCCCGGACAGGGCTATGGAGCCACGGTCGCTCCGGTGACTGCTCATTTGAGTTATGGATTGATCTGCGGGGCCACTCCCGACGGCCGGAAGGCGGGGACGCCGCTGAACGATGCCTGTTCCCCGTCTCAAGGCACCGACGTCAACGGGCCCACGGCCACGATAAAGTCGGTGTCCAACCTGGAGCACATAAGAGTGGTTCAAGGGACGATCTTCAACATGAAGATGCACCCCGGTCCATTGCAGACCAGTGCAGGCATGGCCAAGTGGGCCAACCTCATCAGGACCTATTTTGATCTGGGAGGATGGGAGATTCAGTTCAATGTGGTGAGCGCTGAGACCCTGAAAGCGGCCCAGCAACATCCGGAAGACTACAAGGACCTGGTGGTGCGGGTGGTCGGATACAGCGCCTTCTTCGTTGAGCTGGAGAAGGTGGTGCAGGACGACATCATCAGCAGGACGGAACACGGGGTGTGACCGGGGGTCGATGTCGGGGGTAAACCCCTGTGGTTGTCTGAACAGGGTGCAGGGAGTTGTCCCTGCCGGGGTCTGGGGTGTCCCCAGATACTTTTATCTCCCTCCAAGAATGGGGGACAGGGGGTTGAAGATCCCCACTAAGAGGATGGACAACATGGCGGAGCTACCATGACAAGCAAAACAACCGGGCGAGTTTTCAATATCCAGAGATATTCCATACACGATGGCGCCGGCATCAGGACGCTGGTTTTTCTAAAAGGCTGTCCGCTGAGATGCCTGTGGTGCTCCAATCCGGAATCACAGAAGGGCGAGCCCGAACTGGGCTTCATCGAATCGCGATGCGCAGGCGCTAAGGCGTGTGGTGCCTCCTGCGTATCCGCGTGTCCCGTCGAAGCTATACGTTTAAATGAACAGGGCAAAGCAGTTATCGACAGGAGTAAGTGCGACAACTGCGGTATGTGCGCGGAGGCGTGCGGGAAGGGCGCCCTGAAAGTCGTCGGCCGCAAGATGAGCGTCGATGAGGTTATGGCTGAGGTGGAGAAGGACAGGATCTTTTACCGCAGGTCCGGCGGCGGCGTCACGCTGGGGGGCGGCGAGCCGCTGGCGCAGCACCGCTTTACAGCGGAGCTGCTTAAGGCCGCACATGAAGCCTATCTGCATACCGCGATTGAAACCTGCGGCCATGCGCCGTGGCCTCATTTCGAGACAGTGCTGGAGCATGTTGACCTGCTGCAGTTCGATATCAAGCACATGGATCCGGTCAGACATAAAGAGATGACGGGACAATCGAACGAACTGATCCTCGATAACTTAAGCAAGGTGCGGTCCGTCAAGGCTCCTCAGGATGTGATAATAAGGATTCCCGTGGTGCCGGGGTGTACCGATTCGGTTGAGAACATCAGGGCGACGGCGGAGTTCGCGGCCGGGCTGGGCTTTAATCAGATCGAGCTGGTACCGTATCATCGTCTGGGGACCTCCAAGTATGCCCAGTACGGCATGGCCTACCCGCTCGAGGGATGCGAGCCGCCGGCAGAGGCCGACCTGGCCCGTCCCAGGAAGGTCGTGGAGAGCATTGGATTGACGGAGGTGAGCGGCAGCATCTGAGGCAGGTTGGCACGACTAAGGAGGAGGGTAATGCGAGGGGTTTATTTCAATAACGGCGAGGTCGCGTTGCGAGAGGTCGGCGAGATCGCGGGCGAAGGTGTAAGGGTGCGGGTGCGGTCCGCCGGCATCTGCGGTTCCGATCTGCATATGCTGGAGATGAAGTTCCCGCTCAAATGCATCGTGGGGCATGAGGTGGCTGGGGTGCTCGATGACGGAACCCCTGTAGCCGTAGAGCCCATGTCGCCGTGCAACGAATGCTCCTGCTGTCGCAGCGGGGACTATAACCTGTGCCAGGGCGCTATGGCCTCGACGCTCGGCATCGGGCGGGACGGCTGCATGGTGGACGAGCTGCGCGTGCCCCAGAGGAGCCTTGTTTATTTGCCGTCGAACGTCGATGTAAAAGACGCCTGCCTGGTCGAGCCTCTCGCTGTAGCCGTACACGGCATGCGCAGGGCCGGCATGGAGTCGCATCAGCGCGTGGCGGTGATAGGCGGGGGCACCATCGGCCTGTGCGCCGTGGCGGTGGCTGCAGCAGGCAACGCGGCGGTGGGGCTCTTGGCGCGTTACGATCACCAGGCGGCCGCCGGCAGGCGACTCGGCGCTGTAGATATCGAGGGCCAGTACGACCTCGTCGTCGAGTGCACCGGGGCCAGGGATGCGCTGAAGCAGGCTGTGGACCTGTGCCGCCCCGGGGGAAAAGTGCTGCTGCTGGGCACATACTGGGAGGGGACCTCGCTCCCGCACATGGCGCTGATGCTGAAGGAGATAACGATTGTATCGTCTTATATGTACTCCGCGAGCGGCGCAGTGCGGGATTTCGATGTGGCGGCCACGCTGCTTTCCCGTCATTCGGAGATTGCACGGGCCTTGATCACGCATCGTTTCCCTCTTGCGGAGGTGAAGCAGGCGTTCGCCGTCGCCCGCGATCGAAAATCCGGCGCCATCAAGGTGGTGCTGGAGCCATAGTCGAGCAACTGGTAGCTGATTACGAAAGGGGGTACTGAAATGGCGATGAAACGAGCACGCATGATTTTCCCGGTGGTACTGCTCATTGCCACGCTGTCTGTTCTCGCCTGCGGCCCGGAGGAGTGGCCGCGGGTGAAGCCGGAGCTGCCCCCCGAACTTGAATCGGACACCCTGGTCAATTATACCGAGGTTCGCGAACCCTGTGATTGCCGCAGCGAATACAGGAATCTGTATTTCGGGGACCTCCACGCTCATACCACACTGTCCTACGACGCATACATATGGAAGACGAGCACAACCCCGGTACAGGCTTACGAGTTTGCCAAGGGAGGACGGCTGGCCCTGACCCCCCTGGATTCGAACGGTAGTGACACATGCTATGTCAGGCTTTCACGGCCGCTCGACTTCATTGCGCTGACGGACCACCAGGAGTTCCTGGCCGAGTATTACCTGTGTACGGCTAAGGGCTCAGCTGCGTATGACACCCCTATCTGTCAGAAATTCAGGGAAGGTGGTACAGCCGCCAACCTGCTCGATTTCGCCTCCATACTTTTAAATACATCCCCATCACACAGCGAGGAGCTGTGTAACACCACCGGGGTCAATTGCACGCAGGCGGCCCAGGAGCTGTGGCATACTATTGTGGAGAATGCGGAGAGAGCCTACGACCGCAGTTCAAGATGCACCTTCACTGCGTTCCCGGCCTACGAGTACACCCGGAACACCAATTTATCCGACCGCAACCGCAACGTCATCTTCCGCAATGCGCAGGTCCCCGTGTTGCCTCCGTCTTTCATGGAGCAGTGGGTTGAGCAGGGGCTGTGGGCGGAGCTGAATGAAACATGTCTAAACGCCGAGAATGGCTGCGATTGCATCGCGATCCCTCACAACTCAAACTGGGCCAATGGCAACAAGTTCACCAGGATGGACTACCCGGAGCCATTGAGTCTGGAAGAGCAGCAGGAAGCTGCTGCGCTTCGCGTCCGGATGGAGCCGCTGGTCGAGTTCCACCAGCACAAGGGGAGCATGGAGTGTAAGAACGGTTTTGAGGGGGTTGCGGACGATCCTCTGTGCGATTTCGAGCAGATACGCGAGGCAGATTTCGCCGATTGCGGCGATACGCCAGGTACGGGTGGTGGGGTGGCCAGCCTCGGTTGCCTCTCGCGATATGACTATATTCGGAACGTCCTGAAGCTGGGCCTTTCGGAATGGGTAAGGACCGGCGTCAATCCATACAAGCTGGGAATCGTCGGTGGAACCGATAACCACAACGGGCTCCCGGGCAAAGTGGAGGAATACGATTACACCGGGGCTATGGGGGTCAATGACAATACACCGGAGGAGCGCCTTGGTGAAGTTCACACATTTCCCCTCCCCTATGAGCTGTACAACCCCGGCGGGCTGACTGCGGTGTGGGCCGTGGAGAACAGCCGGGACGCTCTGTTCGAAGCTTTGCAGAGGCGCGAAACCTACGGTACCACCGGCACCCGTATTGAAGTGCGCTTCTTCGGCGGGTGGGAGTATCCTGCTGACATGTGTGAGAGCGACGATTTCGTGGTAATCGGCTACGAGAAGGGTGTCCCCATGGGCGGGGACCTTCCAGCGAGGCCAGATATGGCCAGCGCGCCTACGTTTGCCGTCATGGCAACGAAGGACTACGGTGTCGAGGACCATCCTGGCGCTGACCTGCAACAGATACAGATCATCAAAGGGTGGATCGACGCCGATGGGAATGAGATGGAGGAGGTTATCGTGGTTGCCGGGGATCCCGAAAATGGAGCCAGTGTTGATACTGAAACCTGCGAGAGGACCGGAGAAGGATGGGAAACGCTGTGCGCTGTGTGGACAGACCCAGACTTCGACCCTGACCTTCCCGCTTTTTACTATGTCCGGGTTATCGAGAATCCAAGCTGCAGCTGGAGACAGTACGACTGCAACACATTTCCTGAAGGAGAGCGGCCTGCGAGTTGCTCGGATCCCGCTGTCGCTAAAATCATTCAGGAACGGGCGATAACCTCACCTATCTGGTATGAACCTGATATGTGAACTGTTGACATTTAATACATCTCGATACGAAAGCATATTCGTTACGAGACTCAGGAGGCGATCATGAAGGTGCTTTTGACCGGAGCCTTCGGGAATATGGGCCCCAATGCCGTGGCTGCCATCTTGGAGAAAGGGCACCAATTGCGTTGTTTCGATCGCCAGACGGAGTCAACGCGCCGCAATGCTAAGAAGTTCGAGAAGCGGGCCGAGATAATATGGGGGGACCTGTGCAGCGACAGCGACGTGGCCGCCGCGGTGGCCGGCTGCGAGGTGGTCATACACATGGGGTTCGCCCTGCCGCCGTTCAGCGAGCGCCACCCCGACCGTGCCCGCGATATCAACGTGGGCGGCACGCAGCGCATCCTGAACGCCATGAAGGCCGGCTCGCCGCCGCCCAAGATCGTCATGACCTCCACCAGCAGCGTCTTCAAGCTGGACCCCAACAACCGCTCGCTGAGGACGGCGGCCGATACCGTCGAGGCGACCGATAACTATTCCAGCCACAAGCTGGAGTGCGAGCAGATGGTGCGCGACTCCGGCCTGGAGTGGTGCATCTTCCGCATGGGCTCCCTGCCCCCCATGGTGCCAGAGATCGGCCTGTGGATTTTCTTCATCCCCCTCGACACCCACATGCCGTTCCTCCACCCCAGGGACGCCGGCCTGGCCATGGCCAACGCCGTCAGCAGCAAGGAGATATGGGGCAAGATACTGCTCATCGCCAGCGGAGAGGGCAGCCGGATATACTACCGGGATTTCGTGGAGAAGTATACGCGGGCGGCGGGGATCGGCATGCTGCCGGAGAAGGCCTTCAGCACAAAACCCTATTACATCGTGTGGATGGACACCGCCGAAAGCCAGCGCCTGCTGAACTACCAGCGCTATTCCTTTGCCGACTTCGCCCGCGAGATGCCGTCGAAGGTGGGCTCAAGGAGATATAAAGTTATGCTCCTGAGGCCGCGCTACCGCCGCAGGCTGCTGGCGCAGTCGCCGTTCTTGAAGGCTAAAGCACAGGCCTGATTCACACTTTCGCACCCGTGTCACTTGGGGGCAGCAATATCCTTCAATTCCCTCCTCCAGCCTTCAAAAAGGCTCCTGAACGGCATAATAGCATGGGTTACCGGCATATCTGCCAGTAAGGCATCCAGAATCTTAATCGCATCCTGCCTGCTTTTGACATGACTCTTTGCGGATTCTATAGCCGGAGACCATTTCTCTCTCAATTCGTTGGCCTTCTCCAGCATATAGCTATTGAATTCCTCTTCGCTTAAATCACCTTGAAAAAATGCCGCTATCACCCCTTCGACATCGCTATCTATCCCGTAAATGGCGCTCTTAACATTCTGCCCATCAATCGACCCTGGAACTTTCGTATGCAGGGGCAGGGAGAAATCAGTACCCTGAGACCTCCGCGTGGCCCTTTGGCCCAGAGATACAAGGCTGGCTTTCACCAGCGCTAAATAGTCCGCAAGGATCCGGGATTTCTCCACTTTTTGAGGCTCTACGGACTGCAGAGCCCCCTCGGCCTGCGCCCTCTCTCTTTCCTCGGCATCCTTTTGCAATAAGAACTCTATATCTTCCCTGGTCAGCGGCGGATGAGCGGCGACATCTTCAGCCTTTGGCTTATATCTGACCGGTTCCCGGCCCGGGAACTTGGCCATCCAGCTATCGCCCCAGGTTACAAAAAGATCAACCGGCCCGCTCCCTCTTTCGCTGGTCTTCTTATCCAAGTTGGAGAAGGGCCTTACGTCTTCTAAAGCATAAAAAACCGGGATATCCGTCTCTCCGATGGCCCCGTTTTTGGAATTACAGCTGGTTAATAATAGCTTGCGCAGGACGAGGCCGTACCTCTTCACGATCACCCCTGTCAGGTAATTGACTAATTCCGCTACCGACACACCCTCGATAGAATGAACGTTGCTGTTAGCATCCCCGTGGCCGGTCAATAGCGGGCCCCTGTATGGTTGCCCTACCCCTATCAATCTCAACCCGTTTAATTCCGACATCCTGTAGTTATCGGATATGCCGTACTTCTCATAGACCTCGCTGCCAGAAAACTCCCAGGGGACCTCGTATTCCTCCCGCGTAAGCAAAAGGGCTTTCGGTTTACCTATATTGAGTATCACTACACCCAGAGGCAGGAACCCGTCGTCGACCATTATCATCTTGGAATCGGTAGCTATTACAAAAACCGTCAGGTTCTTATATGGGATGGTGGTTAAGTGTCTCGTATTGGGAGGCAGGCTGCGATCAATTACTTCCTTGAGGAACTGCACTTCCTTGCTGGTCTTGAATTCAAAGGGCGCCGGTTTCTGCTCCTTAGTTTCACTTGAAGCCGCAGGAGTATCTGGGATTTTCCTTGTCTTCATGTTTATCCTGACCTGCCCCAAATGATTGTACCACTTCTTAAGTTACCGTCACCATGGTTGTTCTTCTCCCCAAAAATTGATCTAAGTATAATGTTAGCCTCTGCATTAAATAAGCGGTCAAATTAAAATCACCTACAATTCCCACTTTAGAACATGCGTCACTGGAGAGCACTATGTCATCCACCCAGGCAAAGGGACCAGCGCAACCACTTGTGCAGTCGCTTGACAACATCGAGCTGCAAAGCTATTATCTAGCCACTACTAACAAGATGGTTTTGATAGCAGGAGGTTCAAGCAGATGGGAAGCAAGGGAAGGCATAACGTAAAGAAGCCCAAGCAGCCAAAGC
>Ga0315275_10005291_pt1 | contig 12207 bp, 9 predicted proteins | sample YL17G03_0_MG_FD_205557 | JGI IMG/M metagenome (GOLD analysis project Ga0315275, IMG submission 205557) | Sediment microbial communities from Yellowstone Lake, YNP, Wyoming, USA - YL17G03_0 | ecosystem: Environmental > Aquatic > Freshwater > Lake > Sediment | place: USA: Wyoming | collected... | reverse complement strand
TCTGGCAGGGGGCCTGGCAGTGACTAAGTATGGCCACGGGCTTGCTCTCGCAAGAACACAACTCCTCGAAGCCGGACACCCGCTCCCGGACAGCAACAGTGTGGCAGCAGCCGCCCGCATTGAATCGCTCGCCAGCGATCAAATCGGCCCCGCAGACCTGGTCCTGGGCCTTCTGTCCGGGGGAGGGTCCTCTCTCCTTGTCGCACCGGCTGAGGGAGTGACCTTTGCGGACAAGCTGGAGTGCACGCGCCTCCTTCTGAATGCCGGCGCTTCGATCCACGAGATGAACGCGGTGCGGAAACACCTCTCCCGGCTGAAGGGCGGCGGGTTGGCCCGCCTGCTCGGAAAGACGCGGGTCATCACGCTCGTTCTGTCCGATGTAGTGGGCGATGACCTGGACACGATCGCATCAGGTCCGCTTGTCCCGGACACGACAACCTTCGGTCAGTGCCTGGACATCCTCGAGAGGCTGGGGATCGGCGACGCCGTGCCGGCGGCGGCAAAGCTGCGCCTGGAAGCCGGAGCCCGCGGAGAGATACCGGAAACACCCAAGCCGGGCGATCCCGCATTCAACCGGTCGCGGACCGTCATCATCGGCAACAACACACTCGCGTGTTCGGCGGCCGCCCGCGAAGCCCGGCGGCTGGGTTACCACGCGATGATCCTCACGAGCACGCTGGCAGGTGATACCGGCGCGGCCGCCGGCTTTCACATGAGTGTGGCATCGGAGGTGGCACGCCACGGGAGACCGGTGCGGCGCCCTGCCTGCATTATCAGCGGAGGAGAGACAACCGTGAAGGTCTCGGGGCCTGGAAGGGGAGGCCGCAACCAGGAGTTCACGCTCCACTGCGTGCGCCCCCTCGCCCTGATGCCTGCAGCATGTCTTGTGGCCAGCGTTGGCACGGACGGGACCGACGGCCCCACGGATGCGGCCGGTGCGACTGCTGACAACACAACCCTGGCCGGATCACTCAAGTCCGGCGCTCAGTTCCTGGCGCAGTGCCTGAGGGATAATGACTCCTACGAGTTCTTCAAGCGCACCGGCGGCCTAATCATTACGGGCCCGACGCGGACAAACGTGATGGATCTCCACCTTATCCTGATTGGGTGACGGCGCCCGAAACCGATGCGCAACGCGCATCAGCCTCCGGAGGTTCGTCCGCTGCCGTCCGGGGCCGCGGCAGATTCCGGACGAAGCTCCATCCGGTAGAGATTCAAGAAGGATATGAAGACCGCCACAATGAGCGGGCCAAGGAGCACACCCAGAAAGCCGAACACCTGTATTCCTCCGAGCACGCTCATGAAGATCAGCAGAGGATGCATGTCGGTCCGCCCGCGGATAATCACAGGTTTCAGCAGGTTGTCGATGGAGCCGACGATCAGACCTCCCAGAACCACCACCAGAATCGCCCTGGTCGGGTGCCCTGTGATGAACAGGTAAATGGCCATCGGTGCCCAAACCAGAAAGGTTCCCACAATCGGAACCAGCGATACCAGGCTGACGACCGCTCCCCAAAAAACCGGCGACGGAATCCCGAGAGTCCACAGAAGCAGGCCGCCGGCAACCCCCTGGACCGCGGCAGTCATGAGTGTGCCGTAAAAAGTGGCAAAGCTGAGATCGCGGAACTTGGCGAAGACCTCAGAGGCATACTCAACCGGCAGTGGATTGGTGGCCGTTATCAGTTCCAGAAATTGAGCGCCATCCCGGAAGAGAAAAAACATGGTCAGAAACATGAGGAAAAAGCTGAAGGCCACTCCGCCTGCCCCCTTGAGAACGGAAGCTCCGATGCCCACAAGGAACTGCGAAAGGCTATTGACGATTCGGTGGGCCTCCGCGGCGATGTCGATGCTCTCCTTCCCGGTGTATTGATTCATGAGGGTGACTACCCGGCGCACCCAGGGTTGTTCCTGGAACTGCTGCAGCCTGGCCGCGCTCTGCTGACTGATCTGGCCTATGTCTCCGCCCATGCTCTGATAAAGCGCAGACGCCTGATGAGTGATCACGACCCCCAGAAACGTGACGGGGATGACAATCAGCAGCAGGACCAACAGACATACCACGAAGGAGGCCAATGACCTGCGTCCGCCCGTCTTCCTCAGGACAAACTCAAAAACGGGGAAAAAGACCACCGTAAGGACCATCGCCCAGACAAGGCTGGAAAGGAATGGGCGAAATACGAGATAAAGCAGATATCCCAGCGCCAGGAAACAGGCGACCAGGACAAGGTTGGCGAATCTGGATCTGCCTTTACCACCCTGGATTATGTCCATGATTCAGTCACCCACGTGATCTGCGGCCCGCCCCCGCCGCGCGTTTAACGGGAGGAAATGCGGTTGTCTTGTCTTTGGAGCGGCAGACCGGTTCCACGGGACACAGATGGCAGAGCGGTTTCCTGGCCTTGCAGATGTTCCGGCCGTGCAGAATCATCTGATGGGAGAATGATATCCAGCGCGAGCGCGGGATAAACGCCATCAGGTCCCGTTCAATCTTCTCCGGCATGGTTTCTTTTGTCAGTTCCAGGCGCCGGGACACCCTCGTCACGTGAGTGTCCACCACCATCCCTTCGGCTTTGCCGAACGCAACGCCGAGAACGACGTTCGCGGTCTTTCGGGCCACTCCGGGAAGTTCGATCAGCTCTTCCATCGTTTCCGGCACCTTGCCGCTGAATTTCTCCACGATCATGCGGCAGGCTCCCTGAATGCTCCTTGCCTTATTGCGAAAGAAGCCGGTGGGCCGGACGTCCAGCTCCAGTTCGCGCGGAGGAGCGCCTGCGAAGGCCTGCGGGCCGGAATACTTCGGAAACAGGTCACGGGTGACGATGTTGACTCTTTCGTCCGTGCACTGCGCAGAGAGAATAGTCGCAATCAGCAACTCAAAAGGACTCCGATGCTCGAGGGCACACCTTGCATCGGGAAAACGCCGGTCCAGCCCCTCCAGAATCTGCGAAAAGCGGTTCCCTCCTGACCTTCGTGGCGATACAGCCTTGCGAACCATGCCCGCCATTATAGACTACCTTCTGCGTTGAGAAGACGTGCCGTAATCGCCGCCGGACACAAGGTGCCACGGATTCCACGGATTCCACTGATGTACAAAAGCCTTCATCTTCATGAATCCGTGGTAATCCGTGCAATCTGTGGCGTTTTTGGTTTACGCATTCACAACTGACTATGACCGCACCTATAGCATTTGACATTCATCCAGCCAAATGATAAATAAAGCAATACCAAAGGCTTACCAAGAAATGGAGTGAACATGAGCTCAGAATCAGGAACCGGTGATAAAGCCCTATACTTTGTGCTCGGAGCCTTCGTTGGCGCCGCCACTGCTCTGCTGCTGGCTCCCCGCAGTGGGGAGGAAACCAGGAAGTATCTCGCAGGCAAGACCCGCGAAAGGGTTGACTACCTCTCCCAGCAGGGGCGCGACCTCGCGGACAAAGCCACGTCCTACGTCGAAAAGGGCAAGGGGTACGTCGAGCAGCAGCGAGACCAGCTGACAGCTGCTTTCGAGGCAGGAAAACAGGCGTACAAGGAAGAAAAGGTAAAGGCGAAGAGCTAGATGAGCGAAAGCACGTTGCTGACGATCTTCACAGGGACCGTCGCGATTTCATTTCTTGTCCAGTGCATCGCCTTTGTTTTCCTCGCACGGACCGTGCAGCGCCTCGCAATCCGGGTAGAGGAGTTAAGCAAGGGCCTGTCCAGGACCGCCGAGTCGATCTCCGGGAAGGTGGAGGGTCTTCTCGCCTCAGTAAAGACGTCGGTCGAGAATCTGAAAACTCTCCAGGAAAACCTCAGCGCCACGAGCGAGGTCATCCACAAGCGGGTTGTTTCCGTGGACAGGTTCCTCTCTGATGCGGCCGACTCAGCGCGCCTGCAGATCATCCGCATTCAGGACACGGTCGACATGGCGTGCCGCCGGACCGAGGATGCAGTCGATTTGTTGTATCGAGGTGTGATCACCCCGGTGAGCGAGGCCAGCGCGATCATTAACGGTCTGCGAGCCGGCCTTGCCGTCTTGCTCAGGAGAGCCAATCCTCCCGCTGTCAGGGCCCGCCGTGAGGACGAGGAGATGTTCATCTGAGATCCTCCGGGAGCCCGCATGTCCCGGGGCGCGGCGCGGACCACACACACCTGGGGCGGACGTGCGCCTCATGGCCGGCGACGGCGCCTATTACATCTTTCTGATGCCGCACAGCCTTGGGCCCGGGCGCAGCTGAGAAATGCGGGCCAGGTTGCTGCTCGGGTCGCCCACTCACGCGCTCTGCATGAGGAGGACGTCGCGATGATCACGCTGGCTCTCCTCGCATTGCTGCTGCTGCCCTTCCTCCTGGTGGGGGCCGTGTTCGCCCGCTTCTCCCGAATCAACCGCCGCTCTCTCATCCGCTGGTGCGCGATCATCTACTTCGCAGCTGCCATCCTGGTTCTCTTCGGTGTCGGACCCTATCTGGCGGCCTGGACCATTGTCCATTCGGGAACGCGGCCGCAGGACAGATCTTTGAAAGACACGCCGGGGCGGCACGGCGTCGCCTACGAGGAGGTGTCCTTCGATGCCCGTGACGGCTTGAAACTCAGCGGCTGGTTCATACCTCCGACCGGCAAGAATGCGATCCTCATCTGCACTCACGGGCTTTTCAGAAACCGGGTGGAGATGCTCGAGAGGATCATTCCGATTGCGCGCGCGGGTTACGGGGCGCTTCTCTACGACACGCGCTCCCATGGAACCAGCGGTACGGGACTGATCTCGCTTGGTTACCACGAGCGGAGCGATATCCTGGGCGCAATGGAGTATATCCAGCGGCGTTATCAGGACTCCGCCGATCACCCGAAGATCGTGCTAATGGGCGTGTCGATGGGAGCGGATTCAACCCTCGAAGCCGCCGCCGAATCAAACGAATATTCGGCCATAATACTCGACAGTCCCTTTCTGAACATCCGGGAGACAGTGGCTCGCCACTCCTGGCTGCTCCTCAAGCTGCCGGGGTTCCCGTTTGATTCTCTGTTTCTGTCCTGGCTCGAGCGTCTCGCGAAATTCGATCCCCACCGTGTGAACGCCGAGAAGGCGCTGGCCCGGATCCAGCTGGTTCCCGTGCTGATAATCGCGAGCGAAGGAGACAACAGGATGGGTACCGTTGCCGCGCGTACCCTGCACGACCAAGCCAAGTCGCGCCTGAAGATTTTGAAGATCTATGGGAAAGAAGTCGGGCACGGCGCAGCGGCCCGCCTTTACCCGGGGCCGTATTCCACCCTGATCCTGCAATTCCTGGAAGTCGCCTTGGGCCCGACGGCAGCACCGAGCGAAAGCGACGCCGGCGGAATTACAGCGTCCAGCGCAAAAGAAGGCTCCCTGCAGTGAAACCGGCTCCGAAGGTCGCGAGGAGCACAAGGTCCCCCTTTTGGAGGCGCTTGCTCTCATAGGATTCCCCGAGCCCTATGGGAATCGTTGCGGCCGTTGTATTGGCAAAGCGATCAATGTTGCGCACCACCCTGTTTGGCTCCAGCCCCAGCTTCTCCGCCGCTGCGTCAATGATGCGGATGTTGGCCTGATGGGGCACGAAGAGATCGATATCCGACGGGCGCATGTGATTGCGCGTCAGGATGGTCTCAGCCACGTCCGACATCCCCTGCACCGCATACTTGAATACTGCCCGGCCGTCCTGGTGGACAAAATGCATGTTCCTTCGGATTGTTTCATGGGTCGCCGGGTGAAGGCTGCCCCCGGCGGGCATGTGCAGGTATTTTCCGCCTGATCCGTCGCACCGCAACAGGAAGTCGATGATCCCGCGCTCACCCGGCCTGGTCGGCTCCAGCAACACGCCGCCGGCTCCATCTCCGAAAAGTATGTAAGTGTTGCGGTCTCGAGGATCCAGAATGGAGGTCATCAGATCGGCGCCGATGACAAGGACCTTGCTGTAGGCTCCTGAATGGACAAACTGCGATCCTGTCGCCAGGGCGTAGAGGAACCCGGAGCAGGCACTGGACAGGTCGAAACCCCAGGCATTCGATGCGCCGATCTTCTCCTGAAGCACGCAGGTCGTGGACGGGAAGAGCATGTCCGGCGTAACGGTTGCGACGATGATGCAATCGATCTCCTTCGCATCAATCCCGCGTTGCTTCAGGAGTTTTTTCGTCGCTGCGGCGGCAAGGTCGGAAGTCGCCTCGCCCCTTGCGGCAAAATGGCGCTCCCTTATTCCGGTGCGGGTTCTTATCCATTCATCCGAAGTGTCCAGGACCTTTGCCAGGTCGTGATTGGTAACGACCTTCTCAGGGACGTAATATGCGGCGGCAGTGATTTTGGCGCGATACATGGCGTCTAATCGACCACACCTTCCAGGCATGGCTTTGACATACCCCGCGCAGCGGGGCGAATTGTAGCTACTCTCAGGGTCGATATCGGAATCGGGATCGCTATCGATATCGACCGGGAATCAGCATCAATCCCGAGGTCCGTCGGCTAATCACAATATCGAGCGCCCGATACCGATTGCGATCCCGATTCCGATCCCGACACCGACTAACGATCCGGCGCCCCTGACGTCATCTGGGCGTCAATTCGCTGGAGGATCGTGTCGCTCTTGCGCGCCAGGTCCGACGTTTCGCTCCGGCAGCTTTCCGCGAAGGCCATGTCCTTCAGGCCTGGAAGGTTGATCAGCACATTGTACTGAGCCCCCTTTACGGCAGCGTGGGCGAGCTGCGCTCCCACGGCAGCATCGCTCCTGGCATTGGGATTTCCGATCGCAAGGATGGATTCCAGCAGCTCGAGAGTCCGGGCAGCTGCCCGGGCGGTCCGAAGCGGCACCTCGGTGGCGAGCCTGGTCGCGTTCTCGATCGCCTCTGCCCGCCTGGTTTGCTGGTCCGCCGTCTCCTTCGGCATCCCGCATGCCTGCATGACCGCCTGATAGGATTGGGCGTCCTCCCTGGCGAGCTCCTGGAGCTCCACAGCCGCGGCGGACAGCCTGCCGTGGAGCTCGACCGCCTGCTGGCGGACCGCTTCGTACTTCTTCTTGCCTTCCGTCAATCCCGCTACCATTTCACCCAAGGCCGCCGCGAGAGAGCCGGCAAGCGCGGAGACACTGCCTCCACCCGGCACCGGCGTCGGGGCTGACACATTCAAGATGAAGTCCTCGATTCCGGCCGCCCCAGGCAACGCCTCGGCAAGGCGGTTCTCCAGAATCTGCCGGGCACTGAAACCCTCGAGCTTGAGGTAATATTCGGTGCAGGCATTCAGGGCCGCCTGCGGCACCAGCCCCACGATTTCACTGGAGGCAACCGCGACCCCCAACCGCTCCGCCTCCAGGCACACCATCTCGAAGGCACGGAAAACAGGCGTGCCCTCAAAGTTCGTCAGGTTCATGGACACCTGGACCTGGTTTCGTTCCTTTATCTCAAAACCCAGCGCCTTGACGTATCTGAGGCCGCCACTCGAATGGCGGACCGCCCGGGCGACAGCCTGCGCGACTTTCAGGTCGGGCGTCTGCAGGTAGACGTTGTAGGCAATAAGCGGAAACCGCGCTCCGACGACGGTCGCTCCGGCGGAAGGGTGGATCACCGCTACTCCGAAATCAGGCCTGCGATCCGGGTTGGTCGATATCTCTTCCCGGAGACCTTCGAACTCGCCCTTGCGGATGTAGGCAAGGTCCTGACGTTGCGGTACCCGGGCGGATTGTTCGTAGAGGTAAACCGGGATTCCGTAGCGATCCGCGATCTCCGCCGCCACGCGCTCCGACAGCGCCACGCATTCCTCGATCGTCATGCCCGCGATGGGCACGAACGGTATCACATCCGTGGCGCCGATACGCGGGTGCTCTCCCTGATGTCTGCAAAGATCGATCAGCTCCGCGGCTTTCCCCACAGCCTTGATCACCCCGGCGGCCACAGCTTCCGGAGTCCCCGCAACCGTGATGACGCAACGGTTGTGTGCGGCATCCATTTCCCTATCGAGCAGGGCCACCCCGTTTGGCGTCACCAGGGCCGCAGCCAGCGCATCAACGACGTCGGCACGCCTCCCTTCGCTGAAGTTGGGTATGCATTCGACGATCTTTCTCACCGTCTCTCCAGTCGATTGATGACGATCTGCCCCTTCTTGATCGCCATTACGCAGTGGTTCACGCCGAAGTAGTAGGGAATATCGCGGTAATCGGCCACGTCCATCAGGACGATGTCGGCCTGCTTCCCTTCCTCGATGCTCCCCAGCCGTTCCGACACGCCCAGCGAGTACGCGCCGTTGATAGTCGACGCCGTGATGCCTTCCGCGGGAGTCATCTTCATCTGGGAACAGGCAATCGAGAGAATGAGTTGCATGTTCAGCGTGAAGCAGGATCCCGGATTGAAATCGGTGGCGAGCGCCACGGGGACTCCCGCTTCAATCAGCTTCCGGGCGGGCGCGTATTTCGCAAGCCCCAGGTTGAATGCGGTTCCCGGGAGCAGCGTGGCTATGGTTCCCGACTGGCTTAGCGCCCGGATATCCTCGTCGTCGACGCACTCGAGGTGATCTGCGCTGCGTGCGCCGAGTTCGGCGGCCAGCCTGGCTCCGCCGCTGTGAGCAAGCTCCTCCGCATGGATGCGAAGACCGAGCCCGGCGGCGCGGGCTGCCAGCAGTATGGCCCTCGCCTCGTCGACGCTGAAATATCCGGTATCGCAAAACACGTCGCAGAACTCCGCCAGCCTCTCCTGGGTCACGCGCGGTATCATTTCGCAGATCAGCTTTTCGACATACGCCTGCCTGGAATCCTCGTGCTCCTCAGGAATCGCATGCGCCCCGAGGAAGGTGGGCACAACCTCCAGCCTGGACTCGGCGCGCAGGGCAGCGATCGCGCGCAGGATCTTCAGCTCGTCCTCCGTACTCAATCCGTAGCCGCTCTTGGCCTCGATGGTCGTAGTCCCGTGTTCGAGGAATTGCCGGAAGTGGCGTTCGGCCCGGCTTATCAGTGAACTGAGCTCAGTTCGCCGGACCTGACGCACGCTTGCCCGGATGCCTCCCCCAGCGGCAGCAATCTCCTGGTAGGTTTTTCCGAGGGTGCGCATTTCATACTCGTCGACGCGCGTCCCTCCAAAAACCGGATGAGTGTGGGAATCCACAAAGCCAGGCAGAGCAACTAGTTCCAGTCCGATGCAATCCAGAGTCTGGCTCTCGGCCCCCGGCCGGCGCACCGGAAAGTCGCGTGTGGATCCCACCCAGGTTACGCGTTCCCCGCGGATGATTATGGCGCCGTTTTTGATAATCCCGAGCTCGGCCATCTCGGCGCCCCGGCGGGGCACAGGGCCTGTGCCGAGAGTGACAACCTGCGCAATGTTCTTCAGAACAAGCATGGCCTGATGGCTCTACCTGAGACGTCGAACGGCTACGAGCGTGATGTCGTCCTGGAGTCCGGCGCCTCCGATGTATTCCGCGACCAGGACTTTGGATGGCAGCATGAGCCGACTCGCGGGGAATTGACACGCCCACTCTACCTTAAAGAGACCTGCGGCCTCAATCCTTCAGAGTGAACAGGTAGAGGCGTGCTGTGGTTGGTCCACCGGAGGCTTGATCCTGAATTCGCCTTCCGCGGATTGAGGAAACCGCTCACTGGCTGCAAGCGGACCGGAGCTCGCGTGTGATTTCCTGTGCGATTTGCCGGGCCCGCGGCAAGTCCTCCGGCACAAAGGAGATGGCCCCAACGACAGGATGCCCGCCGCCTCCGTAACGTTCGCACAGGGCCGCCAGATTCTGGGTTCGGGGACGCGGGCTCCACGGATTGGACCCCACCGACACTTTGGCGCGAAAGCTGGAGAGGCTCACACCGACACAGTAAGTGGCCTGGGGATACAGGTAATACGGAATGAACTTGTTGTAGCCTTCGAGGTCGTTCCCGCTGACATCGAAGTAGACCGCGCCGTCGGAGCAATCGGCCCTGCTGCGGATGATCTCGATTGACTCGAGATGACGCTGGTAGAGCGGGCGGAAAGCGGCCTGAACCCAGGCCAGCTCCATGATCTCTTCCAGCGACTTCTGCTGAAACTCGGTAACGATGGCGTGCAGGTGCGTCGACACACGAACACCCTCGATAACCATCATCAACTTCATGGCCGGCTCGCGCAGCTCAACGGCTGCCTGAGCATCGGCAAATTGCGCCCCGTCGATCAGATTCGCCCAATGTATCAGCTCTCCCAGATGGCTCGAATCGAAACCGAAGCGTTCGCGGACCTTCTCGGCAATAAACCTGGTGCAGGACCTGTAGCTTGCGTCGTGGAACTTCCTCCCGCTCCTGTCCGCCCGAAAATGTGCTTCGTCTTCGACACTGAGAAACGCGCTCTGGTGGTGGTCAAACCACCAGGTCAGGCGCGGATCGCTGGAGTATTTGAAATCGACGATGGCGTTTTGATCCCCGTCAAATCTGACGTCCAGGAACAGCTGCCCCGCCCGGTGTGCAAGACCCTCGTAGGAAAACTCGGCTTTCGCATCGACGGCGCTCCGGTAGAAATTGCTGAACACCGCCGCCGATGCCAAACCGTCGAAGCAGTTATCGTGAAAGAATACCTTCATCCTCATGGCATCCTGCAATCGCAATAGTCGGTGCTCCGCTCCCAGTGCCTTTGGCAAGCTCGTGCGCATGGGACGCCCCGGGAGATCGACAAGAATGCGTTACACTACCACACAGTACCCGGGCGATCAACCCTGCGCAAAGCCCGGCATTCGTCATGTGACACAGTCCTGCGCAAGCGCAGGAAGAAGAATACAGAACTCAGAATTCAGAATTCAGAATCCAGAATCCTTGTCTAAGCTTCCGAAGGGTCTCATTCTGAATTCTGAGTTCTGAATTCTGAATTCTTGAATCAGTCTGAGAGCAACAGCTTCGCGATGGTCTGCAGCTGCATATTGGAGGTGCCTTCGTAGATCTTCCCGATCTTGGCATCCCGGTAAAACTTCTCCACCGGGTACTCCTTTGTGTAACCGTAACCGCCAAAGATCTCGAGGCTGACACTGGTCACCTGCTCCGCCGCCCGGGAAGCGAAGTGCTTGGCCATCGCAGCCTCTTTCCCGAAGCGACGCCCGGCCATCTTGAGCCGCGCGGCGTTGTAGACCATCAGGCGGGCCGCTTCAAGCTCTGTCGCCATCTCCGCAAGTTGAAACTGCACCGCCTGAAAGCTTGCGATCGGGGCCCCGAACTGGGTGCGCTCGCGCGAGTAGCGCAGCGCGCTTTCGAGCGCCCCCTGGGCGACCCCCACCATCTGGGCGCCGATGCCGATGCGCCCCTCGTTAAGCGTTTCCATCGCCACTCTGTAGCCTTTGCCAACCTCACCCAGCACCTGGTCGCGCGGCACGAAGCAGTCCTCAAGAATCAGTTCGCACGTGGAACTCGCCCGGATGCCCAGCTTGTCCTCCTTCTTGCCTACGGATAATCCTGGAGTCCCGGACTCCACGATAAAAGCCGTGATGCCGCGATGCCCGGCGGCCGGGTTCGCGTTCGCGAAGATTATGAAGATGCCGGCCTCTGCGGCATTCGTGATCCAGAGCTTGCGTCCGTTCAGGACAAATCCCCCGGCGCGTTCCTCGGCCCGGGTCGCCAGTGCGAAGGCGTCGCTTCCGGACCCGGCTTCGGACAGGGCATAGGCACCCACGGTGTCGCAGCTCAGCCTGGGCAGGAATCGCCGCAACTGGTCTTCAGCCCCCCAGCGAATGAAGGCATTGTTGACCAGGGTGTTCTGGACGTCCACGACCACGGCGGCAGCGGCGTCGACGCGAGAGAGTTCTTCGACGGCGAGCATGCACATGAAGAAGGTTCCCCCGGAGCCACCGTTGGCTTCGGAGACCTCGATCCCCATGAGGCCCAATTCGAAGAACTGGCGAATGAGCATCGGGTCCATCTTTGCATCGCGGTCCATGCCGGCGACAAGAGGGCGGATCTGCTCTTCGGCAAATGCGCGAATGCTGGTCCGGAACAACTCTTCCTCTTCGGAAAGGAGGGTCAGCGGCAGAGTGCTGCCCGGCAAGTCCGGTGTCGGCGGGCTCATGGCATTGATAATAGCACCGCTGCGCCGCGTTGTACTCCGGGATTTCACGGGCATTAGGGTACCTCCGAGCGCCAGCCCTTCGGCGGGTCTGGTTTCGCACTTGCGGGATTTCGGGCATAAACTTGAACCGTTGAGCTGGGTTACTCCGTCAGTTATAGGTGGCGGGAATTTGATATTCCGGGGGCTACGAGGTGTGTCCGCCGCGGCGCGGCGGACACTTGC
>Ga0315275_10005286_pt1 | contig 12210 bp, 11 predicted proteins | sample YL17G03_0_MG_FD_205557 | JGI IMG/M metagenome (GOLD analysis project Ga0315275, IMG submission 205557) | Sediment microbial communities from Yellowstone Lake, YNP, Wyoming, USA - YL17G03_0 | ecosystem: Environmental > Aquatic > Freshwater > Lake > Sediment | place: USA: Wyoming | collected... | reverse complement strand
AGGCCGAATGTCCATTTTGCAGAACTCCAATCATACTACGGAAGCATCGGCAAAAGGTTGTCGCGTGCTTGCAGATTCGATATAGTTGGCGGTACGGGCTGGCTGCCCGACAATGCCGGGAAGTCCACCGGGACCCGGAATGAACGTATGCTGAATGTGTGAAAGGAACCGCCATGCGCCGCTGCCATTTTGTTGCCGTTACGATTGTTGCCGTCGTGTTCGCCCTTTTGCTGGTCTATTCGGCCGCGGTGGTCGCCGCGGAACTGGTCAAGGCCAAGGATGGGTCAGGGATCGTGGGGTATAAGGATACGCCGATACTGCCCTGGTGCGGGTACCACGTGCATGACCCGGACCGGCCTGCCCCGCGAAGGGTCCAGCCGGGACTATCCAGCGGCGCACCTTCCGACGCGGTTGTTCTTTTCGACGGCACAGACCTGTCGAAGTGGCAGCGCACGACCTGGAAGATCGAGGATGAAGAGATCGTCGCCGTCTCGGGCAACCTGACGACCAAGGACTCCTTCGGCGATTGCCAGCTTCACCTGGAGTGGCAGGCCCCGGACCCGCCGGTCGGCGACGACTGGGACCACGGCAACAACGGCGTGCTGCTGATGGGCCTGTTCGAGATCCAAATCTTCGACACGTACACGACACCGCTATACCCGGACGGCCAGGCGGCCTCGGTCTACGCGCAGACCCCGCCGCTGGTCAACGCCTGCCGCAAGCCCGGCCAGTGGCAGACCTACGACATCATCTTCTACGCCCCGGTCTTCAAGGAGGGTAAGCTCGCAAGCCCCGCCCGCATCACCATGCTGCACAACGGCGTCCTCGTCCACCACAACCAGGAAATCCACGGCCCCACCGGCCACCGCATCCTGGCGAAGTACGACAAGCCCATCGAGCCGAAGCGGCCCCTGGTCCTCTCCGGCCACAACAACCCGGTCCGCTTCCGAAACATCTGGATTCGGCCGCTGTAGTGTGGACGGGGCGTGCCCTGCCAAGCACCGCCATTCGATTGCCCTGAACGAGGCTTGATCGCCGCCGAGCGATCGTTACACATCATCCTCGCGTATAAGGTGGGAATCCGCACGCGACCGGCCGCAAATCGAGATCAGTACATTTGACGTTTAACGTTAAATGTGCTACTCTCATATCATGATCCGGACCTTTGAAGACAAAGAAGCCGAACGGATCTTTCGGAGAGAGCGATCACGCAAGCTGCCGGAGGATCTCTTGAGGCCGGCGTTGCGCAAGCTGCGCATGTTGAACCGCGCCGTCAGCCTCAATGATCTACGCGTACCGCCCGCGAATCGTCTGGAGAAGCTCAAAGGAGACAGAGCAGATCAATACTCGATACGCATCAACGATCAATGGCGGGTCTGTTTCCGTTGGCAGGGAACTGACGCGTTCGATGTGGAAATCGTGGATTACCACAAGGGATAGCGTATGAAAAGAAAAGAATTGGCCCCCGTCCATCCCGGCGAGATTCTGCAGAAGGAATTCTTGGAGCCGATGGGTATCAGTCAGAATAAGCTCGCCATAGCCCTGCACGTTCCGGCCCGCCGGATCAATGAGATCGTCCTCGGCAAGCGGAGTATCACGGCGGACACCGCGCTTCGGCTCGCCCGCTACTTCCGTATGTCGCCGCAGTTCTGGTTGGGCCTGCAAATGGACTATGAGCTCGACATCGCCGAAGACGCACTGAACGGCCAAATCAAGGAAGAGATCAAGCCCATGTCGGCCACCGGATAGAGCGACTGCTACTCATAGAGCATGGGGCTGGCGTGCCAATCCTTGCCTTCGTCGTGGTGGTAGTCGCGGACGCGGGGGCGGCGCTCCCGCAGGCGGACGGACTCGATACCCAGGTAGTAGCCGCTGGAGGAGCTGTTCTTGCCCGTGCACTCCAATCGCAAGGTGTACTTGCCCGGTTCGGGCCAGAAATCCAACAGGTGGTGCTCGCGCGTCGAGACTTCCGGACTGTAGAGGTCCATTACGTGGCCCAGCTTCACGCCGTTGAGAGACGCTTGGTACTTGCCATAGTCATTGGTGTGGGTCGTGACCACGAGCAGGCGCAGCGGCTCCTTCTTCTCGATCTCGAACGGGATATCGACCCAGGCGTTCTCCTGCTGCTGCGGTTTGTAGAGCAAGTGACCATTCGCATAGAGGTCCAGGTTCTGGGCTACTGCTTCGCCTTGGCCGTGGTGCTTCTCGACGGTGAAGTCGCGGGCCGCGATGGTGGTGCGATCCAGGTTCGGCAGCGTGCGCTCGCGGGCGTGCGGCGCCCGGGCCGTGAACGTCGGCTCGCCCGTCTGGTACCAGAACGCCACGCTCGAATAGTCGTCCTGGCGCTCGTTCCAACTGTGGGACCGGTACTGCGGGTTCTCGTCCGGCGACATCCAGCCGAAATGCTCGAACGTCACCTTGATGCCTTTGCTGAAGACGAGCGGGTCGTTGACGTGCCAGCGGTAGGCCGAAGTGTGGCCGCCGACGATACCCCACTGATCGAAGTACGGCACGCCGAAGTACGGGGTGCTGGTCTTCTTGAGGCCCCAGGCGGAGAGGAAGTAATCTTCGGTGCCGGTGCCCCAGATGGAGGCTTGTTCTTCGCCGTCGATGTAGATCTTCTCGTCGCCTTCTCCAAACCATGCCGGGCTGCGGGTCCGGACGCTCAGGACCGTGCCGACGTAGTGTCCCTTGCCCTGGGTCTCCAGGAGGACGTAGTCCTTGCCTTTCTCAACCGGGTACTCCTGCCTGTACTGGGCGTAGAAGTACGGCGTGTCCTTGCCGAGGGAGTCTTTCTTGATCCAGTCAATGTTGTAGTAGAGCAGGCTGATCGGCTTTTCACTCTCGTTGACGACCTCGATGCGGGCGGACTTGCGGAACGGCATGTGCCAGAAGCAGTTGTAGGAGTCGGCGTCCTCGACAATGACCGGCAGGCTGATGACCTCGCTGCGCTTGCCGAAACTGTTGGCGAAGAAGTCGCCCACCGGGGCCTCGACGGCGGGCCGCTGGCGGCCGTCCCAGTACATCCGCAGCAGCATCTCCTGGTGATTGGCCGAGCCCTTCTTGGCCCACGGGTGCGGCTCGGGGCCGAGGAACGTCATCCAGATGTGCGTGATGACGCCCGGCCCTTTGGCATCGAGCAGGACCTTCCGCTGGCCCGGAGCGACATTGCTGTTGTCGCGATTGCTGTTCGGGTCGGGCCGGCCGTTAGGATCCGGTTTGCCGTCCGGCCCGATCTTGGCCGTCGAGGTCGCCCTCATGCTGCGCCCATCGTGCGGCTTGGCCAGGTCCGCCATGAAGTCCGCGAAGCAGACCCCGCAACACGGAAGGCAAACGATCAGGCTGATCACACATCTCAAATGCTTCGCGCAACTCATGACTCACCTCCACAAGTTTGTCCCGTCCACAACGACAACATGCCTACGCCAGCGTAGGCATGGCACCCGACCGAAGAGATTATCATTGTCGTGAGGATTTGAACAGGACATAGAGCTCCATGTGCTTCTTCGCCTCGTCCTTCTTGCCGGCCTTGTCGTAAAGCCCCGCCAGAAGCAAATGCGCCTCAAGAAAATCGGGCTTGAGCGCCGCCACCCGCGTCGCGTGCTCCATGCCTTTGTCCATTTGGCCCAGGCGAACCGACTGAATCGCCAACCCGATGTGAGCGAACGGATTTTGAGGCTCCACCTGGACCGCCTTGGCGAACCACTCCTGCGCCTCGCGGGGCTGGTTCCGCTTGGCGTAGTAGTTGCCCATGTTGGTCATGGCCTGCACCGAATCAGGGGCGAGGGCAAGGGCCTGGTCCAAGCATCGCTTCATCGCAGTCAGATCGCCCGCGTGCAACGCGGCGGCCGCCCGGTTGACGAGCACGTCAACGTTCTTGGCATCCATCCGCCCGAGCTCTTCATAAATGGCGGCGGCTTCGGGGATATTCCCGACGGCGGCACAGTGGGCCCCCAACAGCAACAAGGCATCCTTGTAGCTGTAGCGGTCCGGCGTCTGTTTCGAGGTGAGCACTCCGACAGCCTCATCCTTCATCGCGCATTGGGCCAGCAACTGGGCCAGAGCGACTCGAATCCGGATGTCGAACGGCTTGGCGTCGAGCGCCTTGCGATATAGCTCGATGGTATCTCGCGGCCGGCCGGCCCCCACTAAGAACTGGCCGTGGCGCAGGACCAGGTATGTGTCCAGCGGGCGGTGTTGGATCGCATCGAGATAGGTGGACTCCGGCTCCTTCAGGCCCTGCTCGGCCCGGCGTAACCAAATCAGCTCTTCCCGCAAGCTCTCCAGTTCGCCATCATGGTCGATCTGCCCCGCGAACGGCGGCAGTGTCTTGCGGCGATACATCACCATCGCCAGCCGGTAGCATTCATGGCCGTCGTACAGCAAACGTCGGCGGCACAGGTCGAGCAACTCGTCCTCGGACCGATTGGGTTCACCCAGCCCCGCCTGGGGCATCATCTCGCGGATCAATTTCATCGCCGCCGTAGCCGCCAGGAAATTGCCCCGAAAACTCAGATGCACGTGATCGACAAAGAGGTCGGTAGGGTGGGGTCTTACCCCACGCGTTCCATTCGCATCGATCGGGGCAGCGCGTGGGTTAAGAACCCACCCTACGGACAAATCCTCCTCCAAATCGAGGAGGCGAACGCCCTGAGCCGCCTGGGTCTGCGCCATTTCGCGAATGACGCCCTGGATCAAGCTATCGGCCCGGAATCGCAGCACGTCGCCGTCTCGGGCCTCGACGAACATGGGCCCGGCCTCCTCGGTCTTTCCGAGGGCCTCCAAGCATCGACCCGTGCAGAACGCCAGATCGGCATAGGCGTTATCAATCTGACGGGCCTTCTCGTACGCCGACACCGCGCCGGCAAAGTCCTTCGCCCGCTCCAGGGCCCTGCCCTGCCCAAACGCCTGGTCCCACTGAACGATCTGGTCCGTTGTCAGACCCGGCTTGTGCTGCGAGCCGAACGGGGCACAGGACCGGATGTTGATCGGGACCGTGCACAAGATGACCCCTGCACCGCAGCGGTGCGCGGTCCGAATGATGTCATCGAGGTTGTCGCGGAAGTGACGATAGCAGTCTTTCAGCTTCGGGTCGGCGGCGGTGATCCGGCTCGTCAGGAAGCCCTCCATGCCTTGCCATTTCTTCTCGGGCTTGCCCTTCGTGCGTAGGGTCTGGCTGACGTTCTTCAGGAATTGCCCGATTCGGGTTTCCTTCTTGGCGGTGATGCAGGCGTTGATGAAGCGGCGGCTGGAATAGAGCGAGCCCGGCAGGGTCGGCGGCCCGTAGGGACCCACCACCTCGTTGTTGCCCATGTACACGATGAACAGGTCCGGCTGGTGTTTCGCGCAATCCCGTGCGATTCGCCTGACCACATGGGAGTTCATGGCGGTCACAGCCGCATTGATTACCTCGAACGACTTGGCACCCGCATGCTCATTGAGCAGCAATTCCAACTGCCGGCAGAAGCCGTAGGCCGGCTCCGGATCGCCATACGCGGCGGAACTGCCCAGAACAAAGATTCGAATCGCCGAGTCGCTTTTGCGGCCCAGCACACAGGGCTCGGGCGTTCGCGAAAGCTCCTTGGGAACGAAGTGCTCGCCATAGTGCTGGTTGGGCAGATAGAGCGCCTGCCCCGACGCCTTCCACCGGATGAAGAAGCCTCGCGGGTACCCATAGCCCACGAGCAACAGGACAAGCTCCACCAACCCGAGAAATAGGACGGGAGCCAGAACCACGGCCAGCAGACGCATCCACCACACAGGCCTGCGCGGCCGCTCTCGGCGTTCCTTCGCATTCGGTGACTTTCGCGCTTTCGACATATCGTGAGTTGGGTCGGGCTACGAGTCTATCCCCTCGCCGTCGGGCAAGGCTTTGCCATGGGGCAAGTCGCCCGCTCCCAGGGCGGCCAGATTCATGCCCTTGATCTCCGGCAGCGTACTGCCGATGATGCCCTGGAGGTCGCCGTAGAGACCCGATGTGCTGACGAGCACCCGATCGAGCTGTTTCGCACGCTTGTTCCAGCGGGTGGTGAACGCTCGTTTCTCTTCCTCCAGGTCTTGCCCCATCGTCACGAACGCCTCGACGATGCCGGAGACGCGGTTGTAGAACTCCTGACCGATCAGGTAGTTGTAGACAAGCTCCATCTTGCCGTGCTGCCCCTCCAGGGCACGCCGGGCCTTGGCAGCGCCGACGAGACCTTCGCGAAGGGCCACCGCCACGGGATGGACGCAGGCCCAGCTCACGACCCAGACGCCATCGACCTGGCCGAAGTGCCGGATATGCTCGGGCAACTGCTCGCTGACAATGACGGATCGCGAAGCCTTCACCGCCCGCAGGTCGTCCCGCAGCTTCGGAAGCCAGTCCCTGCTCCAATGTCGCGTTCGCTTCGATTCCCACAGGATCAGGCCGCAGTCCATGCCACTGTCGTCGAAGACCCGCTGGATTACGTCGGCCCCTCGGACCCCCTTCGGCACCGGCTCGATCGAATCCTTCCGGAACAGGTCCCTGAGCAGCTCCTCCAACGCGACCTCCAGGACCTCGCCCTGCACCTGCTGGGAGCCCTGCTCGGCGCTTCTCTTGAGGTCCTCGATCTGCCGGCGGAGGGTATCGACCTGCTGCTCTTTTTCCAGGAGCTTCAGTCTGTGCCGCTCGTCCAGCTCCTTCATGGCCTGTTCCCGCACCTTGTTCAACTCCTCCTGGGTCCTGCGGGTGACCTCCAGCTCGACGTTTCTGCTCTTCTCCTCCAGATCGCGCTTCTCCTTGAGAAAGGCGAGCTCCTTTTGATCGGCTTGCTGAATCTTCACCTGCAATTCCGCGATGGCGGCGGTTTTGTCCTTGATCTCAAGATCGCGTTCTTCTCTGGTCTTTTCACGAATCGTGCGCTCCAAGGCCGGACGCTCTTGGCTCAGCTTCGCCCGGACCTGCTCATCGACGGTCTCGGCCTTCTCTTGAAGCTCCCGCTGTCGCTGTGCGAGATCGTCCTGCTGCTGCTTGAGCCGCTGGCGGGTCACGTTGAGCTCGGTCTCCAGCTCGCCGCGAATCGTCGCTCTCAGTTGGCTCGAGATGACCTCGGTGATCTCGATCTGCGCTTGGCAATTGGGGCAAGTGATTGAGCTACTCACACAGCCCTCCTGAAAATCCCTATATTCACGGCCTCATCGATGACTGCGATAAGAGTACCCAAAGGTATGAGGGAGGGCTTTGACTGTCAAGGAAATCCCAGAGGAAGTGCAGGGACGGGTGCGACTATGTCTTGCGGCGACCGCAGCCCCTGCTTGTCCTGCTGAACGAAGTGAAGCATCTGGGCCACGCATGGAGCCAATGCCTGTTCTTGCCCTCAGCCCGGAGATTCTTCGCTGGCGCTCAGGATGACAGGACGGGCGCACAAACCGGCCACCCGCGTTTCAAGAATCGTACGCCTGAGATTGCCGCGCTTCGCCCGCACGGACGCGCAACGCTCGTAGCACATTTCGCAAGTCCTGCGACTATACGAGAGGAGATTGCTTCGTCGCTGCGCTCCTCGCAATGACGTTACAGGCACTATATGTCATTGCGAGCGAAGCGCGGCAATCTACTCCCTATGGTCATGGAACTTGCGAAATGCCGCACTCGCCTATGTCATTGCTTCGCCGCTGCATTTCTTGGCTGAATGACGAACTGGTCGGTGGAGGTCTTGCCGGTGAGGCAGTCGGTGAAGGTGGACTTCACGGTCAGCGGCACGGCGAGGAGCTCGGCCGTCACGGCCAGGTCGAACGTGAGGCGAAAACTGGGGGACGTGAGAGTGCTGAACCAGAGCTTGCCGATCTCCTCAGGCCGGACCTGCCACTGGCCGAGCAAGGCCTGGCCGTCCGGATTATTGAGGTTCCAGAGCTGAACGCTCGCGATTCCGGGGACTTTGACCACGTCGCCGGCCTGGTCGACCGGCTGAAGATAAACGATCAGTTTCTCTCGTTTGCCGTCTTCATCCTTGTCGTAGAAACCGGTAAATCGAGTGATCTTGACGCTGCTCAATGCGAAGAGATCCTGTTGCTTTTCCGGCGGCAAAGCAGCGAGGGTCTTCACCTGGGTCTTCAGTTGTTCGATCTCGACCTGGCGCTGTTCGAGCTGTCCGGCCAACTGCGCTTTCTCCCGCTCCAGGTCGCGAGCTTTCATTTCGAGCGGGGCCTTCCTCTCGCTGCCGATTCCGCAGCCTGCCAGAAGAATCGCCGCCAGCGACAGAAATACATAGGCCGTATGGTGCCCGCGGAACCCATACGACCTGCGGGATTCGTTCGACTTGTTGCTCATCGGCTTCACCCGTTGCTGCCTATTGCCGGTCCGGTTCCTGCTCGTTTCTGACGATCTCGGGGGCCTTTTGGAGAATTTGGTCGGCCAAGCCATAGCTGACCGCCTCCTCGGCGCTGAGCCACAGGTTCCTGTCCGTGTCTTTCTCGATCTTGGCAGGGTCCTGGCCGGTGTGGTGCGCCAGAATATAGGAGATCCGCTCCCGCAGCCGCAGAATCTCGCGGGCCTCGATGTCGAGATCGGTGGCCTGGCCTTCCAGGATGCCCATGACGTGCGGCTGATGGAGCAGGATGCGGCTGTTGGTCAGCAGGAACCGTTTGTCCGCCGCCCCGCCCGCCAGCAGGACCGCGCCCATGCTGGCGGCCTGCCCGATGCAGTACGTGGCGACGTCGCACCGCAGGAATTGCATCGTGTCGTAGATCGCCAAGCCGGCCGTGATGACGCCGCCCGGCGAGTTGATGTAAAAGTGGATATCGCTTTTGCTCTCCTCATTGCTGAGAAACAGCATCTGCGCGATGATCAGGTTGGCCACGGAATCGTTGACCTGACCGCCGAGAAAGACGATCCGGTCTTTCAGCAGCCGGGAGTAGATGTCATAGGCGCGCTCGCCCCGGCCGGTCTTTTCAATGACTACAGGTACCAAAATCTCGTCCATGTTCATTCTATCCATTTCCTTACAGTTGGGCCCAGCCGCATCATCAGGACAAAGGGTCCGCCTCGCGGCGGAAACTACGTGCCTTGATCCTTCTTCTCTTCTTTCTCTTGCGGGGCCTGTGCCGCGATTTTCTTGGCGTCGCTGGACTTCTGCTGCCCATCCTCGTGGAGGACCTCGTCGATCAGGCCGTATTCCTTGGCCTCGTCGGCGGTCATGTACCGGTCCCGCTCCGTCTCCGCCATGATCCTTTCGATCGGTTGACCGGTGTGCTCGGCCAGGAGCCGATTGATCGTCTGCTTGGCCTTGAGGATCTCCTCGGCCTGGATTTTGATATCGGAGGCCTGCCCGGTGACGCCGCCCCACGGCTGGTGCAGCATGATCTTGGCGTGAGGCAGGGCGAAACGGCTGCCCTTGCTGCCCGCTGCCAGAACCACGGCCCCGCCGGACTGCGCCCGGCCGATGCAGTAGGTCGCAATGGGCGAGCTGACGAACCGCATCGTGTCGTAGATCGCCAGCGTGTCGTCCACCGCGCCGCCCGGCGAGTTGACGTACAGGCTGATCTCCCGGCCCTTTTTCAGGTTGTCGAGGTACAGCATCTTCATGATGACCTCGGTGGCGCGGGCGTAGTTGATCTCGCCGATGAGAAAGATGATGCGGTTTTCCAGCAGCATATCGTCCAAACTCATCTGCCGATAGCGCTGGTACTGGCCGTACTGATCGTATATGCCGGTATCCCGGTTGATGTGCCTAAGGTAATCGTCTTTCACAGACATCACGCAATCCTTATCAAGAGGGTTTCAAGTGTGAAGTTTCACGTTTGAAGAAGCTGCTTCCCGCCTCTGACTTCACACTTCAAACTTCGATCCACTTTCTTGCTCTGCCTTCTTCTGTTCGGGTCCGGCGGCGGATTTCTTCTTCGATTTCTTGCCCTTCTCTGGTTTCTCTTCGGGGGGTTTCTCGGCGATGTTCGCCGATTCGAGGAGCTTGCCGATGCACTTGCCCTGGCGGATGTCCAGCCGGAACTGGGAGAGCGAGCCGTCGCGTTCCATCTGCTCCTTCAGTTTCTCCGGGCGCTGGCCCCGCTGGATCGCCACGCGGGCGATCTGGCCGTTGATCTCCTCTTCGCTGACCTCCACTTCGAGCTTCTCGGCCACCTTGTCCATGATGAAGAAGGTCTTGAGCTGCTGCTTGGCCTGTTCCTCGCTGCCGGCTCGAAGGTGGTCCATCTGCTCCTCGACCTGCTGACGGCTCAGGCCGCGAGACAGCAGGTTCATGTACTGCCTTTGCAGGACGCTGCCGGCCTGCCGGCCCACGATGTCCACCGGCAGATCGAATTTCGTGTTGTCGAGCAGGTATTGATAGACCTGCTCGTTCATGTCGGTCTGGACCTGGGACTCGACCCGGGCCTGCAGATTGTCCCGAACGCGGTCCCGCAGCTCGTCCGCGCTCTGGACGCCATATCGCTGCAGGAACTGCTCATTGATCTCCGCGGGCTTGAGGTACTTGACCTCCTTGACCTCGATCTCGATATTGGCTTTTCGGCCCTGGAGCTCCTCCCGGAAGTATGTCTTGGGGATCTCGATGGTCGCCGTTTTCCTGTCGCCGACGGCGGCGCCGACCAGCAGCTCATCCAGCTTCTCGACGGGTACCGCTCCGACGAACCCATTCGGGCGGACGTAGATCTCGGCGTTGTCCAGCTTGGTCTCGGCTTCGGGAATGTAAGTCGGTTCCGCCTCTTTGCCTTGGGCCTTGCCCTCGACCTGGGCGGTCTGCCGGGCCTTCTCTTCGTCCGTCAACTCGAGGTTCTGCCGGACACCGGCAATCACCTGATCGTCCCGCTCGACCGTACCACCTTCCCGCGGCGTCCAGACGCCCGACCACCGCTGAAGCTGCTCGATCTCGCGGTCGATCTGGCTCTCGGTCACCTCGAGCTTGGGCCGGTTTACGGGGATGCCCTCCAACGCGGGCAGATCGAACTGGGGCCGGACTTCAACCGCGAACTCGAACTTCAGCGCACCGGCCTCGGGCAACTCGATGTGCTGGTAATCAATGTCCGGATCGGTCAGGACGTCCAGCTTCTGGTCCCGGATCGCGGCTTCGCTGGCCTCGGCCAGCAGCTTGAGCTTGACCTGCTCGCCGGTCTCCTTGCCGAATCGCTTCTCCAGGAGCCGGCGCGGGGCCCGGCCCTTGCGAAAGCCCGGCAGCACCGCATCGCGGCGCAGCTCCCGGTACTGCTCGTCGACCACTTCTTTGATCGTCTCTTCCGGGACCTCGACGACCACCTTCTTCTTGCAGGGCCCGACGTCCTCGACCGCCACGGTGTTCTTCGCGGTCCTCGGCTGCTCACTGTCCTGCGTGCCTTCCTCCTGCTCGGAGGCCGTTGTTTCTTCGTTCTCATCCGCCATGGCGGCACTCCCAAAAGGGTTGATCCTAATTCCTGCCCTGAACTTCTGAAAAATGGAGGTAAATCAGCTTCGTGATCTTTCCTCCCTCACGCAAGCCTAATTTCCATTCTTCAGAAGTTCATCGGCCAAAAACAAAAAAAGGCCCCAGGGGAATAGATTCCCCTTAGCCAGGTGAACGTATCCGACCCCGCCGCGACTGCCGCGGGGCTTCAACGTATCGACGACCAATGCCAAACTACCACCTAGCCGGTAACTCGCCGATACTATACGGGCTCCATCGCACGAGGGTGCGGATAGAGGGCCCCGTCCGTAGGAAACACTCCTATACAGCGGGCGATGAGGCTTGAACTCACGACACCCACGTTGGCAACGTGGTGCTCTACCACTGAGCTACGCCCGCAAAAACCAACAAGTGGAGTATAAACGCCCTCCAAGACCCCTGCAACCCCTTTTTTCGCAAAAATCTGCGGTTTCCGAATCCCGATCAGGATGGGCCGTGTTCCTCTTGCCCTTTTCCTCTTGACCCTTGGCCATGATCCAATAGAGTATCCGCATTGATTCGTCCACCATCATATCAACGAGAAGATGTTGGCTCGATGGCGTGAGGCGGCCGACGGATTGTTGCGGGCGGATGAGCAGAAAAGGCTTCTTGTGAACAACGGCCAAGAGAGTATCAGCGAATTGCCGACGATCCCTGGGCAGAGCCAACCAGGGACGTGCGTACCGACCGTCTGGCTGTTCTTGACCTTTTTTCGTCTTGGCTTGACGGCGTTCGGTGGGCCGGCAATGGTCGCATACATCCGCGACCTGGCGGTGAAGAAGAACCAGTGGCTCTCCCAAGAGACCGTCGAGGATGGCGCGGCATT
>Ga0315275_10005284_pt1 | contig 12214 bp, 11 predicted proteins | sample YL17G03_0_MG_FD_205557 | JGI IMG/M metagenome (GOLD analysis project Ga0315275, IMG submission 205557) | Sediment microbial communities from Yellowstone Lake, YNP, Wyoming, USA - YL17G03_0 | ecosystem: Environmental > Aquatic > Freshwater > Lake > Sediment | place: USA: Wyoming | collected... | reverse complement strand
AAGGGCGCGAGGATCTCCGACAGCTTCCGAGCTCTCCGCGAAAGCAGCTCGAGCATCAACAGGAACGGAACGACTCCCGTGTCGGCCTGGGAGAAATCCCGGAAGTAGTAGTGCGCCGAAACCTCGCCGGCGAACACGGCATCTTCCTTGCGCATCCGTTGCTTGATGAACGCATGACCCACTCGGTTCACGAGTGGAACGCCGCCTGCGTGCTCGATCGCTTCGGGCACGGCCCAGCTTGCGCGGACGTCGTACAGCACTCGTTCACCCGGTGCGCTCTCGAGCACGGCCTGGGCGAGGAGCGCAGTCACGAAGTCGCCCGGGACGAACTCACCCTTGTCGTCCACGAAGAAACACCGGTCGCCGTCCCCGTCGTATGCGACCCCGAGATCGGCTCTCTCCTCGCGCACTTTGGCCACGATGAACTCGCGGTTCTCCGGAAGAAGGGGATTCGGCTCGTGGTTCGGAAAGCTTCCGTCCGGCTCGAAGTAGCAGCGAACGACATCCAGCTGCGGTAGCCGATCGAGGACGGGTGGCAGCATGACACCGGCCATCCCGTTGGCAGCATCCACCACGACGCGGAGCGGGCTGACCGCCTCGAGGTCGATGAACGAGAGCACCTTGTGCACGAAGCCGTCCAAGACGTCTTCCTGGCTTACCTCACCGTGCCTCTCGACCGCGCCGAACCCCGCTTCCGCCAGCGCACGTATCTCGGCGAGGCCCGAGTCCCCGCCGACCGGAAGTGCGCCGCGCCTGACGATCTTCATCCCGGTGTACTCCTTGGGGTTGTGCGAGGCGGTCACGCAGATCCCGCCCTCGAGCCCGAGCTCGGCGACGGCGTAATAGAGCATCTCCGTGCCTATGAGGCCGAGGTCGATCACGTCGGCCCCGCCGTCCGCGGCACCGTCGATTGCTGCTCGGGTCATCGCCGGCGAAGAAAGGCGCATGTCACGTCCCACGGCGATCGTCTTGGGTTCGAAATGCTCGACGTACGCCCTTCCGATCCGGTAGGCGCCGTCCTCGTCGAGCTGGGACGGATAGAGCCCGCGCACGTCGTACGCCTTGAAAACGGCAGGATCAAGCATCAGGAGGGGATGCTAGTGGTCGTCCCTCCGGGAAGTACGCCACCACTGGCGAGGCTGGAGCGATCGAGGCGGGATGTCAGCTGCCCCCGCGTTCGTTTCTACACTTCAAGAATGGAACGCAAGCTCGCCACAGTGCTGTTCGTCGACATCGTCAACTCGACGAGGATGGTCACGGCGGTCGACCCCGAGGTCGTTCGGCGCCGCGTGACGGGCTTTTTCGAGACCGTCTCGCGTTGTGCCGAGCTTCATGGCGGAGTGGTGGAGACGTTCTCGGGCGACGCCGTGCTGGCTGCGTTTGGTGCTCGGCAGGCGCACGAGGACGACGCGCAGCGAGCTGCTCGGGCGGCTCTCGCGATGCGCGCCGCAGTCGTCGACCTCGATCTCGAGGCCCGCATCGGGATCGAATCGGGCGAACTTCTCGTCGACGACGTCGAATCGACCTTCGTCACGGGCGAGGCGGTAAACGTCGCCGCTCGACTCCAACAGTCGGCCAGACCGGGCGAGATACTCGTCGGGCCGACTGCCTATCGACTCGCTGCCGGGAGCCTCGTTGTCGAGGAAGCAGGCCCGCTCGAGCTCAAGGGGATGGACGCGCCGCTCCGGGCCTGGCGTCTGATCGACTTGATCGACGGTCCCGCGCGCCCTCTGGGGCCGCGCGCCCCCCTCGTCGGCCGTGTTGCCGAGCTCGAGCTCCTCGAGAACACGTTCAACCGCAGCCTCCGAGACCGTCGAGCCCATCTGTTCACGATGTACGGCGAGCCGGGCGTCGGAAAGAGTCGCCTTGCCCGAGAGTTCCTGGACGGCGTCGAGCGTGCAAGCTGCCTCATCGGCCGGGCGCTGCCGTACGGCGAAGGCGTCACGTACTGGCCGTTGGCCGAGATGGTGAAGGCGGCAGCCGGTATCTCCGATGACGATCCGCTCGAGGAGGCCTTCGAGAAGCTCCGCGAGTGCTGCGCCGAAGATTCGATCGCGGACGTGATCGGCCTCGCCGCCGGCCTCATGGAGGCGCTCGACGGCGAGCGCAGTCCGCAGGAGATCGCCTGGGCTGCCCGAGGAGTCATGGAGCGCATCGCTGACGTGCAGCCGCTGATCCTTCTCTTCGAGGACATCCACTGGGCAGAAGCGCCGTTGCTCGACCTCATCGAGCATCTGGCCGACTTCGTGCGCGCGCCGCTCCTGATCGTCTGCCTCGCGCGTCCGGAGCTGCTCGAGATCCGGCCGGGGTGGGGCGGAGGACGCGTCCGATCGACGGCGATCGAGCTCGAGCCGCTCTCAGAAGAAGAGAGCGAGCTGCTCGTCGAGAAGCTTCTCGCGCAGCTTGCGGGATCTTCGGGTGAGATGCCAACTGCGTTCCCCCGCGAGGCGCTCGAACGCACCGAGGGCAACCCGCTCTTCGTCGAAGAGACGATTCGCATGCTCGTCGAGAGCGGCTCGGGCAACGGTGCCCCGGACCGCGTTCCGGACACGTTGCAAGCGCTCATTGCGGCCCGCATCGACCACTTGCCGCCCGCTGCAAAAACGCTCCTTCAGCGAGGTTCCGTCGTTGGGCGGGTCTTCTGGAAAGGTGCGCTGGAGCACCTGTCGCCTGATGTCGAGGGGATTGACGTTTTCCTCGATGACCTCCTGCAGCGGGAGTTCCTCCTGCGCGAGCCGCGCTCGTCGATCTCGGGCGAGACTGCGTATAGGTTCAAGCACCTCCTCATCCGGGAGGTCGCATACACCGGCATGGCGAAGCTCGCGCGTGCCCAGTATCACGCGCGGTTTGCGGAGTGGCTCGCGGAGCACACCGGCGAGGAGTTCCTCGAGATCCGCGCGTATCACCTCGACCAGGCCGTCGAGTTCCTCACCGAGCTCGAAGGTGCGCCTCCGGAGGAGCTCGCGCAGGAGACGGCCGAAGTCCTCGTCAAGGCCGCAAAGCGGGCGATCGCACGTGAGGCTTACGCGCATGCGCGAAAGCTCGGCCTCCGTGCTCTCGAGCTTCGACCGAGCCTTGGCGCGCGCTACGTCGCTGCTCGCGCTGCCTGGAGGCTCCAGGACTTCGCCGCAATTCAGATCGAGATGGAAAAGGTGCGCGAGCAGGCACGTGAGCTCGACGAGTCCGTCATCGAGGCCCTCGCGTTGACTGCACTCGGCGAGGCTGCGCTCAAGCGCGACGGGGATCCCGCACGAGCGCAGATCCTCGTCGACGAGGCGCTCGACATCCTCGAGAAGAAGGACGATTCGGTCGCCCGATTCGACGCCCTCACGGCGCGCGCGCAGATCGGCGGCTGGCTCGGGAATATGGACGACGTCGTGCTCTACATGGAGCGGGCATACGCGCTTGCCATAGATGCAGACCGGAAGGACCTTCAGACAATCGTGGCGCAGGTGCTTGCGCAAACGCACATCGTGCGCCTCGAGCTCGACGAGGCGGAGCTCCTGCTCACCCGTGCTCTGGAGCTTGCAGGCGAGAGCGGCAGCGTGCGCGCCCGCGTCGGTGCCACGCTCTCGTACGGCTGGTTCCTCGCCGTCAAGGGGGAGCTCGATGCTGCCGAAACGGTTTACCAAGAAGTGCGTCAGACGGCGACGGAGCTTGGTGTCGAGCCCTTCGTAGCAGCAGCTCTGTCGAGACTCGGCGAGATTGCCTTCCGTCGCCGCGACTTCAAGCGAGCGGAGAAGCTGTATCGGGAAGCTGTTCGAATCACGTCGACGCGCGGCGATCGCGGCATCCTTCCCGATCAACAGGCGTCACTAGCCGAGACGCTCGCTGCGCTCGGAAAGATCGACGAGGCAGAGCGGCTCGCCCTCGAGGTGCAGGCGGCCCCTCGTCCCGACCCGCACTTCGGAATCATCGTGTCCGCGACTCTGGCGGCCGTCCGTGCGGCCCAAGGTCGCGACGAGGAGGCCGAGGAGCTCTATGGCGCGGCGCTCGAGGAAGCGACGAAGAGCGGGTTCGCCGTGATCGAGCTCGAAGTCCTCGACCGGCTCGTGTCCTTCCATCGCGAGCGCGGTCGAGACGGCGATGCGGCCGTCTACGAGGCGCGGCTAGCCGAGCTCGTTCCATCCGCGGCGACGAGAACCGAGCGAATCGCCTGACTCGAGCCCTCGTCGGGCGCCTCGGAGATGACGGTCGCGGGACGTTCGAAGTCGACAAGCGCGTCTCGCAAGGGGTCCGCCCGCAGCGTTCCCGCTCCGTACGGCAAGTGCTTCGTCTCGTTGCGGTTCGCGAAGGCGATATCGGAGAAGTGGATGTGGAACGGCACGCTCGACTCGAGTGCGGCGTCCACCGTTGCGAGCGCCTCGCTGAAACGCTCGGCCTCGAGAAACTGCCCGTCGCTGGTCGCGTGCATGTGCGCAAAGTCGAGCACCGGACGCACCCAGCCCAAGCGCCGGGAGATCTCGACGACGTCCTCGATGGAACCGAGGTCACGAACGCGGCCCATCACCTCGACGCCGAACGGCACCGCTCGCCCCTTGCCTTCGAGTCGTTCCCGCAGCGTGGCGAGTTGCTCGACGACCGCGTCGATCGCGTCCTCGCGAGTGCGTCCGAGCAGGAAGCCTGGATGGAAGACCACGAGCTCCGCACCGCTGGCCGCTGCGATCCCTGCACTGCGGTCGAGGGCGCCGACAGCGGACGTGAACTTGCGTCCGCTTGCTTCGAGATGACCCATGAACCCGAAGAGCGGCGCATGGACGGAAAGCGCGATGTCCTGCGCGCGGGCGAGCTCGCCGAGCCGCTCGGCGAACGGGTAATCCATCCAGAACCCGCTCTCGAAGTCGATCTCGCACGCCGAGTAGCCGCGCGCGAGAAGGATGTCGACTGCTTCCTCGGGCGACTCCCGCGACGGCAGCCGAGCCGGACCTATGCGGATCCGGGACATCTCTGGCCATCGTAGTACCGCTGATGTGATTGCCTTCACCCTATGAAGGCCACCATGCTCCTCGCCGACTACGCGGTCGTATCGGACGGCAAGCTCACGATCGTCGGCGGCGGGTGGTCTCAGACGGGGCCCGAGCCGGCGGCGTTCGGGATAGGGCTCTTGATCCAGGTTCCGTGGGACCGCGCGAACACGGTGCATTCGTTCTCCGTGGAGTTGCTCGACGCGGACGGAGGCTCCGTCGCGTTCGAGGCAGATGAGGACGAAGACCATGCGGTGGCTTTCGGGGGCGAGTTCGAAGTCGGGCGACCACCCGGGCTCAAACCCGGAACTCCGCTCGACTTTCCGGTAGCCGTCAACTCGACTCCTTTGCCGCTCGAGCCCGGCCGCTACGAGTGGCGGCTGACGATCGACGGCGACTCGCACGAGGACTGGACCTTGCCCTTCACGGTGCGCTCCGAGGATTCGTAGCGGCTTTACGTGACACAGGAGCGCCGCGGCGGCGAAGCGGCCGCCTTCAGGGATCTGGGCGCGATCGGGATCTGCGCGAGCGGATTTCGATCTTGCGCGATAGTCCGTCCGATTCGGTCCGTACGCTCGAAAGCGTGTCTCAGACTCCGACTCGTATCGATCTTCTCGAGCTCGACATCGACCTTCGCCTCTCGGATCTCTGGCGTGAGGCCGTGGACGTTTCGGAGTGGAGTCTCGAGGTCGTCGCGGCTTTCATCCGCGCCGCGTATGGCAAGGGATACTGCGACGCCTTGACCGAGGAGTCGCCCGGCTCGCTCTGCCTCGAGCACGGATATCGAATGCCTGATCGCCGTGTTCCCGAGCGCGACGCCGCTTAAGCGGATGTTCACCGGGCTCGCGCGTCTGCAGGGCTAGACTCTCATCGTGGCACGGAAAGCGAGTCCCGCGCGGCTCGTGATCGCGCTCTCGGTGGCTGCGGTCCTCGCCGTCTTCCTCCTGTACACCTCCATCGCCGGGGGTGGCAACCCGTCCCTCGCTCCGAGCGAGCTCCGAGGTCGCGCCGGCAAGGTGCAGCTCGCCGGGCTCGTGGTCGGCCCTGTCGTCGGAGACGCGCACGCTGGTGGCCTTCGCTTCAAGCTCAAGGACATCGGAGGCAAGGCACAGCCCACCGCCGACGTTCGATATACGGGCTCCGTCCCCGACCTCTTCAAAGTCGGGCGCCATGTCGTGATCGATGGTCAGCTCCGTAATGGCGTGTTCGTGGCCGTGCCGGGCTCGATGATCACGAAGTGCCCCTCGAAGTACGCGCCGAAGCAGAGCGGCGACTCCGCCTAGCCGGAGCGATCCATGCCCGAACTGGGTCGTGCCGCGCTCGTTGTCACCCTCGGTTTGACCGTGTACGCCCTGGTCGCCGGCCTTGCAGCGGCACATCTTGGTCGCCGGCGCCTCGCCCAGTCGGCGCAGAACGCGCTGACCGCGGCGTTCTTTGCGACCGTGGTTGCCTCGATCGTGCTCCTCGCGGCGCTCCTCCGCCACGACTTCTCATTCGCGTACGTTGCGCGAACGACGAGCGAGGCACTGCCGACGGCGTACACGATCTCGGCTTTCTGGGGAGGACAAGAGGGCTCGCTGCTTCTCTGGCTGCTCGTTCTGACGGGCTTCGGCGCAGCCGCAGTTCGCCTGAACAGGAAATGGGCGCGCGACCTCATCGTCTGGGTCGTACCCGTCTTTGCTGGGATAGCGGTCTTCTTCTCGTTCCTGGTGGTCGCGGTCGCCAGCCCGTTCGTGACGCAGGCGGCGCCTCCGGACGGCGCCGGTATGACGCCGAGCCTGCAGAACCCGTACATGCTCGCCCATCCGCCGTTGCTCTACCTCGGGTACGTCGGGTTGACTGTCCCCTTTGCCTTCGCGCTCGGCGCACTTCTTTCAGGGCGACTGGACGAGCGCTGGCTCATCGCGACGCGAAGATGGACGCTGTTCGCCTGGACAGCCCTCGGCATCGGCCAGCTCCTAGGAGCGCATTGGGCTTACGTCGAGGTTGGATGGGGTGGCTACTACGCCTGGGATCCGGTCGAGAACGCAGCGCTGATGCCCTGGCTCGTCGCGACGGCGTTTCTCCACTCGGTGATGATCCAGGAGAAGCGGGGAATGCTCAAGGTCTGGAATGTCCTCCTTGTCGTTCTCGCGTTCTCACTCTCGCTCTTCGGGACGTTTCTCACTCGGTCCGGGGTCGTCAACTCGATCCACGCCTTCACGCAAAGCTCGATTGGACCGTGGTTTCTGGCCTTCATCGGCGTGACTGTGGCCGTTTCGCTCGCGCTCGTCTTCTGGCGTCTCCCACAGCTCCGCTCACCGACGAAGCTCGAGTCGCCGATCTCTCGAGAGGCGGCGTTTCTTTACAACAACCTGCTTCTGCTCGCTCTCTGCCTGGCGATTCTTTGGGGCGTGGTGTACCCGATGCTCTCCGAGGCGATCCGCGGCGAGGCCGTGGTTCTCGGCCGCTCGTACTACGACTTCTTCCTCCGGGCTTTCGGCCTTCCACTTCTTCTCTTGATGGGCATTGGGCCGCTTATCGCGTGGCGGAGAGCTTCGCTTCGGAGCCTGATCACGACTTTTCGTTGGCCGACCCTCGTCGCCCTGGCTACGGGCGTTGTCCTCCTTGTGCTGGGCGCCGGCAGCTCGGTTCCCGGGCTCGTTGCGTACACGTTCTCTGCGTTCGTCGGCACGACGATCGTCATGGAGTTTGCTCGTGGAACACGTGCGCGCAAAGCTCTCGGCGCCGGATCGTGGCCAGGGGCGTTCTCGTCGCTGATGGCCCGTAACCGCCGTCGGTACGGCGGCTACGTCGTTCACGCGTCGATCGTGCTTCTCGCGATCGGTGTGGCTGGTTCGAGCGCTTTCGATTCGGTCGCGGAAGCCAAGCTCGCTCGAGGCGAGTCGCTTGCGATCGGCGGCTACACGCTGGTCTACCGATCGCTCGCCGAGCGGCAGTCGGCGAATGCCACCGAGATCCGAGCGACGCTGGACGTCCGTCGTGGCGACAAGGATCTGGGCACGCTCGAGGCCGGGAAGAACGCGTACACGATCGAGCAGCAGGTGTCGAACGAAGTGGGAATCCGGAGTGACAAGCTGACGGGTGAGGATCTCTTCGTGATTGCTGAGCAGATCGACGGTGACGGGAGCGTGTACTTCCGCGTCTTCGTCAAGCCGCTCGTCAACCTCATCTGGCTTGCCGGATTGGTCTTCCTCCTCGGGTCGGCCATCACGCTTTGGCCGGACCGGCGTGAGCAGCGGAGGCTCGTGGCACGGGCTGGCGAAGTCGGACTTCCGGCTACTCGTTGACGATTGCCTTGCTGCTTGCGGCGGCGCTTGCCGTCGCCTGCGTCGTCGTGGTTTCGCTGCCGTTTCTCAGGGAGCCGGAGCCCGAGAGCGACGCTCTCGACGAGCTCGACCCAGACGAGCGTCGTCGTCTCGCGCTGCTCGAGGCACGCGATAGAGCGCTCTCCGCGCTGAAGGAGCTCGAGTTCGATCATCGGACCGGGACGATCTCCGACGATGACTACCGCGCTCAAGTCGGTCCCCTTCGGCGTGAGGCTGCAACGGCGTTGCAAGCGCTCCAACGTGACGGCCCCGAGCTGCCTAGGAAGTCCTTCGGCGAGGAGGGACGTCCGGCGGGTGGGCGAACCTAGCGAGATGGGACGACGGTCGCTCCTCGTCGTCGGGCTCGCGCTTGCGCTCGTTCTTGCTGCCCCTGCGGCAGCCGACGACATCGACGATCAGAAGGCCGCAGTCGATGCGCGCATCGCCGCGCTTCAGGCCGAGATCGCCGCTTCCAAGCAGCAGGAAGGCGTCCTCACGTCGCAGTTATCGGCGGTCGTCTCGGAGCTCAGTGCGGCGCAGAATGCCGTCGACGATGCGCAGTCGAGCCTCGGTGTCCTCGAGGCGGGGCTCGCCGCGGAGCAGGATCATCTTGCCCAGCTGACGGTGTTACTCCGGCAGCAGACGCGGCGCCTTAACCGCCTCCAGGCCGAATACGCGCGTGCGGTCGTCATCCTCGAGTCTCGGGTCAGAGCCATCTACATCGAGGAGCCGCCTGACGTTCTGTCCTTCCTCGTCTCGGCCTCGAGCTTTGACGATCTCATCGACGACTACGAGTTCCTGAGCCGGATCGGCGCCCAGGATCAGCGCATCGCACGGCAGGTCGAGTCGGCGAAACGGAGAGCGGCTAAGGAGCGGCGCGCAACGGCCAGCACACGGCGACTCACTGCGGCCACGGTCTCGGTCATCTCCGCTCGCACGGACGAGGCTCGCACCGCTCGCGACCAGCTTGCGGCAAACCGCGACACGCTCTCTGCGGCCCGCGAGCTCAAGCAGGGCGCCGTCGTCAGTTCGCGCGAGACGCGCGAGGAGTACCTAGCCGAGGTCGATGCATTGGCCGCGCAGAGCGCCTCGCTTGCAGCAGCGATTCGAGACGCGCAGGCAGGTGCCGGCTCGACCGGCACGGGGGTGCCCTCGGCGGCAGGGTTCATCTGGCCCGTGGACGGCGTCGTCGTGAGCGGGTTCGGGATGCGCTGGGGGCGAATGCACGAGGGAATCGATATCGCCGCGTCCTCCGGGACGCCGATTCGCGCGGCTGCCTCCGGCACGGTCATTCATGCGGGATGGCTCGGCGGGTACGGCAATCTCGTCGTCATCGATCACGGAAACGGGCTCGCCACCGCCTATGCGCATGCGTCGTCGATCCTCGTCGGCGTCGGCCAGCAGGTCGCACAGGGCGAAACCGTCTCGCTCGTCGGCTCGACCGGGCACTCTTCTGGGCCGCATCTCCACTTCGAGGTTCGCATCAACGGCGTGGCCGTCGATCCACTGCTCTATCTCTAGTGGCGCAAGACCGGCCGCTCGCGCAGATTCTGGCTGCGCTGAACGACGCCGCGGGCGCGCATAGGTCAGGCGGCTTCGGTCGCGGCGCGTGGTAGAGCGACGGGAACGACGAGGTGAAGGTCGGGGAACGCTCGCCAGCGCTCGTCGAGGCCTAACCCATAGCCGGCGAAGAGCTCGTCCGGAACCGTGAAGCCGACGTACCTGAGCGGGATATCGTCGACGAGCCTGCGATACGGTCGATCGAGGAGCGTCACGGCTCCGAGGCTCGCCGGGTTCCTCAGGCCGAGCGTCTTGAAGAGGAAGTGGAGGGTCATGCCCGTATCGACGACGTCTTCGACGATGAGAACGTGGCGGCCCTCGAGCGGCGCGTCGACGTCCTTCAACAATCGGACTGCTCCGTCCTGTCCGCCGGTATACGGAGCAAGCTCGATGACATCGAGCGTGTGCGGAATGCGCAACTCTCGCGTGAGGTCCGCGAGAAACACGACGCTCGACTTCAGCGGTGCGATAAGGATCGGATCGAGGGCAGCGTAATCCCGCGCGATCTCAACGCCGAGCTCAGCCACGCGAACCGCGATGTCCATCCGCGTGAGGTAGACGGCTCCGACCTCACCGTTCTCGGGTCGGTGTTGCAGCGCCACCGGGCTAGGAGGCGAGACGCAGGCGATATCGCTGCGCGAGGCGCTCGATGTCGCGCCGGTAGAAGAGCTTGACCCGGATGTGCGGATACAGCCGTTGCACCTCGCGGAGTTTCTTGTTCTTGCGCGTGACCAACGACTGCTTCATGACCGTCACCTCGATGAAGAGGTTCTGCTCGGGAAGGTAGAAGTCGGGGGTGAACGCGCTCACCACCCGCCCTTTCTCGTCGCGCTCCAGGACGAAGGAGTGCGGCTCGTAATCCCAGCGGATCCCGTAGTAGTCGAGGATCTTGGCGCACTCGACCTCGACCCGATTCGCGAATCGCGGAGGTTGCGTTCCACAATATGCCTGGAAAACGGGACTTTCGACCCGCACCTGCGCCAGGGTAGCAGTGGCCCCGGACGGCCCCGGCGGCGCCGTAGACTGTCCACATGGCAGGGCTCGGAGACGTGTTCCGCATTGCGCAGCTCTCCGACCTGCACTGCGGCGAGCAGTACTTCGAGCCCAGCCTGCTCGAGCGGGCGATCGGAGAGATCAACGAACTGCGCCCCGACGTGGTCGTCTGCTCGGGGGATCTGACGACGTTCGGCTTCCGACACGAGTACCTGACTGCACGCGAGTACATCGACCGCATCGACTGCGATGCGATCGTCGTCGTTCCCGGGAATCACGACTCCCGCAACGTCGGGTACGTCCACTTCGAGGAGTTGTTCGGGGAGCGGAACTCCGTGCTCCGCAAGCGGGGCGTCGCGATCGTCGCGGTGGATTCGAGCGAGCCGGATCTCGATCATGGCCAGATTGGCCGTGGCCGTTATCGATGGATAGAGGAACAGTTCGCCGAAGAGCCGGCGGATCTGAAGATCTTCGTCCTCCACCACCACCTGCTTCCGGTACCGGGAACCGGTCGCGAGCGGAACGTGGTGTACGACGCGGGCGACGCCATCGAGTGCCTGCAGCGCGCGGGAGTTCGGCTCGTCCTCTCCGGCCACAAACACGTGCCGTACGTCTGGCGGCTCGAGGACCTCTTCGTCGTGAATGCCGGAACCGTTTCGTCCCTGCGACTCCGCGGCAACACGAGACCTTGTTACAACGTCATCGAGATCGCGGACCGGAAGGTGGACGTCTGGAGAAGACATCCGTTCCACGGTCAGGTTCAGCTCGTCTCGTTCTCGCTCGACACGCTCGAATACGCGAAGTTCACCGGCGCGATCGAGGACGAGGTCACCTCGCGCTCTTGAGGGCCCTGGCGATCGTCGACGGCGAGCACTACGCGCCGGTCGTCCGGGACGCGCTCGCCGAGCTGCCGTACGAGTTCGCCGCCGCGGTTCTCGTGGGCGGCACCGAGAAGCTACGGGGTGAGGAGGACTACGGCATTCCCCTTGCCACGGACGTCGAAGCCGCCATTGCGAGCTATCACCCCGAGGTCGTTGTCGACCTCTCGGACGAGCCCGTGCTGGGGCCTGTCGAGCGGTTCACGCTGGCGAGCCGCGTGCTCGCACAGGGCGTGCCCTACATCGGTGCGGACTTCCGTTTGGACCCGCCGGAGCGATTGTCGTTCGAGCTCCCTTCGATCGCGGTCGTCGGCACCGGCAAGCGCGTGGGAAAGACGGCGGTCACGGGACATCTCGTCCGCCTCGTCGCCACGACTCGTCGAGTAGTGGTGGTGGCGATGGGCCGTGGCGGCCCGTCCGAGCCGGAGGTGATCACGATGGCACCGACTGTCGAGGCTCTCGTCGAGCTCTCTCGATCCGGGCGCCACGCAGCGTCCGATCACTTGGAGAC